>Ga0206129_10003996_pt1 | contig 16591 bp, 11 predicted proteins | sample Helgoland_Spring_8_FD_148616 | JGI IMG/M metagenome (GOLD analysis project Ga0206129, IMG submission 148616) | Pelagic subsurface seawater microbial communities from Kabeltonne, Helgoland, North Sea - Helgoland_Spring_Bloom_20160502_2 | ecosystem: Environmental > Aquatic > Marine > Epipelagic ...
AGTTCTCTACAGTTCTTTCTCCTCCGGCTATATAACCCCATGTATAGCCATTGTTTTCGTACAACTCGTTAAATACATTGTTCACTAACAAGCCAAAAGTCATTTCTTTAAACAACACCTCTTTTAAGGTGTATTCCATTTGAAAATTAAAGGTGGTGTAGGCATTTAACTTTCGAGATTCGGTTGAAGTATTGTCTAAAAATTGGTCTCCTACATGCTTACCCGAAAAGTGAATACGCATACCGTCTACTGGAACATACTGCAAACCAGCTGCAGCTATTAGGTTTGGCGAAAAGGCCAAATCAGAGTTGAGGTGTGTAATGGTATCTTGTCCATCAATGTCGTAGTTGGTAACAAACTCATTAAACTCCTTTATTTTATTGTTACTTAAGGTTGCATTACCTGTTAAACTCCATTTGTTTGTCAAGCGATAAGCAGTTTCTAATTCTATACCTGCACGATGGCTAATAGCTACGTTTTGTCTAACGGCATCTCCAACATCGTTAATTTGGCCTGTTAACACCAATTGATCTTTGTAGTGCATGTAGTACAAATTAGCATTTACCCTTAAATTAGAACCTTTAAAACGGTAGCCTGTTTCTAAGTTCACGAGATTTTCCACCTTAGGTTGGTTTGCTGGCGTATTGTCTCTAAAATCTCTTCTTACAGGTTCTCTATTTGCCACAGCCAAAGACATGTAGGCATTGTTTCGCTCATCAAAATCGTACATAAAACCAACTTTAGGGTTTATAAAATTAAACGTACGTGTTTGCGCAACATCTTGTCTAGATCCATTAACCTGGTCAATACCTAAAAAGGTATAATCAATATGTCGGTACTGCAGATCACTGTAAACCGTTAATGCACCAAAATCATAGGTACCTTTTACGTAAGAATGCGCCTCAATTTTGTCAGCATCGTTGTCGTAATAACGGTCTCTTATTTGGCTGTCAGCAGAATATTCTGACCAAACTACTTCGCCAAAATGGCCACCTTTGTATTGGTTGGCTCCCCCACCAAAAATTAAATTAAGCGCTTCCTTATCGTAGGTAAGAGAAAAAATACCTCCGTAAAAATGATTGTCGAGCCATCTTCTGCGTATGAGATCTGTTGTAGTAATGGTGTCGTTAGATAAAATAATAGGTGAAAAATTATAATCCCTAAAATCCTCATCGGCTTTGTATTGCTCAAAAAAACCTTTACCTCTGGTGTAGTGGGCTGCCGCACTTAACTTTAAATCAGTGGTAAAAGAATGATTAAAGTGCAATTGGTAATTGTCTTGTTGGTAATTATCCACCTCATTATCGTACGTATAGTAGTTGTACTTTCTACCCGAGTTTAAAAGATTTTCTCTAGCTGCCCCATCAATATAATTACGATCTGCGTAAGCCACAATCTCTTCTTGATTGCCATTAATCACAGATTCTGGCGTACCATACCAGGCTTGTTCTGTTCTCTCTTTTCCACTAAACATCGTGGCACGAAGATTAGACTTCTCACCTAACCAAGCACCAGAAAGGTAAAAGGATTGTAATTTAGAGGCAGATCGGTCTACGTATCCATCAGATTGAATGGTAGACAAACGCGTATCAATCGTAAACTTATTGTTCAACAAACCGGTTCCGGTTTTAACGGTGTTTTTAAAAGTATTAAAGGAACCAAATGAGTTGTCAATTGTGCTGTACGCTTCTTTATTTATGGTATTGGTTTCCATATTAATGCTGGCTCCAAATGCAGCAGCACCGTTAGAGGAGGTACCCACACCACGTTGCACCTGAATTGAATTTACCGAAGAAGCAAAGTCGGGCATATTTACCCAATAAACACCATGAGATTCTGAATCGTTTACCGGTATACCGTTTACTGTAACGTTAGTTCTGGTTGGATCTACCCCACGTATTCGAATACCAGTATAGCCAACACCTGCTCCTGCATCCGAAGTAACTACGGTAGAGGGAGTTGTGTTAAGCAGGTATGGTAAATCTTGACCAAAGTTGTTTTGCTTAATTTCTTTGAGCTTTACTTCCGTATACGTAGTTGGGGTTTTTTCATTTGCACGAGTGGCAGAAACGGTAACTTCGTCTAAAAGCTGTGTATTTTTAGTTAAAACCACCGTAATTTCCGCGTTGGCATTGGCCAAATTAACGGTTTTACGAAGTGGCACAAAACCAACTCTAGTAAAGTTTAACAAGTATTCTCCAGGGTTTAAATTACCAAACACAAAAACTCCGTCTTGATTCGTGTAGGTTTTAAAATAGGTTTCTTGGATTTCTACTTGTACGCCGGAAAGTGTGGTTCCGTCGTTTGCTTTTGCAATCCCTGAAATGTTGTTTTGGGATAAAGCGACTAAGGGCATAAATAATAAAATGCCGAAAATTTTTGAGATAATTCTTGTTTTCATATTGTTTAGATATAAACCAAGAACAAGGGGCTAATTCTACAGTATTCGTATTAGCTTTTTTATCACTTCCCTTCGCAGGCATTATCCTGAGCAGGTTAAATGGGTATAATCTCAGCCGCTTGTGTAAAGCAGCACCCCTTAGAGACGGTGTAAAATTACGTCAAAGTTTTTAAATTATCGCCAGCGCTTGCAAACTTTTTTCAATTCTATTTTGAGGGCTTCCACTTACCACAATATAATTTTTGTTATGCTGGTGTAAGGATTCTTTGTAAAGCTCAAAAAGCTGGGCTCTAGAGTTGGGCGTTTCTCTGAGCTCGTCATCTTCCCATGGTATATCTGGGCTGCATAAAATGTGCAAATCAAATAAATCTTTACGAACCGTTTCTAAAATATAGGCGGATACATTGCCGTATTTGAATTGAGACCAAACCTCAAAAACAGAAAAATCAGTATCGCAAATGAGTAATTGGTTTTTAACGTTCTCGATGCTTTCAAGCTGTCCTTTCGCCATACAATCTAAATCTGATTGTTTATAAGCTCCTTTCGTGTTTTTTAGATAAGCACGTGCATATTCTGAAACAAAAGCAACCTTAAAATACTCAGAAAGAGCCTTACACAAGGTGGTTTTACCCGAGGATTCTGGCCCGGTTACAGCAATTCTTAACATGAGACTTGTTGTTTGTATTCTTTTTGCCAGGCACGCAAACCGTATACCGCCAATAAAGTAAAAATTGCGTACTGAACTGCCGTTAAATAATAAGCTCGCTCTGCATATAAATAAATAGAAATAAGATCTATAACAATCCAATACACCCAATTTCCCAATATTTTACGCGTTACCATATACGTAGCCGATAAGCTGTAACAAGTGGTAAATGCATCTACATAAGGGTTGGCTTGGTTGGTGTATTTTTGAAAGATAAAACCAATAAGTAAGGCTAAAAACCCACTTAGTAAGCTATTTAAAAAATGATTCTTTAGAGACCATTTTCTCACACGAGCATGCGCTAAATTAGCATTCTTCCAACTTAACCAACCTACAATTGCCATAGCAACGTAAAAAAGCTGAAGAATAGATTCGATATACAAATTGCCCACATAACAGAGGTATACAAAAAGAGCCGAACCTATAAAAGCAAACAACCAACACAAAATTGATTGCCTGGCAGCCAGAATTACGTAGATGATGCTTGAAAGAACAGCGAACCATTCAATACCAGAAGTGGCTTTTACGCCATCCCATACACTAATGAAAAATGACATGAACTGGATTTTAAATATTGACAACTAAGATGTTCCACAAAACTAAAATATAGATTGACTTAAAAAAGTTTTCTCTGATTAAAACCCAAAAATAAAAATAGCTCAGCGTATTATTCTAAATCAAACCTACAAAATTGATATGAATTTAAAAATAGAAATACACAGTTAAAATTAGTACATGCTACTATCCGAAGTTTAAAGAGGGCAAAAAACAGATCAATTAAAGGGCTTATGTAATGCGCTATTAAATACTGCCATTTTAGTTGACAAATACATCCCAATTATTTTTAATGAGAGATAAATGGAACAATAATTGATATATCATATGAAATAAATAGTGCCCCCTAAACAGCTTTCCCTCATGCATAAAATATATTGTTTGTTTTTTATTGGTCAAGTATTACTAGCTCAAACAGTCATAAACGAATATTCTGCAGCTAACTTTACGAACTATACAGATAACTATGGCGACTATGAAGATTGGTTTGAATTGTACAATACAGCCAACAGCAGCCAAAACTTAGGAGGCTATTATTTAAGTGACAAATCCAGTAATTTAACCAAATATAAAATACCAAACAACGTACAAATAGAAAGCAATGCTCAACTACGTTTTTTTGCTTCTGGCCGAAATGTTCAGAACGGAAATGACTTTCACACCAATTTCAAAATACACCAAACCAAAGGAAATGAATGGGTTATTTTAACGGCTCCAGACGGACTAACCGTTATTGACTCCGTTTTTGTAAAACCTTGTTTAACAAATCAATCCAGAGGCCGATACACGGATGGAGCTGAGGAATGGGGCGTTTTTACAAACCCCAGCCCAATGGCGGCAAACAACAATGCATTTGAGAGGTATGCAAACACACCAAACTTCTCTACTGCACCGGGCTTCTATCCTAGTTCAGTTTCAGTAACACTTAGTACCACAGAGCAGAATGCTGAAATCTATTACACAACAGATGGCTCCTACCCTAACATCGGGTCAAATTTATATACAAATCCTATAGACATTAGCGCAACAACCGTAGTAAAAGCAACAACCGTAAGTGCCAACGCGGAAATTTTAAATAGTTTTATGGAATACGGCACGTTTTTTATTAACGAAACCTTCACCATGCCTGTTCTATCTGTTTCTGGAGATGAAATTGACGAATTGCTCAGTGGAGATGAAATTAAACCGCTCGGAACTTTTGAATATTACAAACAAAATGGAGAATTAGCAGACAAAGCCAGAGGCGAATTTAACGAACATGGAAACGACTCTTGGGGCTATGACCAAAGAGGGTTTGACTACATCACCAGAGATCAATTGGGCTACAACTACGCTATTAAAGACGAGTTGTTTCGCACCAAAAACAGAAACAAATACCAACGCTTAATCATAAAAGCAGCTGCCAACGATAATTATCCCTTTGCTTATGGCGGGAGCGGAGCACATATTAGAGATTCGTACGTGCAATCACTCTCACAAATTGCTGATTTAAGAATGGATGAACGCTCTTTTGAGCCCTGCATACTATTTTCGAACGGAGAATATTGGGGCTTGTATGAAATTAGAGAAAAAGTAGACGACAAGGACTTTACAGATTATTACTACGATCAAGATTCGGTTTCATTCCTTAAAACTTGGGGAGGTACATGGGTAGATGTAATCTCTGATGGACAAACTGAACAATCCGTTGAGGATGACTGGGAAGCTATAAGGAATTACATAACCAGTAACGACATGAGCATCCCCGAAAATTACAACTACGCCAAAAGTGTTTTTAACATGGGCAGCTTAATTGATTATTTCATATTAAATACATACGTTGTAAACGCAGATTGGCTTAACTGGAATACGGCATGGTGGCATGGACTTAAAGAGGACGGAGAAAAGAAAAAGTGGCGGTATGTTTTGTGGGATATGGACAATACCTTTGACCATGGGGCAAATTACACGAACATCCCAGACCAAAACCCAGACTCAGACCCCTGCGATCCGGAAAACTTAGGTGATGATGAAACTGGAGGGCAAGGACACGTACCTATTTGGAATGCTTTATTAAACAACGAAGAGTTTTTTGCAGATTACATCAATCGATGGACCGATCTATCCAATAGTTATTTTAGTTGTGACTTTTTAATTGGACACCTCGACAGTTTAATCGATATTATTGAACCAGAAATGCCTGCTCAAATTGAAAAATGGGGTGGCAATTACACGACTTGGGTAAACAATGTGCAAGACATGCGCGATTTTATCACCACTAGATGTGAAATTATTAACGGTGGTATATTAAACTGCTACGAAGACGAGTTTAACATCGATGGCCCTTATGATGTAACCATTGTAGTTGAGCCGCCACTATCTGGAGAAATTAGTTTAAATGGATTTGACCTAGACCAAAGCCCCTTTAACGGTCAATATTTTGGGGGTGTATTGCAAGAGATTGAAGCGACTGCAAATCCAAATTACACATTCGATTACTGGGAATTTAGCAACGGAACACCTGTCATGGGAACCAGCAATACGTTGGAGTATTTCTTGAGCTCAGGGCAAACTATTACAGCTCATTTTACGCCAAATAACACGCTCATTCTACCGCCTGGAAATGACGGTACTTTGGTCATTAACGGAACTTCTTTTACTTCTTTTCCCGATACTATTGCCGTTATGGAAACCGTGAGCCTTGAAGCCATACCTGACCTTGGATTCTTATTCGATTATTGGACCATTTCTAATGGTACAATTGACGACCCAACAAACCCAAACTCAACTGCTACCTTATCAGGGAATAGTACAATAACTGCAGTGTACATGCCAAATCCAGTACTTACCGTTGCTACAAATACGGTTGGAACTGTAGTAATCAATGGTGTTAATTACAACAACTTTCCCCAAAGTATATACCTGTACGGAACAAATTCTATACAGGCCATTGCCCCGGTAGGATATCAATTTGACTATTGGACCTACAACGGAGAAAACATAAACAGCACGCAAAACACCAATACAACCATAGACATTTTTTCTAACGCTGCCCTAAAAGCACATTTTAGTAAAATTAAACTCCAAGTTTTATTTGACATCTCACACCCTAGCGGAGGAACTATTTTTCTGAACAACGAAGTTATTTCGGATATGCCCGTAAACAGAACCGTTTACTACGGAGACATTTATACGATTGAGATTGTCCTTAACCCAAATTATTTGTTGGGAAATTGGGAAATTGAAAATTCAACAAATACAACACAACAAACCTTTACACTGGCTTTTACAGAAAATGAGACCATAACGGCACTATTGAACAAACAAGTGCACTTAACCGTAAGCGTAGAACCTGAGAATGCAGGTATAATTTTAGGAGATGGAACAGAACTCCTTCAAAGCCCCTCCTTCCAAACGTATCTTGAAAATACAAGCATCAATCTTGAGGCAATACCTGAACTAGATTATCAATTTGATTACTTTGTTCGAAACCAAGGTATACTTTCCAACGAGCTAAACTTTGAATACACAATTGAGCATGACGACACCTTAAGGGTTCTTTTTAGTGAAAAAGAACTGACACTATTTATCCCTAATAGTTTTACGCCTAATGCCGATGGGTTAAATGATGTGTTTAAACCAAAAGGTAATTTGGCTAAAATTAAAGAGTACGAACTGCTCATTTTTGACAGTTGGGGTGAATTGGTGTTCCAATCTAACGAACTAAATGAGGGATGGAATGCTCAGAATATCGACTACAGCACTACAAATGTATTTATGTATAAAATTACACTTCGCTCCGCATTAACAAATGATCGGTTTGAATACAAAGGTACTGTTTCGGCTTTATAGCTAACACAGGTATAGCGATGCCCTTAACTTGTTGAAAATTCTTCTATATTTACGCATCAAATATAAAAATGATGCAAAAAGAAAAACAACTTTCATTGGGGGTAGCCTTGTTACCTATCCTTTTTTTAACTGTCCTACTTTCTTTAAACGTCTATTATTACGGAGACGATTCGCTCGCTGGAGCCAACCAAATAGCCTTGCTTTTAGCGGCTGCTTTTTGCACTGTTTTAGCGACTAAAAGAGGGGCTAAATGGGAAAAGCTACTCGAAGGAATAAAAAACAGTATTTCTGACGCCTTGCCTGCGCTGCTTATTCTTCTGGTTATTGGATCTTTGGCTGGAACTTGGCTCATTAGTGGGATCGTACCCGCCATGATTTATTACGGTTTGCAAATTGTGAACCCTACTTATTTTCTAGTTGCAGCATGTATCGTTAGTGCTATTATTTCTTTAGCAACTGGCTCATCCTGGTCAACAATAGCTACTATTGGTGTTGCCTTATTAGGAATTGGACAAGCAATTGGTATGTCTGAAGCAATGGTTGCAGGAGCCGTCATTTCTGGCGCTTATTTTGGCGATAAAATGTCGCCATTATCCGACACTACCAATTTAGCTCCAGCCATGGCAGGAACAAATTTAATAGCGCACATCAAATACATGACTTACACAACCGTTCCTTCCATTGTAATTACACTGGTTCTATTTTTAATTATTGGGCTTAACCTAGAAACAAAAACATCTCCAGATGATATTGATGTAATACTAACAGCCTTACAATCAAAATTTAACATTAGCCCTTGGTTGTTTTTAGTACCCGTAATCGTAATCATTTTAATAGTAAAAAAAACACCCGCTATACCAGCCTTATTTGCAGGTACGTTATTAGGTGCAATTACCGCAATTGTTGCCCAACCTACGATTATACTCGAACTGGGCGGATCAACCGACTTTTTCAAAGCAGCTTTCGTTTCAGTAATTGATGCCATGAGTCGAGAAATCAGCATTTCAACAGCTAATGAAATGATCAATGGATTGTTAAGTACGGGCGGAATGTACGGTATGCTCAATACCGTTTGGCTTATCATATGCGCCATGTGTTTTGGAGGAATCATGGAGGCTTCGGGGTTCTTAAAAAGAATTTCTAATGCCCTTATGAGTTTGGCAACCAACACGGCATCTTTAGTAGCCACAACCACTGGAACGTGTATTTTCTTTAACATGACAGCTTCTGATCAATATTTAGCGATTGTGGTTCCGGGTAAAATGTTTAAAGATGCCTATAAAGATATGGAGCTGGCTCCAGAAAACTTGAGTAGAACACTAGAAGACTCGGGTACGGTTACCTCTGTATTAATTCCGTGGAATACCTGTGGAGCTACTCAAGCAGGTATACTTGGAGTAGGAACATTAACCTACTTGCCTTTTTGCTTCTTTAACATTATTAGCCCCTTAATGACCATACTATATGCTGTAGTAGGCTATAAAATAAAGAAACTAAAAACTTAATTTTTACCTTTTTCCTTTAGTATATCTAATGGCTTACCTAAATTCGCAAAAAATTTACATTTATGTATAACAAAGAAATAAAAGCAATTCTCTCGTTAATCATACTCAGTTTTAGTGTGTATTTATTTTCAAATGGAGAAATTGGCTACGGGATACTAGTACTATTAGTAATGGGATTGGTTGTTTTGAGTATTTTTAAAGACGAGCGAATCCTAAGAGCTTTCTATTACCTGCGTAAAAACGATATGCAAAAGGCTGAAGCGGTGCTCCAAAAAATCAAACATCCAGAGAAACTAATCAAATCTCAAGAAGCCTATTTTAACTACTTAAACGGATTAGTGCTTTCTCAAACTCAAATGAATAAAGCTGAAAAGTTTTTTAAACGAGCTTTAAATATAGGGCTTAGAAGTGACACAGATAAAGCTGTAGCAAAACTTAACTTGGCCGGATTAGCCATGTCAAGAAGAAGAAAACGAGAAGCTACAGCACTCTTAACAGAGGTTAAAAAATTAGACAAACACAACATGCTTGACGATCAATTGAAGATGATGAAACAACAAATGAAAAGAATCTAAAGAAAGCAGCCTAATGGCTGCTCTTTTTTTGAATTAATATTTTACTTTTGGTTAAAATGAAAGCACCTAGACTACCATCGTTTTTAAAAACAACTGTTAACAAACAGTTTCAAATGCCTACTCGTTACTACAACGAACGTAAAGAACGTGTAGAAGAAGCAATAGAGCGGGCAAACACAAAAAACCATGGTTCGATAAGCAAAGGACATTTTAGCAATGCATGGAGTAAAAAACCTGCAAAGCCAAATACTTCTTCAAGTGTAAGAGTGCTCGTACTGATTGTTATGCTTAGCGTATTGGCATATTGGATTTTAAAATTCTAAGATTTGATTACACTATTACCAGACCACGTTGCAAACCAAATTGCTGCCGGAGAAGTTGTTCAAAGACCAGCCGCAGCGGTTAAAGAATTAATGGAGAATGCCATTGATGCTAAGGCTACGGATATAAAACTCATTATTAAAGATTCTGGCAAAACGCTTATTCAAGTTATCGACAATGGCTCTGGAATGAACGAAGTAGATGCAAGAATGTGCTTTGAGCGTCATGCAACATCAAAAATAACTAAGGCAGAAGATCTCTTTGCATTAACCACTAAAGGGTTTAGAGGAGAAGCACTGGCCTCTATAGCTGCAATTGCTCAAGTAGAACTAAAAACGAAATGTGAGGATGCTGAATTAGGCATTCAACTCACTATAGAAGGTTCAGAATTTAAAGGTCAAGAAATTTGTAATTGTTCAAAGGGAACCTCATTTTCTATTAAAAACTTATTCTTTAACGTTCCGGCAAGGCGAAATTTCTTAAAATCTGACCGAGCAGAGTACAAGTATATTTTGGATGAGTTTATCCGAATTGTACTGGCTCATCCAACCTTGTCATTTACACTGATTAACAACGACAAAGAACAATACCGACTTCATAAAGAGACCTTACGCCAGCGATTGGTGAGCTTGTATGGTGAAAAATTCAATCCGAAATTGGTTCCTGTAGAAGAAACTACAGACATTGTTAAAATTTCTGGTTTTGTTTGCAAACCCGAATTTGCTAAAAAATCGCGTGGAGCGCAATTTTTCTTTGTAAACAACCGGTTTATCAAATCATCTTACTTAAATCATGCCGTTTCAAATTCTATGGAAGGCCTTCTTCAAGGCGATGTTCACCCCTCCTATTTTTTATTTTTGGAGGTAGACCCCGCTAAGATTGATGTAAACATACATCCAACAAAAACCGAAATAAAATTTGAGGACGAACGAAGCATCTATGCCATATTACGAGCTGCTTTAAAACGATCCTTAGGCCAATACAATATTGCACCAAGTATCGATTTTAGTTTAAACCCCGACCTTCAAGTTCCCATAACGTCTAAAAACAGAGTGCTAAAAACACCTAGCATACAGGTGGATCCTTCTTTTAATCCATTTGATTCAGAAAATCAAAAAGAACCGTTCTCCACCGCTACTAAATCTAACAACAATGGAAACTCAGGCTATAGAAAACCGCTACATGCTGAGAAAGGAAAACATTGGGAGGCTTTGTTTGAAGAAATTCAAGACGACATGAAATCCGCTATACCGGAGTACGAAAATTCGGTAGTACGTTTAGAAATGGAAATTGACATAAGCGAAACTAGATTTGCTTTTCAATTGCAACGTAAATTTATTCTTACCCAACTAAAATCGGGATTACTTATACTAGACCAACAAAGAGCACATACTCGAGTTTTATACGAAAAGTATTACAAATCTCTGCAAGACAATAGTCCGGTGAGCCAACAACTTTTGTTTCCTCAAGAAATTCATTTTTCTGCTGCAGAAATGGAACTTTTTAAAGAAATTAAAACCGATGTAGAGGCGCTAGGTTTCGCCTTTAGCATTCCGGCAGAGCACTGTTTAATGGTGAATGCCACACCTTTTGAAACAACCGCAGGAAATGTGGCTAAAATAATAGAGAATATGCTTTATTCGTATACCAACGAAAGTGACGAATGGAAAGAGGACAATCATAAATACTTGGCTAAAAATTTAGCTGTAAGCAATTCTATAAAAACCGGCCAAGAGTTAAATACGCCTGCAATGAACCAATTAATAGATGAACTTTTTGCCTGTGAGATGCCCTTTGTTTCTGTGCACAACAAACCAACAGCTATAATTTTAGAAATGACCGAACTTTTAAAAAGATTTCAATAATGAGACGGAGTAGAGGATTTTCAACGATGCCTTTGGTGGTTAAAAACCTAATCATCATTAATGCCTTGTTTTTTTTAGCACGCTATACTTTTGGAAGTATCGCTTCTACAGATCTTAACGATACCTTAGGTTTGTATTACTTTAAGTCTCCAGAATTTAACCCTTGGCAATTGGTCTCGTACATGTTTATGCACGGAGGCATGTCTCATCTTTTCTTTAATATGTTTGCCTTATGGATGTTCGGCTCGCAAATAGAAAATATTTGGGGGCCTAAACGGTTTTTAAACTACTACTTAATCACTGGCTTTGGTGCCGCTTTCTTACATTATCTCATTATTCATTTCCAAGTAATTGGACTCGAAAGTTTATTTACAAGCGAACAAATTAACAATTTAATTTACGAGGGGAAATTCGATTCTATGAGTCCTCTATTTAACGACGCAAGACAACTTTACAACCTTTACAACACACCTGTAGTGGGTGCTTCCGGATCTGTTTTTGGCTTGCTGCTTGCCTACGGAATGAGTTTTCCGAATCAAGTTATTTACTTAAACTTCTTATTTCCTATAAAGGCAAAATACTTTGTAATTATATACGGTTTAATTGAATTTGTTGGCGGCGTTCAAAATTCTGCAGGCGACAATGTGGCGCACTTTGCTCATTTAGGCGGAATGCTATTTGGTTTTATACTTATAAAGTACTGGAAAAAAAATGACCTGAATTTCTTTTAATGCTAAACGATCTAAAAGTTAAATTTAAACAAGCCAATGCTTTGTTCAAGCTGATATACATCAACTTAGGCGTTTTTGTGTTTTTTAAAATTTTAGCAACCTTTTCTTTTTTAATTCAAAGCCCTTCGTTTAGTGCTGCCTCTATTTTTGGAATTCCTGTAAACCTAGCTGAACTTATTTTTAAGCCATGGACGCTCGTTACTTATATGTTTACACATGAAGACCTGTTCCATATTTTAAGTAACTTACTATACCTCTATTTTGCTGGCCAAATATTTTTACAATACTTTACTGAAAAAAAACTCTACAGCATCTATGCAATGGGTGGATTACTGGGTGGACTTAGTTATTTACTTGCCTTTAACTTTTTCCCTGCATTCACCAATATAGCTAACAGTTCCTTAATAGGAGCATCTGCTTCGGTTATGGCTATTTTATTTGCGCTAGCGACATATGTACCCAATTACAAAATCAATCTTTTTTTCTTAGGAAACATACCCATCAAGTACTTGGCTATTGTTTTTGTAGTTATGGATGTGATAAACATTCCCAATGGAAATTCAGGTGGACACATAGCTCACTTAGGGGGAGCTTTAACTGGCGTTGTTTTTACTTACAAGTGGAAAAGAGGAACAGACATCACTTTAGCACTAGAGGGCTACCTAGAAGCTGTTGTAAAACTATTTAAAAAGAAAAAATTAAAAACAGTACACCGAAGACCCAAATCAGATGATACATTCAGAGAGGAAAAGGTAATACACAATGATAGAATTAATACAATATTGGATAAAATTTCTAAATCTGGGTACGAAAGTTTAACTGAAAAGGAAAAAGAATACTTGTTTAAGAATAGTAAAAAAAATTAAATTGAAAAATTTATCCCTTTTAAACAAACTCATTTACATTGTCAATATAGTGTTTGTATTGCTTTGGTTTTTCGCTTTTTTAGCCCCTTATATAAACCCGCAAAAATTTTCATTTGGCGCAATTTTAGCTATAGGTTATCCTATACTATTGCTTACTCATGTTTTGTTTGCTTTGTATTGGCTGGTTCGTTTTAAAAGAGCCATCTATTTATCTCTAGCCGTAATTACCGCAAGTTATTTATGGAGTGTTCCCGTAATACAAACAAAAAATAGATTTAAAGCCCTGGCTAAAGATCAGTCTTTTTCTATACTCTCATACAACACCCAATCGTTTTATTATTTAGGTGGAAAAAAAGAAAATGTAGGGTCTGTAAAAGAAAAATTGGCTCATTATTTAAGTCAACAAAACACAGACATCATTTGCCTTCAGGAAGCAAGGAAAGGTTTTGAAACAATGGTTAGCTACCCACATAAATCTATTTTTGGGTACAATCAAATATACAGTAAATATGAAATTATAGATGCTGGAGTACTGGAATTTGAGAATCCTTCCGCAAATACTTGTGCTTTTGCAGATGTAATTATCAATTACGATACCGTACGTATCTACAACCTTCACCTTGAGTCCTTTCACTTAGTAAATAAAGATTACAATCTCATAAAAAGATGGGATGATGAAGTTAGTGAGAATGAAGTGAAGGCAAAAACACAGGAGATTTCAACTAAAATAAGTAAGGCGAGTTCAAAAAGAGTTGCGCAAATTAACAGCATATTAACGCACACAAAACAAAGCCCTTACCCCTCTTTACTCTGCGGCGATTTTAACGATGTGTCGCAAAGCTATATTTACCGAAAGTTAAGTGCGAACCATACAGATGCATTTATAGCTTCCGGTAAAGGTTTTGGTGCAACGTTTAAAAAATTACTGTTCCCATTTAGGATTGACTATATTCTGTATCCAAACGCATGGAATGCCTACAATTTTGAAGTGCTAGAAATTGAGCTCTCCGACCATCAAGCCATCCGATGTGACATTGAACAGAAGTAATTAGTTAACCTTCTCTAGAACAACCCTTTTCAAATCCAATAAGTTCATTGGATTGGATCCTAAGCCACGTACATTTTTGTGAGTAAAGCGCATTACATTGTCATAATACAAAGGAATAATAGCCGCTTGGTTAATTACAATACTGTCCATTTGCTCGTATAAAGCAACTCTATTTTCCAATTCAGGTATTTTTAGAGCCTTCTCATACAAATTGTCAAATTCTAAATGGGTAAAATGAGTGTAATTAGGCCCATTAGGACTGTGGTTTTTTGAGTAAAAAAGAGAAAGGTAATTTTCCGCATCGGCATAATCGGCAATCCAAGATCCTCTAAAAATAGACAATTGAGACTTTGATACTTGTTGGCGATGCGTCGAAGGTGGATTTACATTTACATGAACCGTTAAACCAAGTTCCTGCCAGGCATGCTGAATGTATTCACATAAATCTACATACGAACTGGTTGTATTTAAATCAATACTTGGTATGCCTTCAGCATTTGGAAAACCAGCTTCAGCCAATAAAATTTTAGCCTTAAGTGGCTTGTATGAATACCCAATCGCTTTTTGGAAGCCCGAAAGACCTTTAGGTATAAAACCGCTGTGTGCCGGCGTACCAATGTTGTTTCTTAAATACTGCATCATTAAATCTCTATCAAAAGCCAAGTTTAAAGCCTGTCGAACTTTTACCTGCTTTAATGCATTATTTGTTTGATTGTCGTCCATAAGAATTCCTAAATACTCTGTATTTAAATAATCTTGTTTGCTAAAGTTTAATTTGCCCTCATAATCGGGTTGCAATAGTCCGTCTAGGCTCAACAACTCATCTTTGTAGGAAGCATCTATTCCGGATAGAAAATCAAATTTTCCTTTAATGAACTCTAAGAAAGCCGTTTGCTTGTCAGGTATAAAACTGACCGCTACTGCATCTAAAAAAGGAAGCCTAATTCCGTTATCAGTCTCAAAATAGTGTTCATTTTTACGTAAAACCAACTTAACATTTTCTTTGTGGTACTGAAAATGAAAAGGACCGGTTCCAATTGGAGCTTCAAAAAAACCAGCTTTCGTTTCTGCCTCTACAGGAAGTATAGAACAATATTGCATAGAGAGTAAACCTAAAAAAGCAGGGTTTGGCTCTTTTAAGCGAATTTGTAATGTAGAATCGTTAAGGGCAACTAATGACTGCATGCTGGACAACACCCAAGCTCCAGGCGAAGCTGTTTCTTCTGACTTTAATCTATTTAAAGAATACACAACATCCTCAATAGTTAAAGATCTATTCAGCGGCATATGAAATTGAACATCGTCTCGCAAAACAAAATTATAGATCAAACTATTGTTCGAAACAGACCAACGCTTAGCTATAGATGCTTGTACTTGTAATGTATCGTCTAATTGAACCAAACTATTGTAAACTTGATTGCAAAACCAAATTCTAGACTGGTCCTTGGCAAAGGCAGGATCAAAAGAATGAATCCCCGAAGATTCATTGTATCTAAATATGTTCTTAGTCTGCGCACTTTCATCAACAGAACTACAAGAACTTATGAGCAATACCAAAAAGTAAAGGATACGATTGTACATGTTTTTTTATATTAAACCTCTAAAATAGAACTTTGTTTGATTAATTGAAATCCTTACCTCCTTAATTTATTACATTTGCAATCGATTTTATACTTATGAAGAAAGTAGCTTTTCACACCTTAGGATGTAAACTGAATTTTTCGGAGACCTCTACCATTGCCCGATCGTGCGAAGAAGAAGGATACGAAAAGGTAGCCTTTAAAGAGCATGCAGACATTTATGTATTAAACACTTGTTCGGTTACCGAAAATGCAGATAAAGAATGCAAACGTTTGGTTCGGCAAGTTTTAAAAATAAACCCAGATGCGTTTGTGGTTATTATTGGCTGTTTTGCTCAACTAAAGCCAAACGAAATTGCAAAATTTGAAGGCGTTGACCTTGTACTTGGCGCTACCGAAAAGTTTAAGTTGTCCTCTTACCTTAACGAGCTTAGTAAACAAGAAGGTACAGAAGTACATTCGTGTGAAATTGTTGAGGCAGATTTTTTTGAAGGTGCCTACTCTATTGGAGACAGAACTCGTGCTTTTTTAAAAGTACAAGACGGGTGTGACTATAAGTGTACCTACTGCACAATTCCCTTAGCTAGAGGCATCTCTCGATCAGACA
>Ga0206129_10003997_pt1 | contig 16591 bp, 12 predicted proteins | sample Helgoland_Spring_8_FD_148616 | JGI IMG/M metagenome (GOLD analysis project Ga0206129, IMG submission 148616) | Pelagic subsurface seawater microbial communities from Kabeltonne, Helgoland, North Sea - Helgoland_Spring_Bloom_20160502_2 | ecosystem: Environmental > Aquatic > Marine > Epipelagic ...
TCTCTAGTCATAGGAACACCGTAACGCAACTTATCTACGTGCTCGTCTAGTTTATTCACCCTAGTCTTTAGGTGTTCAATGTTCATGTCTTGGGTAGCGTCAGCAGGTAGTGAACCGATCTCCCCACGAGGCCATCTTATGCGAAATTCTGAGTTCAAATTAAGCTCATGTTGAATCCTAGATATATCCATTTCAATGGTATTTAGGCGGTTGACAATTACTGAATATCCCCAAACCGCAGTTCCTACCAAAGCAATTACCTTTGCAGCAAAAGCGAGTTGTACTTTAGCGGATGCGTTTGCGTTTATCTCTGTCATCTCATCAACTTCTTACTGAGGCATTTGTTAACACTTCCAACGTCTAAGGGCTAAAGCTTTCCTAGTGGGTCTACCTTTACTATCTTTCATTGGTCCTTTATTACCACCCATCCTGGCACAGAAGCTTCGCTTTCTAGGACCACCACCAGGTTGAGGAGCTTTTAAGTTAGACCCAGTAGCCTTGTTATACTTAGCTCTGCCTTTAGCAGTGAGTCCACCCTTCTTAGACTTCTCACCTCTACCTAGAGATAACGATACACTTCTCACTTTTTAAACCCACGCTTCATATTTGCGTAGGACTTAGGTGATATAGTAGACTTCTTCTTGCTACGACTAATGCCTAGCTTTCTTCTTCTGTTAATGTTTGCGTATAATCCTTTTTTCATCGTTTAATTAATATCTCCATCATTCTATCTAGTTTACCGTTAATCTCTTTAACCGTTGTTTCAAGACCACTCATACGGTTCTCAACAGCAGTATCTCGTTCTCGTTGCGTAGCTAACTCTACTTCAATCTTTGTTAATCGTTTCTCGTCTGTATCCAGTCGATCGGATAGTTTCTTTATAACCCATCCAATAGCTCCTAGAATAACAGCTAGAGCAGTGTCGAGAAAGTGTGAGAGTTGCTCAGTCATTATGAGTCAGTTACTATTGTTTTAACAGTACCATCTGAAAATTTAATTTTAAGATCACCGTCTGCACTATCCACATAAATAGCAGCTTGTCCTGAAAAAGTAGAAGGAGCAGTTACTCCGTCCTTTAAAACTAATAATTGAGAATGTACTTGTCCTGCTTCAATGCCAGCCTCTCCTATATTGTTCGCACCTGCTGCTCTAAACTTTATATCACCGTTTGTTATAACATCAGCATCTTCGGTAATTACTATAGACTTTTCATCTGCACCACTACCTGGTGTTCCAATAATCCTTAATACATCTGTGTCAGCTGCTAGACCATAATTACCTGTAGCACCTGTATCATAAGCATCGATAACAAAACCATCGCTTTCAGTTGACGAGGGTGTAGATACACCTGCTTTATTTATATTTATCTGTCCACCCTCCGTAGATGAACCAGTAGGTTCGTATACAACCAAAGAAGTGCCTATGGCAGCGTTACTAGCAGTCAAAGCAAAGTTAGTATTAGTAGTAGTACCTATACCAACAGCGTTGTTTGCACCGTCTGTGACTATAAGGTTGCCATTACCAGTACTCTTTACAATAAAGTCTACATCTCCTGAAGAGTTGTTGATAATTACAGTTTTCTGTGTAGATGTATCGTCTACTGAGAATTGATTGTCGGTATCACTAATCTTAGCAGCTGTAACAGTGTTGTCAGTTATGACTGTAGCACCATCTCCTGTACTGGTTACATCTCCTGTATGATTAGGATGGGAGTAGGGAGTAGCTAACTTAGCGTTAGTAACAGCACCGTCATTAATCTGAGCTGTTCCTATAGTGCCTTGTGTAAGTGGAATACCTAACCCTCGTTGAATAATAACAATGTCTTCCCCTCCAGCTAAAGAAGGAATAATTGTTAAAGTATCTGTATCTGGGTCTACTGTGTAGTCAACTGTAGGTTCTTTTACTAATCCGTTAACACTAACATCATACGCACTATCTCCTAATACATCAGCATCAGTAACAGTATAAGTTGTGTTCGCTCCTGCTGTACCTGTGAATTGCCATTTAGACGGAGGAGTAGAAGCACCAGCAGCAATCTGTTCTACTTTTTGATCGACATAGTTTTTAGTTGCTGCATCTGCTGTTAAGGTAGGTGTGCTTACATTTAATATCTTATTAGACTTAGCATCCCAATCTGTTCCACCTGGTCCAATTTGAAGAGAAGCCTCATTTAACTCAGCAAGTTCTTCATTTAAAAATCTATTATGTTGATAAGCAAAGTCTAACTCTGTTTCTGTCAGTACTGAACCATTTACAAAATCTACAAGGTTAGTGTCAGGTTGACTGTTCCTTCTTACACGAACGACCTGCCCTGCTGTAGCACCACTATTTAAAACTACTTTATTAGAAGGAGATGTTACCAATGTGAAGGCAGCTGTATCTACTCCGTTGATTTCAACTTTAACGTGTTCAGCTTTAAGATAAGAAAATGAAAACGCAAAATCTGTCTGAGACGCTGTTGCGATTGAGTCTACGTATGTATTAGCCATGGTAATCTATTATTAATTTGTTTGTTGTAAAAGTTCAAGCACTTCCTGTCTGCTTACGCCTCTTTTAAAAGCTGATTGTGCTCCTGTGAGTGCTGAGTATTGTTGATCTAGTTCAGGAAACTCTTTTAACATTTTCTTTCTTGATTCCTTTTTAAACCTAGACAGAACACTTGTGATCTTATCAATTCTGGGACTAGGTAATCCAGGTAGAGACTCAGGAGGTAAATTTTGATATGTCTTTGATTTAATTAACTTACCTAATGTTCGTCTTAGAGTTGAACCTCCTACTTTTACAGTTTTCAAAAGCTCCAACTGTCTGTCATAAGCTGATTGACCTTTGGTGTTTTCGTAGTCTAGTAAATTTATTGAACCCAACTTAGGAACTAATTGTCTAAAGGCGTGTTTGAGGCTTGCCATCTCATTTATAATAGGGTCACTCTTAGCTGTTGAAGAAGAAATAGGATTTATGAAACCAAGGTATTCAGGAGATTGTTCAGCTATAAGCTCTTCTCCTAGTATGTTTCTCTTATTATCTAGTCCTCCCCGACCAAAAGGAAGCTTTCTTATTACTGCATCCTTCCAAGAGTTTACTTCTTTCATCACCTGCGTGTCATAGTCCTGCATTTGTGACATTACGTTAGGTACAAAAGAACCTGCGTAATTTCTTCCTAGTTTTTCAAGGTATCTATCAGGGTCTCCTAAAGCATTACTCCACATTTGAATACCAGCTAAGTATGATTTATTAGTAGCGTTCCTTGTTAAAGCTAATGTTAAAGCAGCAAAACCGTGTTCAAGTTTAGAATCGTTGAAACCTCTAGGAGATCTGAAACCTGTGTCCACAATATCAGCAGCAGTTCCTATGATAGTAGCTATAGGGTCTAGTCTTTGATAACTATAGTAAGTATCTCCTATTTTTATACTGTAAGGTTTCCAACCTGTGGCTAATAAAGATGCTTTTTGCTTCTCATCTTTTGGACCTCCTCCAGTTATAAACTCTCTATTATTAGCAACTACATCTATTAGAGTACCTCCTGTTAAAGTTGCTGTTAACATCTTACCTAGTGCTCTTGATTTTTCTACTGGATCATCACTCTTTAAATCAGATATTAACCTAGAACGCTCTTCTTTTAATACTCCAGGCATAAAAACTCCAGGGGTACGCTCAAAGGCGAATGATAGGATATTAGTTGGAGTTCTAACAAAAGGAAGAACAAGTCTCAGAAACGGTATTTGATTTGTTAAGTTCTGTAAACCTTTGCCTAATGTTCCCTCTTGTAACTCTTTCGTGAAGGTTAGATACTGAGCTTCGTCTGCTGAATATTGAGCTAAAGCTGATGCACCTTCGTTAAAGTTTTCATTTTTATAATCAATAATGAAATCTGCTTTTTGTTTGTCTTTTAAACCTTTACTATCAGCAATCTTAGAAGCTTCTCTGACAAGACTTTCTTCCGACATCACTCTACCGCCCTCTGTTACTACTTTATCTACTGTACTGTTTATGTGGTCAGCTAACTTCTTCGGATCAATTATTCCTTGGTTTATGCCTGACATAGCTGCTTTTAATCTAGCAGCCCTGCGATAAGCAATTTGTTTAAAAAACTCATCAGTAGTAAGAAGAAGTCTACCAGGAAGTCTAATAAAGTTACCGTAAGCATCTATAGCTTCCTTACTGCGTAAACCTTTTTCACTTACAAAGCGACCCATGAAACTATCTGCTACACGTTCTCCTGTAATAGCTCCTCTAGCACTTTCTTCAAAAGCACGGTTTGTCGGGTCTAATATGTTTTCCTGTTCTTTAAAAGATTGTTTAGCAAACTTCGCTGCCTCTTTCCACATCTCTCCATCCGACCAAGAAGCTAAAGAAGCTTTAACAATGTCCAAGTTACCGCTAACGATACCACCTGCCACAGTTTCTAAAGTGGTCATTACCTGTGTCAACGCATTACCCATGATATTAACCATCTGCGTCTTAGGACCACTCAATATAGAGTTCATCCAGTATTCGGTAGGCATATCCAAGAAACTCTTACCTTGTGCTTTTTTAGCTAACTTAAATAGACCAGCAAAACTTCCATCTAAATCGTTAGGGTCTATTATTTCTTCTATTCTTTTTACCATTTTCTCAGGTTTCATATTACCTGAGTTGTTAACAAATTCGTTCCTTAAACCTTCTATCTCTGACTCTGTTTCAGATAAACCTATCTTTTTTCTTCTGAAGTTTTCTCGTCTAGCTTGTAAAGACTGAGCAGTACCTCTACCTATTTTCCTATAAGCATCAGCTACTGTAAGAAGTTGTTGGAAGGAGTTCTTTAATTTAGATACAGACACAGTACCATAACCAGCTTTCTTAGCTTCTTCTACATTTTCTATTATATTTAAAGATAAAGCGTGTCCTTGGTCTCTCAAACTTTGTTGTCTAATTTGTTTATCTAACTCGCTTTTCTCAATATCTTTTATGTCTTGTCCTAGTGATTCATAATCAAAATCGAGTGCTTCATCAATTTCAACTACAACTCCTTTTACATCTATTTTATCAGGGTTAGCTGTATAGTATTGCTCTAGTAATTCTTTTAAAACAATAGCATCCTCTCCAGTCTCCAATGCAAACTGTGGTAGTCTAGGTTTAACTCCACCTACCATGAGTGCTTCGGCATACCCTCTAAACTTGTCAGGTATAGCACTAAGGAACTCATCTTCTTTACCTTTCTTAAACTCAGGCAACTCAGCAAAGGTCTTACCGAAATCTAAAGGTGCTTCTGCTCTCTTAGTTACATTACGCTGTTTTAAAAAGTCGTTGAATATCTTCTGCCTTTGGTCTATACCTAACTTAGATTTTAAAGAAGCAAACATATCCTTGAACATGATCGCTACTTCTTGTGCTATTCTTTTAAGTGTACCATTAGGAGCTAAATCTTTCTCATCTAACTTCTTTAAGAAAGCATCAGTCATTTCCTCTGCAAAGTATTCATCTACATCTTTAAACCTATAGTTCTCAGATGTGTGCTTACCTTTAAGAAATCTTTCTAGTTCTTTAGGTATTGTTTTTTTAAGTAAGGAAGAAGGATCAACAGTGTCATCTAAATCAACACCAAAGCTTCTAATGTAATCTCTTCTAGCTTTATCGAACTGTTTAGTTAAAGAAGTAACATCTGTTTTAGGAAGATAACGACTAAGTCCGTGCCAAAGTTCGTGGACCATAGTACGTTTAATACCACCCTCATCTATAACAGATTGTCTTATTTGTAGTAGATTGTTACCAAAGTTATAACGACCAGCAGATGGTATCTTGTTAGTGACGGATAATGATACATCACCAAACAACCGCTTACCCATCACATCAATGAACTTCTCTACATCTGCTACGTCTTGTGGGTCTGCTCCCTTTATAGGGAACTTCTTCATTAACCTATTCTTTAGAGTGTCAGCACCTTTAGGAATAATATCCATCATCCCTTCTTCTTCGTAGGTCTTGAACGGTCTAGGTACTCTTTCTACAGTAGCGTCAAAGTCTTCTAAAGTTTCGTCTAGTTCTTCTACTCTTTCCTGTAGTTCTCTTTCTTCTGCTACTCTTACTCTGTCCTTTACATCAGCAGTCCTAACATCACCTAACACACGAAGATCAGCTTCTTTACCTTCTATACGGTTTTCAAGCATAGAGATTCTAGTCTCATCAGCACCTGTAGCTTTACCTTCTTCTTTCTTCTTTAACAGTTCATCAAGCCTATTTTTATCTAGGTCTAGTTCTTTTTGTATATCTGTTGATTCATCTGTAAAACGAGGCATTTCAGAAAAAGCTTTACCACCTTCAAGAGTATCGTTAACTACCTGTGCTTGTTGTTCAGCAGTACCTCCTTGAGTTTTTACGTCCCTACCGTTTTTAATGGCTTTAAGAGATTTAATAAACACACCAGCTACAGCTTCAAGACCTAGACCTTCCAACACATTCTTCATGCGTCCTTCTAACTCACCTTCATCTTCATCGTGTGCCAAGAACTCAGTAACTGGATTCTGTAACTCTGGTACTTGTTGGATAAGATTAGATAGTCTAGCTTCTTGTCCGTTAAAGAAAGTAAAATCAGTAGCAGCACCAGCAACAACACCTTTAGTAACAGTACCTGCTTTAGCTAATGCACCTGCTCTACCTGCAAGACCAAACAAAGGAATGAATCCTGTAGCAAACTGAGATATACCTTCTACAGCACCACCTGCCATAGTCTTAGAAGTACCAAGGAATCTAGTATCGTAGTCAGGCAGTACATCAAAAGAAATGTAATCAGCTAGGTTATACGCTCCTTGAAACGCACCTTCTACACCTCTAAATGGAGCAGCTAATACATCACCTGCAACGTCAAAAAAATCATCATTTTCTTCTTCTAGTATGTTTTGCTCGTCCATTTTATTTAATTAAATTAAGTCGCTTATGTAATTCTCTTTGATCTTTTACAAAATTAACAATATTTGTTACTCCTATTTTAGTAGCCACATCTTTAACTTCTTGAGGCATATCTTCGTCTTTGTCTATTTCCCTTGCAGCTTCTATCGAAGGTACAGTAAGCATTCTCACTGTTTTTGTTTTATCTTGTAATGTCTCAGGTTTAAATCTAAAGCCCAGTTGTGTGACAGGTTCTTCTCCAGCCAAAGCAGCAACGAACCCTCCAGTTATTCCTTCTATCAATAAATATTGTTGGGTGTATTGCTCTCGTTCTTTACTCGTGTAATACTCATCTGGAGTTGGTTTTATACCGCTATACCGCCAGTTAGTTCTATTATAATTAGGATTAGGAGCTATGCCTTTTCTTCCTTTTTCCTTTATAGCACCAGGTTTTATTCTCTCCGACAAAACAGTTAAAGTTTCACTCCCCTCTTCCATTAAGTACATAAAAGATTTTTGTTTTTCTTTTGGTTCAGCTGTTGGATTTAACGTTACTTTTATAGCTTCTCTAGCTAAGTCTACCCTTACATTCCTTAATCCCTCTGGAGTGGCTGCTACTTTACCAAAGTAAAAAAGATCATTAGATGTAGGTGCTTTTGTAGATTCCTCGTAGCTACTATTTAAAACTTTATTAGCCTCTACTTCAATCTTATCTTCTTTGTCTATCTTATCTTTTAAAATATTAAATTTATTAGCTGTGTTTTCTATGTAAAAAGAATAACGTTCTTTAGCGTAAGTTTCTAGTTCTGCTTTTCTTTCCGTTTCATTAAGACCGCTAGTTACAAGTTCTAAACTTTTATTATTGTAGTCACTACTATATTCAACTTGTGCATTTAAAAGTATATCCCTAGTTCTTTGATCTGTTGTTATATCAGCATAATCAGCTACTAAAGAAGCTTCCAATTCACCTGCTAGGTTTCTCTCAAAGACTCTAATAGAGGGTGTTTCTCTTATCAATGTGTTAGATAAATCTTTTTCTAGGTTGGGGTCAGGTTTTTCTAAATCCCTTAGAGTTTCTATTATTCGCCCTCCATATTCAGGGTCTTCCTTAAATGTCTTTTCTTTAACAGCATTTAAATATTCGACTTCACTTTTATAAGAAACACCATCATAAGTTACCTCTTTCCCTGATCGTATGACAGCTATATCTCTTGATGTTGTGTAGTAGATACTTTGAATTGCTTCTTTTTCTTTCTCTTCTTCCTCCTCCTCTGCATCTTCAGACGCTTTATCTATCATAGTATCGAACATACCTAGATCAGCAGCTGACATCTTAGATGCACCAAAGTTTAAATTAGTCGTAGCCCAGTCCAATAAAGCATCTGCTTGTACTCCTAGTCCATCCCTAGACAAAGCAATTAAAGTTTCTCCGAATATTTTTCTTTGTTCTTCAGCTGAGTATGAATTTAAAGAAGACCAAGATGTAGCTAATTCATTTTTTGATTCAAGGTTTAATTCCCCTCCTTGATACCCACCTCTAACATTTTCATAGAAAGAACTCATAACACCGTGTGCAGTCTCTCCCTTCGCTTTAGCGTTCTGTCTTACTTCAAAGTTTGTTACAAGAGGTTGTATTTGTGGGTTGATAGCTTTTTGTAAACCTTGCTGTGCAATAACAGAACCTGCTAATCCAGGGTTATTTTGTATGTACTCATCTCTTACTTTATTTACAATATCAGCACCTCCTTCAGGATCATCTGCTAGAGGATTAGTAAGACGCTTATTAATTTCCACCATCAAATCACGGCTGGCTACTTTACCTAAAGCTTCTATCTTCCTCTTCTGATTAATAGGAGAAGTTAGCCAGCTTATCGCACCTTTTCTTACTTGCTTATCAAACTCTCCCTCTGTCTTTTGAAGCATCGCTTGAATCTCTTCAGGACTCTTCCTTGATAACTCATCCTCAAATTGTTCTGCTTCTATATCGGCTACCTGTGTGTACTGCTGAAGCATAGGATTAACCTGTGAAAGAGCGTCAGCAAGGTCCATCAACTTATTCCTACCAACTGCACTAGCTCTACGCTGACCTACACTGTATTGACCTGCTCGTTGAATAGTAGGTTGAATACCTGGAACTGCGTCACCTAACCCTTGTACTTGTACTCGTTCTGCCATTATCTTCTCCTACCTGTCATTGCTTGTGTATAACTCTGGGCTGATGTAGTTCCTGTTGACGGTGATCCCATCCTACTACTAATACCTTGACCTGCTGCATAGCCACTCATCGCTTGAGAAGTACCTTGCAACACTGCACCTAAAATACTAGGTTGACTGACAGGTGGTCCAAGAGGTTGATTAATGCTTATTTGACGTTGAGTAGTAGCGAACCCTGCTTGTTCTAACCCTAATCCAGTACCCACTCCAGTTAACTCTTGTTGTCTTAAAGCTGCTGCTCTATACCCTGCTTCCTGTCTAGTATAGTCATCCATTAAAGCAGTAACACTAGCACCTGTAACACCTGCTTCACCTGCTGAAACTCTCGCTCTAGCTAAAGCTTCTTGAGACTTCCTACTTACTTGTTCAAGTTCCCTAGAGGTAGCTTCCTGTTGCTGTGCTTGTTGCATTCTAATGCTTGATTGCTCTTGCATGAATCGACTTCTTTCAGCAGCTGACGATTGGGCTTGATACGCTGCCTGTTGAGCTTGAGCGGCTGCTTGTTGTTTAGCTTGTTGTCTAGCACCTGCGAATTGAACCCCTGATTGGAGACCTCCTACTACTGCCATTGCTGCTGCTGGATTACACATAATATATTACTTCCTCTCTATCTTAAATGACTTATAACCATGGATATTGCAATCCTCAAAGGTAGCACCTAACCAAGTTAACCACCTAATACTTAAAGTGTTAGCTTCCATGACATAGTTTGTTAAGTAATCAAAGCCTTGCATCAAGTCATCAATCCACACTTGTGAATCCTTAACAAACTTCTTCTTTATCTTACAAAAATTCCTTGTCCCTAACAACCAAGCTATGCCTACATTCTTCCTAGGAGATACTCCAAAGCTTGCTAATAGACCGTCTTGATCTGTCTTGATGCTGTAGCACTTACTACTTGATTCAAATGATCCGTACACAGCATCTCTAGGGTGAAACATTAGACCGATACATTCCATCATATCTTCTTCTCGTAAGTCATCGTATAACAAAGGAGCATCAAGGGTGGGCATACTAGGTTCTATTCTAACTTCCATATCTTCTACTTCTTGGTATCATCATAGATTCAAATTCAGCTGCAAGTATTTTCACTGGTAAAGCACTAGAAGATTTAATTTGAATAGTAGCGTCATTAGGTTGTGCTTGGACAGGGAATCTGAAATGTCCGTCTTGAGGTACAAAAGTATTAAGTGTTAAGTTAGAACCTAGTACTTCAGGATTAAAAGCATAGCTATATGTATCTCTAAATTTAGGAGTTATCTCTACAGTAAAGTGTCCAGTTTCAGCGTAGTTCAAGCTACCACTTCTTATTGTTTGATAAGCGTAATCAGTAGATGATCTTCCTCCTCTTTCTGTGGGTTGCTTTAATGATTGGTCTGAGAACTTGTATAACATATCATAAGGAAAACCTGCTACAAAATCGACACTTGTTAAATCAGCTGTGACTGTACCTTCTGTGGTGGATGTCCTTGTAAAGGGATACTTATGTCCTGTCTTTGAATATATCTCAACTCCATTAGGATCATAAGGAAATCCACTTATAGTAGTTAACTTAGTCGATGCACTATAACTAAAAGACAACTCAGACTTATCCAACCTACTATCTAACAATAAAGTATAGCTATCATTACCATCCTTTAAGTTGTTCTCCATAGGTAGCTTCTCTAAGTAAGTAGATTCGGAGTCTTTAGTGATAACAAAAAGATTAGCTTCGATAAAATGAGCACTGATTATTTCCCTGGAGAATGTAAACTTTTGCCAAGCTGATTGTACCTTCTCTTTATTCTGCCAAAAGAATTTATAAACAAACATTGTAGTTCTATCACCGTTCAAAGCTACGATTAAATCTTGAACAGAAGAACCCACCATTAACTCTAAAGTCGAAGGGATATAAGTAGGTATTTGTGAAGTTATTTCAGAAGCATCAAATATATTATTATCAGCATCTACATAGTACTCCATTAATCCTTCACTATTATTCCTTTTAAAATTAAAGTATAAATAGTTATTAATTACTAAAGGTGTAATTGTCTCCGAAGAATCGTACTCTGTTGTCGGTGTAATGCTAACTGTTTTAGGAGTAAGCAATTCACTCCCTCTTAATACAAACTGAGTTCTATTGGAAAAGATTACAAGTTTCTCTTGAAAAGGAACAGCGTGTTGTAACTCCACTACTTTTGTGTGACTAATACCAACATCAATTGGAGCGGAGTCTAATAAACTTAAAACACTTGTCCTCCAAAAATTAAAGTACTCATCCGCTTCACTGAACAATACATTATTCTTAGTCAAGAAGCCTAGTCTATTCTTAAAAAAGAACATATCTTTAACTTTACTTCCCACTAAGCTAGGAGCAGGATTACTTCTATCATCTCCTACTTTCCTTGGTTCCCAAGAAGCAACATCTAAGGTCCAGTAATTAAAGGAAGTATCTGTAGGTTTTAACTGTAAAGGCAGAGTATTAGGGTTTAAAAGTGATTTAATACCTTCTGATGCTCCTTCAGTATCATCTTCATTTTTCCATCCTATAGTTTCTATCCAAGTACCTTCTCCAAATTCTTTATTATCCTTTGCTTTGAATCTTACATAGTAGTCATCTTGGTCTAGTTCAGGATCACCTATTACTTTAACTCTAAAATTATTATAACATTTAGCAGGTAAATCTGTTATGCTAGAAACTTCTTTGTAAATAACACCCAGTCCTTGATCCGCTAGTCCATCCGCAGCTCTTATCGAAAAGTCACTGCCTATTACATAACTAGTAGTTAAAGCCCAAGGTGAAGCTAAATCTGTCCTTGTTGTTTCTATCCAATATGTAGAGTAATTTGCACCTACTCCAGGTTCATCTGTACTGGATGCTGTGTGGTTTTGTATGCACTTGTAAAATTTATTGTTATGAGATACATAAGAAACCCTAGAGATTTTAATAATAGCATCTTTATTTTCTGTCCTAATCGCACCTGATGCTGATAATGTAGTAGTTCCTGTCGCAAGTGGTGTAGGAGTAGGAAAAAGATTGGGGTATAAAAAGTTCAACCCACCCCAAACTTCAAAACTCCACTCTGTTGTTGGACTTTTTACTTCAGGTATAAATTGAATTATAGGGTCAGGGTAAGAACTATCGTATCCAGTTCCTCCGTACAGCATAGTAACACTTTGTATTACACCTCCTTGGACATCACAAACACCTTTTGCTCCTTGTCCTTTTAAAACTCCATTACTATCATACTGTTCTACAACAGCAGTCACTCGAAAACTGTCAACTAATATATTTGATGATAAAGCATTTAAATCAGCTGTATAATTTCCTCCTCCATTTGTAACTGTAATGCTAGATATAACATTAGTGGCTTGAGTGTAGTTATAAGCTATTAAATCACTGAGGTCTTTTGCAATGTGTCCTGTATCAGCGTCAAATCCATCACTTGCTGCCCCACCCCCACTACGATATGTAGCAGGGTAATCATCGTGAGGTGTGTGTTCATTTGTGTGTGCACTTGGAAGTGCTGCATTATTAAAAGGCACTAAGAGATCATCGATGTACACGTTATAGTTTTTCTTATAGTCTCCTAGTTTAACAAAGAGTAAAGCTTCCCTTTCTAAAGGCTCTGAAAGTTGAGAAGAAGAAATAGATACAGTCTGTTCTTTATTGGCTATGAAAGTATAATCAGCTACTGTAAGTGCTTTAACATCTTCTCTAAGATTAGATATATTGTTTAAATACGTTTGTGCTCGTGTACTTATACTAACCTGCGTCACAGGACTGCCTGTGTTTAAATTGAAAAGAGAGACTGCACAAAGAGATACTTTATTCTCTAATACACAAGCAAACCTGTTGTCATCATCTCTGTCTATGTATTGAACAAAGGCATCATCGCTAACAGGATGAGTGAATAGTTTATTGACGTGCCTTGTATTAGGACGCTTAACAAGTCCTTCTACAACAGTAGCCCAAGCATTGATCTGTTCGTCACATTGCCCTGGAAAACGTAAGTTGTCAGGTTGTTGTGAAACCCCTTGTGCTAAGTTAGGAACACTGTTTACTAGCAACGGCATCTCTATCGATCAAGTACTCGTAAGACGCTGTAGTTATCGAAGATGGTTCTGTCTGCATTCTCAGAGTCACTCTCAATAGCTCTTGCTTTCGCTTCAATCTCATCTCTTAAAGCAAAACCTTCTATCTCTCGACTACCTAAGAATCGAGCAGCAAATATACGAGCTGCTTTAACAGATATGTAATGTCTAAATTGTTCAGGTAATTCTTCGTAAGCTAACTCAAAAGTTATAATAGCTTTTAAGGTCTTAGTCCAAGTTTCCCTGTGGTTTTTCCTGTCGTATAATTTAAGACCTCTTTGTACAGGATCAGTATCCGTGTTCAACTCAGGGTCTAAATCTACTTTTAAAGTGTTAACAGGAAGAGTAATCTTACTAGTACCTGAATCAGGAACTAAAGGATAATCATACTCAGTGTTATAATGCCAACCTTCCGATTGGATTGCTTTGCTTGTTTCATTTAAAACAGACTCTGCTTGAACTACAGTCACAGGAACAGCACTTGTGCCTCCTAATGTATTAACAGGAGACTCTCCTATTACAGAGATCATTATGTTTACTGCATCAAGTTTAGTCGTTAAAGCCATAGCATTCTTTAGTAAATAAAAATATCAGTGAAGGGAAGGGATTCCGCTACGCAGTCCCCCCTCCCCACACCGAAGAGAGAATCCTTATTAAGCAATAAGTTCGATAGCACACTCAGGACGGAGGATTCCGTGTCCCATAGCATACTTAGCAACGAACAATGTACCTTGACGCTCAATCTGATATTCAGACTCAGTAGCAAGATCAAGAAGCTTAACCGTTCCGACAGCAGCAGAGTGTCCTACGATACCCAAACTATTGCGGAAGTCACCGTCATATCCGTCAGTAGCTGCAAACAAATCATTACTACTACCTGCATCTCCTGAGTTTGTTCCAGTAGCGGAAGTCAAATCAGTTGAAGGGATGTTGTTAGATTTGTAGATAGTGATACCTGCAATCTGAGGGATTGATCCAGTAGCAACGCTACCTAAACCTCCTACGTCTTTATTGACGGCAGAAGTAGAGATGGCAAGAGCACCTGCACCACCAGTAATAAGCCTGTAATACTCTTGTGGGCGAAGCACTGCGAAACGACCGTCACTAGGAACGTCATTTTCATCAAGCTTCTGAGCAGCACTAAAAAAGGCAGCAACTAACTCAGCACCTGTAACAGTTTCAGGAGTACCAACAACACCTGGATCACTAAAATCGTTATTAGGAACGTCTAGTCTGCCTCCAACTTTACCGCCTGCGATAACAGCAGATGAACGAGCTGCACCTATGAATGACTTAGCTACTGCTTTATCAAAACGAAGAGCAAGAGCTTTACCAATCTCGTTCGCGTAAACGGAACGAATATCGTAGTGATTCTTTACATCATCAATGTTAGCCAAGAAGGTAGAAGCCAACAACATCTTATCGATAGTGATGGTTTGTTCTGCCTTTTTGATGTCACTGAGGTAAGTAGCATTTCCTGCTCCGTCATTAGCCTCAGCAATGTTGTCGCCAGGTGTGTGGTAAGAAGCAGAAGCAATTCCAGTAACTGGGAACTGAGCTGATTTACCGTTTTCGATTGTGCGGACAGTGTGTAAAGGTTTGAAGACGTTCGACTCCTCAAAAGTTTGTAAGATTTCTCCACTAAACTTTTTAAGAAACAAAGCATCTACATTACCAGTACTATTAATCTCTCCTACACGTGAGGGGTATGTTAATCCATTATTAGCCATAATATATGTGTGTTGTAATTGTTATTATTATTAGTATTTGTTTTTCGACTTTCGTTTGAACCTTTGATCGAGATTGTCCACCGCAGTGGGTCTTAACATTAGTACTACTAATTGTCTGTTAAAGTAAATTAAGTATTATAATTCCACCTAAACATAGAACAGTCAAGACAATAGCCTTCTCCTTCTTGCTCAAGTTATTATAAATTCTTCTTAGTCTTTTTAATTGATTTATCATTATTATTAGATTTTTTCTGTACGTATCGGGTATAAAATATAGGTACTATGTTCCATAGAATAACACCTACAAGACATAGTTTCAAGAAACCATATACTTCATCTAACATAGAGTCAAAGAATCCGTTATCCATCTTCTCATCTAATTGTTGTTGTACAAGTTCCTGTACATCTCCTTCAGATATAGCTTTAACTTTCTTAGCTAATCCTTTGTTCTCCTCCATTAACTTAGCACCCTCTCCTAGTCCCCATCCAAGGGCAGCACCACCAGCAGCAGGACCAGGACCACCAAGACTACCAACAGTTGCCCCACCTACACTGCCTATTAAAGGATAAAAAGAAGCCTTGGAACATCCACCAAAAAGAACCAGAACCAACACTGGCAAGAAAAAAGATGGAGTCCAAGGCTTCAAACCTACAATAAAAGTCTATATATTACTGACAGATATACGTCTGTCAATCTCTTCGTGATATGCTTTATCTCCACTCCTATATCTAGGATCAGATTGAGCACGAGCTAATTCCTGCATGGAACGAAAGGGCATAGTAGATGACTTGTTAACTGCTCCTTGTACTAGTCGAGGACTAACACCATTCTCTGCTTTAAATTGAGCGTACAATCCTTTAGTGGCTAACTTAGCTTGTTCAACTGTACCGTTCTGTACGATTTCATCAAAGGTATTTACCTCTTCAGGAGATAAGTTGTTAGAAGCCCACTCTGCCATTTGATCCCAATTCCCATCAGCTACAGACTTGATGCTACCTTCTTCACTTTGCATAAGTGCCTGTTGACCAGCAGCATAGCTATCTACTATCTCCTTCGATATCCCAGCTTTAGCAAGATTCTCATAGGTCTCCTCAGATAGCTTACCATCATTTTGAAAGAACTCTTTAGAAGCTTCCACAACAATATTGTTACTATCCAAGTCTTCCTCTTGAGTGTCATCGGTTTCTTCTTGTACTTCAGATTCTTCCTCCTGTTCAACCCCTGCTCCCATTTTCTTTTCAAGTTCACTATAGGCACTAGCCATGTCTTCAGGACTTTTAAACTTTTCTGGTAACCACTCAGGTCTATTATCTTCCGTCTGTTCTTCAGGTACTGCTTCAACAGCTTCTTCTGATTCGGGGTCAATCTCCTGTGGTGCTTTCTCATTTATCTCTACTCGGTGTAATTCAGCCATATCTCTCTTTACTCTTCTTGTGGTTGTTGTTGTTGACTAGCCATGTACTGCTCTTGTGCAGCATTGATAGCAGGTGCTACGGCAGGTGTACCCAACTTCATCATCATCTCTTGTTGTTGGGCTTGCTGCATAGCTTGTTGAATTTCTTCATCTGATTTGATTAAACCTTCTGTTTCAATACCTAACGCAGTAGCTCTTCTCTTGAAGTAATCTGATACGTTAACATACTGTGCTACTGCTTGTGGTCCTACTATTTGATTAGCTCCTGCAAGGAATAGATCAAGTTTTTGTAAGTCA
>Ga0206129_10004002_pt1 | contig 16575 bp, 17 predicted proteins | sample Helgoland_Spring_8_FD_148616 | JGI IMG/M metagenome (GOLD analysis project Ga0206129, IMG submission 148616) | Pelagic subsurface seawater microbial communities from Kabeltonne, Helgoland, North Sea - Helgoland_Spring_Bloom_20160502_2 | ecosystem: Environmental > Aquatic > Marine > Epipelagic ...
CGACGAGCCACCGCCTCTATGAGCAACTTTTTGGTTTCCGCTTTTACGGAAGCTGCATCTACTTTCCGTTGCGCGACCTGTTCTTCTGCTTTCCAATATTGATGTTCCGTAACGGTAGCATCTGCTATTTTCAAATAAGATCCCGCCGGAATTAAAAAAACATCTTTAAGGAGTGTTCTCGGTGCGTGCACCGTTTGGTATTTTAGGTACTCGGCTAAATGTTCCGAGGCTAATTTTCTTGGCACTAGGCCGGTATTCAATAGCGCTCTTAATTCGCTTCCGAACACAAAGTTTTTATCGCCTTGGTAAAAATAAACAGGCTTAATCCCCATTCTATCGCGGACAATGAACAACTCTTTTTTTGCTTTATCCCAAATGGTAAAAGCAAACATTCCATTAAAACGCGAAAGGCAGTCAATACCCCATTTCAACCATGCTGCCAGGAGCACTTCGGTATCTGATTCCGTGGTAAAGGTATAGGAGGATAATTCCTTTTTAACTGCTTTGAAATTGTAGATTTCACCATTAAAAACAAGCACGTAGCGTCCAGCAGGGTCTTTAAAGGGTTGATTCGATCGTTCATCCAAATCAAGGATACTCAATCGTGTATGCACCAAAACCACCAACTCATCTGCATACGTATTGGATGCATCGGGTCCACGGTGCTGAATGGAATTGGTCAAGCCTTTGGCAAGCCCTTGCGCATCCGCTATTCCTTCTAAACCATATACGCCTGCAATTCCGCACATTATTTATACTGCTCTATAATATTACTTATTTCCGCACTTGCTCTTCCGTCACCGTAAAGTGAAGCATCATATTCACCCGGTGTTTTAGACCAAACTTCCTCAACCTGAGCCAATTCATCATTCGAAAAAACCAAAGTATTCCAACCTGAACTTAAAGTTTCCACCCATTCGGTTTCAGAGCGAATAGTCATGCATTTTTTCTTCAAAAAATACGCTTCCTTTTGCATCCCACCACTATCCGTAATCAAACCACTTGCATGGGTTAAATAAGACATGTTTTGAATGTAGCCTATAGGCTCAATAAAGGAGATGTTATCGTAAGCATTTAACATCTGCCTTTCTTTAAGTACAGCGAGAGTTCTAGGGTGCAATGGGAATATTATACGCTGCTTTAAAGCGGCAACTGATCTCAAAATACGATGCAATCTATCAAAATCATCCACATTATAAGGCCGATGTAGGGTCATTAAAATGTATTCCTTTTCTTGATTTGGTTCTGTAACCGCATGTTCAATCAGCTTTAAAGCATCTAACATCACATCTCCTGTCTTATAAATACCGCTTTTAATACCCTCATCTGCTAAATGCTGTATTGCTGCATCACTAGGTGCCAATAAAATAGACGCTAAATGATCTGTTACCACCCTATTGATTTCTTCTGGCATGGATCTATTGAAGCTTCGCAGTCCCGCTTCGACATGAATTATTCGAATGTCAAGTTTACTCGCCAACAGAGCGCCAGCTAAAGTAGAGTTGGTGTCTCCATATACCAATACCCATTCTGGCGACTCTTTAACTAGAATAGGCTCCATTTCAATAAGCATTTTTCCAGTCATCTCTGCGTGGGCACCTCCACCCAAGCTTAGCAAATAATTTGGGGCTTTCATTCCCAACTCATCAAAAAACACTTGGCTCATGCTTTCGTCAAAATGCTGCCCCGTATGAATGGTAACTACCTCAAACTTTTTACTCAACTCAATTTCTAAAGGAGCGTGCTTAATAAATTGAGGTCTAGCCCCTATAATAGCTACAATTTTTTTCATTTATCTACGATTTATAATATCCACCACCGTTTCTACCCAGCTTTCTTGTGTGATGAGTTGACCCATTATATTGCTTTTATTGGACATACGCTGCAAGGCTTCTGAATCCAATTCTTCCAACTGGTGCATAACTTGAGCTATTTCTTCAACTCCATGCGCCTTAAACCCGAAACCGTTGACACCTTCTTGCAGAAAGGTGTCTTTTGAGCCTACTGCATCGGACAATAACAAAGGCAAACCAGCGGCAGCCATTTCATGCACACTCACCCCCCAAGGCTCAAAATGGCTCGGTAAAATATAAGCGCCACTTTGCTCCAACAACGCCGGAATGTCGTTAGGTTGTTTAAAGCCCAAGTGACTTATGCCTTCATACTCCATTCGATTTTCCCATTGATCACCGGTTCCTGCACAAACTAGCTTCCAGGTCCCTCCTTGCATTCTATATTTTTTGAACGCCTGCCATAAATCAAAAATACCTTTGTGCTCAACGTAGCGTCCTAAATAGAAAAAGGATTTTGGATACGCCTTTCGCTTTTGTTCTAGTGAATGATTGTAAATTTCATTAAATCGATCAAGGTTAGCAATATAGAAGCCTGTATGAATTTTTTCATTAGAAAATCCCAGCCGACTAGCATACTCAACTTGTTTTGCCCCTGGCACCCATGCGCATTCAAAATATTTAAGAAAGCTGTATTGTGCTCCTAAACAAGCAATACGTTGTTTCAAAGTGCCTCTCCATTGATTATCTAGCGAAATTATAGTTGGAATTTTCCCAGAAAACTCTTGAACTACTTTCAAGTAACCTTTATCCACCCAACCCGAACAAAAAATTGCATTCGGTTGAACCTCTTTTACCTTCTCTATGAGACGAGGTGTATCGTATTGATTTCTTTCGATAATATGAACTCCATCAGGAATTTCAAATTTGAATGGTGCCTCTTTATTTAATGGCCAACGAAAGATATACACCTCCGCTTTTTCAGTCAAAGCGGCACAAGCAGCAAGGAAATATTCCGCAATTTCAGTGTATAGAAAAAGTACGTTGGGTTTCAAATTATTTATTCTTTAAAAATTTGTATAAATGTGGATATACAGCTTCAGCCATTTTTTGTTGTCCTAATGAGTTTAGATGAATATTGTCTCGGTAACAATCTTGACTCATATAATTTATGCCTTCCACGACCGTTATATTATGACTCTTCCAAAATTGTAATATTTTATTCCCAGTTTTAGAATACTCTTTTCTGTTCAATTCAGAAATTTCTGGATGTAAATATCCTAATACTTCAATATTATTGGATTTACAATATTCAATTAACCCAGTAAAGCCCATATTCGGACTTTCTGTCATTGGTGCAATTTGAGTTTTGTAAAAATCACGTGAATTACCTTTTAAATATCTATTGTATAATTCCGAGAATGCAAAAGTGAAATTTTCTTTTGGATAATTCAAGTTATAGCCAACGATTGGCGAATATGTCATTGAATCATACCAGTCGTGACTAGAATAAACCATAATCATAAATACTGCCTCAAAGTTCCCTTTTTCATTCAAATAAGCAAGTCCGTTATCAGGCCCCCAACTTCCACATGATATATTTAATACCTGAATTTTAGCAGATAATTCATTACTGAGTTTACTGCTCAATACAGATGTACTTAGTGAAGAATTATCAGTTAATATTCCTCCATGAACGACAGAATCACCAATTTTAATCACCTTAATTGCTGCACTATCTATTTGTTTTGATCGCATTCCGAATGAATTGGATTGAAAGAAATGACCAAAACGAAACAAGTTTTGATTTGCCTTTATGTTGTACTCATACAAAGCCGACTCTTCATACAGAACAGCGTTTCCAAGTCCTAGTAACCGCAAAAAAAGTTCAACTAGAACAATCCCTTCGAATATAATAAGTGACCAATTAAGCAGCTTGTTCTTCGAGGCTTTCATTACTGACGCTTATTGTTTTAAATTCTTCTGATGAATAGTTTAATGTTATAGTTAGTATAACTAAGAAAATAATTGTGTACGGATTTAAAGAACCAGCTAACCAAGGTTCAAAATAGGCCTGAAAAAGACCAGCATATAAAACAGGGAAAATTATCTTCACCCTTTGGGATATTGAAAGCACCAAGGATATTAATCCTCCTATAAATGCAGTAAGCCCAATTATTCCGTTATTCAGCCAAAGAATTAGATAAGTATTATGAACTCCACCCTGATGATTAAGCGAAGACAATAATGCACTAATAGGTCCATACACCCAGTGTTCATCATAATTCCAACCTTTTCCAATAAAAAAACTATTTTGAATTTCCTCCCAAGCAAAACGCCATGCTACTAGCCTTCCAGAAGCAATACTTTCATTATCATCAGTAATCCTAAACTGGGCCTTGAGGTTTAAAGTTTGCAGAAAATCTATTCCAAGAACTAACACTGAATCATAAAATGCTGCAAGAAGCGAAACAAAAACAAAACTTACCAAAGGAGAAATTTTAGTTAGCCGTGCAAAAACGTAAAAAATAATGACAGAAAGTAAAGATGCCCTAGAACCGGATAATAAGATTACCACTAAAATGAATCCAATAAATAACCAATGTTGTTTTTTACTTAACCACGATGTATCATAATACCGTACAATTTCTATAAGTAGAACTAAAAATAGACAGAACATACCTAGACCATTTGGATTTCCAAAAACACCGTGAAGTCGACCTCCATGACTTACCGCATAACTAAAAAACAAATATTGAATTATACATTCAACAAGCACTAAAAAACCAACGTAGGAGAAATATTTTAATGACTTTAACTTGTCCTCCTGAAGCATTTTAATGGTCAAAATTGGAATAGACAAGTACATTAGAACAAACGACAAATACTTTTGGAAACCCTTAAATATGATTGGGCTAAAAAGCAAAGCAACAAATGCTATGATGAAAAAAACTAAAAAATATTTTGCTAAACTTTTAAAGCTATCCATCTTCTTTAGAAGTAATACAGCATATGAAAACACAATGATTACAAAAATTGGCTTGAAAAATGATGCAAATTCAATATTAAAATTATCTGAATAAATTAAAGTAACCCAAAAAAGAATAAAAATATTTTCTGTTGATTCTTGTCTATAGGCTTGTATTATCAGAAGCAATAAAAAACCTGTAGCTAATGGAGAAAAAATTAAATCAAAAAATGGCAATACCGCTAATGCAAGTAACAAAAACCGTTTCTCTTTTAAAAAACTAACCATTAATCAATACCCTTTCTTTTATGATTGAAATTAATTGAGTTGCTGGATTTGGCCATAAACGTTTTGAAATCTTTTTAATAGACATCCTCTTTTTAGCAATGAGCTGCTCATTATCAAGTTTTGCTATCTTTTTTATTACATGCCTAAGTTCATTTGATTTTCCAACTTCAACAATCCAACCGTTATCCTCTCCTAATAATATTTCTACTGCGCCAACATTAGTCGAAATTATCGCAAGGCCGCGGGACATTCCTTCCATTATTACGTTAGGAAGGCCTTCAGAATAACTGGGACACAATAAAACATCCATTTTATCTAAAATGCTCAGTAGCTTTAATTTATTAGTAACAGTCCCATAATAGGTAATGTCCTTTCTCCCTTCGATTCTATGAGTTTCAGGAATTGGACCTATAAAATGAAATTCGATATTTTCAATTGGTTGGGCAATGGCTTCATTTATTTCCTGAATTCCTTTTCTACGCTCAAACCTTCCTAGATAAACTATCTTTACTACATCAGAAGTTGCAACCTCCTCAATCCTTATCCAAGTTTCATCAACGCCAGAAGCATTTTCAATAATTCGATTTTCGTGAATTCCCAGCTTTAATAGTAATCTGGTAATCCCTCCTCCATACGAAATCAAAAAATCAGACTTTTTCAGAATAGGAGCAGACAAAATCCTAAGTAATCTGTTTACAAAATATCCTTTTAAATTTATATCATGTTGATACATTTCATAACCATGCAGATGACTAATGATAGGTATTTTTAGATTTGAACTGTACTTAAAAAATGCCAGCGCCGTAAATCCTTTAGCTAGTATTACATCGGGTGTATTCGAATTTAATTTAAAAAGTTCAAACAAACGATTTGAGAATAAATATGATTCAATAATATAATGACCCGGAAATTTAGGCATACTAGGCCATTTCACACAATACGAGCTAAATTTAGCTAAAAACAACTGGTCGATATCTAATCCATTGAAGATCTCAACATCGTCTGGAATATTTGAATAATTTGGCACGCCATGGTATAGAATTACCTCTTCACCCGATTCTAATAAATATTTAATTAAAAGGGAGGTATGTTTTTGCATCCCCCCTAAAACAAATGGCTTTACTCCATCAGCTAGTATTGCTACTTTCATAAATAACTCCTTTTGAAATCAAAATGTCTTCTATTATCATTCAAGACTCGCACAACTCCTTCTAAATAAATTCAAAAACTAATAATTTCATAAATCACTGAGTTAATCTCTTCATCTGACAGATCAACAAAAAACGGCAATCTAACAAGACATTCACTATATCTATCTGCAATCGGCAGTTCTTGCCCTTTATATTTCTGTTCGTAATAGGGACTCTTGTGCAAACTCAAATAATGAAAAACAGCATTAATTCCTTTAGCTTTTAAATGGAGTATTAAGTGTTCTCTAATTTTTTTATTTGCACAAACCAAATAAAACATATGTGCATTATTCGTTGAATAATCTGGTAGCACTGGAAGTTTCAATTGATTGTTATCTACTCCTTGAAGTAGAGCGTTGTATTGATTCCAAATAGCTTTCCTTTTGTTTTGAATAGACTCTAGTTCTTCTAGTTGAGCCCAAAGAAAGGCTGCTGTCAATTCTGAAGGTAAAAACGAAGACCCTATATCTACCCAACCGTATTTATCCACCTCCCCTCTCCAAAAGGCCGAGCGGTTAGTTCCTTTTTCCCAAATAATTTCAGATCTTGCCACAAATCGCTCATCATTTACTGCTAGTAAACCACCTTCACCACTTATAATATTCTTTGTTTCATGAAAAGAAAAAGCTGCTAAATGGCCTATGCTACCTAAGGGTTTTCCTTTGTAATAGCTATCTATAGCTTGAGCGGCATCTTCCACAACGAATACCCCATGTCGATTAGCGATATCCATAATCACGTCCATATCGCAAGCCACACCGGCATAATGGACGGGCACAATAGCCTTGGTTTTGGATGTAATTAAACCTTCAATTTTTGACTCATCCATACCCGGATGGTCTTCTCGTGAATCGCAAAAAACAATTTGCGCACCTCGGAGAACAAAAGCATTTGCCGTTGATACAAAAGTGTACGAAGGCATTATAACTTCATCTCCTGGCTTGATATCTAGCAATAAAGCACACATTTCAAGTGCATCAGTACACGAACTAGTTAACAAGGCCTTTTTAAACCCAAATTTTTCTTCAAAAAAAGTTTGGCACTTTTTGGTGTACTTGCCATTGCCAGATAACTTTCCTAAACTCACAGCATCCTTTAAATACTCAGTTTCTTTTCCAACAACAAAGGGTTTATTGAAGGCTATGTGTACTATTTCTTCCATTTTGCAATTCCGATACCTGTTTTTCCATGGCCATTGCCATTGTACAACATGAATTTTTGCCCTTTATGGTCGAAAATAAAAGGATAACAAACCATTTCACTATCCCAACCTTGTTTGGAAACACCTATTCCTGAATTCTCAAGTTCCCTAGACCAACTAATGCCGTCTAAACTTCTAGCGTAACCTATTCGGTATTTTTCGCCGGTACCACTCCGGTACGAAAACCACATATTGTAAAAACCATCTTGTTTAATAACACAAGGTCTAGAAAAAGCTTGCGCTACCCCAAGGTCCCAAGGAATGGCAAGGCCATGTCTTTCCCAATCTACCCCGTTCTTCGAGGTCGCGTAGTTTATTACATGAACCATCTCACCGTTCTCTGAAGTCCAATCAATAGTAGAACCGTACCACATTTTGTAGGTTCCATCTTCATAAATCACCCAAGGGTATGACAAACTTACTTCATCAACAATTCCGTCAATTTCAATAAAAGGCCCATCTGGATCAAGCGAAAGACTTCCTCCTGATTCCAATTTTAACCTGCCGATATCACCTCTCCAATGGTTATTACCATGGATTTGCCAGGCCATAAATAACAAATAAGGCGTATTGTCTACACTATAAACACAACCAAGACTTACACCATGAGAGTAAAAAGAATTTGGAGGTCCACTCTCAAAAGCAGGTAACTTTGGATCATTAACTACTGTCATAGCTTCCAAATCAAAATCAAAATGCCCAACAGAAGATTGATGTTCTTGATTTCTACCACAGTAAAACACTCTAAAAGTGTTATCCTCTAAATGAATTGCAGTGGGATTAGATGCATGACTAAGTAAGCTTTTATGATCATTACTTGCTTTATAAATGTTACCTAGTTTATTCCACATTTATGAAATCTTAAAGTCTGTACTCTTCTTATCCATTTTAAATGGCTTAGGAGCAAGATAAACTCCATATTCTTCGGTATTATTCATAATACTAGCCCCTGCTCCAATTAACGTGTACTTGGCAATGGTAATATCATCTCTAAGTGCCACATTAACTCCAATAAAGGAGTTGTTTTCGATTCTAGTAAACCCACTCACTACAACATGAGAAGTAATGAAACAATGATCCTTAATTTCCGCATCATGCCCAATGTGATTTCCAGACCAAAGCACGTTGTTAGACCCAATTTTTACAAATGGCTGAATGGTGTTATCCTCCAATATCAAATTATTATCACCCATAGGTTCCTTAGAAAGAAACGTGCATTTTGAACTGATGTAATTTGGCAATTTGTATCCTTTCAATTTTGCTGCATTGTATAGTTCCGCCCTTACATCATTCATATCCTTATAACCAACTGCAACAAATGCATCAAACTGATCGCAAGGAAATTTCGTTTCTAAATCTTCAAAAGGAACCACCGGTAACCCACAAAAATGGGGCTCGGAGACATATTGTTGGTTTACAGAGAATGCAATTACTTCGTATGGCGAATCCTGAGTAAAAAAATAGTGAGCTAATTTAGCGTTACTGGTATTACCGATTATAATAAGTTTACTATTCATAACTTCTTTTTACTTTGTCTTTGCTCTCGAAAATCTTCAACATTTTTAGGTACTCTAAAACTTTTCCCAAGTAATTCTTGTTGCTCTATTGTAAACTTCGACCAATCTTTAATACCTCCAGAAATATCAACTTGCTGTTTGAGTAATGGTCTTACATACAAATGATTGACTCCATACCGTACACTTTCCGAGGTATTGTTTCCAGCTCTATGATAAACAAAACTATCAAACAACAATAATGACCCCACAGGCACATCCACTTGAACAGCATGTTTTTCAATATAATTGTTTGAGGGAAATCTTTCCATTCTGTGAGAAAAAGGCAATAATACCGTACCGCCATTTTCAACATTAAAATCTGTCAAGCAATAGAAGGCGTTTAATCCTATTGGTTCAGAAGTGACATAGTTTTGGTAGGGTAAATCTCGATGCCAAGAAGTCTGGTGGTGTTCCTTTTTTGGTCGATTAAGAATTCCATTCTGAAGATGTAAAATTAATTTACCGCCTACATAAGTCTCAAATAAATTTACTACCCAAGAATCACTTAATAGTTCAGCAAAATAATTATCGTAAAGAAAAGGCATCCTACAAGTGTTCAACTCCTGTATTTCAATCAAATTCTCTTTTCCAAAGCCACTTTCTTGTTCAGCGTAAACTTTTTCTAGTTTGTCCGAAAGTTTCTTGCATTCTTCCATGTCAAGGTAACGCTCAATGATTGAATACCCATTTAACCTTAACTCTTCTAGGATTTCCTCTTCTCGGGAAGAGGTGTTAGAACTTTTCGTTATGCCGTATGCCTTCATATTATTTTGTCAATTCAAAATACAATACCATCGATTCTCTTTTGTTAGAGAATATTTTTTGAAGTAAATGCAGTGGATACAATACCACTCGGTTCAATATTATAGCAGTGTAAGAGGGGAAATCTGTTTTAAACATAACCTCTCTACTTCCAGTGTAAATGGTTTTTTCTTGTTGAGATTTATCCAACATTTTAGACTCATTTTTAGAGACGACATAATTTGACAAACTAAAAAGCCAATTACTTATTGGATAGGTAAGCCCCGCAATGTGTTCCACCTTCATTCCCAAATTTTCAGCCAATTTATAGACATCTTCTTTCTCGTATCTTAACAAATGCCCTGCAATATCATCTTCAACTCCCCAATGTTTCATAGAAGCCGGCACCAAAAAAGCAATTCTTCCGTTATCTGTTAACAAGGCTTTACACTTTTCCAGAAATTTTTGCCTAGGTTCATCAGGGATATGTTCAATAACCATACAACTAAATAAGACATCGTATTTCTTGTCTTCTGTTACCGTCATAAAATCTCCATTGCTAACAGAATAGGCACTCGAAGCAATCGATTTTTGGTTCAGTTCTTCAGAACGCTTACATGCCCTTGGATTCAGATCAATTGCATCACCGGTTAAACCATTTGAAAGAAACAAGTTAGAGAATATACCCTTCCCACATCCTATTTCATAAAAGCTTTTCCATTTGTTCTTTTTGATTCTTTCAGACAAATACATCATTTGTAATATTGTACCAGGTGCTTCTGCTATCATTCATTTAATCTTTTATCAACTACAAACAAAGGTCTGCCCTTAGTTTGCTCAAATATTTTACCAATATAAATTCCGCTAATTCCAATACTTGATATTATTAATCCTCCAATAAACAATATAAGTACAAATAGACTAGGCCAACCTGGACTAAAGCTTGTATAAATTGCTAAATATACTACCGCACTAGCAGCGATAAATGAAACAGCAGAGATAATAAATCCTAGTACCATTGTAAGTCTTAACAATTTGTCAGATTGAGAAGTAATACCATCAATCGCATGAATAATTAGCTTACTTAAATTATATGAACTTTTACCAGAGTATCTTTTTTCATGCTCTATTTCAACAATTACATAGGTATAACCAAGCCATCTTAAAACCATTAAATAATGCCTTCGGTAATCATTTATTAACTGAAATGAATCAACTACCTTTCTTGAGAGTAAACTATAACTCCCTATTGAACCGGAATTCTCCCAACTCTTATTGTCAACTAAATAATTGAAGACCCAATTAAATAGTCTTGCTGATAAATTTTTAAACCAACTGTGTTTTCTTTTTTTCTTCTTTGTGTAAACTATATCACTTCCATTCTGCCAATTGTCAATTAAAATAGGAATATATTTTGGGTTATCTTGAAGGTCACAGTCCATAACGATGACCGCATCCCCCGTTGATTCTTGTAGGCCAGCAGTAATTGCACAATGTTGACCGAAATTACGGCTTAGTTTTACTCCCTTTACAAACTTATTCATTGAACAAACTTGTTCAATTTCATTCCAACTTTTATCAGGACTACCATCTTCAACTAGAATAATCTCATAGTCAAATTCTAAAGAATCCATAACATTTGAAATTCTACTAACTAGCTCCTGAACTATTGTCTCTGCTCCATATACAGGACTTATAACTGATATTTTCATTTAAAAGAATTTGACCAGGATATTGAATCTAAACTTTTGTTCAATATAACGTCCAGAATAGTAACACCATGTTCAAATGGTGGATACAATTGCTCATATTCTTTATAAACAGAATAATCAGAATACAAAACTTCTATTCCCTTTTCCAAAAAAGGATCCTCAGACATATAGTTTTTTGCCGCTGGGCCAGTTAAATACTGTTTTGCTCCAATTTGTTCACAAATACTTACCAGTTTTTCCGTTTTACCTTCAACCAAAACAAACTCTCTACTGTCCTTAATTTCAGTTTCAATGCCAAAATATTTCATAATATGTTCTATAAAATACCGATTAATTTCTGTAAGCCACGGACTTGTACAGTTCATATAAAGTTCTTCCAACCAATCCTTATTTTCTTTGAAAGCTGGAGCTGTTCGATAGTAGTTTTTAAAAGCATTTAAGTGGTCAATGCTCCAAGAAAAATCACTGACTTTAGTTTCATTTATTTTCTGCAAGTACTTTCCTTTAACTTCAACGGGAATGCTTAACCATTTTAAACCCCCTGGAGATTTTACTTTATTACGATTGCGCCAGTCTCGTTTAGTGTATTGCATATCATCATAAATTACAAACACATCTGCTTGCGCAATATTGGCAAAGTACCCTTTCCAAGGTATATAGTTCGATTGTGTTATTAATGCAGTGTCTAACATCTATTAAATTCACAAATTTATGCAAAGTAGCTGATACTATCAGTTCAGAATCCAAGGAACTTAAAAATCTAAGTAGATCAATGCAAATTCTATTTTAATGAAGTGTATTATTGCATTTTAAGAAGAAAGCTATGCTTCAACGTAATTCGGAAACTAAGTTGATCATTGGACTTTTAATAGTCTTTTCGATAGTTTCTTTAATTTCTCTTTCCATTTCACCTATGCCTTGGTTCGATGAGGTTGTTTTTGCAAGTATTGCGCATAGCTTTAGCTCAGGAAGCTTTTTTGAACTAACCGCTGCTCCTCCAATCTTTGATTCTTCACGACAAGTATATGTATACGGTCCCGTATATTTTGCCATATCGTCAATTCCAATTGCGCTCTTCGGGCTCAGTGAAATTACATTTCGACTTATCGCCTGGTTTTTTGGTTTGCTCTGTATTGCATTAGTACAGCATTTATTTTTCCATAAAAGGAAAAAATTACATTTAGTGCTTGCCTTGCTCATTTTATCGGATGCTATTTTCACAAGTAATTCACACAGCGGCCGCATGGATACGATGGCTATTTTCTTTTGGTTTCTAGGAATTTCTATTTCCATTAATAGTTTTGAGGAAAAGCGCTTTAAATACGCTCCTTGGTTAATCGGCATCTGCTTTGCTTTAGGATATTTAACCACTCCGCGTTCCTTTATGATATTTGGGGCTTTTGCCGTTTTATATTTCGTCGGTCTTTTGAACCAATTTGGATTTCGGAAAGCAATAATAAATTCGTTAAAAGCTGCTACTGCATTTATAATTCCTGTTGGCTTTTGGATTTTGTTCATATTCGGCGGCCTGTCTGAATATCAAGCTTATTATTCTGGACTAGCTGAGACTTTTGTTGGAGGAACTCCTTTGCCGCCAGTATTCCAATGGCCTTTAATTGCTGCTATAGCAGTGCTATTTCTTTATGGTCTATTGTTTAAAAAAGACAAACTAAAAGCTTCGTTTAAATTGCCAGTCGTGCCTTTTAGTATTGTAAGTATTGCAAGTTTTTATGCCCTGGTTTTTGATACTGGAACCTATTCTATTTTTATCATCTTCTTCTATTATGCACTCCTTGTCATTTGGAGTGAATTGTTTTTAATTAAAAAGTTTAGAAATTTATTGATTGTTCTATTTCTAATTGGAAATTCGTTGTTACTTACTGTAAAATACACAGTAGTTTTTGCAAGTGAACGCTGGGCAAAAAAAGAACAAATGCATGCATTTATAAAAAACAATATAAAGCCGAGTTCTTTGATGGTTGGTGATGATATCTACTTTTATGGATGTTCTGAAAATAATGTTGAGTTTCAATTGATCGATTACTATTTAACCGATAGCGCCAGAGAGTCATTCCATCGAGAATTGTACAATTACGATTATTTGTTCATATCCAATCGATTACAAAAAGAAAAACCCGAAATTTTTGCTGTCTACAATAACAACAGTTCTTTGGTGCCTGTGGATACTTTAATATTTGGCAATTCAAACCACTTGCCGGGTCCATTAGAATTATTAAAAAAATCAGTTTATAGTTCTTATGACGGTATTTTGTATAAACGCAATTAGTCTAGAACGTCATTGCACGGTTGGGTATATTCGCATTAGCTATGATTTAGAAAGTTTTTGGTAACACATGGCGAATTTTTCTAATTGGATGAATCGATTCTACATTTTAGAGACTTTTATAAATGATCAGACTGAAAATTTATTAAAATTGGCTTTTTATTCTAATAACAAATCGTTAGAAAATCGAATAGAAACCTCACTAATTTAATCCTATAGAGATTGTTTCAATTATTATTGCTTCAAATTAGAATAAAATGCATGTATTAATCACGGGTGGAGCAGGATTTATTGGTTCAAATCTTGCGAAAAGACTACTCAATGAGAAACAAGTAGAAGTAACTGCTATTGATAATTTGAGCTACGGACTAAAGCGCAATATTGAAGGCATCACTTCTCCGAATTTCAACTTTATTCAAGGGGACATAGGTAATCCGTTTGTATTAAAACACATCAAGTTTGATGTTATAGTGCATTTGGCTTCACAAAAGATACCGCGGTACACCAACGCGTATCGAACTTTAGAAGAAAACAACGTAATGCTCAAAAATGTTATTCGAAAATGTTTGGACGATGACAGCAAATTGGTGTTTGCCTCAACCAGTGATGTTTATGGTAAAAACCCAAACGTTCCTTTTTCTGAAGAATCGGATTTGGTCTTAGGTTCTTCTACGGTAAAAAGATGGGCGTATGCTACTTCCAAAATGTATGGCGAACATATAATAAAAGCCCATCACGATGAATTTGGATTAAAATACGCAATTACTCGGTTTTTTGGATCTTATGGCCCAGGGCAAAATTTAAGTTGGTGGGGTGGTCCCCAATCAGTATTTATTGAAAAGGCATTGAATAATGAGGAAATCGAAATACATGGAGATGGACAACAAACTAGAACCTTTACCTATGTTAATGATACTGTAGAGGCGCTGCAACATTTAGTTTTAGACGAAAAAGCAAATGGCGAAATATTTAATATCGCTGGAGACCCTAAAGATGAAACTACTATTTTGGATTTAGGGAAATTAATTTGGAAATTGGTTAACGGACCAGAAAGCGAACCTAAATTAAAACTGATTCCTTACGCAACTTTTGGAAAGTATGAAGACGTTATGCGCAGGGTACCCGATATTTCTAAAATAAAAAGCTTTTTCAACTATCAGCCACAACATCACCTAGAAGATGGGTTAGTTGAAACCATTGAATGGCAAAAAATAGTTTCGGATAAATGACGCATTGTTATGTAATTCCCATGTACAATGAGGCTGGAAACCTCGAGCTACTTTTTGAACGGCTTTCTACTAATACTTTAGTTGATGATAACTTTTACCTTTTTGTTGATGATCATTCAACGGACAACAGTGTTGAAATGATTCATTCATTGTTTAAAGGTTTTGATTATCACGTTATTGAAAAATCGACAAATAAAGGCCCTGGTGATTCATTTGACCAAGGTTTTGAATATTTATTGAATAAATATTCAAAAGAAGAAAGCGTTCGAGTGATTACTATGGAAGGAGACAACACCAGTGATATAAACATTCTAAAAGACATGGTCGGAATTTCGAATCTAAACTACGACCTTGTACTGGCATCAGTTTATGCTCAAGGTGGCGGTTTTTCCCAAACTTCATTTTTTCGGAAATTCTTATCCTTTGGTGCTAATATGGTTTTTAGAGCAGTTTTCAACGTTAAAATTCTTACGCTTAGTTCCTTTTATCGAGTTTATGACATTGCTCTACTCAGACGAATCCAAAACAACAATATTAAAATCATTCAGGAAAGTGGATTCATTTGTATGTTGGAAATTTTACTGAAAGCAATCGATCAAGATGCTAAGTGTATTGAGGTACCTATGGTTTTAGACTCTCAGATCAGAGAAGGAAAATCAAAAATGAAAATTTGGTCCAATTCAATAAAGTACATCCAATTTTTAGTGCGTTATCTTAGCAAATAATACTATCATTTTTCAAGCTTATATATCGTATAATTCTCTTTTTTCTTGAAAGGGATATACCCTAAAATAGCACTTAAGTCTTCTGTGTTTGAACTTAAAGCGTAATTTACATTAAGCTTATTATGTAATTCATACTTTTCTTCTAAACTGCAATTACCTTCACAAACATTACTTGTATAAATTATAGGTATTCCTCGGTCATTAACGACTGGAAGAATTTGACCATAAAATTCCTTTACACCCAACGTAGAATAATCTAACAAAACAAGTAAAGGACCAGCAACCTCAGGTAATGATTTAATGGATTGAGATACTTCAATAGAACTAGTTTCCAATTTTTCACCACTCAGTATATGGTAACTTACGGACTGATTTGAATTATAAACCGCAACAAGCCCCCCGACCATAAAACATAAAACAATGATTTGTTTCAATCTCGAACCAGCTTGTATTGATATTCCAAACAAAAGTGCTGGTAATGCGACATTAAATTGTTTTAGAAAAAAAACCGGTAATGTAGTATAAAAACAAGTCAAAGTAGCAACAGTAACTATTGGTATTAACGTAAGCGCAATAGTAAGTTTTGAACGGTTTATCCAAGCGAAATAAGAAAGAGAAAGTGTACCAAAAACTAGTAATATACTAAACCCATTTGGAGACCTAAATATCGTTAGAACATTGCTCCCCGCATTATATAAGGTATTATACAACCATTGGAACAACCCATATTCACCTGCTTCGGCCAACACTTTTACTCCCCTTGCAAAAGCGGGTGCGGTAAAATATTTTAAAAATAAGAATGATAGCCCCAAAACACCCATTGAACTTGGGATTAAGAAATGCCAATTCTTTTTTGAAATCAAAGGGATCAAACCAACCACCCAAAAAACG
>Ga0206129_10004007_pt1 | contig 16566 bp, 20 predicted proteins | sample Helgoland_Spring_8_FD_148616 | JGI IMG/M metagenome (GOLD analysis project Ga0206129, IMG submission 148616) | Pelagic subsurface seawater microbial communities from Kabeltonne, Helgoland, North Sea - Helgoland_Spring_Bloom_20160502_2 | ecosystem: Environmental > Aquatic > Marine > Epipelagic ...
CCTACAAATATCTTAGCGTTGGCTAGTGATTCCGTTAAGGCTACCGAACTAAATGATATGATTTCAACGGTTGATCCTTGTGGTACGACAACACTATTATCAAAGGTTAATGTCGTTCCGCTAACACTGTAGCCTGTTTTTTGTTGGTATACTCCATCGATGAAGACTTGAGTCTTATCCTCACTATCGATTGAAGCACTTAGTGTAAATGCGTTTTGTCCACCACTAGCTAAAACCGTAACCGAATCTCTATACAAAACACTGCTACCCCCAACTCCTGTAAGATCAATTGTGAAGCTACCTCCATCTCTTTGGTTGAGCGTGATTACGTTATTGGAAAATGTTCCGCTTGTAATATGGTTGTCATAGGCATCCTTCCAATTAGAAGGTGTACCAAATCCAGACTCTACGGAGAACTGATCGTTCTTAGTCCATACCGCACCATTAAAAACTACGATATCTCCAACGGCAAAGTACTGTCCCTTGCCTCTAGAGGTGAATGAGCTTGTACCAGCAACAGAAGTCGTATAGTAATCCCCAGCACTATTGTTCTGAGTTGAATTACTAATCGCTGGAGCATTTGTTAATGCGTTCCAACTTCCCTTATTTGTTACTAATGCTACGTTACCACTCATTCTTTTACTTTAAAAAAAGTAAGGACAACTAAATCGCTGCCCCTACCCAAACTTCCAAACAACCAAATAAGGAATCTTTAGACTAGCTCTTGTTCCATTAATACCTTTGATTCAATGGTCTTTAGCACCTTTGGATTCTCTTGAAGGAACTTAGCGAATAACTCGTAAGTCTTCTTCTTGTCAAGTCCTTTGGTACTGAAAATAACCTCATCATCAGGTTGGGAAATAAATGCTTGTTTCTTAAAATCGTTCTTAATGATCCCAAGATCCTTTGCCTTTTTGGTTGTTGAAATTATCTCTGATAAACTACTTTTAACGGCTGCTAAGAATGTTTTTGGATCAGTCTCAGCGATGTCCTCTATATAGTCTCGTTGCTCTTCTTCACTCTTCTCTTTATCGCTACTTGATCCTAGCACATCTATTAGTACCTCAACCATATAAGGAGATAACTGTGCTGCTTCTAGCATAGCTTCTTTCCTTGCTTTACGATCTACTCTTGATGCTTTTGCTTTTACTTCTAGATCTTGCTTTGTCCATATTATTTTAACAGACTCATCCCTGTTAGGATTACTGCCATTCATATTTGAATATTCCATAAACATGAATTTAGAATGATCTGAGGCTCTTTTAGGATCAAGAACTATTCTACCAAAATTATCCTCTGAGAAGAATAAGTCATAACCAATTATTAATGACCCATCCGCATTAGTTCCTTTTGAATAAGCTATATGAATTGGTCTTTGGTTAGTTCCATCTTCATCGGTAACTACTATTTGATCTCTAAGTTTAAACTGATAAGAGGCTGGTATTATATATCGGCCAGGATTGTCTGGATCTTTTTTAATATCAGCGTATGTATATACGACCTTTTGTGTAAAAGGTTTTTTCATCCAATCTGGATAATTATTGTAATCTGAATCTCTCATATTATTAGTTGTTTTTGTTTGAAAAAAAATAAGGGAGTCCCCCTAAGAGGACTTCCCTAATTATTAAGCAGATAGCTTGATCTTGCCGAAGTGTTCAGGTGAGGTTATTTCTAATCCTTCATATGAGGAATGCGTATAACCAAGTACCATAGTTCTGTCTGTAGGATTTTCAGCGAGGCCCCCTGTCTCGATTTCCATATAGCGTCCTGATAAGCCATTAGGAAGGTTTAAATACCTACCACGGATACGAGGAACACTTGTTCCATCCATAGTTCCTACTTGACCACTAGGTACAAAATATCCTGTGTCTGGAAATGCTTGTCCAGCAGCAGAAGTTGTACCTGAGTTTTCAAAAGCAGATAGCTTTTTCTTATGATAAGTTCTGTCATAAATTGTAAATGACTGAACTCCCATATCTACAGCTTTTGCCTTAGAAGACCCTTTTCCAAAGGCATCATACTTAACTCCACCTGAAGCAAGCAGTCCATCGAAAACGTCATCAAGACTCGCACTCATGTCCCCACCTACCCAAAGGTGCCCTTCATCTGGTGCTTTTTTAGCATCTAGTTTTCTAGAAAACGCTCTCCAATCAGCCTTATCTAAGTATGCAGGTCCAACACTATTTGTTGCATCATGGTTTGATCCAGAGTCAGTTATGTAACTGTCCAATCCTTTAGTCATAGGCACATTCCCAGATGCAGCATCAACGGCAGTTAGTTTTTTTCCAACAAGGAAAGCATTGCTTATTTTAGCTTTATGCTTTAGAAAAGCCAAATGCGACTGAACTTGAAAATAGTGGTTAGTACCATTAAAGTCTAATTCAATTTTTGATCCTAATGAGATATCTGTTGCTTCAGTATAGGATTGAAAATACTGTAACTGGTTGCTACGCTTTGTAACACTCGAAACAGCCATTTCAGCAGCATTAGAACCTTCAGCAACTCCACTTGTTGGGAATGTTAAAACAGCACCATTAGCAATTACTAAATTGCCAGAATTAGGGTTCTGAATAGTCAATGCATCTCCTGAAATTGACTGAACATATCCAACAGCACCATCTGGTCCCACTACAAAGTCACCCACAGTAGCATTAGCTCCTTGTCCAGTTCCTACTGTAATTGCTCCAGTTGCAGTAGTAGCTATTGTTCCACCACCAGAACCAGTTACAGTAGCTGATTTAAAGACCTTATCCTGTGTGTAGGAAAAATACTCCTTATTATCGGTAGCTTCAAATTGCCCCATCATTTCGAGTAGCTCAAGGACTCCAGTGAATTCGTCATGAACATCGATATATTTTGCGAGAATCTCTCTCTTGTCTAATCCCTGAGTATAAAAAGGGATAGTTGATAATCTTAAATTTGCCATTTTATTATATTTTTTTAAATGTTTTTAATTGATTCTTTTTGAATTTTGAAATGCCTCTAAAGAGTAAGGATCTAATCCAGCCGTACCATTTGTAGGCTTTCTTCCCGTAGCTTTAGGCTTATTCTTTAAATTCTTTTCGACAAACTTTTTTTGACCTAGATTATTTCCGTGCTTGTATAAATTCTCCTTAAACCCTTGAGGATTGTTTGAGAATGCAACTAGCTGAGATAATTTATTCCAATCAGTTTGTCCATCTTTGACAACTGTTTTTTGAAGCCATTCTACTGGACTCAAAGCAGCATCAATTATTTTGCTTGGATCGATATCTAGTTTTAAGGCATCGACACCTTCAGCAACTTCAACCGAGAGCTTATTGTCTTTAATGACACTCTTTAGTTGATCGGCTGCAAATCTTCGCTGCTCATTTCTTTGCTTGACCATTTCTGCTTCGTCTACTTTAGGCTGCCCATCAAGGGTTGGAGCCATGAACTCATTCTGAGTGTTGACGAAAGCTGATCGTGCTTGATTTGCCTCCTTCTTCAATTTTGCTAGAGCAACTTTGCCTTCAAGGCTATCATCTTCTCTACCATTAAATTTTTCTAATACCTCCTCAGTAAAGAGGTGATCCATAACATCTTGACTTAAATCAAGATCCTTATAGTCTTCTTGATGCTTAATGCGAAGTATCTCTACATCGCTCATCTTTGAATAGTCAGTACTATTGGCTTGTAGGAAAGGTTTTATGTCTCCTGTCTGCTTGTAGTAATCATACATCTTTTTAAAGAATGGATCACCTAATACTCGACTAACTTCTTTTAGTTGGTCTATATCTTGTATTACTCCTTCGGTTTCCGCTGCAACATCGAATAATGCGTTGGACTCTTGAGAAACCTCGGTTTGTTCGACAACTTCATTAGCTGTCTCTTTAACTTCTTCAACTCTCTCGCTCTCCTCCGTTGCTGTTTCGTTTTCCTCGCTACTATCAGTAGCATCTTCAGTAACCTCCTCTTGAGTCTCTTCATTAACTTCTTCAGTAACCTCCTCGGTTTGTTGTTCTTCCTCTGATTCATTCTGCTCATTTTCTTGTTTAGCATCTGGATCAGGTAAAGTAAGATTGTCGTAATCAATAGTTTGAGAACCGACTCCCTCTTGTATGTCTTCATTCATGTTATTCTATTTGGTTGTTTATTGGATTTATTTCCTTTTTGATTTTTTATTCTTGGGTACACATTTAGGTACTTTTTTACCACCTTTCTTTTTCATACCCACCATTTTATGAGTACTCCAACATGGATCTTTCTTACCCTTCTTCATTACCATTTTACTTTATCTGCCCAGTAAGCTGCTGACATTTTGCCTTTAGCTATATTCTTACCGTGTCTTGCTTTAAAACTTGTTTGCCTTGCTTTCTCTGATTTTGACTTTGGATTCTTTCCAGCACCTGAAACTCCTTGTTGTCCAAATCGAATTGTTTTGATTTTATCTCCAACTTTTGCAACTACAGCATGAGATTTAGTCTTATGACTAGGTGTTCTTTTAGGTTTATTATAACTGGTCGCACCTATTTTTGTTAATCTTGGATCTTTCTTACTTGCCATTATTTTACAAAAATATTTAGGGGTTTATGAAACCTTTGTTTTCTCACCAATTCACTACGACTACATAAAGGATAGCCATTAATGCAACTACCCAATACACACTATTCTCACTTGAGATTGGTGCGTTATCTAATGGATCCCAAAAATTCATTAGTACATACAGCCACAGGCTGATTTCTTACGACCACACCTAGTACACTTTTTATTCCTCATCATTTCTTTTTAGGTTTAGAATGAGTATATCCTTTTTTCTTTAACTCAAGATGCTTGGCATTGGTGGGAGCTTTAACAGCTTTACCACTTTTACTATACATCATGTGCGACTTAAACTTCTTCATCAGTACTTCGCTGATTTCTTTTTAGGCGAATATGTTTTTTTTGACTTTTTGGTTTTCATAATTATGATTGGTTTTTATTAGCACTTATTTCAGTAGAGACAATTTTCGCATCAGCATTTTTATCTGTCTGATACGCTCTTGCTCTAGATTTTTCTTGTTCTTGGATATTCAATCCTTGCATCTTCAATTGCTCAATTTGCATTTTCCACTGCCCCTGTGCGTTGATTTGCTCCATCTTGGATTGGTGCTCCATTTGTATTTTTTGCTGCTCGGCCTGCTGATTCATTTGTAGAGATTGCTGTTGTGTTTGAGCGTTCACCTCCATGTTCTGCCTTTCAAGCATTGCCTTGCGTTCCTCGTTCTTTTTAATCCTTGAATCGAGATATAGTTTTTGCTGGTAGAGATTAGTCATACCCTCAATCCATATAACATCACTAAGTGTTATTTGACCACTTTGTAGGGCTGTCTCAAGTCTCTGAACCATAAGCTCCTTTTCTTGGACATCAGGGTGATTATTAAAGTAGATACCTAGATTTCTAAAGCTGACATCCTTAGATAGTTTGAAGAACTCCATAGAATTACTACCTAAAGCTTTTTGATAACCCATGATAGTGCCATCCTCGGCTGCATCTTGGATTCTCATCATTAATGATCTACATAGCTTTTCTGTTACCTTTTGCTCGGCAGTCATTAAGTAGTTAATCGCATTGTTGGTACTCTGTTGAGCCATTTGTCCAACTGATTTTAACATCCTAGCGTTGGGTGTTGAGCCATCAGTGATCTCGTTAAATCCAGTAACATCTCTTAATAATTGCATCTCCTGTTGTATGATACCGAAGTATCTATCAGCCTCATCTTTAATACCGTTATCTAACTCTCGAATTGGAATATCCCCAGCTACTTCCCCATCATCGTCCACTTTTCGATACATTAGGTTACCACTAAAAGCATACATGGCTAGGTTGTCCTTAAAGGGGACTTTCTGTCCTCCAACAGTAACATCATTCATCGCATTAGCCTCTATCAAAATACCCTTTGGCTTTGCTCTTGCTATTACGTTTTGTAGTTTGAACCAAGCTATGTGTAAGGCTTTGTCTATTGCCATTACTTGGTCTCCAAATGCGAAGGTTCTGTTTTCGTATAATTTAGGAGCGACAACGTGATAATTGAGATGTCCTTTCTTTAAATCATTAGCATCTCGTTTCATATTACTTACTAGCTTGGCTCCAAAGTAATAATCAGTATCAAGCACCCATCGACATTCATAAACCAAATCGTAGTTCGCATTGATTATTTGCTTATTTTTCTTACCTCTAGTCTTATGTCCAAAAACAGTCTTACCATCCTCTTTTTTAATAGACTCATAGGGTATTTCAGAGTGAGAAACAAACTGCATTACACCAACGTGCTTCATTATGTTATTGTCTTGTACGGCTCTTTCAGACCTAGTATGATTGTATCTCTGTTTAGATGTACCTGATTGGGCCATTGCCTCAAACTCAGCACTCTCAAACTCTTCAGGACTTGAGAAGTTTTTGATTTGTCCAATTGACATCTCCTCAATATGTCCGCACATGGTGATATCATTATGATAGGGATCATTGGTTGGATCGCAGAAGAAGTCCTCATACCTAACATATTTAGGTTTAATTTCTCCATCAAAATCTATGTCATCCATCACGATACCAGCACCATGAGTAATCAAATCATCAATTACTTGGCTACGGATCTCATCATACTTATTGTCGGTAAGAATTAGATTAAGAGCACTCTCACACTCATAGGCTGCTTGGTGCTTATATCCAAACCTCATATGGAGTTCTGCTTCTTCCAGGGTTTGTGGATCTTCTTTTGATAAGCCTACCTCTTGAGGGGATACACCAGCTTCAGCAAGTTCTGCTGCCATAATGAGCTTTGATTGCAACTCAGCGTAATACATTTCTTTATCGTCTTGAGCTGCTGGATCAACTGCTTGGACATCTAAATCGTATCCAGCCTTCTCGACAATCGAATGGATCATCTTGAATACCTTTGATACAATAGGTAGTGGTGACCAATCTATTCTCATTTGACTAGCATCACCATTCGCTAGTTCTTTTGGTACTAATATCTTTTTGAATTGATTTGTGTCTGGTCTTCCAAGCATATGAAGTGTTCGCTCCACTGCTTTGTGTCTATCGTTATAGAATGCTTTTGATGTGCTGGTGTATACGTCCCAGAATTTTCTTACTTGACTTACGATCCAGTCCTTCTTCTTCTTATCTGAGAAGGGGACATCATGCGAGTCATTAATGTATGATTGATTCATATTTATATCATTGATATGTCACTAAAATCAAAGTCAATATGGTTTTCTTCAGACTCTTCATTTATTGCAATCTTTTTGGTTCTCTTTAATCTGTAAGCAGCTACTATTGCCCAACCACTTGCCATAGTAGCATCATTCTTTGTACTGTTCTGGATATCAAAATCCAGTAAATCATTGAGCAGTCTAGGGAATATTATCTTCTCTGTGTTATTCTCTATGTAACTAGCAAACGCACTAGCTAACTGCTCTTTTGAAGCTACTCCTGCTGAGATACCTCGTTGTGTCTTTCTTCCTCCCTTGGGTCTAATTAACCAAGGACTGTATCCTCTTCTGTCAAAGTAGTTTAAAAAACCACTCTTGTTATTTTCGACTAAAACCTTACATCCGAAGAAGTAAGCTGCCATTAAGCAATCCTCATAAAAGTCATCAGGATCATCAGGTCTAGCGAGGTATTCAAATAAGAATGTTTCACTCAGATCACTATCTAATCCATCATACTTATGAAAGCCATAACAGCCTCCCATACTCATTCTCTTTTGATCTACGATGTCTACCGTTTTATGATCAAATGGATCTACTCCAATAACTATATTACTGTTTAGTGGCTTCTTCTTTTCATCACCCTCAACATGGTTCCAGCCTTGGCTTAAATCAACGCTTTTATGCAATAAAAATCGTCCACTATTGCTTGCGACAAAATTAACTAGGGTGTCTTTTACATCATCTTCCCACACAAAATTGCCCTGAACATACATCGGCTCTGATAGGAATGACATCACAGATAACTGCTCGTTTAGTTTCAATACATTAAAAGGACATAGATCCGCATCACGATAGAATGCCTCCTCTATGGTCCAAGGGAATTTCCTTATGTAACTCGCTAGTTGTCTTGGGTTGCCTGCTAGAGAATCTCTGATTTGTTGTTGGTAAGGCTTGGCTTTAAACCTATTGCACATACCATACTCATCCATAAAGTCTTCATCGTTCTCGTATGCTGGAGTAAACAATCTACAAAGTCCTGACTTGGTTCTATTAAGTTCTTTGTCTCTTTCTTGCCAACCGCTACCCATCCAAAGCTCTTGTGCTGGAATCGATCCTCCTTCTTCTACGGTGCTTGTAAATAGAGCCTTACCGATTATACTTTTGGAGCCCAGAGACATAGTAGGTTTGACAATTGACCAGCCCTCTACAATATTCGCTTTAGGGTCTTTAACGTCTATCTTCGCAAATTCATCACGGATGTAACGAATAAGCTTTTGACTATCATACGCTAGGTTATCGCTAGATTTAAAGGTTACATCCGAGTTTAATTCTTTGGCTCCCTTAGTAAGCTTTTGAGCACTGGCTGGGAATCTAAATCCTAGGGTAGATTGAATCTTTTTGTAATCATATACTGGTTGGAAGAAGTCAGGTAAGTATTTAAAACTACCAATAACTTTTGTGAAGAATGACTTGGCATCATCTCTTGTTTTTGATTGGATTCCAGATTGTACATTAAACATTCGACTAGGTGGATCGAAGGCTGCTAGTGCAGCACGAGCTGTCTTGCCACTTCGTCTTCTAGTACATTCGATTAGACCATAACTATCAGGGTTTTCTACACACCACTGCCAATACAACCAAGTCCTTCTGTCGCTGTCCCTGTAATGAGGATAGCCTATGTCAATCTTCCACCAATTAAGGTACATATAGTGGAGCCCTGTGATGTAGGTAGGAACACCACTGCACATAAACCAAACTCCATTAAGTCGCTTGAACCACTCTTCGTTTCTGTACCCCTCTAGCTTTGGATCAAAGTATAGTTTATCGTATTTCTGCTTTTCCTTTTCAATCTCTCTCTCCTCATCATAATCAAAACCAGGAATATGCCTAAACCATTTTTGATCTAACTCAATCTTTGATTTTTTAAATACTGGAACCTTGATCCACTCTTTTTGAACATAGTCATAAACCATGCCTATTGGTGGTATGTTTACCTTTACCTCATATACTAGTTCTGTTGTTCCTTCCTGGTGTTTAATAAACATCTCCTAGTGTCGCTACATCTTCAGGGAAGCTGCCCTGTCTTGTTTTCGCTGTTAACTCCTTTGCTAAATCATCTCCCTGAAATAGCTCTAGTTCGTGTTTCTTAATTCTGCCTAGCGTTTCTTCGGCTAGTTCTAGCATCTGTGATTTTATCTTCTGTCCTTCTAGGTATGCTTTATCATTTGAGAACTCCTTAAATTGCTTTGAGACATCGCTAATTAACTTCCATAGGTGTTCTATGTTAGACCAGTACAATCCATAGATTACGTTATTTTGGTATTTAACAAAGGTGATCATCGCTAGTCTTGAGGACTTATGAGATAGTATGTAAAACTCTTCTGCTTTATCTTTTTGAGTTTTATTAGTCAAATCAAAACCAGCCAACTCAGCACAAACCTTCTTTCGCTCTGCTATATCAGGAAAGTATCTTCTTAATTCGGAGCCCTTATCATATAGATAAAGAATATAGCGAACTAGGTAAGGTCTGTACTTGTTGGGGTAGACCCATATTTCAGGCCCAAGTGCTTCTAGTAGTACACCGCTTCTAACTTGTATATCTAGTTCAGTATCACTTAATTCAAAAGGATTTAAGATCATCCCATTGAATTGTTCCTTTTTAAATATCCTTTCCAATTCTTTCTTCTAAATCTTTTTGTAACTCTATAATATTAAGCTTCATATACAGGTCTATCAATCTACGCTTGAGCGTATCTAAATCACTATCATTGTAAATGGTGTATCGCTGTGGTAGAGTATTAAAATCAATATCAAAACTTTCAGGACTTTCTTTCGGTAGGTGTGGATTATATACTTCTACTATATGATCGAATACCTTATCGTCAATACACTTTTGGATCTCTCTATTGCTTCTCATTCCACAATAGATATCCGCTTCTTTCATTATCTCTTTAGCCAACCTAGCAGGGTCCTCCTTATTGAATAGGCAGATATTATTAAACCACTCTTCACGATGGTTAACCCTGTCTTCATAGCACTCTTTAAAGTCCTTGTATCCATATTTATCTTTTAGTTTATCGTATAGGAATATCTCGGCTGCTGCCTTAGAGGAATCTTTAAACTGAAAACCTCTTTCTCGCTTTAGTATTTTGGCTGCTTCTGTTTTACCATGCCGAGCATGGCCAATGATTAGTAGCTTCATATCATAAAAAGTCCCAACACCATACGGGAGTCTTCTCTCCAACATATGCTCCGCTTACATTATATTCAAAGTACTCCATCGCCTCTTCACTGTCCATGTCTTTCTCTAGTATCTCTAAGCACTTGGTTACGCTATAGATTAGTCTAGGCTCTTCATGTTGATAATCCACACCTATAATCGCATCATCAAAGCCATCAGCCTTTAATATGTCTTCGTCAGGGTATATCTCCATTATTCTATTGAGCATCTTTTTCTGATTCAACAACCATTTCTAACTCTTTAGCGGATTCTAGTAATCCATCACCAGACTTTTCATTTGTAATTACTCTAAATATTCTAGAGACTTTTAATCTTTCTAAATCAATTACATCAAGTGGTCTAATGGCTGTATTAACGTATATAGTACCTAGTTGACATGACTCCTTAGTACAAGCCATTTCAAATAGTAATACCTCTATTGCAGTAAACTCAGCAGTCTCTGAGGAAAAGAATGCATCCTCACCGTTGTCTAACACAAGCAAAACTGTATTGACACCTTTGTCTTTACAGAGCTTTTCCATCATCCTTAATCTTCCTGAATCTTTAACTATCATGTCTTTTATTTATACATTCCGATAATGTCTCTATCCTCTAATAAGTAGTAAGTATTATCCTCCACTTCTATCTCCATATTAGAATCATCAAGCATATGACACATCACTCCTAACCTTTCTTGTTTACTAGAATGATCTATTACTAATATATTTGGCATTGTCTTTGGAAATACATCAATTACAATACCTGTTTCTTCACTTATCTCAGCCATTGTTTTTTTTCCATCTAGCTCTATTTCTTCTACGTTATCATTGTATTTTTTATGACCCAGACTGAATCCAGGAGACATAATAATGTTATCGCATTCTACCCTAAGAAATATCCTTCTCGCTGGTATTAAAAATGTATCATCACTGATTTGTTTACCCTTATCAAGAACACAGTTGTAATGGAAGTAAACCTTATCTCCTAAAAAGTAAAAATCTTCAATCCCTTCTGAACTCCATAATACCTCACCATCTGGCAAAACATCATCTTTATACTTTCTGGGTAACGCTACAACTTTCCCATATATTCTAGTATGGTGTGTGGGCCTAAGATCGGTTCTTATCTTTAAATCTAGAGTTCGAGATTTTATCTCATTATCAAATAATGAATCTACTTTAACCGCTAAATAATTGTAAGGTGAAGAAGGCTGTTTCATGCTTTAAATATAATAAACTTATAGAAGAATAACACAAGTAATATGTATTATACTTTACATTTACCAAAGATTTTCAAGGTGGTATACGCTTATACTTTTGCTGGTTCTAGAAACATGACTCATTAATTTTTTAAATTTATCTTCTATATGACAGAAAAGAGGGTATTGTACTACACCATCATTTGCCTTATCTAACATCATTATACAATCCGATAACATATCCGCTACTTTATCCGCTTCTTCTGAAAGAACTAAATACAATGACTTCTCAAATCCTTTTATTCTCCATTTTCTGTACTCCGCTACTCTTTTTAAGTATATAGATCTAACCTTCTCCATAGTCTCTAGGAGGTCCTCAAGATGAAATAGAAACTCTAAGTAGTATCCCTCCTCAGTACACATCCTGGAGTTCGCTAGGTAGTCATAGTAGATCTCATCAAGTACTATTAGGTAGCTATAGAATGGATCATTAAAGTTCTCAGCGTTCTTCGCTTCAATTGTAGAGATGGTATTTAGTAGTTCTGTATTCATAGTTAAAAAGTTAAAGAGGAGATAAAAATATAGTTTTTAAACCTGTAGTGTGCCAGTAGCCGAACAGCATGATGCAGAGATTAAAATTTTAGAGAAGTATAGAGGAGTATCTATAAAACTAGGCGTGTGCCAGTAGCCGAACAGCATGATGCAGAGTTTTAAAGTTTTATGCAGTATCCTGTTCGGCTACTCTAGCACCCTTAGTTTTAGAAACAACTGCATACTGCCTATCAATAAATTTTAGAGAAGTATAGAGGAGTATCTATAAAACTAGGCGTGTGCCAGTAGCCGAACAGCATGATGCAGACATTAAAAGCGAATATCTCGTCTTATTTTTTATACCATCCCAAAGAAAAGAAAAAAGAAAAAGCGTAAAAAGAAAAAAGAAAAGAAAAATCCCCAAAAAAGAAAAACTCCATGCTCACATACAGAGCATTTATCTGATCCAAGCACTGGTGTCTAGTGTGCAAGTTTAGCCTTAAAGGAATGGCAGATCCTGTGAGTAAAGCCTAATGCCCACTACCCAAACAACAAGCAGACACTAGACTTTTATAATTATGATTAGCAATTATTTTACAAATGTAATAAATAAAGTAAAGTACACAACTGTTTACACAAAATCTTTTTAAATATACCTAAAAGCTATTATTTGTGAATTAAAGTACACATAAAATTAATATCTTTGTTGAATGAAAAAGAATAGAGTAAAATTTAACCCTATAGGAGAGAAAGTATTAGTACAGGTACATCCTTTTGAAAAACTAGTTAATGGAATCTACAGAGTAGATCACCTTCAGGAGAACCATAAAGGAAGCGTAGTATCGACCAATAATTCTATTCCTGTATACATTGATGATGTGGTCATTTACAATCCTAATGCTGGGGTTCCTGTTAACGTAGAGGGAAGTGATTACATTCTTCTTAGGATAGATGAAATATACGGAATAGAGGCTTAAATTTATTACCGTTTTTTCTTGCTAAAATTATTAGTAATATTTATATTTGTTATTCACCAAAAACCAAAATTGCATGAATACAAGTATAAGTAAAGAAGTAATCGATACAGATAGATTGGCAGATGTTCTTTCTATGTATAGTAAGTGTAAATCTTTACTAATTAAGATGAATCATTATGTTAGTGGAGAGGATGAATATATTCAGCAATTACCTGATATAATCAAAAACTCCATGCCTACAGAAAAAGAAAAGCAAGATGCTGGATTCTTATTGAAAGAGCTTGGAGATGCAGAAAGAATACTACTAGATTGGTATGATAAGTTTTATAAAGATAAAAACCTCAACAATATTATGGATAACTCAGATTTAATACATAGCGGTTACTTCTATTTAAGAAAGAACTTACTCGGTTTAAATAAAACAATTACGTTTAAAATAAAAGAAGGTAAGAGAGCTGGGGAAAGAGTAACATACGACCATGATAAAGTGGTGGAGCTTAACATTAAACATCTAGAAGATCAAGTATCCTGGCAACCCGAAAGCGGATACTATAATAATACTAGTTACTTGCCTGATTGGGTAAGGTTGCAGCCATGACTAAGGCCCTCTTATATATAGGGGGAGAGACAGTAATTATTTCTTATATAAAATGTATGAACATACTTTAATGATATATGCAATCGTTTGCGTATTTATAAAATTTTTATTAAATAGTGGTTTGAAATAATCTCAAACACTATATATATATGTTAGATACGAAGATTTTACAAGAGCGTTCTGTATACGCATTAGAGCTTAATAAAAAATTGAGGCTTTTTTTAAAAAATTTTAATACGTATGTGAATAATAATGATTCAGTAAAGGAAATCAATGATCTTCCGCAGTTATTGAAGAACTCACTTCCATCCCAGAAGGATCAAGAATTAGCTAATCTTCTTATTCAAGAGTTATTAGAACATGACAGGCATATTATTGAATGGTATGATTCATTTATCGACACCTCTCCTGCTTAGTTTAATCTAATTATTGCAATTTTTACAAAATACCATAGATTTTATTGTAATATTTTTTTTAGTGTTCTTATAACCTAGGGGTTTTTGGAGACCCTATTATGAATTTCATAATTTAGGTAGTCGAGACAGTGGGGTTATGTGGTGTGTGGCTGATCGGCCCGAAGTGCGGATTCGGAATCGCTGACCGAGTGGGTCTTTGATGGTGTTTTGGAATGGGATTTGACTATTTGTGGAAGTCATCACCAATAAATAGCCTTTATGATACCTTCAGCACAGAATCTACTTTTCTTTTCAGAAAGATGTCCACCAATCCACCCAATATAGCGATTGAAAATCTTCCTACCTCTTTATCTAATCGCCATAGTCCTCCCCCCTCACCTTATGGCTTACTCACCCCACGCCACCCAAAAACAACTCCAGACTTTTGGACAAATTATGTCCACATCTATTCTCTCTTCCCTACTATATTATTGGACCATTCCCTTGGGCATGACTGCAAGGTTTGGGCAAAATATCGCTCACCTGGTCGCACTATCAAAATTCAGCCCTATATAAGGTATAAAATGCAATGCTGAAATTTATTTTACCAAGAAAGTGAAATTATTTTACATTTTATTTGGAATATACATTGTGTGTACTATATCTTGCAACCATCATCAAACATTAACTATTACATATTATAGCAGTACGGTTCTTTTTTTCCTTAATATCTCATTCACGAAATCAGCCTAATGAACTGACCTAATTTATGAGAGAGCAGATAAGCTAAAATCCCATAATCCGAAGATAACTTGAGCATAGAGTGAATATAGGACAAGGTAGATGTAACGATGATAAGCAATTCAGCACATCATCTTAAAACCAAGGCATCTTAAATAGAGATGATACTCTTATAAAATATCAATCTTGACGGTATGAGACAGGCATATGCGAAGCTATTCGATTAGCACTCAAGATCAATTATGTTAAACAAAACCCAAATAAAATGAATAAGATATATGTAGTAGCAACTACTTGGAGGGACATAGAAATGGAAATATGTCATTTCTACACCCCTAATAAAGCGGTAAAACTAATAAGCTACATCGCAACTATAGATGGTTTCAGAAAAGCCGATCCTACAGATGATCCTCAAGATTATTTGTATGAGTATGACAGATACTTAGTTGATACAGATTCTCAGTCTGAGTATACAATAGCGTTACACATCATCGACTTAAAGAAGGAGGTGGTATCAGCCTAACCCTACACTCCCATCGCCTAGAGCGTGGAGGTTTAATCCTCAATGGGAGCAATTAAAATGAATGATTAAACTAAAAATAGAAATAATGAGATATCAAATAAAGATCGAAGACGTCAAGAAAGATGACATTTTATACAAAACTGATACGAGCAAAAAGCTATTCATGAAGCGTAGTTATTGTCGATTTGAAAGAAAGTATTACGCTGAGGAGTATGAAGATATCAATAGTGGCGCTTATTTCAAAAAGGGCAAAATAGTGTACGTTGATTATGATGGATACTACGAGAAAAAAGGTCTTATTAAATGTAATTCTAACGATGATGTGCGAGATATGATGTTTAGAAGTAGAGGAGTGGATGAGGATCAATATTGGGATAATCTAGCTACATATAGTGAGAGACATAGCTATGATTGATGGCTATTAATGTAAAAAATAGTATAGAATATAAGTACATAACCCATGCATTTTAGATGTGGTCATTCAATTGACATATGGGTCTAAAATAGATGTTCAATTAAACCCAAATAAAAATGAGCAAAATAAGAGTGAATCTAAATGGTATCGTCAAAGAGATGGATACTGATAAAATGGAGCAAATGCAAACTGCAAGTGGCGATTGGCATTATGTAGTAACTGATGAGAATGGATGTTTAACAATTTTAACCCCAAAAGTAAGATGAATACAATTATAGAAAGTGACCTAGAGCAAAAAAAACATGATCTAAGAAGGTACATGGAATTTCTCAATGAAGATCAATTGGATATGATAAATAATATAATTAAGACCTTCTCTATGCGACATGGCATTAGGAAGGGCAGTTTTGTAGACCTCGCAATGAAGGGTAATGAAACCAATTTTGACATTGCGTTACCTCTTGGCTTAGAGAGAGATGCGAAACACCTTGGAATGACCTTTGAGAAGTTCTACAATGTGGCAACATACCGCAGTGAAAATCATAATTGCATGAGAATTGAGAATACTGCTGAATTGTTTGTAAATAGATTAATAGAGGCGTTTCGGATATAGTGGTAAAAGATAGTATAGAATCCGAGTATATAACCCATGCATCATGGATGTGGCATTCGATTGCACCATGGGTCAATTTAATTAAATGTTAAACTAAATAAATAAATAAAATGAGTGATTTGAATAATAATGAGAAGGTCTTTAACCTATTAAATGAGAGTGGTACAAATTGGTCTGCAAATAAGATTCCCTTGATGGCTTTT
>Ga0206129_10004011_pt1 | contig 16563 bp, 18 predicted proteins | sample Helgoland_Spring_8_FD_148616 | JGI IMG/M metagenome (GOLD analysis project Ga0206129, IMG submission 148616) | Pelagic subsurface seawater microbial communities from Kabeltonne, Helgoland, North Sea - Helgoland_Spring_Bloom_20160502_2 | ecosystem: Environmental > Aquatic > Marine > Epipelagic ...
GCAGCTAACATTTTTTTCATATCCATAATATTAAGTTCCTTTAACTTTATTTAGAAATAGTGCCGAGTGCAACTAAAAATTCCTAAAATTATACTAGTGTATTTATCTCACTAGTCTAATTTAATACACATACTTAGCCCATTATCTATAGACTTTAATTTAGGTATCATTACTTCAGTTTCATCAATAGTAGCCGGATTTGGAGCTACTCGCCGGTTTCCAGTAACTCTACCAAGAATTTCGCCTTGTTGAAGTTCGGGTTCTCTAGGCACTATTTTTTGTCCGTTGCCATTTCGTATTTTCTAGTTTCAAGTTCTTTTAACATGTTTTCGTTGTACTTGTCGCCGAATACGTCTTCTTGTTTTTCATCTTCATACTCGGTGCCGGTAATTGGCTCATACTCGCCATCTTTTTCGTCTTTTGCTACTTCGCGAGCAATTTCTTCTGGGTCATTTTTATTAACTGTAACAACATGACTCTCTGGAATTCCAAATACTTCTTGTGCTATTGCTGTAATCTGATGAGGTGCAGCTGGATAATTTGTTTCGATATCAAAAATACTTACTTCGGTATTCTTTACCGACGTGGCAAAACCAGCTGGTTGTTCTTGTATTGGAGTTCTTTTTGGCTTACTAATACTTTCCAATCCAAAGCGATTCATTTGGTTTTCAAATCTTTCCATATGATCGTTGTTGCAATCGCAAGCAATTTTAACACGAAATTCATAAGTTTTACTAGATTCGATTAAAAATTCTGTAAATGTTTTCATTGGGTAATACCTTCTATATGTGTATTTATCAACTATCAGTGTCTTTAGTTCTTAACATTTCGAGCAATGCGTTACGATCTAATTCCCTAGCTGAGCCGGGTTCATCGTCGTCATCAAGCTTGGCTTGTTTTTCCTGCATCTCTAAACGTCTGCGTTTAATATCTAAATCCAATGCTTTGAGTTTTTTATCAATTTTACTTGTCTTAGCAGTAATAGCATGACCTAGTAGCTTACTGGCTGCGTCAAATATTGGAGCACTAAATCTTGGTTCTACATTCATTCCCAAATCCATTAAGTCGTCATAATGTTTTACAGCCTTAACTGCTAAGTCATCCATTTCTTGATCGCTTGTGCTTAAATCTGTGATATTACTCGACACTGGAATCTGTTGTTCTATTTCGTCAAGTGCTTTAACACCTTCGATATATTCTTCTTCAGTTGGTTGTTCATTGAGGTCAAACAATTCTTCTAATTTATGAGTCATCTTTTCTTTCCCCCTCTATGGTATATATCATTTTCGGTTATCACTCGAAAAATTATTCCTTGCCTTTTACACCAAGCATTGGCAGCCTCCCATTTAGCATAGTTAACTGCAACTGCGGCTTTGTCTCGTTGACTTTTAGCATTTTCCATTGTAGTTTGTTTCATTGGCTTTACTTCAATTAATTCTGCTCTACGCTTGCCACGTTTGTCTGCATACACTATAAAAAAGTCTGGCACATAAATTGTATTCTTTCCTGTAAGAGGATTCTTATAAGGTATTGTTATAGCTTCGCTTGCCCACTGTACGACACTTGGATGGTTATCGCAAAACTGCATGAATGTTAACTCCCAGCCGCTGCGATAGGTTGGCGTCTTTTTTCCTGCATATTTTTCTGGATTTAAAGGATTAAACTTTCCTTGAGCAAACTTTCTTGCCATATCAACTTCTTATATTACGCATTACATTTTGTGATGGAACTGGTTTAGCCGAAAATCCAATCTTACTAGTGTTTCTCCGGGTTCCGTTAAATAATCCTATTAGTGCGGTTTTAAAGCTTTCGTTTTGATTGTATTTTTTAAAATCACCAAGTACAACCATTGGATCAATGCTGTTTTGATGAGTAATTTCAAGCAAACTAGTTGTTAAACTTTTTGCTGCTTCTTTATTATTGTTTGTTCTTGACAGGAAAAATGTGTATACTGCATCATATTGGTTGCTGGTTATTGGAGTTTGAGTATTATAAAAGTTATCAAAATACTGTTCTTGTCCTTGATTACTACTTTGTATTTGAGGTAAATTAGTTGTCATTGGCAATCCTTTATACGTATGGAGGTTTAGTTACTCTTGCATCAGTACTAGGCAAAGGAGGAAACTGACTAGAAAATAGTTTCTGTTCTGCCGGAGTTAATCCGGTTTGAGCTACAGGACTAATAAAAAGTTCAGCTGTATCATTATCCCCGGATGTAAACGTTGTTGGTAAGTTTACTAAATCTTGACTAAGTGTCGAATTGTTAACACTTTGCGATATACGGTTGCTACTAATATTTGTTCCATTGCTTGAAATTCCAGTACCATAAGTTACAGTAGTAGTTGTATTAGCAAAAACAACTGCACCTGCTACTGCTGCTGATTGAGAGGCAATCGCACTACTGTTATTAAAATCCGAGTCAGGAAAACTAAATTCTTGTTTTCCAGCTCCAGCAAATAAAACTACCATTGCAGTTTTGCTTTCTTCGTATTGTATTATATTAGAGTTTTCGTTAGTTTTAGAAACATTTCCTGATACTGGATCTATGTCTGCTGCAATAGACGAAGATGTACTTAAAAAATTACTAGACTGTACTGGAGTATCTGACACAGGCTGGCCGTCTGAGCTTTGTCTAATAGATACATTACTCATTCTTGCATTTAAATTTGTTTCTTCGAGTAAACTTTCGTTCTGATCATAGTTTTCTGGATTATTTTTTCCAAAATCTGATATTTGATCAGTTGTACCTGCACTGTAAATTACATTTTCATATTCGATTGTTAACGTCATTGACATTGTTTTTGCTGCATCGCTATATTCATGATCATCAAATTGTGCACTATTGATTACCGGATTTACTAATAACATTTTACTGTATTCGCTATTTCCCATACTGAATATTTCAATTTTATTAATAAAAGGTAAGTTATTGCCAGTATCTAGACCGTATCGTCTTTTTTGACTATAATTTGCATAAACATCATCAATATTCCATGTACTATTAATTGAATAATTGCTATCAGCATTATAATGTTGATTGTACGCAATCCACATATTCCTAATGTTGTTGGCAATATCATCATGGAATTTCAATTTAATAGGTTGATAAACTACACGTTTGTTTATTATACGTTTTCTATTATATTGATTAAGTGTTTCAGTTTCGAATTGAGTTTCAGGCAGATCGGCCGATCTTACTAAGACACTAATGTCTTTGGTTTCAATTCCTCGCAACCTGCCAAGAAGGTTGTTAAAAGAAAGACTGACGTGAAAATTGAACCCGGTATACGGTGTTTTTGTATAACCGGGTTCTTGTGTAAAGGTCTTTGCTGCATGATGGTAGTCGCGAAGAGCAAAGCTTTGATTTCTTGGACTATTGAGTTCGGCCATTTACGTTTTCGTTAACCTGTTGAGTTAACCCCTACTGTTCTAGTCACTGAAACTCCTACACCACTATCATCTGGCTTTTGTAAAGCATTGTCAAATCTCAACGTCATGCTAATAGTTACAGGTTCACTAGTATTGTATGCTAATTGGTTGTAGTTAACATTCTGAATAAAGCATCCATAAAGTTCCCACGTTTCTAAAATACCTGGTTCTGATGTGCCGTTACCGCCGTCAAGAATTTCAAATTTGGTTTTAAACTTGTAATCCATGCCGCTTGCTGCACTAGCTTGTTCAAAAAAGTCAAACTGTCTTTGTAGTTGTTCGCCGGTAAGTCTACTAACATTCCCGGCTGCATCGTCACGAAGATTAACAGTAACGTCTTGCCAAGTGTGGCGTCCTGCTAGTCTTACTTTACTGTTATACACATCTAGTGTAATGTCATCAAAATCAACTTGTGGTCTTGAAATATCAATAACTTGTTTTGTTAATTCAGTGGTTGGTTTACTTACACCAAAATTTTCAAACAGTACTCTAAAACGATACTGTAACTTTGGCATCAACAGCCCCTGAGCGTTTGCGCTTTGATCGCTTGCAACAGGAACGGTAAATCTATTTAAACTTGCGACTGCCATTTAAATTTCTCCTAAAACTTTTATAATAGTATTTATCTATTTCTTAAGACAATTTTAGACTTGTTCTTGTGTATATTATTAATATACACAAGAAAAAACCCCTCGTAAGGGGTTTTAACTTTATTATTTCTTTTATTAGTTGCCGGCAATAGTTCCAGTATTTTGAATTCTAACTGGAATGTATATAAATTCTACTGCCTTGACTGGCTCAATTGCAACATCAACATATAGCTCATTACGATCAATACGAGCTGGTGTATTGTTTGAATCATCACAAACTGACAAATAATCGTATAGTGCACGTTTTGCTACTAGATCATTTAAGAAGCTATCAATAACACCTTTTACTTCGTCTCTTGTAATTTTATCGTTTGGCTCAAACAAGAACGGACGTACTATTAGATCAAGTTGTAGTCTTATAAATGCAGTAAGTCTAGCAACATTAACTCTGTCAATTGCACTAGGCACGGTGGCTCTAGTTTTTTGCCCAAAAGCAACGATACCAGTTTGTGGAGTTTGTACTAATGGATTAACACGATTTTCGTAGAGTGTATCCCTAACTCCTTCACGTACACCAATTGATACAAATTCTCCTGCGCTACCTAAGTAACCTAATCTTGTTGCATTATCCACTGTGCCACGGCGTGTTCCAGCTGGCGCAAACCATGGATAGCTAACTTGGTCGCTACGGATCATCATACGCATAACAGCGTAACTACTTGGCATAGCAACACTATTTCCACTTAAATCAGAGCCTAATACTGAAGGATACCAAACACCTACATAAGGATCTGATGTTACTAATGCTTCTTCGCCATCGACACCAGAAAGATCTGCATTTGTTAACCAATTTGTTAAGGCAGTACCTTCACTTGCGACACGCATAGGGCTATCGCCAACTACAAATGCAGTTTGTTTTCTGTCGTTGTTTAGTTGAACCATATTTTGTATCAGCTCAGGGTAACCAGGTGCTGCAATTAAGTTAAACTGACGTTGCTCTTCACGTATAGATGTATTGCCGTCAATTGCTGCCTTCATAGCCGCAGCAACAACATTACGTTGTGCTTTACGTCCAAAAAATGCATGACCATTTTCTCTTGATCCACTAACTGATACCCAAGTATTTTTTTCAGTTGGCAATGTTTTACCAGCGTAGTCAACAGCATTAAAGTAATCAACACGGTACTCTTTAACGTTAAAGCTACTTCGTCTTGTATTAATTAACAACATTCCTCTTGGATACAAATCTCCATCTGGTGCATCGAGATCTAAGTAATCATTAGTTAATAATGATTTTATAGTAGGTATTGTACCAGTGTTTACATCTGTAGTACTATCCCCCATAAATCTTGCATCAGCAAAAAGAACACCATCTTCGGATATCTGGTCTGATGTATTAATTGCTACCCATTGATCAACAGACGAAATTGCCTGCCATCTATAAATGCTTGGGTAATTTTCTAAGTCAGTTGTATCGATCCAAAGGTCACCATACACCAATGCTGTTTTGTCACTTTGCTGTGTTGGTGCTGTTGCACTAAAGATTGGTCCATTAGGATCGGTGTTGCTTAGGTTAAATCCTCTTGCATCATTGGTTACGTTTTGGTAACCTTTCCAGTTAGTTCCGTCGTGAACCATAATGTCTACTTCGCCAGTTGATCCCCAATACCATTTTTGTGTATTCAATGGGTCAACACCAGGAGCGTTGTTACTAACTGTTATTTCTGTAACACCCCAGTTACTAACAATAATATTATTGTTTGAACCAGCTCTAGCATAAGTGCTGCTACTTGTAATTCCGGCATCTGCAAGAGGAGTACCACTTACTTCTGCTATCTCGAGAACGCCGCCTCCAGTATGAGAAATTGTAACTTCACCTGTTGATAATACCGAAGCACTAACATTAGCTAAACCAGCAGCAAGAATATCTTCTACCATGCTGGCTGCAGTAGTACCAGTTAATGTAATAGTAGTAGCTGCAGGCATTGTTGTAGATTTTGGAACACTAGCACTAATACTAAAGCTTTCGCCAAGTACTAATGTTGGACTAGTGCTTGAACCAGTAACTGTAGTATTGCCTGTTTTGTCTCTATCAAAGACTTTGTATGTTACTGTATCATTAGCACTTACATCGTACTGAACATACACTGATCCAACTGGTATACTACTTCCACCTCTTAGAGGATCGTATACGGCATTTGCACTTTGGTCATTTTCGTATAGTGGTGCACTAACTAATTCCCAAGCATTGGTTAGTGTGTTGTAACGCTTTACTGCAAAACTTGCACCGTTATTAACGGCTGTTGTTTTAACCCAAACACTCTGGCTTGGTCTTGGAGCAGAGTCGCCTGATTTCCACTGCGGAATATTAGTGTGTGATGCTTGTGCTACTGCTGGACGGTAGTATGTTCCAGCTGTAATTTCTAAGTCGGCTAGTGGTGTTCCGGTGTCGTTTGCAATAATCATTGCACCATCGGTTGTACTACCATCGCTTGCTGCAGTATCATCAATAAAAATTTGTAACTTGCCCGAAGATGCACTTGCAGTAATACCAGAAATACTTGCATTGGTAATGTCTGTTGCAAGTGTTGTTACTGTTGCACCAGTTAATGTTACAACAGTACCATTGATCTCAATTGATTCTGAAGCAGTTAGAGTAGGGTTTGTAGTACCGCTTGTTACTGAAGGAATACTATTCATCCAAACTGTACTTCCTACTAGTACCCAATTGTTGTCTGTATTTTTGTAATATGTTGGCAATGCAACATTTGTCCCAACTACAGCATAACTTCCTACAGTACCAATACTTGCCAGCGGAACGCCGCCGGTTAAATCTGCAGTTTTTGTAATCACAATTGGAGCAACAAGGTCAAATTCTTGATCTGTGCTATCCCATTTAAAGATACCAAAACGTGTTGTGTGTGTTTCTAACCAATATGTCATATCTGCCGGTGCAGATGTTGGTCTAGTATTTTTACCAATTAACTCGCCAAGGTCAATATCTGCTCTTAGTACATATGCTCGGCTAGTTGTGCCAAGCAAACTGTATGCAGTTTGTAAACCATACTCATTTAGTTCATAACCATGAATAGGTGTTCCGCTTGTGTCGGTATAAAATGTTGGTGTGCCAAAGAAATTTACTACATCTCGTTGACTTGTTAGTACATAAAGGTCGCCTGCGTTTGCAGCAAGCGTTCCTGTTGCAACTGTACCTTGGGGGGTAAGTTTGTTTTCTGCGCTTGCAACAATTACAAGCGGAACAGTAGATACTGAGTTTGGAGCGTATTGACTTTCGTCTGTAATACTTACGTCTACTCCTGGAGATACTAATGCCATTGTGTTAGATCCTTTTTAAATATAACTATATTTAGCTATTTAATCTTAAAATAGCGGTTTTTAACTGAACCTTTAAAACCTTTAAATAGTAATATGACATTAAACAACTGTAAAGTATGCAATAAGAATCCTGTTACTGTAAATTATGTACGCAACGGCAAAACCTATTATAGGAAGATATGCTATTATTGTACAAAAGAAAAAAAGCAAGCACAAGATCAGAAAAAACATCTATTGAAAAAAAGCGGATATCTCAAAAAAACAACATGCGACAGGTGCAATTTTATTAGCAAAACTCCAGAACAAATAAAAATACACTATCGAGACAGTAATTTATACAATGTGTCATCGAATAATTTACGTAGCTATTGTATTAACTGTATAATTGAAGTAAAAAATAATCCTGCTGCAGATAAAAGATCTATTATAGCAGATTTTTAACTATTTCTTTTTAGGCTTTGCTGGTCGCCGCGCCTTATTTAAGATTTTAGTTAGCAACGAACTAGGATCGATACGTTTGGTTCTTTTTGATCGGCGTGCTGCTCTTGCTGACGTTTTTGCTCTAGTCTTTTTCATTTGTATACGTTTAGCAATATCAATTGGACCAAAACATGCTGCCATGTTGCTTACACGTTTGCCTGCCCTAGGACCGCTGCTACAAGAAAACTTTTGAGTAGTACTTATACCGCCGTTTTTTCCCTTCTTACGAGAAAACACCATACTAGTTTCGCCAAGGTTATTGTTATTTGATTTATTGGAAAATTCATGTAATCTCATAATTTTATCCTATCACAAACCACATTGGTGCGCCACCGTCGACATAATTAGACAAATCTTGTAATAAGGTAGCCATTTCGTTTTCTGCTTCTGCTTTAAGAGCTGCACCATTAAGAACAGTGCCACCAGCTGGACCTGCAACAGTAGCAAACTTTTCTCTAGCTTCACCTAAAGATTTTTTAACCATTGCTTGTGTATAACCTTTAATCCATGGATAAGCATATACATCTTGTAGCAACATAAAATCAGGCTTTTGGTTATGTGCCCAAAGCAATACTGATTCTTCGCTATTTCTTGGGCGCCTAACTAATGTAAGTTTTTTAGTCGAGGGATTAAATGTATAATTTACATATCCTCCAAACATCTTACTAGCTTGCTCCTGGTACTGTGCAAAAAATTCATAGTTTGCAAGCCCGCCGACACGACCACTTTGTAGCAAATACATATTCATAAAGCCAGCTTCAAATGGCTCAAGACTTGTAGTACTACTACTGGCACTGCCAAGAGTCCTACGGAAAACTTGCTGAACACTCATTACTTCTGTTGGTAGAGTATATTCGTTTTGATCTTCTACTAGATCTAAAAAGAGATAACTTTCTTCAACTGCATTACTACTACGCTGTCTATAGGTTTCCAATGACTGTTTAAATCCATACTCGTAATGTGCTGGATCTAATTCAACATCAACCATGTCTCCGCCAAGATTATAGTATATGCTTTTAAATAATTCAGATTTTAATTCATCAATTGTTGCCATACTATTATTTATGGCAATTGAGTAATATTAAAATTGCCAACAATTGCATATTGTTTTCTACGATGCTTTTAGAATCACAGTATCGTTATTAAATCTACCATTAAGTTTTATTTCAACAGCATTGATATTGTCCATAAACTTTCGCAGTACAACTTTACCAGCTTTTTTAAATTCTTTTAGCTGCACTTCGGGTTTGCGTAATGTTTTTTGAACGCTTAGTTTTTCATCAAAGAACAATAATGTTGTACCTTTTACCTGTATTGTAGTATGCTCCTCGGCCACATACTTGCCTAGCTTTCGTGTTTTGGTATTAAAAACCCATACTTCAGTAGCACCAACTATATCAATTGGATTGACGCTGACAAGTTGATATTTTTCATCTCGTACTTGATACTTGATTTTTGCAACCATTTTTTCTTTACTTGGTGCTTTTTTGACACGAGGCTTACGAGTAACTTTTGACGATTCGATGATCATATCCAAAGAACTCATAAGATTTTCTAATCCAATAAGCCATTTCTTGGCTTGATCTTTGCTAACATGTGCATACCCTTCTCGTATTTGTAATGCATAGTCGGCTAGCAACTCATCTTTAATTTTTTTAATTTCTGCATTTGATGGCATATTAACTACAGTTTGTGCTTCAGCTAGTTGATCTGCATAAAAGTTTTTAATTTTACGAGCATGTGCTTGGGATATATTATTTTTAACAAAATGATTTGTAAAGTCAAAACTTTTAGGATCAAATGTGCTTGGACTAGAAATAATATCCTCTAACCATTCTTCAATAGCATCACACGCATCCATTGCTTGATTGCGTATACGTTCCTGAATACTAGGTACGTAAATATTCTTTTTAGTAGATTCATCAACTTTCTTTTCTTCAAGTATTTCTGTACCTTCTTCTGCTAATTTAAGAATCCACTCGTCGATGCCTTTGCTGTATACCTCGGGTACAAGATTAGGTTGATTAGTTAAAAGGTATGCTGCACAAGCCCAATGGCTTTTCCCGCCAATTTTCCAATCTGGTAACTTGTTAATTGCACTAACAGTCTTCTTGTTGTAATTATTTTTAATGTATGTTTTGACAGTTGTTAACCACTCCTTTGATTCAACATCGTAATGAGTATAATACTTGGCTTTGTTCCAAGTTAGTCCTTTTGTCGGCATAAGTGGCATCATATTTGCGCCTCGACGTACCGAACGTGATGTTTTCTTTTTAGGTTTTATTGCTACTTTATTTGCTTTAGCCATGATCAATCCTTATTACGATACTTGTACACAATCAATTGCCACGCAGAATCATTATCTACCTGGGCAAGTTGTGTATCGTGTATTTCAAACAATTTGCAAAATAGTTCACCAGTTGTCAACGGACCAGTATATGTGTCAGCTTCACTAATAAATTCTAACCACTTTTTATCGTCAATCATTGGAACATCTCCTGCATAGCTTATAAGTAGCATAACACTTGTAAATTAATCTGTCAACCAATTGCCATAAATACACTGTATAAAAGGATGCAACTATGCCAAGACTAAGCATGTGGCGTGAAAATCGCGGCAATGATTACAAGTTTTTTAACGATCGTGCTAGAGAGCAATTTACGATCGGTGGAACTGGCATTAATATACACAAGTATATTGGCAGCGACAACGGTGACGGTAGTTCTCCCGAACTACCGCAATACAGTAATCAAAGTGAACAAAACATACAAGATCTACTGTTCTTAGAAAATAGAGATAGAAAGTACGAAGAAAGTATCTACAACTTACGTGGACATTATAATGTCAATGACACAGACTTTGATCTTAGTCAGTTTGGTTTATTTTTGCAAAATGATACAATCTTTGTTACTTTCCATTTAACAGACATGATTGAGCGGCTTGGGAGGAAACTCATGAGTGGCGATGTTATTGAATTGCCACACTTACGTGATGATTGGGCATTAGATGAAACTGTACCATACGCATTGAGAAAGTATTATGTAATACAAGATGCTACTCGTGCATCTGAAGGTTACAGCCCTACTTGGCATCCTCATTTGTGGAGAGTTAAGTGCACACCACTGGTAAATGCGCAAGAATATAAAGACATAATTGATAATGCAGTTGACGAAGAAACTGACAACCCGCTTGGCGAAATACTTTCAACATATAATAAAGAAATTAATATTAACACTGCTATAGTAGACCAAGCACTTCAAGATGTACCTGCTGCAGGATATAACACAGAAGATCTATATACACTGCCAACTAAGCCTGACAACAGTGTAAATGTATACGATGTACCTACTGCCGACGGCATTGATATTACAACCGATAGCGGAACATATACAGCCGATCTCGATGTTGCAACTCCAACTTCTAGTGCATACGACGGTTATCTTACCGGAGACGGTATTGCGCCAAATGGATTTGAAGTGCAAACTGGTATATCTTTCCCAAGTGATCCAGACGAAGGAGATTTTGTTCTAAGATTAGATTTTTATCCAAATCGACTGTTTAGATATAACGGAAATGTATGGGTCAAAGTTGAAGACAATGTAAGACATAGTTATCTTCCTAATGAAAGCAAAACTCAGTTAGGAAACTTTATTAACAACCCAGGCGAATTTAACACAACAGATGGCCAAACGTTTACTACAAAACAAGCATTGAGCAGTGCCATTAAACCTAAGGCCGATAACTAATGACTAATTTTTTCTACGACAAGCAAATAAGAAGATACATTTCACAAATTGTCAGCATATTCAGCTATTTTGAAGTTGAATTCGGTGAAGACAATGATGGTAACACAGTTTATCGAAGAGTGCCAGTTAAGTATGCAACAAGTGAAAAAATGACTTCTAGTATACTTAAAAATAACAGTGAAAACACAATGCTAAGTGTTCCGGTTATTAGTGTATACGTCACTGGTTTAGAGTATCAGCGAGATAGGATACAAGATCCTAGCTTTGTTGACAAGTTGAATATACGCCAAAAACGTTATGATAGCGAAACAGAATCTTATAGTACCGATCCCGGAAATGCATTCACTGTTGAAAGACACATGCCTGTGCCATACAGTTTACAATACAGTGTCGACATATGGACTAGTAATACAGAACAAAAACTACAATTACTCGAACAAATACTAGTATTGTTTAATCCAGATTTTGAGATACAAAGTACAGATAACTATATTGACTGGACTAGTTTAAGTTATATGAATTTAGAAAATGTAAACTATAGTAGTAGATCTGTTCCCCTTGGCTCCGAAGAACAACTAGACATTGCAACATTAAGTTTTAGTAGTCCCATATGGATTTCACCGCCTGCTAAACTAAAAAAACTTGGTGTTATCGAAAGCATTATTGCTAGTCTATATAACAGCCAAGGCAATCTGTCAGAAGATATACTTGAGGCTAGCAATCGAATGGGCAATAGATTATACACTACGCCCACTGGCAATAATCTTTTATTACTAAATGGTCAAGCAACAATATACCCAGGTGGCGGCGTATCCGGTGGCGATACTTTAAATTCGTTGCCTAATAATACATCAAACACCAAATGGGAGCCACATATTAGTACATTTGGTGAACTCAAAAACGGAATAACACAACTAAGATTACGAAAAGATAATCCCGATACACTTAGTGAAATAATAGGAACTGTAAGTTATCATCCTAGTGACCCTACTGTTTTGCTATTTACAGTAGACCAAGACACAATACCTAGTAACACGTTACCTGCAATAAATGCAATCATTGACCCTACACGTAGTGGACCAGGAATTAACGGACTACCTGATGCGGTTGCAGGTCAGAGATATTTACTACTTAACAACATCAATGGTGGTAAAGAAGGTGACGATAGCTTTGACGGAGCAGATGCATGGAAAAATGCAGGCATTGATTTAGTAGCAAATACATACGACATTATACAATATACTGGCAATGAATGGATGGTTAGTTGGAAGTCAACTACCGATAAACAAGAATTTGTTACAAATTTAACTACTGGTATACAGTACAAATGGAATGGCACTGACTGGGTTAAAAGTTGGGAAGGCGAATATCCCGAGGGAACATGGTCTCTTGTATTTTAATTTACTGTAGCGACATTTTCTATATAGATATATACTAGTATGTCTAAGAAGTTTCATAAGCGCCCGTCAATACAAGCTGCAGGAACATTATTTCTTTCAACTCAAACAAAGAGATTTTTGCTCTTATTAAGAGACGACGACTCATATTCAGACACATGGGCAACTGTTGGGGGCAGAGCCGAAGTTGGCGAAACAGTAATTGAAAGTCTAAGCAGGGAAATTATTGAAGAAATTGGTTTTCTACCATTGGTACGAAAAACTATACCAATTGATTTATTTGTTAGTAATGATAAAAAGTTTGAATTCCATACCTTTATTTGCCTTGTTGACAAAGAGTTTATACCTACATTAAACAATGAACATAAAAGTTATGCTTGGTGTAGTATTGATGGCTTTCCTAGGCCGCTTCATCCGGCACTACGCAATGCATTAAAAAATCAAGCACTAAAAACAAAAATAGAAAATGTACTAACGCTCTTAGAGGTCAGCGACACTGATGAATTGATTGAAGTTAACAGGTTTATAATTAGGTAATTTAAGTAGTTCTCTATAGCTATCGTTTTCATTAGGTGTTACTCTATAAAACATAACGTCACTATAAGTTGTAATTACATGTTTAAGATTTCTAACCCAGTTAGTATCTAGAACTTCTTGATTTTCATCTGGATAATGTTCAGTACCGGCATATATATTATTATTATGTCCCAGTTGAGGTTGTCCGTCGTATCCAAAAAGACAAACACGTTTTGCTCCGTGAAAGGCTGCAAGATAAGCTGCAGCTGATCCAGCATCGAGTCTAGCTCCGCCTGGTATAAGGTTAAAACCTGGGTAACGTCTTGCAACTTCTTGTGAGCTATATGATATACTCCTATACTCTTCAGGAACTTTAGCTGCTAAAATTTGATTACTTACAACTAAAAAGTCAGGCATCCATTCTCTATAGATTGCATTGCATGCATATAAAACATTATAATATCTTAAAAGTTTAATGCTGTTACTATGATCTATTTTTTCAGGAGAACGGTTTAGTCTACTCCGACCATTGCCTAAACAAATAGCATTTGTGCTAGGATTTTCAAAGACTAATTCCTGTTTGATAAATCTCCGATCAATTTTGCCTTGTCCTAGTAGTACGTTTATCCATTCGCCTTGGTAATCTTTACTGTAAAGTTTTTGCAAAGGAGAAGTTGGTCTTGACAGTGAACTCATAATCTACCTACTAATATCTCAATGATACCTTCATCAATGCTATCGTGATTTTCAAGTGCTTTGCCAATTGCTGCGCCCATTAATATGTTCATCGGATGTTCGGCTACTGCTACACCAGGTGTGTTGCCTACAACAAGAAAGTCTCCACGGTTAACATTACCTTGCACTCTACAAGGAACACGACCAATGTACGCAACAGGAACTACATGTTCACCTTCTAATCCAGTATTCATTAACAATCCTGGTGCTTCACTAACAGTGCCTACAATTTTATAAGACTGTGGACTGGCAATAGTTACTTCTGCATCACCGCCAATTTCTAGTACTGTACCAATTGGATATTCAGCATCAGCTAGATAATTTTCTGCCAAGTCAGCATATTGTGCTGTTGTAGCAGTAGCAGTGATTGTACCTGCGCTAAAGTTGCCGCTTGCGTCTCGTGATACAACAGTTGAAGCAGTATTAGTTGATGCAGGTTGCATTCCGTCTAGTGTATCAGCATCTAACCCCGAACCCGAGCCATCGTTGCCGGCATGCCAAACAGCGTTACCGTTATTATATAGATTTCCAGTAGCATTAATGTCACCAAAGACTTCAAACTCGTAACTATTGCCACTATATGTACCAAACCTAGCTTGAGCAGTATAACTGTTTGCCGTCGACTCGGATTGATCTATGTATAGTGGTATGCCGCCGCCTACGTCTTGTTTTCTAAATCTAGTTCTGTATCTTCCGTCGGTGTATGTGCCACCAGTTTCAAAAAACAACCCAGAGGTTGCGCTTGTAACTGTCGCCGATGTTCGTAATACAATATTTCCTGTTTTTGTATCATCAGCATCACTACGTAAGAAACTTGATGCTTGAATACCATCAACAGTATCAGCATCTAGGCCATTGCCTGTGCCTTCATCTGCAGTAGTAAGAATACGATTGCCATTTACTTTAGCGTTTCCGCTTGATCCTGGCAAAAGGTCAATGCCGCCAATAAGAGAAGTACCACCTTGTCCAATTTGAATATCTGAACTACTATTCCATTCAATGATTGTTCTAATATAACCATCGTTGGTGCCTACGATTCTATTACCACTCGGAAAAGCAACAGCAACATCTGTTGCTGTATCTGTGCCTGCGCCTCCACCAGTTGGGTCATAACTAGTGCTTGGGGATATCTCAACAGTACCTGCTACGGTAGCAATTCCAGTTAGTGCCGGGCTAGCTAACGGTGCTTTAGTAGCAATACTATTTGTTACAGTGGTACTGAAATTAGCATCATCGCCTAGTGCCGCTGCTAGTTCATTCAATGTGTCTAATGTACCTGGGGCACTGTCAGTGATACTTGCTATAATACTGCTAGAAGTGCCATAACCGTTACTACTTAGATATGTAGCAACATCGCTATCACCGTAGTTACTACTAATGCCAGTTAAGCTACTACCGTCACCGAAAAACGCAGAAGCAGTCACTGATCCTACATGGGTAATATTTGTACCGGACTGTGTGCTAACTTTAGTCATATCATTAGCAGTAAAGCCTGTGTCAATAGTTGTTTGTTCACTACTTGCTGAAGTGTTCATTGCAACATTTGCCTTTTGAACACTGGATCTAGGAATTACATCAATGTCAACTGTAACTGTTCCATAAATCCTAGCAAGTACTTTAAATGCAACAATAAATCCTGCAGTGGTTGTTTCTTTTGTCCACAGTTGAGGGTCAATATATCTACTACCATTGTACTCTTCTGTATAACTATAACTCCAGCTTAAATCTGGTAAGGTACCACTTCTTAGTGCGGCAGTAAAATATACAATGTGGATATCACCTGCGTTCTGTGCCATAATACGACCCGACACTTGGTAATTTTCAGAACTTGCTGCCGGGGTTATAGTTAAAACTTTTTGATATTCGTTTGGATCAAAATAACTATCAATTGCATTACCTAGATAATACTGATTAAACTTCATCATATTAGATGTAGTATATTGTTGTTCTGATTGTGTTACTCGTTTTAGTGTTAAATCAGCATAACTAGCAATAGTAACATCGCCGCTTGTAGATCCGGTTTCGGTTGTGTTTATAAGAGCAAACTGATTTGCACTTTCGTCCCATATAACAGCAACATTAGTATCACTTCCACGTTCGATAACTAATCCAACATCTTTATCATTAGATCCGGTTTGTCCACTGTTTATTCTAATTAATGGATCTGTGATATTTGTTACGTCAAAATTAACTTGGGCTGCCTTAGGCCTCGTTAGCGCCATGTTTGCACTCCTAAAAAATTGTATACCAATATTTATCCAAAAGAATAGGGCCCGGAGGCCCTATTCTGATTAGCTTGGTTAAGTAGTAATTAGAAGCGGCCTACTGCTACTT
>Ga0206129_10004013_pt1 | contig 16562 bp, 13 predicted proteins | sample Helgoland_Spring_8_FD_148616 | JGI IMG/M metagenome (GOLD analysis project Ga0206129, IMG submission 148616) | Pelagic subsurface seawater microbial communities from Kabeltonne, Helgoland, North Sea - Helgoland_Spring_Bloom_20160502_2 | ecosystem: Environmental > Aquatic > Marine > Epipelagic ...
ACAACGGCCGGAGCGATTTCGCTGACTTCGGCAAAGCGACCCAGCGGAATCGCCGCTTTCAGAGTGTCTAGCAGTTCAGTCGACAGAGGCGTCAGCAGGTCGGTATTCGTCACGCCGGGGGCAACCGCATTGACCAAGACGCCCGTGTCAGCAGATTCCAACGCCAAAGCTTTGGTCAGCGTCGCGTTCGCGCCTTTAGCGGCACAGTAGTGCGTCAGCGTCGGCGCGCCTTTGTAGGCCAGCTGCGATGTGATGTTGATGATACGACCTTCTCCGCGCGCTTTCATGTCGCGGTAGGCGGCTTGCGCCATAAAGAACGTGCCTTTGACGTGCACATTCAACATGCGGTCAAAGCTTTCTTCACTGATATCTTCGAAATTTTCTGTAATGTTGTGACCGGCGTTGTTGACCAAAATATCGACTTCGCCAAGTGCCGCTTTCGCAGAGGCATAAAAGTTGCGAACAGCTGCAACGTCAGACACATCGCAATCGGCTTCCATACACTTGCGGCCCATCGCTTCGATCTTTGCTTTTGTTTCCGCGGCCTTGTCGCCATCCCGGAAATGACAAAATGCAATGTCGGCACCCTCATGTGCCAATGCCAGCGCAATTCCCTGTCCGATGCCACGAGAGCCCCCGGACACAACCGCTGTTTTCCCTGTCAGTTTACCTTGAGACATAAATCTTCCTCCCAGAGCCGCCACAAAGCGACCACACGCCGGCTTATACCACTCTGTCCGAGTTCCAGCGTTTCGTGGGCTGTATTGATCATTTTTGAACCAAAGCGCGCGCCCCGGCGGTGTTCAGATTTTGAAACTCGACCATAAATCGGTGTTCATTTTGTGAACAGTCCGCTTGAAGTGCTGCTATTTTGTGATGTTTAATGTAAAACCTGCATCAACGTTGGGAGGACGCTGTGCAATCTATGTTCATGAAGGCGCGAACAGCGCTTGAAACCAAAGGGCGTTTTGCGTCGGGGGCCGTCCCAGAAGAAATCGCTGACAGCTGGCACAGATGCCTCGGGCATGGGTTAGATCCAGTCGGAGAACCACTGGACGCAGACATCGGCATACACGCTCTTCGAGAAACGCGCCAAAAGCACGAAAAACTGCTTCGAGTTATCCGCCCCGAACTTGAACTTTTGAGCACACAAATCGCTGGCACGAACCATATGACTGCGTTCGCCGATAACCGTGGTGTCGTGCTTGATGCGATAATGGACACTGAGTTCAGCATGTCCAAATGTGCGCGTTCTGTGCGATGCGGCACCATTTGGGATGAAAAACTGCGTGGCACAAACGCTCTTGGCCTTGCACTTCACACCGGGCGAACAAGCATGGTGACAGGAGCTGAGCACTATTTTGCCAGTCACGGCAAAGTGTCGTGCGTCGCGACACCTGTTTTCGACAGTCAGGGCCAGATCGTCGGCCTGTTGGACGCCTCATCCGAAGTCGCGGCACGACAATTCCATACTCAGGCCCTGGTCGAGCTTGCTGCGTCAAATATCGAAAACCGACTGTTCATCGAAGATCACCGCGCCAACAATATCGTCCAATTTCACCCGCGCGAAGAATACCTCAAGACGCAAAGCGTTGGCATGATCAGTTTTGACGAAAACGGCACAATCCTTGGTGCGAATAGGCGCGCCGCACAATTGCTGAATGGTCTCGACTTTGCCGGCCTGTCCCAATTCCGTGATGTTTTCAGAACGGATTTTGGAACCAACCTGTCGGCCATGCGCAGCGGCGAAACCGTTCGGCTGGTGGACTGGTTGAATTCCGCATTCTTTGCACGCATCCGTTTGTCACGATTGGCTTTGGGCACCAGTTCGCAAAACCTAGCACTTAATCTGCCGTCCACTTATGAAGTCCCCAGCCTGCCCGACACGCCTGTTTTCCGGGACGAACAAGTTCTCAACAGTCTGAGACTGGCCATACGCGCGGCTAAAATGATAACCCCGCAATATGTGATCGGCGCGCCGGGTACGGGGCGCACGACATTTGTGCAAGCCGTTCACAAAGCGAGTTGCCCAGATAAACCCCTGATTGCGATTGACTGCCGCACGGCGAACGTAAACGCAGAGAGCGATGGGTTGACCGGTGAGCTATTTGGCGGTGACAACAACAGCAGTTTTCTGATTGAGACCGGCGGCATGCTAGTTCTCGAAGATCTGTCAGAGGCAACCGGCCGCGCATCAGAGCAGCTTGCACAGTTAATTAACCGACTATTGCAACATAAATCTTCGGCCAAATGGTCCATCATCGTTACAGAAAACGACGACCCCAAAGAATCAGCCCATTGGTCAAAATTCGTATCGATGACATTCTCCAAGCTGCGTCAGTTGGAATTTCAACTTCCGGCCCTGAAAGAGCGAAGCGACGCGTCTTTGATAGCTGTTTCGATGATGGCGCGACTTTCAACGGACCATCAGTTGTCGCGTTCAGCAATCGACGCCATTTTTGACCTGCATGCGCCAAATACATTTTATGATCTGGAAAAACTTCTGACGACTTTGGCCATTCAGTGCTCTGCAAGCGTTTTGCGGGCCGAACACGTTAATCGCTACATCGTCCATGAAGACCTGCGCGACGCGGTGTGCCCAAGGTGCAAGGGCAACAGCGCCAAAGAAGCCAAGTGTCGTGAAATCAATCGTGTGTTTGTGGAATGTAATGCAAATATCGCTCTTGCAGCCCGTAAACTGGGTGTATCCAGAAACACCGTTTACGCGCACACGCGCGTCAGCTTCGATGAAGGCTAAGGTCAGGCTTTAATACCAGAAAGATGGCAGAACGCCAAAAGCTGAGCATATTGGTTAACCTCGTACAAGCAAATCACAGCTTGGTAGATCGAATTGGCTTCGTAACATAAGCTGCCATGGCGGCACTACAAAGTTGCTATAGACCGACAACATTCAAAAATTTATTGATCGCTTGCTTGCTGCTTTAGACTATTCAGCTTTTCTTTTTTAAATCGCCCGCATAGGCTAAACCCTAGGAGAAATTCCACAGGGAGAATACTCATGAAGAAAATGCTTATGGCCTCTGCTGCTACAGCACTTATGGCCGGAACCGCCTTTGCAGGCGGTCACGCCAAAGAAGTCAAGATTGGTGTCATCCTGGGCTTTACCGGCCCGATTGAATCGCTGACGCCTTCTATGGCTGACGGTGCAGAACTAGCGATGAAAGAAGTCACAGATTCAGGCCTGCTGCTGGACAGCGCAACAGTCACGTCCGTGCGCGCAGACAGTACATGCGTTGACGCGGGCGCTGCCACTGCTGCCGCCGAACGTCTGATCACATCAGATGGTGTCGATGGCATCATGGGCGCAGATTGTTCCGGCGTAACCGGCGCAATACTGAACAACGTGGCCGTCGCCAACGGTGTCGTAATGATTTCGCCTTCGGCAACGTCGCCCGGGCTGTCACATAACGATAACGAAGACAACGGCCTGTTCTTTCGAACCGCACCTTCGGACGCGCGTCAGGGCGTCGTGATGACCGAAGTTCTGATGGAGGACGGCATCAACGAAGTTGCCGTGACCTACACTAATAATGACTATGGCAAAGGTCTGGCTGACAGCTTCCAAGCCGCGTTCGAGGCCGCTGGCGGCACTGTGACAATCAACGCAGCGCACGAAGACGGCAAGGCCGACTATTCGGCTGAAGTCGGTGCTTTAGCATCGGCGGGTGGCGACCGTCTTGTTGTTGCCGGCTATGTGGATCAGGGTGGCTCGGGCATTGTGCGCGCGGCACTGGACACTGGAGCGTTTGACACGTTCCACTTCCCCGATGGCATGATCGGTGCCAAATTGCAGGAAAACTTTGGTGACGAGATCGAAGGCTCTACCGGACAACACCCCGGCACCGACAGCGAAGGTGCTGCAATGTTCACCGAAATGGTGGGCGGAGCATTTGACGCCACATCGCCGTTCACCCCAGAAAGCTATGATGCGGCAGCGCTGATCATGCTGGCCATGCAGGCGGCAGACTCCAAAGATAGCAACGACTATAAAGCCAAGGTTATGGACGTGGCCAACGCACCTGGGGAGCAAATCTTCCCTGGTCAGCTGGCCAAAGCGCTGCAAATTCTAAAGGATGGTGGCGAAATCGACTATGTCGGAGCGACGGCAGTCGAACTGATCGGCTCGGGTGAATCGGCGGGCAACTACCGTCAAATCGTCATCCAAGGCGGCGAGATTACCACGGCCAAGTACCGCTAAGCCAGTTCTTAAAACCTGAACGGCCCGGATAATTTCCGGGCTGTTTGTACATCTTGAATACCGTTTCAATACGGAACAAGAGGGAACGGAAAAACAAATGATCGTCGTTGACGACATACAGAAGCATTTTGGCGGGTTTCGCGCCGTTGACGGGGCAAGCCTTAAGATTGCGGCTGGTTCGATCACTGGGCTTATTGGCCCTAATGGCGCAGGCAAAACCACCCTTTTCAATGTGATAGCAGGTGTACTTCATCCAACTTCTGGACGAGTAACGATGGGCGGTGAAGACATCACCGCACTGCCACCACATACCCTGTTTCACAAGGGGCTCCTGCGCACGTTTCAGATTGCGCACGAGTTTTCGTCGATGAGTTGCCGAGAGAACTTAATGATGGTGCCCGGCGCACAATCTGGCGAGACTCTTTGGAACACTTGGTTTGGGCGCAAGCGTATCGCAAATGAGGAACGTGCACTTGCTGCCAAGGCGGACGAAGTATTAGAATTTTTGACCATCGAACACCTGGCGGACCACAAGGCGGGTCAGGTTTCGGGCGGGCAGAAAAAACTGTTAGAGCTTGGACGCACCATGATGGTGGATGCCAAGATCGTCTTTCTGGACGAGGTCGGCGCGGGCGTGAACCGCACGCTGCTCAACACCATCGGTGACGCGATCCTGAGATTGAACCAGGAACGCGGTTATACATTCGTCGTGATCGAACATGACATGGATTTCATCGGACGTATTTGCGACCCGGTTATTTGCATGGCCGAGGGGCGCGTGCTGGCCGAAGGGACGCTTGACGAGATCAAGGCAAATGAGCAGGTGATCGAGGCCTATCTCGGCACGGGCCTCAAAAACAAGGATAAGGTGGGCGCATGACTGTGTTTTGCTCTGGCTGCCAGAACAAACATGGCTTTGTTCAGTTGAAGTTTGGGATTGAAGATAAAGGATCCCAACAATGAAGATGGCAGACATTCGGATGCGCCGAAACCAAATTCAAAAAACACGGACAGGCCTATGAATACCTCTGAGGCATTCCTTATCGGTGAAACAATGACGGGCGGCTACGGCGTCGGGCCTGACATTTTGCACGACTGCACCATTGCCGTAAATCCGGGCGAGATCGCCGTTATTGTTGGCCCCAACGGCGCTGGTAAATCCACAGCGATGAAGGCCGTGTTTGGCATGTTGGACATTCGGCAAGGCTCTGTGCGTCTGGATGGAGAAGACATCACCATCCTATCACCACAAGATCGTGTTGCCCGTGGGATGGGTTTTGTTCCCCAGACATCCAACATCTTTACCTCGATGACCGTCGAAGAAAACCTCGAAATGGGGGCTTTTATCCGCCGCGATGATTTTTCGAAGACAATGGCGCAAGTCTATGATCTTTTTCCTATTCTCGCCGAAAAGCGCCATCAGGCTGCCGGCGAGTTGTCAGGTGGCCAACGTCAACAGGTGGCCGTGGGGCGCGCGTTGATGACCCAGCCCAAAGTGTTGATGCTGGATGAACCGACTGCGGGCGTGTCACCAATCGTCATGGACGAACTTTTTGACCGCATCATCGAGGTGGCGCGCACTGGCATTCCGATCCTGATGGTCGAACAGAATGCCCGTCAGGCGCTCGAGATTGCAGACAAAGGCTATGTTTTGGTGCAGGGGCGCAATGCGTATACAGGGACAGGCAAGGAATTGCTCGCTGACCCGGAAGTGCGCAAGAGCTTCCTTGGGGGATGACGATGATGAGAAGAGATTTTGGCGCCAACAGGGCGTATCATGGGCCGCTCGCTGAAACAGCAGTGCAAACGCATGATGACTGCGGCACCGAGAGGCCAAAATTCGCTGGCTGTTGTGGCCTATGCGAGGGTTGGCAATGATCGATTTTCTCAACGCTCTGGTGGCTCTTTCAAATTTCGTTTTGATCCCTGCCATCGCCTACGGATCGCAACTCGCGCTTGGCGCGCTTGGTGTTACGCTGATTTATGGCATCCTAAGGTTCTCCAACTTCGCCCATGGTGACACGATGGCCTTTGGCACCATGGCCACGATCCTGATCACATGGGGCTTTCAGAGTATCGGCATAAGCGCCGGGCCTTTGCCAACGGCCCTCCTCGCCTTGCCCTTCGGGATCATCTGTTGTGCGCTTTTTGTACTGGCAACCGACCGGGGCGTTTATCGTTTTTACCGCAACCAAAAGGCGAAACCCATTATCTTCGTAATGGTGTCCCTTGGTGTCATGTTCATTATGAATGGGCTCGTTCGCTTTATCATTGGCCCTAACGATCAACGCTTTTCAGACGGCGAACGCTTCATCATTTCGGTGCGGGAATTCAAAGCGCTGACCGGGCTTAAGGAAGGTTTGGCGATCAAGACAACGCAGGGGCTGACCGTGGTTACAGCCGTCATTGTGGTAGCACTGCTGTTTTATTTTCTGAATCGCACACGCACAGGCAAGTCCATGCGCGCCTATTCCGATAACGAAGATCTGGCGTTGCTGTCGGGCATCAACCCTGAACGAGTTGTTCTGGTCACATGGTTAATTGTAGCCGCAATCGCAACGGTCGCGGGCGTGCTCTATGGTCTCGACAAGTCGTTCAAACCTTTTGTTTACTTCCAACTGCTGCTGCCGATCTTTGCTTCGGCCATTGTCGGTGGTCTAGGCAATCCCCTGGGTGCCATCGCGGGTGGGTTCACCATCGCCTTTTCTGAGGTGATGATCACCTATGCTTGGAAAAAAGTGGCCGGCTATGCCCTGCCTGACGCGCTGGCGCCCGACAGCCTGGTCCAGCTTTTGTCGACAGATTATAAATTTGCCGTCAGCTTTGTGATCCTGCTAATTGTGCTTTTGTTCAGGCCCACAGGGCTATTCGCGGGGAAATCCGTATGACCGATACCACGCGCAACTTCATCTACTTTACTGGCATTGCAGCGCTGATCGTCGGCACGGGACTAATGACCTCTTGGAACCTTGCCATTACGATCATGAATTTTGGTCTGATCTCGGCCATTATGGCGCTTGGTGTGAACCTGCAGTGGGGCTTTGCCGGACTGTTCAATGTTGGCATCATGGGGTTTGTCGCCCTAGGAGGGCTTGCCACAGTACTCATATCCATGCCGCCGGTTGATGAGGCTTGGTCTGCTGGTGGGCTACGTGTGGTCCTCGCGCTGGTGCTTGGCGCAGCCACCATCGTCGGGGCGATCCTTACGTATAATGCCCTGCCCAAAGGCCGGGTGCGCACTGTGGGGATGATCGCGTTATTGATAGCCGGCTTTTTCATATATCGCGCAGTTTTCGACGGCGGGGTGCAGGCGGTCGAGGCAGTCAACCCCGCAAATGCTGGCTACCTTGGAGGTCTTGGCCTGCCGGTTCTGTTGGCATGGCCGGTAGGTGGGGTTTTGGCCGCAGGAGCAGCTTGGATCATAGGCAAGACAGCACTTGGCCTGCGCTCTGATTACCTTGCCATCGCGACGCTTGGCATTGCCGAGATTATCATCGCAATTCTAAAAAACGAGGATTGGCTCGCACGTGGGGTAAAGAACGTGGTTGGCCTGCCTCGTCCCGCGCCCTACGAGATTGACCTGCAAAACAGTGCAACCTTCGTTGAGCGCGCAACCAGCCTTGGTATTGACCCCGTTACGGCATCAACCCTGTGGGTCAAAACCATCTATGCAGGCCTGTTCACCGTTGTGCTAATCGTCCTTTTCATGCTTGCCCAACGCGCCCTGCACTCGCCTTGGGGTCGCATGATGCGTGCCATTCGCGACAATGAAGTCGCGGCAGAGGCCATGGGCAAAGATGTCACCGCGCGGCATTTGCAGGTCTTTGTCTTAGGCTCCGCCATCTGCGGCATCGCCGGCGCGATGATGACCACGCTGGACGGGCAGTTGACGCCTGGTACATACCAACCGCTGCGCTTTACCTTTCTGGTTTGGGTGATGGTGATTGTTGGCGGATCGGGCAACAATCTGGGCGCGGTTCTGGGCGGATTCCTGATTTGGTGGCTCTGGGTGATGGTAGAACCGATCGGGCTATGGTTCATGCAGCTTGCGACCATGGGCATGGCCGAAGGCAACTGGCTTCGCGATCACTTGTTAGACGCGGCGGCGCACATGCGGCTGCTCACTATGGGTCTGGTTTTGCTGCTGGTGCTTAGGTTCAGCCCCAAAGGGCTGATACCCGAGCGATAACAGCGCAGCTCCGCAAAGTTGAAACGTTCAGGTCAAAATCTGTTGTTGCTACGCACCAAGGTCTTGCACATGTAAAAAAGCATCGTACCGTAAAATTGTGGCTGGCTGGACAGCATTGGCTTGGCGCGTTACGGATTTGCAACGAACTGCGCAGCTTTGGGCAAGCAAAATACCCGCTGAATTGACCGAGCTGAAATCGCGAACTGAACCAGCTAAGGAACTGAAAGGCTACTTAAATATGATCGTAATTGCAGCCGCCCTGTTGGGCGCATTGATTGGCGGCCTGACCGCGCGCAAACGCGGTGGCAACCGGTTGGACATCGCCCAGTACGCGGCAGGATACGCAATGGCGTTCATTGTGGTTGGGCTGATCGCGACAGTGATCATAGACCGGGTATTGAGCGTCTGATATGTTCATTCCTTTTTTCGAGAGCCTGAGAAAGAATGGTGTTCCCGTAAGCCTGCGCGAATTCCTAGCGTTTCTTGATGGTATGCATGCAGGTCTGGCGATTTATGATGTCGAAGCGTTCTATTTTCTGGCGCGCACCAGCATGGTCAAGGACGAGCGAAACATCGACAAGTTTGATCGTGCCTTTGCCGCCGCTTTCGAAGGATTGGAGCAGATTAGCATAGATCAGGTGCTTGAAGCTGTAGATATCCCGCAGGAATGGCTGGAGAAACTGGCCGAAAAGCACCTTAGCGAAGAAGAGCGCGCCGAAATCGAAGCTTTAGGAGGCTTTGATAAACTAATGGAAACGCTTAAAAAACGTCTAGAAGAGCAAAAGGGTCGTCATCAGGGCGGCAACAAATGGGTCGGCACGGCGGGGACTTCGCCCTTTGGGGCCTATGGCTACAATCCCGAAGGGGTGCGCATCGGCCAGGACAAATCGCGCCATCAGCGCGCCACCAAGGTCTGGGACAAACGCGAGTTTAAGAACCTCGATGATACGGTCGAGTTGGGCACACGGAACATCAAGGTGGCGCTCAAGCGGTTGCGCCGTTGGGCCCGCGACGGCGCAAATGATGAGTTGGACCTGAATGGTACCATTCGCGCGACCGCCGAGCACGGCTATCTTGATGTCAAAACCCGCCCCGAGAGGCGCAATGCCGTCAAGGTTTTGCTATTTTTCGACATTGGCGGCAGCATGGACCCCCATGTAAAAATCGTGGAAGAGCTTTTTTCGGCTGCCAAATCTGAATTCAAGCACCTTGAACACTTCTATTTCCACAACTGCCTGTACGAAGGCGTATGGCGCGACAATCGTCGCCGTTGGGATGCGCAGACCCCAACCCACGAGGTTTTACGCACCTACGGTCCTGATTATAAATGTATATTTGTCGGTGACGCCAGCATGTCACCCTATGAAATTGCGTATCCTGGCGGTGCGAACGAGCACTGGAATGCAGAAGCGGGTCAAGTGTGGCTGGCGCGCGCCAGAGATCAGTGGAAATCCAACCTCTGGATTAACCCAGTGCCCGAGAAATATTGGGGCTACACGCATTCGATCCAGATGATCCAAGAGGTTTTCGGCGCAGATGCAATGGTCCCCATGACACTCGAGGGATTAAGCCGAGGCATGAAGACGCTAACCCATTAACGGCAAGATCAGGTCTGAGCAGCCTTATGGAGATAATGGTTGTTCACGGCAAAGTTTGCGCACAGAGTGCCCATATGTCGTCAGCACCCGTATTCCCAATTGATCCGACAAGTTTTTATTCCGACCCCTACCCGACACTTGCACAAATGCGCGCAACAGCCCCAGTGTGTTTTGTGCCAGAACTCGGGGCCACTTTGTTCACCCGCCGCGACGACATTTTTGAGCAGGAAAAGCGGGTCGATGTCTTTTCTAGTCACCAACCCGACGGGCTTTTGACCAAGGTCATGGGCTCGAACATGATGCGCAAGGATGGTGCCTGCCATATGGCCGAGCGCAAGGCGCTTTTTCCAGCGCTTAGCCCCCGCACGGTGCGAAACGTACTGGCCCCGCAATTTCACGAGATCGTGCAAGGTCATATCAACAAGATCAAGCCGCTGGGTCATTGCGATCTCGTGACCCAGTTTGCCATGCCTGTTTCGGCCGACGCGTTGCGCATTATGACAGGTCTGACGAATATGGCCGCCGCCGAAATGGATGCCGCAAGCCAGGCCATGTTGAACGCAGCCGCCAATTATCTGGCCGACCCACAGATTGATGCACACGGCCATGCCGCTGCCGCGCAAGTCCTCAGGTTAATACAGAACCGCCTGCCAATTTTACGGGCGGCCCCCGATCAATCAATCATTTCGGTGCTTGATCAGGCGGGCCTGTCTGTAGACGAAATAGCAGGCAACGTGCGCGTGATCATCGGCGGTGGGCAGAATGAACCGCGCGATGCGATTGCTGGTACAGCCTGGGCCCTGCTCGCACATCCCAATCAATATACAAGGATCACTGAAGGCACCTGTGGTTGGTCCGCAGCGTTCAACGAATATACAAGGCTCGTGGCACCCATTGGCATGTCCCCACGGCGGGTTGCGAGGTCTGAACACCTCTGTGAAGTCACCTTTGAGCCAGACGATTTGATCTTTTTCATGTTCGGATCCGCCTGTCGGGATGAGGCGTATTTCGAAGATCCCAACCGCTTTGACATTACTCGTGACACCGGCCCGGCCATTCCCTTTGGCGCAGGTCCGCATTTTTGTGCAGGCGCGGCCGCCTCACGGAGCCTGATCGCCGATCATGCGCTGCCGATGCTTTTTGATCAATTACCGGGCCTTTCACTTGCGGGTAACGTGCCGTTCTCAGGATGGGCATTTCGCGGCCCGACCCATGTGCCTGTCTCATGGGAGACATAAGCTGTCAGCTTTTCATCACTTCTGTACAAGGTCCAGCTTGCCGATGGCCCTTTTTAACCCCATATCAGCGCAATGATTAAAGCGACCCCAATTTTACTGGCCCTGCTTTACGGGCTTGTCATGTATCGATTTTCCGTTTGGCGCACCTCTCGCGAGCTGGACGCGCAATCAACCGAACTCGCGGATCCGATGTTGCGTCAGATGTGCAACCAGCTTGCAGGCGCGCTGGAAATCGAAAATATCAAGGTCCACATTTACGAAATTGAGCCGGTCAACGGCCTCGCAGCCCCCGATGGCCGCATTTTTATCACGCGGGGATTCTACGACAAGTTCCGCCAAGGCGCAGTGTCAGCATCCGAAATGGCAACTGTGATTGCGCATGAACTGGGCCACGTTGCTCTTGGTCACAGCCGTCGGCGGATGATCGACTTTTCGGGCCAAAATGCACTTCGCACCGCCTTGGCAATGATATTGTCCCGATTTCTTCCCGGTGTCGGCGTCTGGATCGCAAACGGTTTGACCACTCTGCTGGCCGCGCGCCTATCCCGCAAAGACGAATATGAAGCAGATGCCTATGCCGCAGCACTGCTGACCAAGGCCGGGATCGGAATTGGGCCGCAGATCTCATTATTCCACAAGCTCGAGGCTCTCACGCAGTCAAATGCTGGCCGTGCGCCCGCTTGGTTGCTCAGCCATCCTAAAACAGTCGAACGCGTCAAAGCACTGGAGGCCTTACAGGCAAAGTGGCGTATTCAAGGCTAGACCCCAGCCCGCTCGATCGTTTTGCCAAATCGTGGCAACCGCGCTTTTTTCATCAAGGCACGCATTGTCCAATCATCGCCAGACAGACGCCTAGCCTCGGCCAACACAGACTGGGCTACCGGGATAACACGCTCTGGCTGAGCTTCGGCGCAGCCTTGCAAATAACCATCGGGATCAACGCGTACCAATCCCTCTTCGGTCAGAATGTTGCGGGGAAAATCCTTGGCATTGACGGTCATGATCGCATCTGAAGATCCCGCAATGGCCGCTGCCAGCACATGCAAATCTCCGGGGTCAGGCAACCAAAGACGCGCCTCCAACGCGACTGGATAGCGGATTTCTGCGATTGGCCAGCCCGCGTTTAATATTGCAATTTCTCCCCGCGCATGCGCTTCGGCTTCAGGTCCCAGCTTTGCGGCGGCGCGCGCCCATTCTTCAAGGATGCGAGGAGACCATTGAGGCGTAAATAGCCCGGCACGGGCCACACCCAAAACGACTTCGCGCATCACCGTTGGGTAAAGCACATTGGCGTCGATCATGACCCTCACAGTCGAAAGAACAACGTTTTCAGATAGCCGCTTTCGGCCAACTGCGGAAGCAGGGGGTGATCGGCCCCGGCAAATCCCGTGTGGATTAACGCTTGTTGCCGCCCTGCCCGTCCAATCCCACGCACACAGGCAGTGCGAAATTTCGCCAGATCCGCCGCATGTGAACAGCTGCACAAGCCCAGAATGCCGCCTTCGGCCACCAGCGGCGCGGCCAGTCTCGCGATCCGCTCATAGGCGCGTAACCCGGCATCTAGCGCCGAGCGCGCCGGCGCAAAAGCCGGAGGGTCACAGACCACAAGGTCGAATTTATCGCCAGAATCGTTCAAAGCCTGCAAAACAGAAAACGCATCCCCGTGCCGCGCTTCGAACTGTTGCTCGGCGCCCATAGCGACCGCCCCCTGCCGCGCAAGCGCGAGCGCAGGCTCAGATCCATCCACACAAAGTGTCGATACAGCACCACCCGCAAGGGCTGCCAAACCAAATCCACCCACATGCGAGAAAACATCCAAAACGCGCGCGCCACCAGCCACCGATTTGGCAAAAGCGTGGTTGGGGCGTTGGTCATAAAACAGGCCCGTTTTCTGCCCCTCCAAAACGTCAGCCATGTACGTAGCCCCGTTCATCGACACAGCGATCGGTTCGTCAATTTCTGTCCCAATCAGCGTGGCACTGACATCGTCCAGCCCTTCCAGCGATCGCGCACGACCACCCGAATTCTTAAGCACACGGGTCGCGCCTGTAACTTCGGCGGCAGCAGACGCCAACATGTTGATCAGCCCATCAGCCCAGGCCGCATTTGGTTGAATCACCAAAGTGTCACCGAAGCGGTCAATCACCACCCCCGGCAATCCATCAGCCTCGGCATGGATCAATCGGTAGAACGGCGCATCAAACAGACGGTCCCGCAGGGCCAAAGCACGGCGCAATCGTGAGACAAACCAAGTGTGATCAACTTCGGCCTCGATATTCGCATCAAGCATCCGAACAAAAATCTTGGACGCTGGATTTACCGCGGCCAAACCCAAAGGATTGCGATTTTCATCTTCCAGCACGACCAGCGTACCAGCCACTAGCGCCTTAGTTCGGCGATCTGTGACGATCTCGTTGGCGTAGGCCCAAGGGAATCCATGGCGAATCCGGCGTGCATCAGTTTTTGGGCGCATACGCACATGAGGGCGGGTCGTCGAAGACGAGAGTGAGGGAGTATTCATAGGGCCTTGCTGTAGATTGTTCGCGCGCTTAGTGAAAGATCAGAATTGGGACACTGTCCCGCCGGTCCTTAACATGGCATACCCCCCGAACCATCGGCCCTCGTCGTTCAGCGACGGAACAGTTCTGGAAACAGGTCGACAAATCGCATCTTTGCAGCCAAGCAAATATCGCTCGTAAACTAGGCGGATATCGGTACCGATAACCCAATTTGGGAGATTTCCCAAGTGCATTGGCCTGTCAGTTTGGCCGGTTACGCGATCGCCATCCACCGCGTCTGCGCGGCTTTGTCAGAGTTGTCTGCCCTTCCTGTAACACCTGTGTCATCGGGTGATCAGGGTGCCCATAGCAGTAGTGTTCCAGCAATTTGGTCAGCGTTTCAACTGCGTCCCGACCGTCCGCAAGACTAAGCGCCCAATCAAGAAAGATTGTGCGGCATTCCGGTTTTGTGATGCCCTCGATGCGGTATGCCTCAAAAATAAGGCCTTTGGGATCGTTTTGATCGCCCTTTTTCTTCATGAATTATTGCCTCTTGTTGGCTGACCTATGGCGCATGCGATAATTTGGGCGGCGCGCGCGCAAAGCACTGTCAGTTGTTCTTGTGCATCCTGAATGGTTTGGGTACCCACTGCGCGCATCAGGATCGCTTGCCCCCCCGCACCTACATCTTGCGCCGTGATTTCTCCTGTACTTAACAACCTTGTCGCCATCTGAACACGCCACAGCGTGGCATAGGAATGGATAAGCGTTGCTGCGTCTGATGCGCCGAACAGACCTGCGGCAACTGCGCATTCAAGCCCAGTTTTCACGTCCCGCTTCGGCGAACCACGCAGCACCAGACCCGCTTGCGACAGCAGTTCGATATCCTGCATGCGGCCTGGTCCCATCTTAGCATCCCAAACACCAGACGGAGACTTGGCAACGGCAATCCTGTCGCGCATATCACGCAAGTCCGAGCAGACGGAAGCAACGTTTCGGGGGCGCGCAATAATGCTTTGTCGCAAAGTTTCTATGTCCTGCATCAGGTCCGGCGGGCCCGCGATACAGGTGGCGCGGCTCAGGGCCAGATGTTCCCAAAGCCACGCGTCTTTTTCATGATAGCTCTGGAAAGACGCCCAACTGGTCGCCACTGGCCCTTGGCTACCCGACGGGCGCAGGCGCATATCTGCCTCGTAAAGCCGACCCTGTGCGGTTTGCGTTGTGACAGCGGTGATCATCGCCTGCGTCAGGCGCGCATAATAGGGACGTGTGAGCAAACTGCGTGGGCCGTCAGACTGTTCGACATTTTGAGGGTCGTAGATCACAATGAGATCAAGGTCGGATTGCGGCGTCAACAGGCCTGCCCCCAAACTGCCCATGCCCAGAATCACAGCACCTTTACCCGGCGGCGGCCCATACCGACGGGCAAAATTCGCCTGAACTTCTGGCCAGAGCGCAGACAACGCGGCCCGCGCTAGATCAGCATATTGTACTCCGGCCTCAAGTGCATCGGTCAAACCGCGCAAGTGATGCACGCCGATCCGGAAATGCCACTCTTTGACCCAAATTCGGATAACATCAAGCTTGGCCTCGTAATCGTCTTCGGCAGCAAGGCGCGCAGCAGCATCGGTTTGCAAACCCGTTTTCCCTGGCCAACTGGCAAAAAAGCTGCCTCCGATAACAGCATCCAGAACGCCCGCATTGCGTGACAGGTAATGCGCCAATGCCGGCGACGTTCCAACGATATCAATCAGCAGGTCGACAAGGGGCGGGTTTGCCTCGAACAAAGAAAAAAGCTGCACACCGGCAGGTAGGCCAGACAGAAACCCGTCAAAGGCGGCAATCGCTTCTGTGGGCTTGGCCGTATCAGACAAACGCGCAATAAGAATCGGTTCGATCCGTTCAAAAAGTGCAGCAGCGCGCGAGCTGCGCAAGGCGGGATAACTGCGCCAACGGGCCTGCATGGCCGGGTCAATGCCCAGAGATTTGGGCACAGCTGCGGTTGGGCTTGGGGCAAAAAACCCTTCGGTTTCGCTATGCACCTCGGCCAGCTGAGACCTGAGTTTATCCTCAAGCGTCGTGCGGTCCAAATCCATCATCGCCGCAAGCCGATCAAAGCCTTCGTCTGATCTGGGCAAGCTGTGGGTCTGAGCATCCCCCACCATTTGCACCCGGTGTTCCACCGTGCGGGCAAATCGGTAGTGATCCGTAAGGCGCGCTGACAGATCATGCGGAAGCCACTTTTTTTCGGCAAGCTGCTTAAGACCGCTAACTGTGCCCCGCGCCCGAAGATCGGGATCACGTCCACCGGCGATCAATTGCCGGGTCTGGGTGAAAAACTCGATCTCTCGAATCCCACCGCGACCCAGTTTCATATTATGGCCGGGCAAAGTGATTGGTCCGCCAGTGCCTTTATGTGCACGAATAGCCAACCGCATGTCATGAGCGTCTTGAACGGCCGCGAAATCGAGGTGACGGCGCCATACAAAAGGGCTTAGGATATCAAGAAACGCATCGCCCGCCGCGATGTCGCCTGCGCAAGAGCGCGCTTTAATAAAAGCAGCGCGTTCCCACGTCCTGCCCAGACTTTCATAGTAACGTTCAGCCGCGCCTACCGACAGCACCACCGGGTTAACTGCAGGATCGGGTCGCAGGCGCAAATCTGTACGAAAGACATAGCCGTCTTCGGTCAGATCGCTAAGCGTGGCGCACATATCCTGCACTGCCTTGACACAAGCACGCCGCACCTGAGGGAAATCATCCGGCGCGTGCCGCGTCTCGTCAAAAAGGCAAATAAGATCGATGTCAGATGAATAGTTC
>Ga0206129_10004025_pt1 | contig 16510 bp, 15 predicted proteins | sample Helgoland_Spring_8_FD_148616 | JGI IMG/M metagenome (GOLD analysis project Ga0206129, IMG submission 148616) | Pelagic subsurface seawater microbial communities from Kabeltonne, Helgoland, North Sea - Helgoland_Spring_Bloom_20160502_2 | ecosystem: Environmental > Aquatic > Marine > Epipelagic ...
TGCTACATTTGAGTTCTCAGTAATAGAGGATCAGGAAGTAAGTGTATCTATTTTGAATATCAATGGACAAGTTGTAGGAACAGTTTATAGTGGAAGCGCGAGAGCGAATGAAACTTATAAATTCGAGTACAACGTGACAAATCTTCAGAGTGGAATCTATTATGTACACTTAAATACTACAAATGGCATAATGAAAGAAAAGTTCGTTATTATCAAATAATAACTTAGTATATTCTTTAAGCCCTCCTGTTTTGCAGGGGGGCTTTTTTATTGCCTAAGATTTTAAAACTGATTCATCTGTAGTGTGCCAAAAGGCCAGTCCGATAAATAATGCCTGAAATGGCAAACGAATTAATGCCATAGTTTGACTGATGTTTAAAGCTTGTTGTGCAGCTTCATTTTGTACCAAATAGATATTGGCAGGAAAGACAGCAATCAGAAGCGCAATTAATCCCCAGGCTCCAAGTCTTCTCAATTTCTTAAAAAAAAGCATGCCTCCCAAAAGGATTTCAAATACTCCGCTTATATAAACGGCTTCTAAATGATAGGGCAGATAGTCAGGCATGATAGCCAAAAAAAAATCGGGGTCAATGAAATGCCTTATTCCAACATAAATGTATGCCGAACCCATAAAATAAATGGTAATTTTTTTGAATAAACCCATGTAGCAAATTAAATCTTGTGGATTCTTACTTTTTTCTTTTTAAGTCTTTCATTGTTTAATTTATGACAGAGAGCATCCGCTTTAATAGAGGAAACGGCTACAAAGGCACAATCAGTTTTTAGTTCAATGACACCTAATTCACTACCTTCAAGGTCTCCCTTTTTAATAAATAAACCTGCAATATCACCCTTAGATATTTTATCTCTTCTTCCTCCAGAGACAAAAATTGTTTTCCATTTATTTTTAGGGATTTTAGCACCCTCTTCTATTTCTTTTGTTTTAATTCCTCGTGCATAATCAGGAATCTTATCATTTTTCCCCTTGATGCAAATAGCAGTGCCATCTGCATTCATTCTAGCGGTTCGGCCATTACGGTGCGTGAATTCCTCCTCTCTTGGAGGCATTTCATAGTGTACGATATAATCAAGCCCAGGAATGTCTATTCCTCTGGCTGCTAAATCCGTTGCCAAGAGCGTACGTTGGCTAGAATTCCTGAATTGAATCAGGCTTCGTTCACGATCAACTTGCTCCATGCCTCCAAAAAAACAGGTGTGTTCTACTTGATTCTCATCTAAAAACTGAGAAACACCATCAAGAGTGTCCTTAAAATTACAAAAGATAATACCTCTTTTATCGCCAAGGCTTTCTAATAGGTTTAGCAGTGTATCCAATGTGTTTTTTGAGGAATGAACCCATGATAAGTCAAGAATTTTTGATGCTGTACCCAAATAATCTAGGGTTATAGGGTTATTGAATTCTAAAAAACCAGGGACTTCTTCTTTATGTGTTGCCGAGGTCAGTATTTTTCTGTCTAAAGAATGAAGTGCGGAAACAATCTCCTTCATTTCTTTTTCAAAACCAATTTCAAGGGATTTGTCAAATTCATCAATGACCAGGTTTTTTATTCCATGAAGGGTAATGCGGTCTCTTCTAATATGGTCCGCAACTCTGCCCGGTGTCCCAACTAGGATTGTAGGCGCATGAGTCAGCTCTATTTTTTCTTTTGAACCAGACCTTCCTCCATATACGGCATTAACCTTGTAGCCAGTTCCCATATCACGAACTACTTGTTCAATTTGAATAGCAAGCTCTCTTGCTGGAACCAATATTAATAGTTGGGTTTTAGCTAAACTTGGGTTCAGTCTTTCGATGAGTGGTAACAAGAAAGCCAAAGTCTTCCCAGTTCCTGTAGGTGAAAGGATAAGAACCTCTTTCGATTTATCTATGGCATCAATGGCTTCAATTTGCATAGGATTGAGCTGATCAATTCCCATTTTATGTAGAATTTGTACTTGATTTTTTATTGGATTATTCATGATTGATATTGGTCATTACATGACCAAGTTAAGTTAATGAAAAGTGTCGTTAAAAACGACACTTTTAAAAGAAGTCGGGATGAGTGGATTCGAACCACCGATCTCGCGCCCCCCAGACGCGCACTTTAACCGGACTAAGCTACATCCCGAATTGGACCGTAAAAATATGAATTTGTTTCAAACTATTGTACAATTCAAATGTTTCTAATTTGTAAATTTGTATAGTGAGATTAACTAAAGCATGGATTGGTGCGGTGCGTTTAAGGACGCTACCTCTTTCTTTATCAGGAATAATTGTGGGTTCAGCAATGGCTTACTATTATGGGGGATGGAATTTCCATATTTTTATTTTGTCTATTTCCACAACAGTTTTATTTCAAATTTTGTCCAATCTTGCTAATGATTTAGGTGACAGTCAAAAAGGAACGGATAATGATGAAAGAATAGGTCCTACAAGGGCGATACAATCCGGATTGATTTCTCAGTCGAGCATGAAGAATGCAGTTGTACTTGTTACGTTTCTTTCTTTGACTTCTGCTTTTGGATTGATATACATAAGTTCTAATTTCTTAAGTGATTCATTAATTTGGATTTACCTTGTATTGACTGCGCTTTCTATTTTTGCAGCAATTTTATATACAGTAGGTAAATCTGCCTATGGATATTATGGTCTTGGGGACATTATGGTCTTTTTGTTTTTTGGATGCCTCAGTGTTTTAGGTGTTTTTACTTTGTATGGAATGCCTTTTGAATTGATAACGTTACTGCCTGCATTTACTATAGGTCTTTGGAGTGTAGCTGTTCTAAACTTAAACAATATGAGAGATATGGTGAATGATGCCGCATCTTTAAAAAGAACCATAGTAGTGCAATTGGGACCAAGACGTGCAAAGTATTATCATTTTTCTCTGATTCTAATTGGGTTGTCTATTTGGACCATTTTAAATAGTGTTTATATCTACCTCAATGATAACTGGGTCTTCCTAATTGGGATATTCCCAGCGCTGTTTTTGTATCCCCATTTAAAGAAAGTCATGGAAATTGATGACCCTTCGATGTACGACCCGGAGCTTAAGAAGGTGGCTTTAATTACTTTTTCTTCTTCTATTCTATTTGCAACATCCTTATTTTTGGTATAGTTTGACGAATTCAAGAAATACTAATTACGTGACTTTCATTCTCAAAGATAATTCAGTAAATTTGCAACACTTTAAAGAAGAATAATATGAAAATATTGGTTTGTATCAGCAAGGCTCCCGACACTACGTCGAAGATTGCTTTTTCAGAAGAGAACACAAAGTTTGATGAAAATGGGGTTCAATTCATAGTGAATCCTTATGATGAATGGTATGCCTTGGTAAGGGCTCTGGAAATCAAAGAAGCAGGCGGAGGTCAAGTAACAATAATAACTGTCGGTGGAGCTGGTGATGACGCGATTATCAGAAAAGCATTGGCAATTGGAGCCGATGACGCCGTTCGTGTAGATTCAGAGGCAAAGGATGCCTATTACACAGCAATGCAAATTTCTTCTTACGCCAAAGAGAACAATTATGATCTTATTTTGACGGGAAAAGAAACCATCAATTACAATGGGTCTCAAGTAGCAGGAATGATAGCCGCCGAATTAGACGTTCCCTTTGTATCTCTAGCATCAAAATTGGATGTGAATGGCAGTACATTAACTGTAGAACGAGAAATCGTTGGAGGTTTGCAAGTGGTAGAATTAAATGCACCTGCAGTAATCAGTTGCGCCAAAGGAATGGCAGAGCAGAGAATACCGAATATGAGAGGTATTATGGCAGCCAGAACAAAGCCTTTAAATGTTGTGGCCGCTCAAGAAATTGAAAACTTAACAGAATTTGTTTCATATGCTTTACCAAATGCGAAATCTGCTGTAAAAATGATTGATCCAGAAAACATGGATGAATTAGTAGAATTGTTGCACAAGGAGGCTAAAGTAATCTAATCGATAAATATTTTAATATGATTTTAGTATATATAAATTCTAGTAATGGTATCTCAAAGTCTTCTTATGAGTCTATTTCTTATGGTAAGAAGTTAGGAGATGTAATCGCATTAACAAATGGAGGAGCTTCATCAGATGATCTGGCTTCATTAGGTCAATATGGTGCATCGAAAGTTTTGGTTGATCGGAAAATTAATGGAGATGATCAACAACAATTAACGAAATTGATTGCAAGTGCTGTTGAAAACAATAGCGTAAAAACAATTGTTTTTTCTCACGATTTGGTCGGTAAATCTGTAGCCCCAATGTTGTCGGTTAGATTAAAAGCGGGATTGGTTTCGGGTGCGATTTCTTTACCTGATGCCGAAGGATGTGTTGATGTGAATGTGTTTTCGGGTAAAGCACTGGGAAAGGTTAAAGTCAATTCAGAAATTAAAATAATATCCTTATTACCTAATAGCATTCAACCAGAAGAAAATGGGAGCGCGTGTCCTGTAGAGGAAATAACAGCTGATACGGGAAGTCCTTCAATTAAGGTGCTTTCAACCAAAAAACCTGAGGGCGAAATTCCTCTTCCTGAAGCAGAGCTTGTAGTTTCTGCAGGACGAGGTTTAAAAGGACCTGAAAACTGGGCAATGGTTGAAGACCTTGCTGTTTCTTTAGGAGCGGCTACGGCTTGTTCAAGACCGGTTGCAGATATTGGATGGAGACCACATCACGAGCACGTTGGGCAAACTGGTGTCGCTATCAGACCTAATTTATATATTGCAATTGGTATTTCTGGTGCGATTCAACATCTAGCTGGTGTAAATGGTTCAAAGGTTATTGTTGTCATTAACACAGATCCAGAGGCGCCATTTTTTAAAGCAGCTGATTACGGAATTATCGGAGATGCTTTTGAAGTAGTACCAAGACTTAATGAAGCCGTTAATAAGTTTAAAGCTTCCTAAAAATATGTTATCTTACTAAAGAAGATATAATTCATGCAAAAGGTTCGATTAGAAATTTCAGGTATAGCATATAGTCAGACTCAGTCTGGTTCTTATGTTTTGACTTTGTCTGAAGCGGCAGGCAATAGAAAATTACCAATTGTAATCGGTGGTTTTGAGGCTCAGGCTATTGCCGTAGAGCTCGAAAAGATGATTCCAAACCGCCCTTTAACGCATGATTTGATTAAATCTTTTTGTGTGTCTTATGACGTGGTGATTAAAGAGGTTCTTATTTACAAATTTGTTGAAGGTGTTTTCTATTCAAAATTAATTTGCGAAAGAGATGGGGTTATTTCTGAAATCGATTCTAGGACATCCGATGCGATAGCCGTTGGAGTTCGTTTTAACAGCCCGATTTTTACCCTTTCTAATATTATTGATGAAGCCTCAATTACAAATGATCAAGAAGATGCATTTGAAAGTGATGAGATTTTCGATGATGCTGCTAACGATGCTGTTGAAGATGAAAAAGAAGAAAGCTCTTTAGTTAGCCATTCTCTTCAGGACCTCGAGAAACAACTTCAGGCTGCTTTGGAAAACGAAAATTACGAACTGGCTTCCAAGCTAAGGGATGAAATGAAAAAACGATCCTAAGGTGTCAATCAAGCTCCGTTTAATTATAATGAGTTTTCTCCAGTTTTATGTCTGGGGAGCTTGGTTAATTACAATGGCAAATTATTGGTTCGGAACCATGCAGTGGGACCCCACTAAATTTGGTGCAGTTTTCAGTACAATGGGAATTGCTTCTGTTTTCATGCCTACTTTAATGGGAGTAGTAGCCGACCGTTGGTTGAATGCGGAAAAATTATATGGAATTCTTCATTTTTTTTATGCCTGTGCCCTAATATATTTACCTCAAATAACAGATCCTGATTCGTTCTTTTTTGTGATGCTTTTAGCCATGATATTTTATATGCCTACCATTGCATTGACGAATTCAATTTCGTTCACGGTATTAAAAAACAATAATTTAGATCTTATTAAAGATTATCCTCCTATCCGAGTTTGGGGTACAGTTGGTTTTATAGTGGCAATGTGGATAACGAATTTAACCGGAAATAAATCGTCTGAAAACCAGTTTTATTTGGCTGGAATTGTTGCCATTGCCCTTGGTATTTATGCTTTTACGCTTCCCAAATGTAAGCCAGAAAAAACAGGTTCTAAAAACCAATCGATTTTTGATACATTCGGACTAAATGCATTTAAGTTATTCGCCAACTATAAAATGGCACTCTTCTTTATTTTCTCTATGTTTTTAGGCGCAGCCTTGCAATTGACAAATGCGTTTGGAGATGTTTTTTTGAGTGAGTTTGAACAGTTTCCAAAGTACGCCGATTCTTTCGTGGTAAAATATTCTACGATTATTATGTCCATATCTCAAGTTTCGGAAACTCTTTTCATTCTTGCTATTCCTTTTTTCTTAAGGAAATTCGGAATTAAAAAAGTGATGCTAATAAGTATGTTTGCTTGGGTCTTGAGATTCGCAACATTTTCATTTGGCGATCCAGCGGGAGGTTTGTGGTTGATCATATTTTCCTGTGTTGTTTATGGAATGGCCTTTGACTTTTTTAATATTTCCGGCTCTCTTTTTGTAGAATCCCAAACAACGGCAAAGACACGTTCTTCCGCTCAAGGATTATTTATGATGATGACGAATGGGTTCGGGGCTATTTTTGGAAGTTTAGGAGCTGGTTGGTTAATTGACAATTACTACACACTAAAATTTAATACTACGAATGAACTTGCCGGTTATTTGGATACAACTGCGGACAATTCAAAATTATTAGAACTATTGGATAATTTTCAAATTACAGTTGGGTCTAACGGCTCTCTTTCACAAGAAGTTATGATGAAAGATTGGCCTGGAATTTGGCTTGCATTTGCCATCTATGCTTTAATAATTGCTATCCTATTCGCTCTATTATTTAAACACAAACACGATCCGGAAGAAATTAAAGAGATGAGTCACTAACCTTATTTCATAGAAAAAAGGTCGGAAGTCCCAATGGTTCTGTCGATATTAAAAGCCTCGCCATATTTTACTCCTAATTCTCTACCGTAACAGAGCATTCGACCTTCTATAAAATCAAAAAATTCTTTGCCAGAAATTGGGGTATCCATTTCCTCTGAATTCGGATCATAAAATTGACTGCTGTAACATTTGATGAGATTAACCTTTTCAGCCCCATGTGAACTTACATCTAAAATGAAATCAGGTGTTAAATAATAGTCCTGAATATAATGCAAGAGTAAACGGGGTCTATATTTGGTCTGTGGAATTCCCTCATGTTCAGTTTTAATTTTATCTAATCCAGAAAGAAAGGATGCATCTGCAACCAATTTGGCTCCTTTTCCATGGTCTGGGTGGCGATCGCTTAAAGAATTTGCCAGAATAATTTCAGGTTGATGTAATCTGATTTTCTCAATGATTTTGACTTTATTCTCATGAGAAACCTCGAAGGTTCCGTCTCCCAAATTCAGATTTGTGCGGACTTTAAGGCCCAACATTTGTCCAGCTTTTTCTGATTCCTTATAACGTTGTTCAATGCTTCCTCGAGTACCTAATTCACCTTCGGTAAGATCAATAATACCTATAGATTTACCTTCATTCGAATATTTTAATAGGGTTGCTCCAACTGATATTTCGACATCATCTGGGTGTGCTCCGAAGGCTAGTATATCGAGTTTCATTTAATCTAAATGTACGTAACTTTCAACGCTTGGACAAGCACAAACAAGGTTTCTATCACCAAAAGCATTATCAACACGTCTGACTGGAACCCAATATTTAGTATCTACCAAATAGGGAAGAGGGTAGGCTGCCTCTTGAGGTGAATATGGGTAATTCCAATTTTTATTGATGATACAGTTCGCTGTATGTGGAGCATTCTTGAGTAAATTGTTTTCTTTATCCGCATGTCCGTTTTCAATTTCTTTTATTTCTTCACGAATTTTAATCATGGCGTCAATAAAACGATCAAGCTCATCCTTGTCCTCTGATTCTGTTGGTTCCACCATAAGTGTGCCCGCAACAGGAAATGATACAGTTGGTGCATGAAATCCAAAATCAATAAGTCGTTTGGCTATATCCGCAACTTCTACTTCAGCAGTTTTCTTGAATGAGCGACAATCCAAAATCATTTCGTGAGCTACTGTGCCATTTCGACCTTTGTACAAAATGGGATAATGTCCTTCTAGTTTTTTTGCAATATAATTTGCGTTTAATATGGCAATTTCTGTAGACTCAGTCAATCCTTCTGCTCCGAGCATTTTGATGTAACCGTATGATATCAATAGAATCAATGCACTTCCATATGGTGTAGCTGAAATTGCGTTGATCGCTTGTTCTCCACCTGATTTAACAAGAGGACTTCCTGGTAAAAAGGGCTTTAAATGTGCAGCAACACCTATCGGTCCCATTCCTGGGCCACCACCACCGTGAGGTATGGCAAAGGTTTTATGAAGATTCAAATGACAAACGTCTGCACCTATATTTCCGGGATTCGTAACGCCTACTTGTGCATTCATATTTGCACCATCCATATACACCTGTCCACCATTATCGTGAATAATTCCCGTGATTTCTTTAATGGCTTCCTCAAAAACGCCATGTGTTGAAGGATAAGTAACCATTAGGCCGCCCAGAGTATCTTTATTTTCTTCCGCAACTTTTTTCAATTCATCGATATTGATGTTTCCATTGTCATCACAACCCGTTACCAATACTTTAAAACCTGCCATAACTGCAGAAGCGGGATTTGTTCCGTGGGCAGATGATGGAATGATCATAATTTTCCGTTGGTCGTCACCTCTAGACTCATGGTAAGCTCTAATCACCATCAATCCTGCATATTCCCCTTGGGCACCAGAATTTGGTTGTAGCGACATGCCGGCAAACCCAGTACATTCACACAACGCATCACTGAGTTCATCAAACATGGTGTGATATCCTTGCACCTGATCTAAAGGAGCAAATGGATGTAAATTACTGAAGGACGGATTTGTAATGGGTATCAACTCACTAGCCGCATTTAATTTCATTGTACACGATCCCAAAGGAATCATACTATGGACCAAGGAAAGATCTTTGTTTTCTAATTTCTTTAAATAGCGCATCATTTTTGATTCAGAATGATAGCTATTAAAAATAGGTTGGGTTAGCGCATCTTCATTTCGTTTAAGCTGGTCATTTAAGGTCAGTTTTTCTGCTTCACTTTTACCTTTTTCTTCATCAAGCTGAGAAAAAAGTTCTAAAATAAGTGATACATCCTCAGCGGTATGGGGCTCTGAAAAACTAATGGTAACTTCATTTTCATTTTTAATATAAAAATTCAGTTCATGTTTTTCAGCAAGTGTTTTGATTTTTTTAGCGTCGATTCCTTTTATCCAAACCGTATCGAAAAAAGATTCAGAACCAAGTTCAAAATTCATTTTTTTCAATCCTGACCCTAAAGCACAAGCCAATCCATTGACATGATTTGCTATGTTTTTTATTCCTGTTGGACCATGATAGACAGCATACATACTGGCCATAACAGCTAATAATGCTTGAGCTGTACAAATGTTTGAGGTGGCTTTACCTCTCTTGATGTGTTGCTCCCTTGTCTGAAGCGCCATTCTTAATGCTGTGTTACTGTCGGAATCTTTTGAAATTCCAATAATACGCCCAGGCATATTACGTTTAAAAGATTCTTTTGTAGCAAAGAATGCTGCATGTGGACCTCCGTAACCCATAGGTACTCCAAATCGTTGTGAGGATCCAAGAACAACATCTGCCCCGCAATGACCAGGTGCTTTAAGTATAGATAAGCTCAAAATATCTGCGGCAACAGCAACTTGTAAGTTGTGTACTTTGAGTTTTTCGATACGTGACTCAATATCGCAAATGTGTCCATTCGCATCAGGATATTGTATCAGGGCTCCAAAAAAAGTATCATCTATTACACTATTTTCAATGTCTTCAATAACAAGTTCAATACCGAGGTTTTTTGCCCTGCCCTTTACAACATCAATAGTTTGTGGGAGCGCATTGGCGTCAATTAAAAATTTTATTTTTTCTGCTTTGACATCAGCTCTAGACCGACCATTATAAAACATAAGCATGGCTTCTGCTGCTGCAGTAGCCTCATCAAGAAGAGATGCATTAGCAATTTCCATTCCCGTTAGGTCAATAACCATGGTTTGAAAATTCATAAGTGCTTCCAATCTACCTTGAGATATTTCTGCTTGATATGGTGTGTAGGCAGTATACCAACCCGGATTTTCAAGAACGTTTCTGAGAATCACTGAAGGGGTGATGGTTTCGTGATAACCCAAGCCAATAAATGACTTATACACTTTGTTTTGTTTAGACAATTCTGACATGTGGGTCAAAAAGTCATTTTCACTCAAGGCTTCATTTATTTTTAAATCGTTGGCCAATCGTATTTTTTTTGGAACAGTTTGGTCGATAAGTTCTTCAATTGATGAAACACCTATAGTGTCAATCATCTTTTGTTTTTCAGACTCATTAGGACCGATGTGTCTTTGCTTGAAATCACTCATTTTGTCAAGGGTTTTTAATCAGAATGCAAATATAATTCAACTCATGAAAACAACAACCAGAAACCAAAAGAGTTTATTTATTCATCGCATTTTCAATTCCTTTTTCTCGGAATGAATTTACGCGTTCGGCGGCGTTATATTGAATGTCTTTCCAAAATAGGTTGACATCTCCAATATGGTAGTCTTTTAAAGTGATGGATAAAGAACGAAACGGCACTTTAGGCGTAGTTATCCAAATCGCTCCATCGACTAAATGTGTATTGAAAGATTGTTCGTACATCTTTTCATCAGAAAATAAAAAACCTCTATGTTTTTTTCTTGTTGCGAGGTTGCTTTTATCCCATGAAACAGGATTGATGCAAGCTTTTCCTTTATACCAGTCTTTGTATTTTTTTGTCTTGTATCTTCTTTTAAAGGTATTCCATGTTACAAAACCACCTGTTTGATCGGCAACAGTTAGTAGAGGAATGGTCTTAAATTCATCTTCTTTAACGCTAAATCCAGGTAAGTATGCACACACCAATTGTTTCTGTAATTCTTTTCCATCGAAAAAATCTTTCAATAGTAACATCAAATGAGTGGAGCCTTGGCTGTGTCCTGCCAAAATAATTGGTCTTCCCTGATTGTGATTATCGAGATAATATTGGAAGGCATTTTTTATATCCAAGTATGCAGTCATTAGGGCATCTCGCCCTCCAGATTCCAAATTTTTATAGCTTCTAACGTGGGCTTGGCTGTAGAAAGGAACGAACATTCGTCCAGCCTCAGACCAAGCAGATGCTTGAAATTTTGTTACATTTTTAGCCCTGTCCCTCTGTTCTTGATCATCAATAGAAATATTCCAATCACTATTTTTTTTATCTAAAAAAACGGTAGGGTAGACATAAAACACATCAGCGTAAGAGATTAATGAAGAGTCAGAAATAAATTGTTCATGAATATTACTGGTTTGTTCAGGAGTTATTAGCCAATGATCTAAATTCGAATAATCTGCTGAAACTTGGGAATTAAAAGCGAATTGTTGAAGAATAAATAAGCAGATCAAAAAAAGATGTCTCACAAGCAGGTATTTTTACAAGAAAGTTGATTAATGTGTCGCAAAATTAAATCATTTATACTTATTCTACTTGTGTTTAACATTTTTTGTGTGAAGGCTCAGAAATCGGACAGTCTCGAACGTGATAGTTTATCTGTTTGGAAAGTCAAATCTTTATATTCTTTAAGTGGAACACAAAGCTCTTTTGTGAATTGGAATTCTGGAGGACGAAATAACATATCATTAATAGGTAATATTTCTGCTAGCGCAGATTATAATAAAGACAAATGGAATTGGTCGAGTGATGCGACATTGGCGTTTGGTGGGATAAAGTATCTTGATGACAACGCAGTGAATTTGCAGAAAACAGATGATAAAATTGATTTATCAAGTATCGTCGGTATGCGCATATCAAAGCGATTTTTAATCAGTATCAATTCCGGATTTAAAACCCAGTTTGCAGATGGATTTACCTATCCAAATGATTCCATCGCTGTTTCGAAATTTATGGCACCCGGTTATTTGAACCTAGCTCTTGGAACGGATTATATAAAGGATGGTAATTTTTCCGTTTTTGGTTCTCCATTTGCGGCAAAAACAACTTTTGTTTTAGATGACTCACTTTCTCAGATTGGTGCTTTTGGTGTAGCTAAAGGCGAACGAGTGCGTTATGAATTTGGAGCTTTTGTTAAGCTTAAATGGAATGCGAAGTTGATGAAGAATATAAACATGAAATCAAAAATTGAGTTATTCAGTAATTATTTAAATAATCCAGAGAATATTGACATCAACGCATCAGTTGCTTTTGTTTTTAGAGTGAATTCGCTCTTTTCGGCCACAGCTCAATGGAATTTAGTTTACGATGATGACATTAATATAAGAGATAGGAACGGAAACTTTGGTCCAAGAACACAATTCAAATCTGTGCTGGGAATAGGTATATCTTATAAGTTAGAGAATTAAAAGGCATGATGAAAGCTCAGCTGAAGCTGGTTTTTATTTACCGTATTTGTTGTTTGATTCATGATACCTAGCTGAATTTTCATTCCTTTTTTGAGTACATATCCAAGAGCAATATATGCTCTATTTCTATCAAAAATTTGTTGTCCAAGTAATCCCTTACCATTAATAAATATTTCATCGTATAATGCCAAATAAATGGTTTTTTGCTTCATCTCTTTTTGATTCAGGGCAACATTTACAAAAAGATTATATCGATAACGGGTTCTTAAAGTTTGCTCTTCGATAAAGCGCTGCTCATATCGAAGTCTATGATTCAGATAGAATCGTTCTCCAATTTTGGTTGGGAATAATGCTTCTTGATAAATCCTGCTTTCGTTTGTTGTTGAACTCTCTTCTCCAAAGGTTCCAGTTGTAATATTTCCGTATCCCAGCGTGAACTTTATATTGGCATTGTCAGGTTTAAATGTTACCCCTCCTCTTAATAAGAGTTGCTCAAGGTCACCAGCAATATTCCAATTTCTATATTGAACATCACCTTGAAAACCGATTTTACTTTTCTCATGGGAGGTATTGAAAAAGTACATGTACCATCCTCCGGTCTTAGATTCATCGACTTGCCCATTGGAATTAAAAAGATTAAAACTAAACAATGCAATTAAAAGGGGAATACTTAGTGTTTTCATATCAATTATTATCTGATTACAAATTTTATAAATGTCATTTAAAAAAACAAGAGGATATTTTTTTTGTTCTCCCCCCCCCTGAAACTAGATCTCTTTCGTTTCTATAATAAACACTTAAAAAGATACTTATGAAACATCTAAAAAAATCAATGACAGTAATCGCCGGAGTAGCATTACTATTTAGCGCATGTAAAAAAGACGACCCGGGGACAATTCCACCACCCGAACCTATTCCTAGTTCTGTAGAGTTACAAACTTATTTTGATCAAAACATCTTTGGTGAATTACAAGCATTTACCATTGATGCGGCATCCAACGAGAGCATTACAAGTTCGAATGGCACTCAGCTCTCATTCTACTCAAATTCATTTAAGCATTCAAACGGTACATTAGTCACCGGTGATGTAACGATTGAGCTTTTAGAGGTTTTTGACAAGTCAGGAATGATCAGAATGAATGCACCAACTCTGGGTAATCTTCCCGGAGGAGGAAATGCACCACTCATTTCAGGTGGTGAATTCAGAATTAAGGCTTTTCAGAATGGTGAGGAACTTGAATTGATTGATGGTTATGGATATAGTGTGAATTCAGTGGTGCCTAATGGAGGTCTTGCCGACCCGAATATGCAGGTCTTTTATGGACGAGATAGTGATACATTAACTTGGGATGTGGCAGATTCAAGCTGGGTTGAAGGCAATGGACCTAACTATTACACCTATTTTGATGCTTTAAGCTGGTGTAATATTGACCAGTTTATGAATGATGGAGGACCAATGACAACAGTAAATGTTCAGCTTCCTTCAGGATTTACAAATTTGAATAGTGCTCTATTCATTTCAATAGATGGAGCCAATTCAGTGGTGCCGGTTTGGGGCTTTGAGAATGGTGTATATACCATAGGGCCATACTATCAATTACCAGTCGGAATGCCAGTTCATTTTATTGCAATGGCTGTTATTGGAGGTGTCCCACATACCGCAATAGTTTCTGCAACGATAGTAGATGGACATCTTGAAGTGATTCCAAACTTGGATGCTACAACTGATGCTGATTTTGTATCTGAACTTTCGAACCTCCCTTAAGTTCAGGTCAACAGGAGTAACCCGGCTCATTATGAGCTGGGTTATTCTATTAGAGTCAAGAAAAGTTAGAGTTGAGTAGTATGATTAATTAACTTTAGATTGTAAAGGAACCATTTGGAAGTAACGGAGGACATTATAAGGGAGGTTGAAATGGGTAATCGCAAAATTACTCTTGACTTGTATCATTATTCATTCAATGTATTGATGAGTAATGCCGTGCGGTATAAAAACCATAAAGAAGACCAGATGGAAATTGTAAATAATGCCTTTGTGAAAATCGTGACGAATATCAGCTCATATAAGCCTGGCACGGCCTATTTTTCTTGGATTAAAACCATTGTACAACGCGAAATCATTGATGATTTTAGAAAAAACAAACGATACAAGGAACTTTTCAAAATGAGCGATTCAGATACTGTCCAGGATTCCGTAGTTGATCCGGATGTATATGAATCTATAGACAATGAATCTGCACTTCAAATGTTGAATGTACTTCCTCCAGCAACAAAACTTGTATTTAATTTGTATGCAATAGAAGGATATAAGTCTAAGGAGATTGTTGAAGAGCTAAATATATCATATGAAACCGTGAAATGGCACATTAAGCAAGCGCGAAAAAAATTAAAGAGTTTAATAGTAGAAAATAAAATATCCCTCAAACAGTGAAAGACGAGAAAGATCATATAGACGATTTTTTCAAAGAGCGTTCAGAACAAGGCTCTTTTGAGGCTCCTGATTCATTTTTAGATGACATCAATAGTAAACTTGATGCATTAGATCAAAAGAAGAAAAGAAGGGGAGGGTTCTTCTGGTGGTCTCTGATTCCATTGGGGCTGATAGTCATTTATGCCCTTTGGCCTAATGACAGTCAAAATAAAAAAACTCAATTACTGACTGAAAATAAAGCGGAGAAATCATCTAATGAGAAAGAGATTAACGACTCTACTCAATTAAAGAAGTCATTGACAATTCGTTTTGAAGATTCCCTTTCTTTGAATAAGGTCAAAGAAAACGCTTCATCCTCAAAAAATACTCTGAGTTCAGGAATCGAATCAAAAACCAAAATTTCACCTTTAAAAGAAGGTGATGAGGTAAGTAATGCGATCGTTGAACAAGATAATTCTCTTTTGATAAAGGAAGAACTAAAAAAACAAGAGCAACCGAATAGTAGCAATTCGAATAACGAATCTGAAATTGTTCCACCTGAAATTAAAGAATCGGTAATTGCAGATTCAAATCCTGAAAAGAATATTGAGTCTATAAATTCTAACATTAATACTACTCAAAACGAGGAGATTGAGCTTTCTGAAACGAATGCTGTGAAGGATAATAACAAAAATGAGGATGCTGTAATTATAGATACCCTTGACACTAATTTATCAGAAAATTCAACAATTCATTCTGATACTTCTGAAAGTGCTTCGGTTCAAATCGATTCTTTATCAACTGATAAAGAAGATCAGGATTCTACGCTCAATGTAGAGGAGGTTGATCCATCAGAAACGATGCTTGCTGGTGGTAATCGTAAAAAAGATGACAAAATAGATCACGAGATTCAGCTTTATGGAGGGATGCTTAATTCATCTTCCAATCTGATCTTGAGTAATGATTCTTCTACATTTCCAATGAATACCATGGAATCCAATTTATGGAGCTCTTCTTTTGGGGTTATGTACCGTGCAAAAATCAAACAATTTGATCTTGGAGCAGGGCTCAGCTGGAAGCAAAACGGTGAAAAAGTAAATTACAGTACGAGTATCACTCAATACGCTGATGTAGATTCTTTAATTTTTGTTGGGTGGCAGACTGATTCTATTTTCAATCCTAATACGGAAACCTGGTCTGTAGATTCAATTCCGTTTTATGATACGACCACAACAACAGAAAGTATAACCGATTCTCTTTTTTATAATGACATCAATAAATACACCTGGATTTCAATTCCTCTTCGATTTGGATATAGGTTTGATATAAATAAGTTCAGTATTATTCCAAGAGGAGGTATTGATTTTACTTTTGCAATGGGCAGCAATACTGGTACGTATGCCGAGCAATTTAATCAAGGCTTGGTACAAAAGTCTTCAAGTCAATTTATTTTGTCCTATGCATTACAGCTAGAGGTGAGACGGAATTTCGAACGTTGGCATGTATTTGTGAACCCCTATTTTAGATCGAATGTAACACCCGTTATTTCTTCAGCCATTCAAACAAGAAGATACAATTCATGGGGAATTAATGCAGGAATTGGTTTTAAGCTGAAGTAATTA
>Ga0206129_10004028_pt1 | contig 16506 bp, 17 predicted proteins | sample Helgoland_Spring_8_FD_148616 | JGI IMG/M metagenome (GOLD analysis project Ga0206129, IMG submission 148616) | Pelagic subsurface seawater microbial communities from Kabeltonne, Helgoland, North Sea - Helgoland_Spring_Bloom_20160502_2 | ecosystem: Environmental > Aquatic > Marine > Epipelagic ...
AACCATTATAGTATTAGTTCGGAATAATAAAAATAACATTGCCTAACAATGGCTATAAAGCATAGGCCTAACCAACCAAACCGTTCCTACGCTTCATAGCCGGAACGTTGGCAACAATACTGACAAGAGTGATTGCATAAAATATTATGAAGACAGACAACCAAAACAGAATTTTACCATCTGTTAAGGTGGTAATTTAAAGTTTGACGCATTAAAAACATAAGAAATGAAGATAAAAAGTATTTTATATATCAGTTTAATAACTTTAATAATATCATTGATATCCTGCGAGGGAGGAACTACATTTACGAAAACTATTGACAATGAAACAGCAGAATCAATTACAATTAAATTAACTACGATTTATGGGAGTAATGAACCTGTAACTATTATGTCAAATGAATCTAAAGCAATCTTTTGGGATGACCAGATGGGGAGTTTTGTTGATAATTCATTCACTTGTACACAAATGATTGACTCAGTAGAAATAACAATTACCAATAGCAAAACTCTAACGAAAGACATAATGAATCCTGACAATTGGATTAGAGAAAGTAAAGATGGCAGAAATTCAAGAGAAGATTGTGCGTTTACAATTACAGATGATGATATTCAATAAAGAGGTATATAGTGCATGGCTTCCTAACGTCAGCCACGACACCATATACAGAACGTTGGCATTCATTCCCCTTTTTACGAGCAGAGTAAATAATTTCCAAAGGAAACGTTTTAAGAAATTATATGAAGGAGAAAAATAAAAGATAAAATTTACTAGAAAGTTTAAAACAAAAAGTAATTTTCACTTGTATTACTTATGTACTAAATTTAACATTAGGAATATATGAATTTTGAATAAAAAAAACGTTATTCAGGATAGAATGAAAATAAAAATTAATAACACGGTGGAACCCGAAAACCCTTAAGAGTAGGGAAAATTAAAACTTATAATACTATGAAAAAAAGTGCAATTTTATTGTTGTTAATCACAACTGCATTGTTTTTTAACTCTTGTGATAAAGAAGAGTTAAAGGAGGATTTAAGAGCTATAGCTCTTTCTAATCGAACCTTTGAAACGATTAGTGCTACAAGCGGTAATGATGTGTTATATGATTCAGAAGGAGAGCTTAAGGCTCACAACCTATATGAAGTATGGAAGTTTCGTTCAAATGGCTACATTGAGAATGTTACTACTTCAGGTACTACCAACATCGGAACTTATGAGCAGGATTTTTCAGAGGGTACAATAACAATCTCTGACGGAGAGTTTCTAGGCACTCATATTTTGAATATTGGCAGTGATTCTTTTGTATTTGGTATATCCAAAAATGGGAAACACTACAACGTAACTTTTAAAAATAAATAATTATAATTATGGTGGAACCTGAAAAACCATAAGAGTAGGGAGAATGAAACTTATAATAATATGAAAAAAATAATCTTATTTTCAGCGGCTCTAGTCTTAGCAATTACTTCAAGTTATGCACAGCATTTTGACATTAGAGCCTATGGTGGTTTTAATGTACTTCAATTAACTAGCGATAATGGGACAACATTAATTAATAGTGTCCTGCATAATCAAAAGGTTTCTGGACGCCCAGGAGCACAGTTTGGAGCTGCAGTTACTTTCGGTTCTAGATTTTACGTTCAATCTGGAATTCAATACTCATTCCTGTCAACAGAAATTGTGAATGAAAATTCAGTTACAGATAACCAATGGAAAGACCAAACTACAATTAAGGCAATATCTGTTCCTTTAAAGGCAGGGTTCAGGTTAATCGACCCTGACACAGAAAACCTAATTAACGTTAGAATATTTGGAGGCTTTGATGGTTCACACGTATTATCAGTAGACCATTCGGAAAAATCAGGCGCTATCGATGATATTGATGCCGATGATTTCTCTAACCTAATCTTATCCGCAGACTTTGGGTTAGGATTAGATGTATTCATATTTTATTTAGATATGGGTTATCAGTTAGGCTTAACCCCAGTTTATACTGGAGGTGATAACACCAAGGCTAACGCTTTCTATAGTAACATCGGACTTAGACTAAGTTTTTAGAATTAAAAACGAAATACCAACAAAGAACTGTGCCAAAATCCAAATAATATTTCCTTTATTTTAAATTTAAACTGCCTTCATTCCCTTATAAGTTTCATCATACATTAAGCCTGATTTAGCAATTGCAAAGGCTTGTTTTAAAAGCCTACACCTTCGAGATGAACGACGATTACAGAGTGCAACTCTTTGGTGGAATCTAAAATGCATTTAACAGCTATCAGTCTGATTTCGATATAGGAATTGACAGAGATGCAGCATACATCTATGGCCCTTCTCGTCCAAGAACTGTTTTGTTGGATTAAAACTTGGGTTAAATTAATCTCGAGTTTGGGAATTGAACAAGAAATAAAGCATACAATCTTAAAGGGAATTTTGGAACAATCAAATGCAGATGTAAGGTAGAGTTGGGATCCAATTAATTTAGCATTCTCCAGCTCAAACCCAATTTTAATACCCTTCCAGGCACAGGGTAATTTTCTATGCGATAGGACTCTTCTGAAAATGGTTTACCGGTGATATTCTCAAGCTTGGCAAAAATTCTAGCAGCTTTGTGAATTCTTAAGTTCATAAAAAGATCCAATTGAATGATATTACCCAATGCTGCTGCATTCTCTTGGCGTAAGTAAAACTGTGCCAAACTAGGGGAATACGCGTAACCTCCGTATTCACCAATAAATGCAAAATCTGCACCTAATTGAAAATTCAATGAATTCTTAAAAAAGTCATTATCGTAAAACAATGAATGAAATGAACTAAAAGCCGGTAGAGGAACAACATCAGTATTTGATATGGCCTGAATTTGGAAGTGATTGTTCCACCTAAAGTTTTTCAAGAAAATAAAATTCTTTCTCAAATTTACTTGTAGAATTGAAATTTGATCTCCTTCTTGCTGAGGAGTCTGCAGGCTATCTAAGTAAACATAATCGGTTAATAACCTGTAATTCACATCAACCGTAAAACGATACTTCTCATGGCTCACTGCTCCACCAATTTGAACCTGATTAGAAGTATTCAGGTTAGCGTTAAAGTAATTCCTATTACCTCGTTGGTTGGTCAATAAAAAATCACTCTGCTTTCTGCTAATTCTGCTATATAATCGTGGTTGAAAAGTCACACTATCGTTAAATGCTGCACTTATTTTCCAATCCAACTCGTTTTCATGAAAGCCGGAGATGCCTTTTTCAAAAGCAGTCGCAAAGTGCACGCCCGCGAAATTTAAATTGGCCTTAGCAAGCAAGAAATTAGAACTTGTTTCTTCTTGAATAAGGTAATTTTGAAACCATTGCAACTGCTCATTTCTTGCACCAAGCTGTAATTTATTTCCCCAAAAATTGGCCAACACTTCGTTTGAAATGCTTTGCGAAAAACTACTGTCGTTACTATTGATTTCATCAAAAATGCTCGTCGCGTAAAAGTCTGCGGATTCACTCAGGTTGTCGGTGTATTTGCGACTTACTTTCAGCCAATTAAATTCATGTGATACCGAAAGCAATGGCTCTTTGGTTGAGTCATTGGTATACATCAAATCATAAGTAGACTTGGCACCCCAGTCCTGTGATTTTGATTGATTCTGAGCATTTCTCAAATTGATAGTCAACAGCACTGTATTGTCAGTTTCTGAGTCATCGTCTGAAAGCACTACTCCCCCATTTTCTTGATTCTCTATCGAGTTAATCAAATAATACAAATCAGTGTTAAAGCGCTGATCCCTGCTTTTCAACTTTACACTGGCATTAAATTGGGTGTGGGTTGCCAATTGACGTATGTAAAATCCTTCAGACGTAATTCTTCTATAATTGAACGCTAAGTTCATTCCCTCTCCTAAATTTTGGGTATGAAAAATGCTGAACTGTTGTTCACTCTTTGATCCGTTAAAGTAACTAAGCTGCGTAAACGGTCGCGAAGATGTATAAAATCGCAAGGAATCTTTCGTGAATAATAGCGGTTGAAAACCACCCAACATTGAATTTGAATTCCAATCTTGTGCAGAAAAGCGATACGAATGACTTGGTAACCCATTGTTCCCCGACCTTGCAAATGCACTAAATTGATTGGGAATTGGACGGTATCTTCTGAACGAGGAAACGTCAAAATAAGCTTCGCTCTGGCTGATCGAATATCTCCCTATATTCCTATAAGTCAGCTGTAAACTATCATCAACGAGTATTTTATTTTGTGCCCACAAAGCACAGAAGGAAAACATAAACGATAACAATAGCCCAAAGCTCTTCATTGCGACAAAGATAGCGTTCTGATTGAAAATACTGTTGATTTACCGCCCTATTTACCTAAAAATTAGTTTAACAAAATTTCACCTTAGCACAAAGAAAAAAATGTGAACTTTATGTCATGAATAAATTATTGCCTCTATTGTTTTGCGTGCTATTAGGACTAAGCAGTGCTGCACAAAAGGATAGCATTGAGTGGTTGAGTTTTGAGGAAGCTGTGAAGCGAAATGAAAAAGAACCGAAAAAGTTTATTGTAAATGTATATACTGATTGGTGCGGATGGTGCAAAAAAATGGATGCCAATACGTTTACGAATCCTGTAATCATCAAATACATTAACGAGAATTACTGGGCAGTTAAATTAAACGCAGAGCTCAAAGACACAGTGGTTTTGGGTCAGCAAACATTTATTAACGAAAACTTAACGCAGCGACGAGGGCCACATCAACTTGCAGTAGCCCTATTAAATGGTAAAATGACCTATCCTTCAATTATTTACCTCGATGAAAATGTAGAACTGATGCACCCAGCAATTGCAGGGTATCAAGATCCAAAAAGTTTAGAAGAAATTATAAAGTATTTTGGAGAAGGAGCTTATCAATCAACACCTTGGAACCAGTATGTAAAAGAATTTCAGAGTGCCATAAGTGCAAATTAATCCACAAGCTAGTTTCGATTTAACCCAACCGTAGCGTGATATTTTAATTGAAATCCAAATATTTATAAAATATTTCTTTTCTTTGTTTTGAACTAAACAATTATATCATGAACATTTACGTAGGAAATATTTCGTACAAATCTACTGAAGACGATTTAGGAAACCTTTTTGCTGAGTTTGGTGATGTCACCTCAGTAAAGATTATTACAGACAAATTCACAGGTCGCTCTAAAGGTTTTGGTTTCGTTGAAATGAGCGAAGAAACCGGAACTAAAGCAATAGAAGCTTTAAACGGATTTGACCACATGGGAAGAAATCTAAAAGTAAGTCCCGGTAACCCAAGGGAAGAAAAATAGACCAATATATTTCTTTAAGACTTCAAAATCTCAAACTAAATAGTTTGAGATTTTTTTTTGAAATACTCAATAATGTCAGTGCCGTAACCCAACAATTCTGTATCCGCAAAAAGCGCTGGAAAAGCAAATATCTGTAAAGGTGGGCATTCTGTAGATTGATCTACATTTACTTTTCTAAAAGCTACTTCGTGCTTCGTTAAATACGATTCAACCTGAGCACATTGGGTGCAATTTTCAGCGGTAAACAGAGTATACATTAGGCTAACTTATCAAGTTCTCGAATTAGGAAACGTTTGCGCTCCATGTAAATTAAATCCTTTTCTTTTAAATCATTTAAAACAGTAGTTACTGTTTGTCTAGAAGTGGCAGTAAGATTGGCCATGTCTTGATGTGTTAGGTCGTGTTTTACGAGCACTTCAACTTTAATTTTTTTACCGTATTTCTCAGCCATTTACTTCATGAAGTCAATGATTCGTTCTCGTGCATCTTTGAAAATTAACGACTCCAGTCTTCTTTCGATATTTCTTAGTTTTTCTCCAATCGTCTTGGTTACTGCTAAGCTCAATTGAGCATTCGCTTCCATCATCTTTTTAAACTGATCTACATTCAAGGTGCACATTCTAGTTTCCGCATCCATGGCAACTGCGAAGTCTTTGCGACTTTCTTCTCCTACAATTCCCATCTCTCCAAAAACTTCTCCCGGGTAAAGAATTGCTTTTATAATCTCCTTCCCATCTTCTGAGTAGCTGCCAATTTTTATGCGGCCAGCTTTAAGAAAAAATAAAATCTTACTGGGTTCTCTTGGGAAGTATATAAAGTCGTTTTTACCGGCAGTTTTCATCACCGTCAAATCATCTAACTCTGCCAACTCATCGTCAGTAAGGTTTTTGAACAAATTAATTTGTTCGAGATGCCATAATTTTGAATTCTGTGCTGCCATTCATCAATCAACTATCGTAAGAAGCTCAAAGATAAGACCAATACAGTTAGATTGATTGTCTTCTAGTGTCATTCTAAAGACCCTATTTCCCTTTCGCGGCCAATAAGGTATTCTTCAATAAGGAAACAATGGTCATTGGCCCAACGCCACCAGGAACAGGAGTGATGAAAGAAGCTTTCTCAGCAACTCCATCAAAATCTACATCTCCATATAGTTTATAACCAGACTTCTTCGATTTGTCAGCTTTTCTCGTAATTCCAACATCGAAAACTACCACGCCGTCCTTCACCATATCAGCCGTTATAAATTCTGGCTTACCTAAGGCAACGATTAAGATATCTGCTGAAAGTGTAATTTCCTTTAGGTTAACCGTTCTGCTATGAGTTAAGGTAACTGTGCAATTACCTGGATACGAATTTCTCGACATTAAATTTGCAATGGGAGAACCAACAATTGAACTTCTGCCTACCACAACACAATGTTTACCATTGGTTTCTATATTGTAACGTTCAATTAGTTGCAATATCCCAAATGGTGTAGCTGGTAAAAAGGTAGGTAAATTCAACATCATTTTGCCAATATTCCAAGGATGAAAACCGTCAACGTCCTTTTCAGGAGAGATGGCTTCCGTCACTTTTTTATCGCTAATGTGTTTTGGAAGTGGCAATTGAACAATGAATCCGTCAATCTCCTCGTCCTTGTTCAAACGATCAACCTCTTCAAGCAATTCCTTTTCGGATACAGTATCATTTAAACGAACGATGGTGCTGTGCATTCCTACTTTCTCACAAGCAGCAATTTTTGCATTAACATAAGTAATACTTGCTCCATTACTGCCCACTAAAACAGCTACTAAGTGAGGAATTTTCCCACCCTTAGCCTTAACTCTTTTGATTTCCTCGGCTACTTCTAATTTAATTTCTGTAGCTGTCTTTTTACCGTCTAGTAGTTGCATAATTATCGTCCCATTCCGCCAGGCATTTGAGGCATGTTTTTCATCATTTTAGCCATGTTCTGTTTGTTACCCATCATCTTCATCATCTTGCTGGTTTGTTCAAACTGCTTCATTAATTTATTCAATTCTTGAACAGAATTTCCACTTCCATCAGCAATTCGCTTTCTTCTTGTACCATTAATGATTTTGGGGTTCCCTCTTTCTTCAGGGGTCATTGAATGAATCATGGCTTCAATTCCTTTAAAAGCATCATCGTCAATGTCAACATCTTTAATGGCTTTGCCGACTCCAGGAATCATTCCTACCAAATCTTTCATGTTACCCATTTTCTTGATTTGGTTTATTTGATCCAAGAAATCGTTGAAGTCAAATTGATTCTTTGCAATTCTCTTCTGCAGCCTTCTCGCCTTTTCCTCGTCGTATTGTTCTTGCGCTCTTTCTACTAAAGAAACCACATCACCCATACCCAAAATACGGTCGGCCATTCTGTTTGGATAGAATAAATCAAGGGCTTCCATTTTCTCACCCGTACCAACAAATTTAATAGGCTTATCAACAACAGAGCGAATAGATAGTGCCGCTCCACCTCTCGTATCACCGTCTAATTTAGTAAGTACAACGCCATCAAAATTAATTTTTTCGTTGAACGCCTTTGCTGTATTCACTGCATCTTGACCAGTCATTGAATCAACTACAAACAATGTCTCAGAAGGAGTAATTGCATTTTTAACAGCAGCTATTTCAGCCATCATCTGTTGATCTACTGCTAAACGACCTGCAGTATCTACAATAACCGTATCGAAACCTTTCGATTTAGCGTGTACAATTGCGGCCTTCGCAATTGATACAGGATCTTTATTGTCTTTATCAGAATATACTTCTACTCCAATTTGTTCACCCAAGACATGCAATTGGTCAATTGCTGCAGGTCGGTAAACATCACAAGCTACTAAAAGAGGATTCTTCTTTCTCTTGTTAAGCAGTAAGTGGGCTAATTTTCCTGAAAAAGTTGTTTTACCTGACCCCTGCAAGCCTGCGATTAAGACAACCGAAGGGTTTCCAGAAAGATTAATATCTACCTGCTCACCTCCCATTAAGCTAGAAAGCTCGTCGTGGGTAATTTTTGTAAAAAGCTGACTTGGAGAAACGGATGTCAATACATTCTGACCAATGGCTTTGTCCTTTACCGCATCAGAAAAGCTTTTTGCCGTTTTGTAGTTTACATCGGCATCTAATAAAGCACGTCGAATTTCTTTTGTGGTTTCCGCTACGTTAACCTCACTAATTTGACCTTGACCTTTTAGTACTTTTAGCGCTCTGTCGAGCTTGTCGGATAAATTCTCAAACATCTTTCTTCACAATTTTTAGAAATGTAAAATTAACGAATATAGCTAGCCTATAAAACCTTGAACGAGATATAATCTAGCCTTGAATGCATCCAAACTTAGAAATGAAATTGAATGCTACATTTTTTCAGGAACCTGAATTCCCAATAAATCCATTCCATTAGAAATAACCTCTGCAGTTTTAGCACAAATCATTAACCTTAGGTTCTTTATCTCCTCATTTTCTTCCTTAACAATTGGCGTTGTATTTTGGTAAAAATGATTGAACACTTTCACCAACTCATAAATGTAGTTCGCCAACAATGCCGGACTTTTCTGAACAGCTGATTCGTTTAGTATTTCCGGAAAGTCATACAATTGCTTAATCACAGAAATATCTTCTGCATCTAAAGGAGCATTCTTAAAGTCAAGAGAACCTTCAGTATAATTAGATTTTCTTAAAATGGATTTAATTCTTGCGTGTGTGTATTGAATGAAAGGTCCTGTATTACCGTTAAAATCAACCGACTCCTTTGGGTCAAATAACATTCTCTTTTTAGGATCTACTTTTAAGATGAAATATTTCAATGCTCCCAACCCAATTTTCCAATACAATTCTTGTCTCTGCTCGTCTTCCATTCCTTCCAACTTTCCTAGTTCTTCAGAAATTTCTTGTGCAGTATTTTTCATTTCCAGCATTAAATCGTCGGCATCAACTACAGTTCCTTCTCTCGACTTCATTTTGCCAGAAGGTAAATCAACCATCCCATAAGAAAGGTGTTCAATTCCTTTTGCCCAATCAAATCCCATTTTTTGCAGTATCAAAGCCAACACATTGAAGTGATAATCTTGCTCATTTCCAACTACGTAGTAATAATTCTTGCAATGAAATTCTTCTTCTCTAATAATTGCTGTCCCAATATCTTGTGTAATGTAAACGGATGTACCATCAGAACGCAATAGTATCTTATTATCTAGCTTATCTCCCTCAAGATTAATCCAGATGGAACCATCATCTTTTTTATAAAATGACTCTGTATCGATATGCGCCAGTACCTTTTCCTTTCCAATTAAATACGTATCTGATTCATAATACAACTTATCAAAATCAACTCCCATGGTGGCGTAAGTACTTTCAAAGCCTTCGTATACCCATGAGTTCATGGTTTTCCAAAGCTCAACGATTTCGGGTTTTCCCGCTTCCCATTGTCGCAACATTTCTTGTGCTTCTATAATAATTGGTGCCTCCTTTTTTGCTTCGTCTTCGGTTTTCCCGGCAGCCATTAATGCTGCTATTTCCTTCTTGTATTCTTGGTCAAAACGAACATAAAAATTACCCACCAGTTTATCCCCTTTTAATCCGGTGGTGGCAGGTGTTTCAGCATTTCCAAATTTCTGCCAAGCCACCATTGACTTACAAATATGAATTCCACGATCATTAATAATCTGAACTTTTATTACTTCATGACCATTAGCTTTTAAGATTCGTGAAACCGAATTCCCTAAGAAGTTATTCCGTAAATGTCCTAGATGCAATGGTTTATTGGTGTTTGGAGAAGAGTACTCCACCATTACTATTTCTTTGGAGTTCGGTTCAGCGTAACCAAAAGTAGACGAAGTGCCTGTTGACTTTAAAAAGTCAGACCAATAGCTTGGATTTATTACTAAATTTAAAAAGCCTTTGACTACGTTATAATCAACAACTAGATCAACGTTGTTTTTCAAGTACTCACCAATTACTTCACCTGATTGTTCAGGAGATTTTTTCGTAATGCGCAAGAATGGGAAAACAACCAGCGTAATATCTCCATCAAATTCTTTTCGTGTTTTTTGAAGCTGAATTTGGGAATCATCCAAAGCAATTTCAAATACTGCAACAAATGTTTCTTTTATTGCTCTTACTAGTTGATTGTTTAAGTTTTCCATTAAGAAAGTTTCTGTTCTAACGTATTTGTTGTGTTTACCAAAATATCAAAAGCCGTTTCAGCCATTAAGTTTTGTTTGTTGTCAAGTGTTGGATTGATTTCCACCATTTCAAAACAAACCAATTTATCTGATTGAATTAAATGTTGAATGATTGAATCTGCTTCTTCCGGAGTGTAACCGTTTGGAACTGGAGTCCCTGTCCCCATTGACACAAGATCACAATCCATGCTATCTACATCAAAAGAGATGTAAACCAAGTCACAGTTTTTCAAAATTTCAAGTGCCGCTTTACAAGCCGCTTTTATTCCTTTTTCTCTCGTTTCAGCTACCGTAAAGATCTTTATCCCTTCGCGATGAATCAACTCATTCTCCGGAAACTCTGTGTCCCGAACTCCAAAAAATACAATATCTTCCGTTTTTACTTTTGGAGAAATACCTCCCATTTCCTTTAACTCATTCCAGTGCTCAATTGCCTCCTTTGAAGGTTCTTTCACTTGACATTCTTTGTTGTCAAACGCAATGGCTGTTGCCAAAGGCATACCATGTACGTTCCCTGTTGGTGAGGTATAAGGTGAATGTAAATCAGCATGTGCATCAATCCATATGGCACCTAATCTCTTTGTTGGATACTTCTTTTTAATACCTGCTATTGTTCCACCCGCAGAAGAATGATCTGCCGCTAAAATCAATGGAAATTTACCTTCAGAAAGCGTTTCCTCAACTTGGTTGCAAACTCGTTTATATACTTTCGTAATTCCTTTTATTCGCTTAGCGGTAGCTAATTTTACAGAATCAAAAAGCAATTCGTTGTTATGCTTCAAGGTAACAATCTTGTTTTTTAAAAAGTAATCACTCCCTTTATTCAATGATGCAATCCGCAATGCATCTATCCCTAAACTAGCTCCCCTGGTTCCAGCTCCTAATTCCGATTTGTTCTCGATTAATTGTATTTGCATATAAAAACATTGGTAATTCGAGGCAAAAATAAGTTAATTCAAGTATCCATTAATCGTGTGATATTCTTATTTGACTATCATTTTTATACATTCATCTAAAATATCAGACAATAAATATTTGTACATCAACTTTTTTCTTTCTACTTTTTCAACCTTAACCAATTAAGTCGATTAACATTTCATGCGAAAGCAAGAGCTTTTTAAAACAAGGAGTCATTTAACTCTTTTTGTGCTATTTGTGCTTTTATTTAGCGCTTGTGATAACATTTCATTTCAAGATGGTATTACTGAGGGTAAAATAGAATACGACATTTCTTACCCAAACATCGCAGAAGATAACTTCATGTTGGACCTAATGCCGAAAAACATGAGCACTACTTTTGTCGATAACAGTTATCGAAGTGACATCATTGCAGGAATGGGAATTTTCAAAACTTCCATTATTTGTAATGAGGGAAACGAAAAGTTAATTCATTCGATTAAAATGCTACGTACAAAGTATGCAAGTGAACTTACTAAAGAAGACTTCAAAAATTTAACCCTGCATTTAATGAAGTGGAGGTGAAATTTACGGATGAAACGAAAGAAATTGCAGGATACAATTGCAAGTCAGCAGAGGTTAAAGTACTTGGAGACAGCGTGTGGACGTTTAACGTTTTCTATACTGATGAGATTAACATTAAAAATGTAAATGGCCACACTCCCTTTAAACCGATTAAGGGCGTATTAATGGAATATCAGTTGTTAAGCAATAATGTTTTAATGAAGTTTACTGCAACCAAGGTGATTCAGGAAGACATTGATGCTTCAGTATTAGCGCTTGATGAAGACTATGAAATGGTAGAACCCAAGAAATTAAAATTGGAAATTGAGAAGCTTTTCGCCAACATTATCTAGTTCTGTTGGTTATTTTTGTAGAAAAATTAAAACCATGAAAAATATAACATTAGCAATTGCTTTCTTACTAAGCAGTTTTTCAATCATTGCTCAAGATTTTGAAGGAACCATTACTTATGAAATGGTATATGAAAACCTTTCTCCACAGATTAAGCCAATGGCAGGAATGTTACCAAAATCTTCTACTGTAGAAGTGAGAGGAGAACTTTCTAAAACAACTACACCAAACGCAATGGGTGGTGAAATTAATGTAATCATTAACAGTACAACCGGCGAAACACTGACTTTAATGAATTTGATGGGTCAGAAGTATGCAACCAAAATGAATAGCGAAGACATTAAGGATGAGGAAAAACCTGAAATTGTTTACACTGACGAGACGAAAGAGATTTTAGGGTACGATTGTAAAAAAGCAGTTGCTACAGACAAAGAAGGCAATGAAGTGGAAGTTTATTACACGGAGGAAATCGATGTAAAAGTTTCTAACTCAGTGGATGGTATAAAAGGTTTCCCAATGCAAGTAATGATTACGCAGGACATGTTTACGATGACTCAAACAGTGACTGAAATCGATAAAGGAAAGGTTAAAAAAATTAAAATGGAGGTTCCTTCAGATTATACATTAAAGACCCTTGAAGAATTGCAAAAAATGGGTGCAGGCGGAATGTAAAGTATCCACTGTTCATAACTTATTCAAAGCCGTTTTTACATGTGTAGGAACGGCTTTATTTTTGTTTTACACAAAGATTCAACTGAATGGCTCAAAATCGTTTTAAATCAGATACTCCTGAAGAAAATTCTTCTAAAAAGAGAGACAAAAAAACGACTAGCAAGAAAAAGATCTTCGGCGAGAAGAAAGTAACTATCTCTAAGTACGCAAATTTCTTCAAGAATGAGAAGACACAGCAGGTTGTAGGTGTTGGACTAATACTAACTTCTGCCGTACTTCTACTCGCTTTTACTTCATTCTTATTTACATGGAAAGCTGACCAAAGTAAAGTTGAAATACCTTTTTGGGATTACTATCAAGACTCATCGTTAGTTGCAGAAAACTGGCTGGGAAAAATCGGTGCAGCTGTTTCTCACCAATTTATATACGAGTGGTTTGGAATCGCTTCCTTTCTTTTTGTTGGGCTTTCTTTTTTAATTGGATTTAGAATTCTATTCAAAACGAGCCTCTTGCCAATTTTCAAAACCATTAAATATTCCTTGTTTGGTTTAGTATGGTTAGCGTTATTCTTTGGGTTCTTTTTTAAAAATGACTTGTTCTATCTTGGTGGGGCTGTTGGTTATGAATTAAATCTCTTTTTAAATTCTAACCTCGGTAAAATTGGAAGTGGAATTTTTATTTTCTTTTTGCTTAGCATTTTTATCATTAGCGTTTTCGATGTTAAAGCATTTTTCAAAAGTTTCAAAAAAGAGGTAGATCAAATTCGACAAGAAGAAGCGGAAAATCGAGAAGCAATTAACCCAGAAAAAACCATCGATGAACTTCATGATGCTGCAGAAGCGGAATTAGAAAGCGAAAACGATGATCTTAATCAAGAAAGTGAAATTCCTGTTAAAGAAGAGTTTCAATTAGAAGTAGATGAAACGGAGGAAGATAAAGTTGTTGAAGACAACTTTCCGCTTGAGGTTGAAACTCCAGTTGAAGAAAAAGCAGCAGGAGCTGTTGAGTTAGACACTGAAGTAACGGAAGAACTAAATGAGATACCTAATGAAGTTGCTTTAGAAATTGAGGAGTCAGCAGAGAAGGATGAAATATTAAGTGACAAGGAGGTTAATAAGAAGTTGAAAGATTATGGTGAGTACGACCCAACCTTAGACCTTTCAGAATACAAAATGCCCGGTATTGATTTACTTGCTGACCATGGCGACGGAAAGATAAAGGTTGACAAAGAAGAACTAGAGGCGAATAAAAATAGGATTGTCAATACCTTAGAAAATTACAACATCAAAATACAATCCATCAAGGCAACCATTGGGCCAACGGTTACCTTGTATGAAATTGTACCTGCTCCGGGTGTTAGAATATCAAAAATCAAGAATTTAGAAGATGATATTGCACTTAGTTTAGCCGCCTTAGGTATTCGAATCATTGCTCCTATTCCGGGAAAAGGAACCATCGGAATTGAAGTGCCAAATCAGAATCCAGATGTAGTTTCCATGCGAACAGTAATTGCTTCTGAGAAATTTCAGAATGCAAAATATGATTTACCAGTTGTAATGGGCAAAACCATTTCAAATGAAATTTTTGCTTTTGATTTGGCAAAAATGCCTCACCTGCTGATGGCAGGAGCAACAGGTCAGGGTAAGTCAGTTGGTTTAAATGCTGTTTTAACTTCGCTGTTGTACAAAAAGCATCCTGCGCAACTGAAGTTTGTGTTAGTAGACCCTAAAAAGGTTGAATTGACTTTGTTCAACAAAATTGAACGCCACTTTTTAGCTAAACTTCCAGATTCAGAGGATGCCATTATTACCGATAATCAGAAAGTAATTCATACACTAAATTCATTGTGTATTGAAATGGATGATCGCTATGAATTATTGAAAAATGCATTTGTACGAAACATTAAAGAGTACAATGCGAAATTCATTGCAAGAAAGCTAAACCCCGAAAATGGTCACAAATACTTGCCTTACATTGTTTTGGTCATTGACGAGTTTGCTGATTTAATAATGACTGCAGGAAAGGAGGTGGAAACCCCTATTGCACGATTGGCTCAGTTAGCAAGAGCCATAGGCATTCACTTAATTATTGCAACACAGCGACCGTCTACCAACATTATTACTGGGTCCATTAAGGCCAACTTCCCAGCTCGTATAGCATTTCGAGTAACAACGGGAATTGACTCTAGAACTATCTTAGATTCAGGAGGCGCTGAGCAGTTAATAGGTAGAGGAGATATGTTGCTTTCAACAGGAAGCGATTTAGTACGTTTACAGTGTGCATTTGTCGATACTCCAGAAGTAGAAGCAATCACAGAGTTCATTGGCAATCAACGAGCATATCCCGATGCATTTCTGCTACCTGAATACATTGATGAAAATGCTCAGTCGATTGGAGAAATAGATAAGTCGGAGCGAGATGCATTGTTTGAAGATGCTGCTAGAATTATAGTACAACATCAGCAAGGGTCAGCTTCACTTTTACAACGAAAATTGAAGCTTGGCTACAATAGAGCTGGTCGTATTGTTGACCAATTAGAGGCTGCCGGAATCATCGGTCCTTTTGAAGGAAGTAAGGCCAGACAAGTGCTCATAGTAGATGAAATGAGTTTGGAACAATTATTGAATAACGAGTAGAAAATAAATAAATATGAAATTTTTATTAAAAATTGGAACGGTATTAAGCTTAGTTATAGCAACCGTTAATGTGAGTGCTCAAGATGCAAAAGCAAAGGGAATTTTAGATAAGCTTAGCGCAAAGACAAAAACGTATACGAGCATGAGCGCAACTTTTGAGTACACCATGAAAAATGTTGCTGAAGATATTGAGGAATCTCAATCCGGATCGCTGGTAACACAAGGTGATAAATACCATCTTGAAATTGCTGGTCAGAAAATTATTTGTGATGGAGAAACAGTTTGGACTGTTCTAGATGAGGCCGAAGAAGTGCAAATAAACGGTGTTCCTGACGCTGACGAAACAGAAGACTACATTAGCCCTACTAAAATATTAACGCTTTGGGAAAAAGGCTTTAAATACAAATTCGATAAAAGCATTACCTTAAATGGTGCCGCAGTAGATGTGATTAACCTCTATCCTGAAAAGGCTGACGAACAAAGCTTCCACACCATTAAAATTTATGTAAATAAAGCTCAAATGGAAGTTGATCAAATTGACATTAAAGGAAAAGATGGGACTGATTTTGTATACAAAATCAAAACATTTAAAACAAACGAAAACATCTCAGCAGATACTTTTGTATTTTCAACTGCAAAGAATCCGACCTACGATGTAATCGATTTGAGATAAGTAATAAAAACATATTTTATTATTAAAGCCACGCACTTGTCGTGGCTTTAATTTTTTGCACATCTACCTTAATTAATCTATTTGTTTTTAGGCTATCCCCGTCGATGGTAAAACTAACTGGAACATACTCTCCTAAGCTGTTATAATAGTATCCATTCAATTCATTGTTATTGCCGAGTACGAAGTTAAATTTCACCTCTCCCCTCGTCCAGTAAGGATTTTCC
>Ga0206129_10004037_pt1 | contig 16483 bp, 17 predicted proteins | sample Helgoland_Spring_8_FD_148616 | JGI IMG/M metagenome (GOLD analysis project Ga0206129, IMG submission 148616) | Pelagic subsurface seawater microbial communities from Kabeltonne, Helgoland, North Sea - Helgoland_Spring_Bloom_20160502_2 | ecosystem: Environmental > Aquatic > Marine > Epipelagic ...
TTCTATAATTGAACCGACCAAGGAGAGATAAGATGGATCAGAGCAAGATTAACGCGTTGCGCGCAGAACCGGTTGCGACACGCACGCATATCATTGGCGGCGAACATGTGCCTGCGTCTGATGGCGGTTTGATGGACATTCTCTCGCCTATTGATGGGCAGGTTTTGACGCAAACAGCGAAGGGGACTGTCGCGGATATGGAGGCGGCGATTGGTGCGGCGCGCGCGGCCTTTGAGGACAAGCGGTGGGCGGGGCAACCCCCGGCGGCGCGTAAGAAAGTGCTGATGAAATGGGCCGATTTGATCGAGGCCAATGCGTTGGAACTGGCCGTTTTAGGCGTGCGCGACAATGGCACAGAGATCAATATGGCAATCAAAGCCGAGCCGGGATCAGCAGCGGGTACGATCCGTTATTACGCGGAAGCCTTGGACAAGATTTACGGCGAAATCGCTGCGACGCCCTCGGACATCTTGGGGATGATCCACAAGGAGCCAGTGGGTGTTGTCGGCGCGATTATTCCTTGGAATTTCCCGATGATGATCGGTGCTTGGAAATTGGGACCAGCCTTGGCGATGGGCAATTCGGTGGTGTTGAAACCGTCGGAAACCGCGTCGTTGTCGCTGATGCGCATGGTGGAATTGGCGCATGAGGCGGGCTTGCCCGATGGTGTTTTGAACGCGGTCACGGGCGAAGGCGCAGTCGTGGGCGAGGCGATGGGCCTGTCGATGGATGTGGACGTTCTGGTGTTCACCGGGTCAGGCGGGACAGGGCGGCGCTTGATGGAATATGCGGCGCGTTCGAACATGAAGCGGGTCTATTTGGAGTTGGGTGGGAAGTCCCCAAATGTGATTTTCGCGGACGCGCCGAATTTGGATGAGGCGGCGAAGGTTGCTGCGGGGGGCATTTTCCGCAACTCGGGACAGGTCTGTGTGGCTGGTTCGCGGCTCTTGGTCGAGGCATCGATCCATGATGAATTTGTCGCGGAAGTGGCCAAGGCGAGCAGTGCGATGAAGGTTGGTGATCCTTTGGATCTTGGGACTGCGATTGGTGCTGTTAACTCTGAAATCCAGCTGAAAGCGAACCTTGGGTTTGTAGAAACAGCGCGCGCCGAGGGCGGTGATGTTGTCCTTGGGGGGAGCCGAATTTTGCAAGAAACAGGCGGCTATTACATGGAACCGACGATTGTGACGGGGGTCACAGTTGATGCGACTTTGACGCAAAAAGAGGTGTTCGGTCCTGTGCTTGGCGTGACTGCGTTTGAGAGTGATGAAGAGGCGGTGCGCCTTGCGAATGCGACCGTTTACGGTCTGGCGGGTGCTGTTTGGACATCGAACCTGAGCCGTGCGCATCGCATGGTGAGAGAAATCAAAACAGGCGTGATGCATGTGAATACATATGGCGGCGCTGATGGGACTGTGCCGCTGGGGGGTGTCGGTCAATCGGGGAATGGAAGTGATAAATCGCTGCATGCGATCGAGAAATACATTAACCTCAAGACCGCGTGGATCAAGCTCTAGGTTGCTTGGAACCCGGGTCTAATTGTTCAAGCAAATCAAGAAGTTGCTCATAATTTTTGTCGCCCAGAGTTTCGCGAAAGCCAACGACGATTTGTGCTGATTGATCGGTGTAGTCGTCGATCAGTTTTTGGCCGGCTTCGGTGATTGTGATGATCTGGCGGCGTCGGTCTTTGTCGTCGCGCTTTTGGCTGATCAAACCCTTGTTGCGCATGGTCGTCGCGATGCGGGTGAGGCTAGGGAACAAAAGCGATGCGCGATTTGCGAGTGTTGATGTGTCGAGCGCGCCAAATTCGCTGAGCACACGGAGCACGCGCCATTGTTGTTCGGTGATGCCTGTTTTGGTGAGCATTTCACGAATAGGAAACATCACGCCTTCGCGCGCGCGAATCAGCGCAATGGGCAAAGAGCGCGAGGTGTTGGGTAGCTTTGACGTCATGGTCTGTGTGTTTTGCACTATGTTTGCACGTCTGCCAAGTCATGCTTGACAACTCTGCGGTGCATTCCTTAACTTGATAATAGTTAACATGTTAAGGAATGACGTGCCGCACTTTCAAATTGAGTATTCCGCGAACCTTGAAGCGGTGGTTGATGTGGGCGCGCTTTGCGAGGCGATCCGCGCAGAAGCAGTGCAGATTGATGCGTTCCCTCTGGCAGGTGTGCGCGTGCGCGCGACGCGTGTGGATCATTATGCGATTGCCGATGGCAATGCGAAACATGGCTTTATCGACCTGTCTGTGCGTCTGCGCGAGGGACGTGCGCAGGATGTGAAAGAAGCTGCAATTTTACGCATTTTTGCAGTGATGAAGAATTTTCTGACACCTGCGATGGGCGCGCATTCCATAGCACTATCTGCAGAAATGCGTGACATTGATGCGTCGCTTTCCCCGAAATTTGGTACGATTAGAGACCACTTGGAGACCTCCTCATGAGTACACTCGACGATAATATTGCAAAACTAAGTGGCTTTCTTGGGCGCTTTCGCGAAACAGGCATTCAAAACCGTATTGGCGGACAGGATGTTGTGGGATCTGGCGGTGTGTTTCAGGCGCACTCGCCTGTGGATAAATCGCTAATTTGCGACGTCGCACATGGGACGGCCGTTGATATTGATCGAGCTGCAAATGCGGCGTCTGATGCGTTTGCGGATTGGCGCGATATGCCGGCGTTGGAGCGTAAGAAGATTCTGATCCGCGTGGCAGAAGGGATTGAGGCGCGCGCCGAAGAGATTGCGTTGTGCGAATGCTGGGACACTGGCCAAGCGCTGAAATTCATGTCGAAAGCGGCATTACGTGGCGCTGAAAACTTCCGCTATTTTGCAGATCAGGTTGTGCAGGCACGTGATGGACAGCATTTGCAATCGCCCACCTTGATGAACGTCACGATGCGCAAGCCGATTGGGCCTGTGGGGGTGATCACGCCCTGGAATACGCCGTTCATGTTATCAACTTGGAAGATCGCGCCAGCGCTCGCTGCGGGCTGCACTGTGGTTCACAAACCAGCCGAAGCATCGCCCCTGACCGCGCGTCTTTTGGTGGAGATTGCTGAGGAAGCAGGACTGCCAGCGGGTGTCTTGAACACGGTTAACGGATTTGGCGAAGGCGCGGGAAAAGCGCTGTGTGAACATCCCAAAATCAAGGCGATCGCGTTCGTCGGTGAAAGCGCGACAGGCTCGCTGATCATCAAGCAAGGTGCGGATACATTGAAGCGCAATCACTTGGAGTTGGGTGGTAAGAACCCTGTGATTGTTTTTGAAGACGCGGATCTTGAGCGCGCGCTCGATGCGGTTATTTTCATGATTTATTCGATCAATGGAGAGCGCTGTACATCGTCGTCGCGGTTGTTGGTTCAGGATACCATTCGCGAAGAGTTTGAAGCGAAATTGGTGGCGCGCGTGAATAACATCCGTGTTGGTCATCCGCTTGATCCCAAGACAGAGATTGGGCCGCTTGTCACGGAAGAACACTTCAATAAAGTGACCAGCTATTTCGAGATTGCGAAGGAAGATGGTGCGACTGTTGCGGCGGGTGGTGAGGTTGTTGGCGATGAAGGTTACTTTGTGCGCCCAACGCTTTTCACCAATGCGAACAATGGTATGCGTATCGCTCAGGAAGAAATTTTTGGTCCTGTTTTGACCTCTATTCCGTTCAATACGGAGGAGGAAGCGCTGAGTATGGCCAATGATACAGACTATGGTTTGACGGGGTATTTGTGGACCAACGATCTGACCCGAGCGCTGCGGTTTACGGACAGGCTGGAGGCCGGAATGATCTGGGTGAACTCTGAAAATGTGCGCCATCTGCCCACCCCGTTTGGGGGCGTTAAAGCCAGCGGGATTGGTCGCGATGGCGGCGATTGGTCATTCGAATTCTACATGGAGCAGAAGCATATCGGCTTTGCGACAGGTCAACATAAAATCACCAAATTAGGAGCGCTCTGATGCCGGTTCCAGCCCCAAATCTATACCCGGATTTCAACACCATTCGCTTGTCTCACGCATGTTTGAACGTGAAGGACCTCGCGGTTTCGAAAGAGTTTTACACCAATATTTTGGGTCTCCAGGTTACCGATGAAAACGACACGCACGTTTACCTTCGCGCGATGGAAGAGCGGGGGCATCACTGTATCGTTCTACAAAAATCGGATGATCCTGGCACGGTTGAGGTGATGGGTTTCAAGACATTTGATGAGGATGATCTAGACAAAGCAAAGGTGTATTTCGAGGGCAAAGGGCGACCTACGTCTTGGGTGGATCGCCCGTATCAGGGACGCACTTTGCTGACCTCTGACAATATGGGCATTCCTCTGGAATTCTATCACAAGATGGATCGTTTAGAGCCGATTCACCAGAAATACGCGCTTTACCGTGGCGTGAAACCGCTGCGGATTGATCACTTCAATTGCTTTAGTCATGATGTGGATGCCTCTGTTGAATTTTACTCTGATTTCGGGTTTCGCGTGACGGAATATACCGAGGACGACGAGAGCAAAAAGATCTGGGCGGCGTGGATGCATCGCAAAGGTGGCGTGCATGATATGGCGTTCACCAACGGCACTGGACCGCGCATGCACCATGTTGCGTTTTGGGTTCCGACACCGCTCAATATCATCGATTTGCTCGATCTGATGGCGACGACGGGGCATGTGGATAACATTGAACGCGGACCCGGACGGCATGGCATTTCGAACGCCTTTTTTCTTTATATTCTCGACCCTGATGGGCATCGGATCGAGATTTATTGCTCTGACTATCAAACGGTCGATCCAGATATGGAGCCGATCAAATGGGACTTGCAAGACCCGCAGCGTCAGACGCTTTGGGGGGCTGCTGCGCCGCGCTCTTGGTTTGAGCATGGAACAAGGTTTGTAGGTGTCGACACGCAAGAGTCACAAATCGCGGCGAGCCCGATCATCGCGCCATAAAGTAGGGACAATTTGATGGATTGGGACGAATACGCCCATTGGGGCAAAAAGATTGCTGATTGGAGCGCAGATTATCACAAAGGTCTGCGTGACCGCCCTGTGCGTGCGCAAACCGCTTATGGTGAGATCGCTGCACAACTGCCGAAATCACCGCCTGAAGGCAGTGACATGATGGAAAACATCATGGCGGATTTCGAGAATATCGTGATGCCGGGGATCACCCATTGGCAGCATCCGCGTTTTTTCGCGTATTTTAATTCTAACGCTGCTGCGCCGTCGATGTTGGCGGAGTTGCTGGTCACGACAATTGCCGCGCAATGTATGCTTTGGCAGACCTCACCCGCTGCGACCGAAGTTGAAGGCGTGATGATTGATTGGTTGCGCCAAGCGATGGGTTTGAAAGAGGGTTACACGGGCGTTATCCAAGATAGTGCGTCCTCTGCGACGCTGTCTGCGGTGCTCACTATGCGTGAACGCGCGCTTGGGTATACGGGCAATCAGGACGGCTTGAACGGCAAAGGCAATCTGCGGATTTATTGCTCTGAGCAGGTCCATTCCTCGATCGATCGCGCGTGTTGGGTGGCGGGCATTGGTCAGGCGAACTTGGTTAAGATTGCGGGCACAGGTGAACGGTTTAGTATGGATGCGGGTGCTTTGCTGGCGGCCATTAATGAGGATCGCGCGGCGGGGCATACGCCCGCTGGGATCATTGCTATTACGGGCGGTACTGGCATCGGTGCCTGTGATGATCTTGGAGCAGTTTTGAAGGTCGCGCAGAGCGAGGATCTCTATACGCATCTAGACGCTGCATGGGCAGGCGCGGCGATGATCGTGCCTGAATTCCAGCGAGATTTCTGGGCAGAAGTTAACGGATTTGATAGCATTGTGTTCAATCCGCACAAATGGCTTGGCGCGAATTTCGATTGCTCTGTGCAGTTCTTGCGTGATGCGCAGCCGCAGTTGAATACGCTCAAAATCGAGCCGGAGTATTTGAAAACCACAGGTGAAAGCGTGGTTAATTATTCTGAATGGACGATTCCTTTGGGGCGTCGTTTCCGCGCTTTGAAGCTTTGGTTTTTGATCCGTTCCTACGGATTGGAAGGTTTGCGGATGCGCATTCGCAATCATGTGCTTTGGGCCGGTGAAGTTTGTGAAGAGATCCGCAAACTTGACGGGTTTGAGATTGTGACAGAGCCGATCTTGAGCCTGTTTTCGTTCCGGTGTCCCGGCGATGATGAGATGCAGCAACGCTTTGTTGATGCGCTTAATGATGACGGGCGGATTTATATCACGCAGGGCATGTTTGAAGATCGGCGTATGATCCGGTTTCAGGTGGGTCAATTCGATACAACACGCGAGGACGTTATGATGGCGCACAGCGTGATTAAGGAAGTTTGGGAGTCTATGTCATGAATTTTGCAAGCTTTTCTGCCGATGGGCAGAGTTTCTATGGTGCTGTTGCAGAGGGCGGCATGGTCGCGCTGAATTCGGTGTGTCCGCAGTGGCCGACCTTGCTGGATGTGATTGAAGCGGGGGCCCTGGCGGAGCTGGAAAAGGTCGCAGAGGGGCGTCCAGTCACGCATGAAGACTATGAGTTCGAGATGGTTTTGCCCAACGCGAAACGTATTCTTTGCGTCGGCGTGAACTTTCCTGATCGCAATGCGGAGTATAAGGATGGCACGACTTCGGCGCCTAAATATATGTCGTTGTTTCCGCGTTTCGCGAGTGGGTTTACGGGGCATAATCAGCCCTTGATTAGGCCACCTGAGAACCAGACGCTTGATTATGAAGGGGAGGTGGCAATTGTCATTGGCAAGGCGGGTCGCCGCATTGCGCAAGATGATGCTTATGACCACATCGCGGCGATCACGATCTGTAATGAAGGCACAATCCGCGATTGGGTGCGCCATGCAAAGTTCAACGTCACGCAGGGCAAGAACTGGGATCGATCCGCCGCGATGGGGCCTTGGTTGGTGCCGTTCAAGGAAGCATCTCAGCTTGATGACGCGCGGATCTTAACACGTGTGAACGGGGAAGTTCGTCAGGATGATGTGCTCAGTCGCATGATGCATCCGATCCGGCGCGAGATCGAATATATCTCGACCTTTATGACGCTTCAGGCAGGGGATATTATTGTGACGGGGACGCCTACAGGGGCTGGTGCGCGCTTTGATCCGCCGAGGTATCTGAAACCCGGAGACGTGGTTGAGGTTGAGGTGAATGGCATCGGAACCTTGGTTAACACTGTGGCTGATGAAGTGCTATGAACGAAGGTGATCACGCGCAAGCAGCGACTGATTTATTAGCGGCTGAGAAGTCGGGTGAGCAGATTGGTTTGCTCACTCTAAAGCATCCTGAAATGGGGATGGATGACGCCTATGCGGTGCAAAACGCGATCTATCGCGCGAAGCTGGCAGAGGGGCGCAAGGTTGTCGGTTGGAAGATTGGGCTCACCTCGAAAGCGATGCAATATGCGTTGAACATTGATATTCCCGACAGTGGAATTTTGTTCGATGACATGGTGTTCGCGCATGGGGCGGTTGTGCCGAAGGGACGATTTATTCAGCCGCGCATTGAAGCTGAAATTGCGTTTGTGATGAAAGCGCCAATTGGTGGCGCGGATGTCACGCGCGCCGATGTGATTGCCGCGACTGACTATGTCGCCCCCTCGATTGAGATCCTCGATACACGCATTTTGCGCGCTGATCCCGCGAGCGGCGTGACGCGTAAAGTCTATGACACGATCAGTGACAATGCCGCGAATGCGGGCGTTGTTCTGGGTGACAAACAGCACGCGCCGGATGCGTTTGATCTGCGTTGGGTCGGGGCGATTACCTCGCGCAATGGCGAGGTCGAAGAGACGGGGCTTGGGGCCGGGGTCTTGAATGATCCGGTTGAAAGCGTCGTCTGGCTCGCCCGTCGCATGGCGCAATATGGGCAGAGCATTGAGCCCGGTCATATCATTCTGTCGGGTAGCTTTATTCGCCCTGTTGAATGCCCCAGTGGCAGCAAGATTAACGCTGATTTTGGACCGTTCGGCCAAGTCGATATTTCATTCGCTTAAAGGAAATTAACCATGCCTGCACCGCATAATCCGTTCAAAGCTGCGATCAATAAAGGGGAGCTGCAGGTGGGCTGTTGGCTTGGCCTTGCGGACGCGTATGTGGCGGAGATCAGCGCCAGTGCTGGCTTTGATTGGGTCTGTGTCGATGGGGAGCATTCGCCGAATGATCTGCGTTCCATTATGGCGCAGTTGCAGGTGCTTAAGGGAAGCGGCACGCATGCGATGGTGCGCCCACCTGTGGGCGATACGGCGCTGATCAAACAATACCTTGATGCGGGTGCGCAAAGCCTGCTGATCCCGATGGTGGAGAGCGGCGCGCAGGCGCAGGCGATGGTGGATGCGGTGACCTATCCGCCGCATGGCGTGCGCGGTGTTGGCTCTGCTCTGGCGCGTGCGTCTGACTTCTCTGGGATCGCCGATTACCTCACCACGGCGCGGGACGAGATTTGCTTGATCGTGCAGGTGGAGAACCGTTTGGGCATGGACGCGCTCGACGATATTCTCGCGGTGGAGGGGATTGATGGGGTGTTCATCGGTCCTGCGGATTTGGCGGCGGACATGGGGTTCATCGGTCAAGCGGGCGCGCCTGAGGTGAAGGCGGCTGTGCTTTCTGCGATTGAGCGGATTGTGAAGGGTGGCAAGGCTGCAGGTATTCTGACGCTGGATAAAGAGCTGCAAACGGCGTGTCGCGCGCTGGGTGCGAGCTTTATCGCGACGGAGATTGATGTGACTTTGTTCGCTGGTGGGATGCGTCGGGCTGCTGCTGGATCGAAAGCGCATTTGGCGGGGCAGGGGTGTTTTGACTAGGTGTATTGCAATTATGAATTGTTTTGGTGTGTGAAATAAGATGTGAACATCGTGTAACGGGTTTTATGTGATTAACGTTGAGGTTGAAACAGGAGGCATGCCCAAGGTCTGCAGTGAGCCCTCTTTGCCGATTTTCTCTCATGCAGCAAATACCCTCTGAACGGGGCCTGGAATAATATTTCCCCGAATTGGCTGAAAATAAGGTTGCCAACTCGGGGTCGAAATATCGTCGTGTTTTGCAGCCGCACAGTTCTTACTGGCCGGACATCTGCCGCATTGCAGTAGCCCAGTCTTCGATGTGCCACATGTTCACCAGCTTGCCGTCTTTCAACTCGTGGATGTCGATGTTCATCATGTCGAAGTTACGGCCTTGGGGATCTACGCCCATGAATTCGCCTGCTGGCGTTGCGATTGAACGGCTTCTGACGATCACAAAGTCGCCGTCCTGATGAATGGCCTCAATTGTAAATTCAAGATCCGGCATAAACGCTACGATGCCAGCCGAGCGAGGCAACAGATCTTCACGGACTTCGTAATTGCCGGAATAATCGGCGTAGCTTTTCCAATCCTCGGACGTCGCAGCAAGGAATGCTGCGTTGCTTTCAGGACCTGGATTGGTGAAAATATCGTAGAAGGCATGCACGGCGGCCAAGTCTTCTGCGGCGGCGCTGGTTGCAACGAGGCTGAGGCCAAGCGCGGCGGCGGTGATTGTTTGCTTAAGAGCATTCATGGTCGTTTCTCCTGGTGTTTTAAGTTTGCCAACGGGTTGGTTAGTGGCTGGCACTACATCAGCTATCATTTCTCAAAAGGATATCAACGCCCCCTCAATGAAGGCAGTATCAACTGAGGAGAAAGCATGGGATTCTCAACAGATGTACAATGCGCCAGAACACAGGTTCCAAAGTTGCCGCCGAGACAAGAGCTGTGAAATGGCGCTGTGTCGAGAGGCTGTGTGGAAACTGCGTTGAAGATGGCGCACAGGCGCACTTTTTGCGTTCAGCTGGAATACAGGGCGGGATCGTCTTTCAGCTACCATATTGGGTTATGGAGGCGGGTGAGGGCAAATCTAGGCACATCCTGACGTATAGGTGCAAAATTGAAGGCGAATGAGGCCTATGAGACCCTTTACGCCTTCATCGCGGCGATCATCGCCGGAATGCCCATTATGTTCATGACGCGGGTCATATTGTAGGCCAGCACGTGCAGTGCCATCTCCGTCGCTACCTTTTTCAGAGTTCGCATTTTGAAGTGCGTGGCCCCCATCCATGATTTGATGGTGCCGTAGGGATGCTCGACGGTCATGCTGCGGACTGCCAATTGGGCTGGATCTTTGTCCAAGCGTTCTTGCACCCGATCAAGAACGTCCTCTTTTTCCCACCGACGTACTCGGCGGTCTTTGCTCGTCGTGCATTTTGGTTTGAGAACGCAATCGGCGCATACACCCGATGCATACGATTTGATCTCCTTGCCGTCTTGCTGGCTTGTAAATCTGTTGGTCAGTTTCTGGCCTGCTGGGCAGATATAAACATCCGTTCCTGCATCATATGCAAAGTCAGCTTTATCGAACTGACCGCGCGCCGCAGCATTTGATGTCATCGGCTTTGGGACAACGACCGAGATACCAGCCTCTTCGCTGGCGACGATCTCCTCGCCTTTATAATAACCCTTATCCGCAATTGCCGTGAGTTGATCTGTTGTCATGGCATCACGTGCTGCCACTGCCATCATCGACAATGCATCACGATCAAACCCAAGCATAGTGACTTCATGCGCAACGATCAGATGGTTGTCAGCTTCGACAGCTGTTTGCACATTGTAGCCGACAATGCGCGGCATACGTGCCGTTGTTGCCATCGATCTGGCGTCTGGGTCGCTGAATGAGACCTGTGTTTCTCCGGTCTCATCCATGCGTTGTTCGATTGATCTGTAGCGCACGGCTTCCTTTTGCAGATGTTCTAGCTTTCTCAAAGTGCGTTCCATCCGGGCTGCTCAAAGACTTCATCTGCACGATCCAACTCGCCTAGGTACCGCTCGATGGCTTTGTCGATCTCACCTAACTTTTGACGCAGCTTGCCACGCGTATAGTTCTTGGCCTTGGAATTTACCGCCTTGAACCGGCTGCCATCAATGGCAACCACATCTCCATCGAGCAGATCCATATTGCGGCAAAGAGCGACAAACTGCTGGCACACCTTGCGGATCGCAGGGCCGTTATCTTTGCGGAAGTCAGCAATCGTCTTGAAGTCAGGCTTCAACCGACCCGTCAACCAAATCAGCTCTAGATTACGCCCGCATTCCCGCTCCAAACGACGCGAAGATTGGACCTGATTGAGATATCCATAGAGATAGATCCGCAGCATCAACCCCGGATGGTAACCAGGCCGACCAGTGGCGGCGGGCTGCGCGTTGAAGCCAAGGACAGCGAGATCCAACATGTCCGCAAAAGCATCAATGGCACGGACGGGGCTGTTCTCATCGACATAATCGTCAAGATGTTCAGGCAGCAACATCGTCTGTTGGCGATCCAAACCTTCGATGAAATGCGTCATAAACAACCTCCATACCGACTACAGAAATTATACCATCACTTAGGATAAAAGGGGGAGTTTTCACACAGCCTCCGGACTAAGCCGCCTGATGCACATGCGGCATGTTTCGCCTAAAGATTTCGGTCGGAACGGCGACAGCGTCGCAGCGCAGCAGCACAACTTCCCCAAAGCGGTCATCCAATGCTGGCTGATAGGGCGGAAAACGGGCAGCAGCACTACATTCGAGGCGCTTTTGGCCAACACGCCGATTGTAGTGGTAAGAAATTAGAGGTGTTGTAGGTTCCGCCAGACGACACAGGTTAGCTATCAGACTTGATCTGATATCATCACGCAGGGTGCAAAAAGCGATGTATTTTCTGCGTTTCGGTAACGGCGGCTTTCGGGACGAGGTTCAAACTTGACCCGCTGCGCCGCCGCATGACCGCTTCCAAAGCAGTCATGAACGCAATGCGCTGCATCCGAAGAGATGGGCGGATTAATGTTGGACCGAGAGTGATGATTGTTACTCTTGGCCTGCTGACGACGGGTTATCGACCAAAAGCTGGTCAATCAACTTGCCCAACAACTGGGTTCTGCTCTTGACCCGCGCTTTTCGATAGATCGAATTGTTCTGTGCCTTGATCGTGCCGGAGCTGGTGTTGCGCAACTCCGCTATTTCATTGACAGTCATACCCTTTACAGTGAGCAAGGCGACATCCCTTTCGGCCTCACTCAGTTCCCATCGGTCAAACTGTAGAATTAGCATCTCGAAGAACTCACCTTGGGCAGACCGCAACAACCGTTGCGTTTTCTGATGGCTTTTCCTGGCAAGCTGGTAACTTTGCCGGATGAGCAGACCACCGACGAAAAACCCGAAGAAGGTTAGTATCGCAATTACTTCATGAACTATCCAGTTGGCGCTAAATAGATAATATCCTGAAATCTCACCAATCATTTCCGACAGAAACGCCAATGCAGAGGCGGTATAGATAACCACCCCTGCATTGAAGGTTCTATCGGTTCCTTGACTGCCGCTCAAATCTCAAGGGCCGAAGCTGAGCAGTCGCAATATGGCTCAGTCATCGCCATCACTGTCGCCACCTTCACTGTCGCCGCCACCATCGCTGTCGCCACCTTCACTGTCGCCGCCACCATCGCTGTCACCGCCATCGCTGTCGCCACCTTCGCTGTCGCCACCACCATCGCTATCGCTGTCACCGCCTTCACTGTCGCCGCCGCGGTCGCTATCACTTTCACTGTCATCGCTTTCGCTATCGTCGTTGCCACCGTCGTCGCTTTCGCTGTCGTCATTCTCATTGTCGTCATTGTCGTCTTCGTCTTGATCGTTGTCGTCATACTCGTCATCTGTTTCCGATCTGTCACGGACGACGGTCCCGTCTTTGCCGAGTACAATTTGACGTTCGATGCCAGGACCAGTGGCTTCAAACCGAGTATTGCCAAACAGCGTTCGACTGATCTCAATTCGCTTGAAACCCTGCTCTGTAAGCTGTTCGATAATGTCCTCCTTAGAGCTTTGAGAAAGTGCGGTGGTCGCCATCAGTGCGAATGATGTGCTTATCAAAATGGTCTTTATTTGCATTTTCTTTCCTCGTTTTGGATGCGGCCCATCAAGAGCATGAAACATGCCATCACGGAATATAACTTTGGGTTAAATGGGCCAATATAACCCAAAGAGGCATTTGCCGACAAAAGTTATATCCGGATAAAGTGATCAGACCCGATCCGAAGCAAACCCAGTATAAATGCCTCACCCGACCCGACGAGATGCTACATACAGGCGCTAGATGTTAACTTTGCCAAATGCCGCAACACGAGAGACTGACCATGATTGAGCAGACCAAATACCAGAAACTTTTCTCCACGCCACTGATACGTTTCAAAGTGCAAGATTGCGCAGTTCTGAATGCAGCACTTCTCATGGAGGGTGAGATGATGCGCGCGCAAAGCAAAGGTGTGTCCAAATCCAACCGAGGTGGCTGGCACTCCGAAGGCAACTTGTTTGATATTGATGCACCCAGCATCCAGAAAATCAAACGCTCCGCTGAGGAAGCGGTTTTTGAAGTTACACGGAAGGTCAATTCCAAATTCAAGCCAGACGACTTGAACCTGAAGCTTTTCGCTTGGATGAATGCCAATCCCTCCGGAGGGTATAATGCGCCGCACACGCATCCAGGAGCACATTGGTCAGGTGTGTATTATGTGGCACAACCCGAAGTCGAAGAAGGCTCCTCAGGAATGATCGAGTTTCTTGATCCCCGTTTTGACCTGGAACACTGGAAAATTCTTGACGCCAGTGCCTTTCGCCAAAAGCTGACCTTTCGCCCCTCCGTTGGTGAGGTGATCGTGTTTCCCTCCTATCTCATGCACTGGGTTCACCCAAACCAAAGCAATGAAGACAGAGTAACCATTGCCTTTAACGCAACTTTTCAACGTTTAAAAAAACGTTGATCAGACAGCTGCATCAAGAAGACAAATGTCCGTTTGTCTAAGGTTTGTGGCTGCTGTCAGCGCGAGCTGCAGCGGCGATAAATCCGACAAGGAGGAAAGCGCGGGCTGTTTTTGTGCTATGGGGATTGTGGCTTACTGCTGCGTTGTTCGATGCATTGAGCAACGGTTTTGATGGTCTTGATAAGCATGTGGCAGTTGGTTTTCACAGTCTGACCTTGCCATCTGGGCCTTCGTGTCGCCCCCATTTACCTGATTTGGGTCCACCTGTGGGAAGTTGGCTGCAGTGATTGGTCCGACGCATAGACATAAGAGCGGCGGGTATAAACAGTTCGTCATGCGGCTTCCTCCCATGGCGGCGCTCGGGATTTTGGAGTTTGGCCGCGTTTGAATGTCTCAACAACGATCATCACGCCGCCGCATTTAGGGCATGCCTGTTCCTTCTCGTTGGTGTCGGTGCATTGATCGTCGTCGGCTTTAAGATCAGCATCCGGGTCTACGTCAAGCAATCTCCTGATCATCTCGATCCTGTCGCGCCGAATGCCATTCGCAAGGAAGCCTGTGTGTCGGATGCGGTGGAAGCCGGAGGGCAGAACATGGATCAGGAAACGGCGGATGAACTCGGACGTGTGCAGGCGCATGACCTTCATCCTGTCGCCAGATTTGATCCGGTAGTCTTTCCATTTGAAGGCTACGGCGTTTGCATCGGCGCTCATCAGGCGGTGATTTGAGATCGCTATCCGGTGCGTGTAGCGGCTCAAATACGCCAGCACGGCTTCGGGTCCGCCGAAGGGTTGTTTGGCATAAACGACCCAGTTTATTTTGCGCAGCGGTGCAAGATATGTTGCGAAGGCATCGGGATCGGCCAGCGTTGACAGGCTGCCAAAGAACGCCAGCTTGCCCTCCTTGTGCAGCTTGGCCAACCCTTCGAGGAACAGGCGGCGGAATAACCGTGACAGGACTTTCACCGACACGAGGAACCCTTTGCGGCAGGCGACCCAACGCTGACCGTCGGATGACAAGCCGCCGCCCGGCACAACAACGTGGACATGGGGATGGTGCGTCATCGCCGAGCCCCATGTATGCAGCACCGATGTCATGCCGATCTTTGCGCCAAGATGTTTGGGATCCGCCGCAATAGTCTGCAACGTCTGAGCCGATGCCTTAAACAGAAGACCATAGACCGCCTCCTTGTTTTGATACGCGATGTCAGCGATCTGCGGTGGCAGCGTAAACACCACGTGGAAGTATTGGACGGGCAAAAGGTCCTCCATACGCGCCTGCATCCAGTCCTGCGCCGCAGCGCCTTGGCACTTCGGGCAGTGGCGATTGCGACACGAGTTGTAGGCGATGTGCTGATGGTCACATTTTGTGCAAGCCGCAACGTGACCGCCGAGGGCTGCCGTACGGCAATTCTCAATCGCCGACATCACCTTCAGCTGTGGCAGGTTCAGGTGCCCTGTTTGTTCACGACGATAGGCACCGCCATGGGCACGGAAGATGTCCGCGACCTCCAGTTTTGAGCGTCCCATCTGGGCTGGGATTAACCAGGGCCAGCCTCTCGTCGTACCAGAAGATCAAGCGGGCTGGTCACGTTCTGGATCGTCTTGGTTGCCACCTTGGTATAGATCGTCGTCGTTTCCAGCTTGGCATGACCAAGCAAAACTTGGATTACTCGGATGTCAGTCCCGCCTTCAAGCAAGTGGGTGGCAAAGCTGTGCCGCAAGGTGTGGGGTGATACCTTCTTCTTGACCTCTGCAAAGTCGCAGGCCGCCCCGAAGGCACGGTTGAACTGGCGCGTCGAGATCGGATCGATGCGGTTGCGCCCCGGAAAGAGCCAGCCAGCGGGCCGGGCTTCGCGGTAGTAGTTGCGCAGCAGATCCAGCAGGTTTGGCGACAGCATGACCTGCCGATCCTTGAGGCCTTTACCTTGTTCGATCCGGATCAGCATCCGGTCGCTGTAGATATCCCCGATCTTAAGATGGGTAACTTCACTGGCCCGCAGACCGCCGCCGTAAGCAACACTGAACGCCGCCCGGTACTTCAGGCCAGGTCCAGGCGCTACCTCAAGAATGCGCACAACTTCCTCGGCGCTGAGCACGATGGGGATCTTCTTGGCCGCCCGCTGATAGCGCATATGCGTCTTCATCTCTGGTCGAGGGCATGTCGCGGCAAAGAAGAAGCTCAGCACCGTCAGTCGAGTATTGAAGGTCGGAGCGCCAACGCCACGTTCCTTCATATCCAGTTGAAACGCCCGTAAATCCTCGGGCGTCGCAGTATCCGGCGAGCGCCCCAAAAATCGCGTAAAATCCCGCATCCCGCGCAGATACATCGATTGCGTCTTCGACTGCAGCCCTTTGATTTGCATGTCTTCGAGAAATCGCTGGCGCAGCGCAGGTACATATTGATCGGTCATAAAAACCTCCTGTTGGTCAGATTGAGAAGGTCTCAATCATCCAACAGGTTCGTCAGTTCACAAAATCACCGCGCTCCAACCTATGCGCAACACACGCCAAAAGCGCCAATACCGCGAGAGCGGTTTCGTCCTTGTCCGCAGAGTAGACATCTGGGCAGAGTGTAGCAAAGGGCTGCTTCCCACCGTTTCCACCTCGGGCGGAGTGGCAGCTAGCTACGGTTCAGGGTATGCTCTGGAGTTCATGCGAGAGCATATGGAGCAGGTG
>Ga0206129_10004038_pt1 | contig 16475 bp, 11 predicted proteins | sample Helgoland_Spring_8_FD_148616 | JGI IMG/M metagenome (GOLD analysis project Ga0206129, IMG submission 148616) | Pelagic subsurface seawater microbial communities from Kabeltonne, Helgoland, North Sea - Helgoland_Spring_Bloom_20160502_2 | ecosystem: Environmental > Aquatic > Marine > Epipelagic ...
CTTTTTTGGTGTAGGCTTCCATGCTGTTTAAACAAAAGTTCCAATATCTTATATCTTCGTGGTCAAAACCTTTGGCGGCGGCGTGCTGCTGTTTGGTGTTACCTGCAAGCTGAAGAGCCAGCCGCACAGTCAAGCACATTTCATTTTTCTCGTGCCTCAAAAAATAAAAAGAGCTTGCCTTTTTCCACCGCTCTACTCACTCTAATTTAAAAAAATATCCTACATTTAGACAGAATCTTCTAAACAAAAACGACAAGATGAAATCATTTGGAGAATACATACGGAAATCAAGAGAAAATAAAGGGTTACCTCTGAGAAAAGTTGCAGCTGCACTTGACATTGACACATCACTATTGAGTAAGATTGAACGAAATGATAGACTCGCAACAACGGAAATGATTCCTGTTCTGTCAAAAATGCTGGATAAAACTGAAAAAGAAATTCAAACTGAATTTATCAAATCAATGATAATAACAGAATTGGGAGAATTAAAGTACTTAACGTATGGTTTACAGGAAACACTTAAGTCAATCAAATAAAAAATATTGAATGGACGAAAACAACAACAATATAGATCAAACAGACTTAACCTTTTTTACCAATGAAGATGGTCATAGTTTATTAAGTAGATTTAATTCTACTTTAAAAGATACCCAATTATTTGATGTCTTAGTAGGTTATTTTAGAGCAAGTGGGTTTTATCAATTATACCAATCGCTTGAACCTGTTGAAAAGATAAGAATATTAGTAGGTTTAAGTGTAGATAAAGAATCTTACGACATTATGCAGTATCATAAGCAAATGGGTTTGTTAGATTTAGAATCACATCAAAGAACTAAAAAGATATTTCAAAAAAACTTACAAGTAGAAATTGAAACCAGTGAAGAAAATGATAGTCAATTAGAAATTGGAGTTAGAAAATTTATTGAGTTCTTGAAAAAAGAAGTTGATAATGAAACTATTGACAAAGATAAAATTGGAAATGGTAAGCAATTAGAAATAAGAGCATATCCATCTAAAAACATTCACGCTAAAGTTTATATCGGTAAATTTAAACCAGATGATAGAGATTATGGTTATGTCATTACAGGTTCAAGTAACTTTTCTCTAAATGGTCTAATAGCAAATAGAGAATTTAATGTTGAATTAAGAACTAAAAGAGATGTATTATTTGCAGAAAACCAATTTAATAAACTTTGGGCTGAAGGTGTAGATATTTCGGATGACTTTATAGATACTATTACAACAAAAACTTGGCTAAACGACCAAATAACACCTTATGAGTTATATCTAAAACTAATTTATGAATACTTAGAAGAAGATATAAATTTAGAAAATCAATTTGAACCATATCTTCCAGATGGTTTTATGAAATTGAAATATCAAAGTCAAGCAGCAATACAAGCAAAGAAAATATTAGAAACTTATAACGGAGTATTTTTAGCAGATGTAGTTGGTTTAGGTAAAACATTTATTACTGCATTGTTGCTACAACAAATTCAAGGTAGAACCTTAATTATTTGTCCTCCGGTATTAAAACAATATTGGGAAGATTCATTGTTTGATTTTGGTATAAGAAGTTTTACTGTAGAGTCCTTAGGTAAGTTAGAGCATATCATAAAAAAAGGATTAGACAGATATGATTATGTAGTTATTGATGAAGCCCATAGATTCAGAAATGAAGGCACACAATCTTATGCAAACCTTTTAGATATTTGTAGAGGTAAGAAAGTAATATTAGTAACTGCCACTCCTTTAAACAATTCAGTAGATGATATTTTTGCTCAATTAAAATTATTTCAAGCACCAAAAAACTCAACAATACCAGGCGTTCCTAATTTAGAGAAATTCTTCTCTGCTTTTAGAACTCAACTAAACAAATTAGACAAAGCAGACCCAGAGTATAAAGTTGCTATCAAAGAAATATCTGATAAAATTAAAAACAGTATTCTTAGATATGTAATGGTTCGTAGAACTAGGAATGATGTTGTTACCTATTTTCAAGAAGATATAATCAAGCAAAGGTTAGAGTTTCCAAACTTAAACGACCCTCAAAAAATTGTATATGAATACAAAGGTGATTTAGAAATCACTTTTAATAAAACAATGCAATACTTACAAGAGTTTACTTATGCAAGATATACTCCTTTGCTGTTTTACATTGGAAATAAAAGACTAACAGAATTTGAGAAGCAACAACAAAGAAATGTTGGAGGCTTTATGAAAGGTATTTTGGTAAAAAGATTAGAAAGTAGTTTTTATGCTTTCAGACAAAGTGTTGAAAGGTTTATTCTATCCTATACCAATTTCATTAATATGTTTAATGATGGTACAGTTTACATTAGTAAGAAAGCAAATGTTTATGACTTATTAGACAATGATGATTTTGATAAATTAGAAAGTTTAGTAGATGAAGAAAAAGCACATAAATATGATTCTAAAGATTTTAGAAAAGAATTTATTATCAAATTAGAATTTGATTTAAAAATCTTAAAAGATATTCAAACACAATGGCAAAGTGTAGATACTGACCCAAAGTTAGAACAGTTTATTGTAGATTTAAAAGCCAACAAAACTTTAAAAAAGAACAAATTAGTAATCTTTACAGAATCTAAAGAAACAGGAGATTATATTTTTGAAGCATTATTGAAAGAGTTTCCAGACCAAGTTTTATTTTATTCAAGTAAAGGTGGTAGGCATACCAATAACAAAACAATGTCTAATCATAATGTGGCTCGTGATATGATACAAGCCAATTTCGACCCAAATAGAAAACCAAAAGAACAAACAAACAATTTAAGAATATTAATTGCTACAGATATATTAGCAGAAGGTATCAACTTACACCGTTCTAATATTTTGATTAATTATGATTTGCCTTGGAATCCTACAAGAGTACTTCAAAGAGTTGGTCGTGTCAATCGTTTAGGTAGTCAATTTAAGAACGTATTTATTTATAACTTCTTTCCTACTACGCATTCAGACGAGCATCTGGGCTTAGAAATAAACATTACTAATAAAATACAAATGTTTCACGATATTTTAGGAGAAGATGCTAAGTATTTAAGTGATGGTGAAGAGTTTGGAAGTCAAGAATTATTCAACACTTTAAATAATAAAAAATCTTATTCTGGTGAAGATGAAGAAGGAGATTCTGAATTAAAGTATCTTGAAATGATGCGTAAGATTAGAGATGAAAATCCAGACTTATTCGAAAAAATTAAAAAACTACCTAAAAAGGCACGTTCTGGTTTCAAAAAAGACAACATTGATATTGAGCAATTAGTTACTTTCTTTAGAATAGGTAAACTGAAAAAATTCTACTTAAACCAAAGTGGTAAATCTAACGAAATCACCTTTTTTGATGCTGTAAAAGAATTAGAATGTACACCACTTACCAAAAGAGCAAATATTCCAGACAAATATTTCCACTTACTGCAAACTAATAAATCTAAGTTTGAAATTGACACAACAGTTGGTGACGAACCTTTAAAATCTTCTGGTGGACGTTCTAATGCTGCATATATAGAAAAACGTTTAAAAGACAGGTCTTTTAAAAACTGTAAAACATTTACAGACACAGATGAAGATTTTATAAGTGGTGTTAAGGATATGCTCAATCAAGGTACAATGGCAAAAAAGACTGCTCAAATAATTAAAAAGGAGTTTGAAAAAACAACAGATCCTATTTTGATGCTAAATATTCTTAGAAAACATATTCGTGCAGTGGCAATAGAACAAGAAAGTAAGAATAAAAAATTCCAAAATAGAGAAGTTATTTTATCTGGATATATTATTAAATAGACTATGGAAAAGAAACAAGCAATACAACTCATATCAGATACATTTAACGCCAAGTTTGATGAAAACCAGTTTTCTCTTTTCATAAAAAACTTGCTAAACGATATAGAACCCAAAACAAACCGCTATAGTGGGCAAATGCTTTGGGATGATTATAAAGACCATATAAATTCTTATAAGCGTATTGGTAAATATACCGATCCAGAAGACGAACCTTTAGATGTTTTAATTGTTGAGGTAAAAACCATAGCAAAACTCGAAAGAGCAAGAACATCATTAAGAAACTTTGTAATAAAACACCTTAAAAAGTTTGAAAAAGACTTTGCGTTAGTTGCCTTTTATGCAGAAGAAGATAATGGTATAGATTGGCGTTTCTCATTCATTAAGTTAGAACATCAATCTTATTTTGATGTAGAGAAAGACAAAGTAAAAATAAAAGAAGCCTTAACACCTGCCAAAAGATACTCTTTCTTAGTAGGTGAGTTTGAGCAATCACATACAGCCAAAACACAACTTCTACCACTATTACAAAACTTAGCAAATAACCCAACAATAGAAGAGTTAGAAAGTGCTTTTAGTATAGAAAAAGTAACAGATGAGTTCTTTAACCAATACAAAGATTTGTATGTAAAATTATACGAGCATTTCAATAAAGATGCACATATAAAAACAGAACTCAATAAAGCCAAAATAGACAATGCTCGTTTTACCAAAAAACTATTAGGGCAAATAGTATTCTTATATTTTTTACAGAAAAAAGGTTGGTTAGGTGTACCACAAAACGAAAAATGGGGAAAAGGTCAAAAACGTTTTATCCAAAAACTATTTGACAAGGCTGAACAAGAAAACGTTAATTTCTTTAAAGACAAATTACAATACTTGTTTTATGAAGCCTTAGCCAAAGAACGTAATAATGAAAATTCTTTTTACAATAAGTTCGATTGTAGAATACCTTTTTTGAATGGTGGACTTTTTGAAGCCGAATACAAATGGGAAACTGCCAACATTACAATTCCTACTACAATATTCAGAAACCAAGAAAAAAACAAAGCAGGCGATATAGGTACAGGAGTATTAGATGTGTTTGATAGATATAATTTTACCATAAAAGAAGACGAACCACTTGATAAAGAAGTAGCAGTTGACCCAGAAATGTTAGGTAAAGTCTTTGAAAATATGTTAGAAATTACCGAGCGTAAAAGCAAAGGTGCTTTTTATACACCAAGAGAAATAGTGCATTATATGTGTCAAGAAAGTTTGATACATTACTTAGATAATGCTCTGGAAGGTACAGTCAAAAAAGAAGATATTGAAACCTATATTAGAAAAGGACACAATGCTTTAGAAAACGACCAAAGAGTAGCCAAAAAAGGAGAAACTAAAACCTACCAATACATATTGCCAAAAAGCATTCGTAAAAATGCCGATTTAATAGACCAAAAACTAATAGATATAAAAATCTGTGATCCTGCAATCGGTTCAGGTGCATTTCCTGTAGGTTTATTGCACGAACTGGTAAATGCTCAATTAGTGATAAAACCACACTTTACAGACAATTATTTAAACGCTAAACTAAAAGAATTTGGTTTCACCAAAAAAGACAAACCAAGCGAAAGCAGATACATCTACAGATTAAAAAGACATATCATACAAGAAAGTATTTATGGAGTAGATATAGATGCTTCTGCTATAGATATTGCACGTTTACGTTTATGGCTTTCTTTGGTAGTAGATGAAGACGATTTCGACCCAATAGAAACCTTACCTAACTTAGATTATAAAATAGTTTGTGGTAACTCGTTAATAAGCCGTTATCCTTTAAATATGCCTATAGACAATGTATTTAAAGAGTTTAACAAAAAAGTGCAAAGTACCGACTATAGCAACAATGCCATTAAAAACTTAGTAGGCAAAAAAGAAATAGATTTAGCCTATTATAAAAAACTTACTAACGATTTCTTAATGGAATCATCTCACGATAAAAAAGTATTATTTAGGGAATTGATTTCTGAAATAAAGAATGCCTTTACTACAACTTTAGGCAGCAAAGCATTAATAGAATTATCTAAAGCAAGAGGTGCAATAGAAAACCTAAAGCAATCTGATATTTTTGGTAAACAAGTAGGTACTAAAACCCAAATAAGTAATGCGAAAAAACACTTTGCAAAACTTGAAAAAGAAAAGAAAGAAACAGAAGATGGAGCACTATTTAAAAACGCAATAGAATGGCGTTTTGAGTTCCCTAATTTATTAGATGAAGAGGGGGATTTTGTAGGATTTGATGTGGTAATTGGGAATCCACCTTATGGTGAATTAATAAAAGAAGGGAAAGATTATTTTAAAAACAACTATAAATCTACTGAAGGTAAGTATGAAACATATAAGTACTTTATTGAAAGAGGTTTACAACTGTATAATAATAAAGGGTGTGAAGTGTATATCACACCTGATACCTGGATAAGTCTTGGTTATTTTAAAAAATTAAGAGAATCAATTATAAAATCCTCTTTTGTTTACTTGATAACCCAAACTTTATATGATGTTTTTAAAGGTGCTACAGTTGACAACAATATATTTATACTCTCAAATAGTCAAAACTATTCTAAAACTCAATTAGTATCTGGTAATCTAAAAACAGTTACAAACATTAATTTAAGACATTTAGAAAACGATTACTCCTTAGTACTTAAACCAGCAAATAAAATAATTGATAGAATTGATAGTTACTCAAATAAAATTAATGATTATTGTGAAGTTTGGCAAGGATTAATTGCTTATGGTTCAAAAAGTCAACCAAGAGAATGGACATCTTTAGAAAAAGAGAGTGATGAACATAAAAAATTACTTTATGGTGGCGATATAGGTTTGTTTAGCATAAAATGGAAAGAGGAGTATTTAAAATATGGTAGCTGGTTACATAGACCAAGACCTGTTTACATATATGAGCAACCTCATATTTTAGTACAAAGGATACGTAATCCAAGATTGAAACAAAGGATAAAGGCTGCAATAGATAGAGAATTTCATATAAATGGAACGGGTACATCAAATATTTTAATAAAAGAGAATAGCCCATTAAAATTAGAAGAAATATTATGCTTAATTAATTCTGAATTAATAAATTATTGGTTTTCCTATTATTATTTTGATGTAAATATTAAACCTGAACAATTACGTCAAATTCCATTACCATCTTTATCAACTAATTCTTTAAACATACTTGAAAGATATTTAGAAACTTCTCTAAAAAATGAAGAATCCAATGTTTTATTTTCTTTCTTTTGGTCATTAGCCAATACTATTGTTTACGAACTCTATTTCGAGCAAGAAATCAAACAAGCCAATAAAGAGGTATTAAAGCACCTTACCCATTTAAAACCCATAGATAATGAAATGGCCAAAGAAGAAAAGTTGGCTATTATACAAGCAGAGTTTGAACGTTTATATCATCCAGAGCATCCTGTCCGTTTTGCAGTAGAAACTTTAGACAGCATAGAAGAAGTAAGAATTATAAAAGAGGCTTTAAAATGAAAATAAAAACAATTGATATTAAAAACTACAAAGCCTTTTATAGCCCAAAAGGATCTCATCAAATTAATATTGATGGTAAAAATCTATTTGTTTATGGTGAAAATGGTAGTGGTAAAAGTTCATTTTATTATGCTCTGAAAGACTTCTTTCAATCATCAAATGAACCTTATGTTTATTCAGAAACTGAAAACATATTTTTAACACAATCTCAAAAAGGAAAAGGTCATATAAAAGTAACTTTCAACCCTGATAAAGATGGAAACCCAGCAGATAAAGAATATGAATTAACTAAAAGAACTAATACAACTTATACTGCAACAGATACAAGTATTCGCGATGCAGTAAAACTAAAAAGTTTTTTAACATATAAGCATTTATTGGGTATTCATTATATTAATAAAGACAGTGAAATAGATTTGTTTAATTTATTGGTAAATGGCGTTTTAAAACATTTTAAAAGTAGTGCAGTTACAGGTAGTAAAGAATTAGGAGAACTCTGGAAAGATGTTAAAATTTCTATTGCAAAGCCATTAAACGGTAGAGCGTACAATATTACTCAAAAGAAGTCAGATGTAGATACAGCAGTTAATGTTTTTAATGTTGCTTTCAAAAAACTATTTCAAGTTGGTGGTATTGAAAACATAGTTAAATATGCACAACCTATTTAAGTTTGGCTATAATATTAAATTAGAATTAAGGTACACACAAGTTAGACCTAATGCAGATTATGATGATTATGAAAGAAATCACGTAAGAGTAAAAGTGAAATATCTTGGTAAAGAAATAGATAAACCGCATTTCTTTTTAAATGAAGCAAGGTTGTCTGCAATAGCAATTTCTATTTATTTAGGAATGATTAAAAGGCACGTTCAAGGATTAGCATTAAAAGTACTTTTCTTAGACGACATATTTATTGGTTTAGATATAGGAAATAGGTTGCCTTTATTAAAAATATTAGAATCAGATTTCTCTGCATATCAGATAATAATTACTACTTACGACAAGCCTTGGTATGAGTTCCTGAAAACATCCTTTTTTTCTAATAATCCAAACTGGAAATCTTATGAGTTTTATTCAAGAAGAACAAGAAAAGGATTTGATGTACCAATTATAAAAGAGGTTAAAGGCAGAGGAGATAGCAGTCATATTGATTATTATCTAACAAAAGCACAAGACTATTATGATAATGCTGAAAATAAAGCAGCAGGTGTTTATTTAAGGTCATCTTTTGAATTTATACTAAAACAATACTGTTTTGGCAGAGTTTCAATACCTTTTAAAATTAACACTTCAGATATTAATACAGATACTTTTTGGAATAGTGTTAAAAGGTATAAAAGAGATAATCCTACAAGATGCAATCTAACAGATAATACAAAGGATGATATTGATAGATATATTAGACTTGTCCTAAATCCTTTAAGCCATCACGAAATAAACAAACACGAATTTAAAAACGAAATACAAGGTGCTATTACTACTATGACAACTTTAAAAACGGAATTGAATATTTAGCCAACGCTTAAAGCCATACACATTGCCAAGTCGCTCAAAAGCCAACCGCTAAAACCAAAACTTGGCAAAGAGTATGTCTTTTGCCAACGCTAGCAAGTTTGCGGTATAAAGCCAGCAGGTAACAATGTATATAAAAAATAGGGCGATTATTGCTAAATCAAAGGTTTGTGCTTGTTTGCAAAGGCCGCCACATTTTTAATTTGTATTTTAGAAAAAAGATAAAAATAAAACAAAAAATATGGCTCAGTATAAATCCGAAAGTAAGTGCTTATCAACTGCCCTACTTTTCATATACTAAACGTTGTGCTTCATTATAGCCAGCCACATATTTTAGCACTTTCGATTTTTGCCAACGCTCAATTCCAACGCTCTAAAAACCAAAAGAGCTAAAATTTCCCAACGCTATTTTCGTGAGAATTTGAATAAATTGTTTAAATTTGACAAAATTGTCAAGGCAAAACATTCAAGATAATGAAAGAAACATTTGGAGAGTATATTCATAAACTGAGAACAGACGCATCTCTAACTCTTACAAAACTTGCTGCAGCTCTCGATATAGACCAGTCAACTTTATCTAAAATTGAAAACGGGAAGAGAAACGTTACGGAAGAACTTCTTCCAAAACTAGCTGATATTTTTGATTTAGATATAGACCTGTTGGAAAAGGAATATTTTAGCGAAAAAATTGCTGAAATGATTTATCCAAAAGAAAACTCAAGTGAGTTTTTAAAGCTCGCTGAACAAAAAGCAGAGTACAAAAAGCTCACGAATTTGAAACAAGGAAAAATAGACTTTAAAAATGCTTAAATATTCAAAACTTCGGAAAAATTTAGATATTGAGAATATGAATGGAAACACTGAAGATTTAGCATTTTTCACTCATTATCTTCACAATCATACAAATGGTGTTTCTAAATCATTTAAAAAGAGAGCAGTTGATTATTACAATCTTCAAAACAGCGATTTAAATCTTGCTTCTGAACCTGAATTGCAAGCAATGCTTCCGATTAAATGGGACATTCCATTTCCAAGCCCAAAAAATCCAGAATTTACTTTTATTGACCTCTTTGCAGGAATTGGTGGTTTTAGAATCCCAATGCAAGAAGTTGGTGGTAAATGTGTATTTTCTTCTGAATTTAATTATCACGCTCAACGTGCTTACGAATTAAATTTTGGAGAAGTTCCATTTGGAGATATAACTAAACTTGACTTAAATGTTGTGCCAAAACACAATGTTTTATGCGCTGGATTTCCCTGTCAACCTTTTAGTATTTCAGGGAAAATGAAAGGTTTTGAAGACACTAGAGGCACACTAATTTATCACGTATTCAAAATTATAGAAAAAAGAGAACCAGAAGTGGTTTTACTAGAAAATGTAAAACACCTTTTATATCACGATAAGAAGAGAACACTTACTACAATAATTCAACACTTAGAGGAATTAGGCTATAAAGTGTCTAAGAAGGTTCTAAACGCTTCTGATTTTGGCGTTCCTCAAAATAGAGAACGGATAATCATAATAGGACATAAAAAGAAAAAATTTGTTTTTTCTAAATTAAAAACTAAGCCAAAACCAGTTTTAAAGGATTTTTTAGATAAAGAAAATGATTTTGAATTTTTAAACGAACCGCATACTATTCTTGAAGAAATGAAAACGCAAGATTCAGGTCTTATTTTCGCAGGCTACAGAAATAAAACTATTCGAAAAGCAGGCGTTAGACCAAATACAGAACATCTGTCGCGAGTTCATAAACAACCAAATCGCATTTATTCTACGGATGGAGTTCATCCTGCATTACCATCGCAAGAATCATCAGGTAGATTTTGGATATATCACGAAAATAAAGTTAGAAAACTTACGATTCAAGAATGTTACAAAATAATGGGATTTCCAAAAAAATTCAAACTCATTAACAACCGTTCTGAATTATATAGACAAGTCGGTAATTCGGTTGCTGTACCTATGATTAAAGAGGTCGCAAGTCAAATAAAACAACAATTAATTACACCAATCAAAATAAAAGATGCCGAATACATTTCTTAAAAAAGCATTTGATGAATCAATGAAATTAGTTGGTTCAGACGATAAAATTAAATCTGATTTACCAATAACCATAACAAAGCATTTAGACGTTATACTTAGTAAATCTGAATCTGCAAAAGGAGTTTTAACAGTAATTCTCACAAGTTTAGTTTACAAAACTTTAAACCCTTCACAAGATATTAGAAATCATCAGACGAGTATTGATGATGGATATTCAGGTAGAACTTTTGACACAAAACATATCACACCTTTTCTTAAAAGTGTAAAGTTCCCTGCAATGGCAGAAAGTGGTTGGCTAACTCGTTCTCTTGAACAAAAAGTGCCTTACGATAAAAAGTATTCAGGAGCTATAAGACCTGATTTACTTAAAAGCTCTTTTTTAGAAACAATTGATTTTATTCAAAAAGGACAAGATTTAGACAAGTACTTAAGCTATCTATTACAAGCGTTAATAATCAAAAGAAATAGTCAAGAAATTAACTTGGCAAAACCTCTAAATCTTCCAATTGCAACAATTATAGAATTACTTACAAAGCATTTTAATGCAAAATATACAGCAGACGGAGCTTCTAGGCTTCCAGTTTTAGCATTATTTGCAGCATATGAATGCCTTATGAAAGAGGCTAAAAGATTTGAAGGAAAAAAACTTCTTGAAATCGTGAGCCATACTTCTGCCGACACTAGAAGCGGAAGAATTGGAGATATTGATATAGTAGATGATAAAGAAAAAGAGTTTGAAGCTGTTGAGGTTAAACACGGAATACAAATTAATGCACAACTTGTAAAAGACGCTTTTGAAAAATTTAAGACAACCCAAGTAAACAGATATTATCTATTGTCGACAGCGGATATTGACCCAAATGAATCAGGAAAAATTGAGAAAGAGATAGAACGAATAAAAAATATTCACGGTTGTCACGTTATTGCTAATGGACTTATAAATTCTTTAAAATATTATTTACGTCTTCTTTCCGAGACATCTGAGTTTATTTCAAACTATGTTGACTTAATTGAATCTGACAAGGCTTTAAAATATGAACATAAGAAACAATGGAATTTAATAATTTCTGCAATGTAATGCCAACGCTAAAAGCCATACACATTTTCAATTCGCAACAGCCAACGCTATACCAAAAATTGTAAAAAGAGTATGTCTTTGCCAACGCTAGCAAGTTTGTGGAAAAGAAAGCCAGTGTACAACAATGTATAAAAATAATAGCGGTTTAATCGCTAAAATGAAAGTAAGTAAATATAAAAAAGGTCTGTGTTTAACCGAAAAGTTAGTGCGTGAAAATCCGCTACTATTCTTATACTAGACCGTTATGGGCAAGAAAAAACTAGGTAGGTCATTACAAGTAACCTATCTTTATATTGGCAGCAACTATTAACTTGCCTCTTTATATAATACGCTACACAGCGTATTTATTTATTCAAAAATATTTATTATGTTGCTTAACGAAACCTCTTTGGTTAGGCAATTATTTAGATGAACAATGGGAACTGGGGAGTAGGTGGACCAGAGGCATATTACCTTGAACACGGTACGTATATTACTGATTTTGATCGAGTAATAAATCGTATTGTATGGGAAGCTCAGAAGTATGGTGAAAACTTTGCAGTTGACATGGACAATGATGGCTTTTGTGCAAATACGGATTGTGACGATACCAACCCGGACATTAATGTCGATGCGGAAGAAATACCGAACAATGGTATAGATGAGAATTGCGATGGCATGGACTCAGTTTTATCAATTCACGAATTTTTAAATTCAACTATTAATATTTATCCAAACCCTGCAGTAGATATTATCAACATTGATGTTTCGGGCAATCTAAAATTCAATGCTACTCTTTATGACTTACAAGGAAGATTAATTATCAGCACAACAAATCAGTCTGTAATTGATATTCAAACCTTAACTAAGGGAATCTACCTAATTGAAATCAGAGACCTAGACACTGACCAAAAAGTAATTGAAAGAATAGTGATTGGGAAATAGAACACCAGTCCATAACAATATATAAGACGGAAGACTGCCCTTTGGGACAGCCCTCCGCTTATAATTATCCGTTGTAGGTAATTCAACAAAACTCATTGATTATCATTTTTTAAAAAATATTCACCTCAAACTACTTTGATGTAAATTCATATTCATCAAAAACATTTGATTATCACATTGTCAATAATATGAACGTCAAACAATTTTGATATTAATCTATGTACAACAAACAATTTTGTCTATCATATAGCAATGAATTTTAATCACAAGCTTATTTTATGTAGATAATTTGTAATATATTTACATCAAAATTAAATATATGGACTTTACAAACTCAGTACAATATCATTATGAAAAATTCCCGCCTAAAGATTTAAATTATGGTAAAATAGTCAATTCCTTATTGAAGGCAACCGATTCTTTAGCACGATATGACCAAATGCTTAAAAACATGCATAATAGTGAGATTTTACTAGCTCCTTTGCGAAACCAAGAGGCAGTAATATCTTCAAGAATGGAAGGAACTATTAGCACAATGGACGAAATTCTAAAGTTCGAAGCTGATAGTGAAAATGATTCCGAAGAAGCAAAAAATGTACGTTCTGAAGTATTTGAAACAATTTTATATCAACGAGCGCTTTTGAATGCACAAAGAGCAATGATAGATGGTTATCCATTATCCCAACATCTAATTAAAACCCTACATCAACAATTATTATCATTTGGAAGAGGGGCTCAAAAATCTCCTGGACAATATAAAATTGAACAAAACTATTTAGCCGATAAAATAAAACAGAAAGTTTTATTCACACCAATAAGTCCAGAAAAATTGAATGACGGATTAGAACAGTTATTCACATATATAAAGGATAGTTCAGACCCTATTTTGATAAAAACGGCTTTAATGCATCTTGAATTCGAGGCACTTCACCCCTTTAAAGATGGAAATGGAAGAATTGGACGTATGTTAATCACACTTCTTCTTTGGTCATCTGGGACAATCTCAGAACCTCACTTTTATGTAAGTGGATATTTAGAAGAACATAAAGATGAATATATTGACACTATGAGAAATGTCTCAGAAAATAACGATTGGGAAGCGTGGTGTATTTTCTTTTTAAATGCAATCGAAAAACAAGCAGTTCGAAATTTAGAAATAGCCGAAAGTATAAAGAATTTATACGAAGAAATGAAACATGTATTTTCAGATACTTTATCATCAAAATGGAGTGTAAATGCATTAGACTATATTTTTACAAACCCTATATTTAGAAATAATAGATTCACATCAAAAAGCGGAATTCCAGGACCAACTGCTGCTAGATTTACAAGAATGTTATTAGATAAGGAATTACTAAGAACAATAGAAGAATCTTCAGGTAGAAGACCAGCTCTTTATGCATTCGAGCCATTATTAAAACTAGTTAGAGTATAAAAACTACCTACAACAACGTATATAATTTATTGCTAGTTCTAGCCTACTTACGAAAGTCTTCGCGGACTTTCTTGGTCGGTAATTATTTGCTAAATTAGTTGCTTTAACCACGCAACAAAGCAGATACAACAACGTTAAACCTAATTTACATCAAGCCCTGAAATATTAATACCTAGTTCGTCTTCATAGTTAGGAATCAGCTTATGATTTTGTTTACCGGGGCTTATTCCGCTTTCCCTCATCTCTAAATAGCCTTTGATCTCTTCCTTAACGCGTTTTCCCCAATTTCTGAGTTTTAATAACTTTAAACAATCTTCAGAATTCAATTTAACATTAAATGACTTCAGATTATTGATGGATTCAAGTTTAAAATATTGTCTATTTACATCTACTGAACCACTTCCAAAGAAATCAAACTCAACAACTAAACGTACTCTAAATGTTTTTGATTCTTCGTAAATAGTCTTCTTCTTCAAGAACTCTATGTTAGACTTAAGTTGTTTCATTCTTCTAGTTAATTCAGCTAAATAGCCCCAAGAGCTCTTATATAAACCTAAATTTTCTTTAACATCTATAAGTTCTTCATCTAGTATTTTATGATACTGTTCAATATCTTTAAAGTTTAGATTAACTGATATAGAATCTACAAATACTTCATTTAGCTCTTTTGTTTTCTTAACATTAAGAACTCTACCCCATTCAACTTCACCTTCTTCAGAAATAAAATCTTCAGGATTACGCAATTCTGATTTATTAAAAGTTAGCTCTAAATCAGAGATTAAATCGTAGTAAGGGCTATTAGTCTTATTAACAAGACAAACTTTAGGAAGAACTTTCTCGTTTTCTTTATATTCTTCTTCAAGTTTTTTTTCCTCGTAAATAATGCCTTTTAAATGAAGTTCTTTATCAATATAATATTTACTCCGACTAATATCGACAGTTACTGAACGGCTATTTTTCTTTTTAAATAAAGTACACATATGTTCTATTTTTAATTAATAATTGACTAATCTGTGTCATTCCAGACTAGTGATAGATTTACCTTACAAATAAAAAACTAAATAGTGTCAATTAGTGACACTATTTAACTTAACATTAGTTAATACTAATCTTATCAAATTTTAAGAAATAAAAAATGGATTTATAGCGGCGTCATTTCAGTGCTCCCTCACCTAGTTTATTTCGTATTTCATTTAGATTCAAATCACTACAAATAGGGTTCTAGAGGGGGTAATTCCTTTGATTAAATAATTCTTTAGTATTTTTGATTAGTAACAAGTAAAATCTTTTGAAAATGTATCGGTATATATTCTTATTTCTCTTAGCGCTATCCTCTTGTCATAACAAACCCTCTAGTGAATTACATGAGATTACTATTGACATAAAAACTGACTCTATTTACGCAACAAGCCAGAGTGATTCCATTTTTGATAAGCAGGTTACAGTAAAAAACTACTTTAATCTACTTGATGATAGTAACAATATATACATGGTACAACTTTATTTTCAAGGCACTGATTCATTAATCGATTTTGGAGGAGGGTTTTCTGAAAAAAGTGAATTTAACAAGGCTAGATATCACTGGACATCTGACTCCTCTATTAACATGACTCTCTTTAACACTGAAAATGATAGTAGTAAAGCTGTTTTTTTAATTGGATCTATGGATGGGAAAACGGGTCGGAACGGGTACTTGAAATAATTAATTTTAAACAGGGACTTCGATCGGGGTCCTTATCATTAAAAATATTTGATTTTAATAGTAGATAAAAGTTTATTCATTTTTTGAAAAATGAAATCAAGTTATTTAAAGGAAAACCACTCAAATGAGTGGCTTATTTCATTCAAAAATATAGTATTATTTTAGTATCTCTTCACCTACTTAATTACTTACTTCACTTAGAATTAAATAACTAAAAATAGGCATCTTGATGGGGGAAGATAGGAGGTTAGTATTATTTATTCATTATCAAGACTATTAGCAAAATCTCGATGAGCCTTAATAAGTACTTTAGGATTATCAATACTACTGGCATGGCCAGCATTCGGGATCTCAATATACGCTACATCGGAAACAAAAGAAGCTAATCTCTTTACTGTTGATGGACGAGCTTCATCAAACTCACCTGTAGTGAACAGAACAGGAA
>Ga0206129_10004039_pt1 | contig 16471 bp, 14 predicted proteins | sample Helgoland_Spring_8_FD_148616 | JGI IMG/M metagenome (GOLD analysis project Ga0206129, IMG submission 148616) | Pelagic subsurface seawater microbial communities from Kabeltonne, Helgoland, North Sea - Helgoland_Spring_Bloom_20160502_2 | ecosystem: Environmental > Aquatic > Marine > Epipelagic ...
TCTAAAGTAGCCACGTCGTTAAATTCAGACATGAACAGCTTAGCGCCGCCGACTGGTCTTATGTCCGCAAGGTTGTCCGTAGTACGGGCCTTCTCTAATAGTGATAAAGAGTTCAAGACAACCCGCTCCGCTTCACCTTTGCCCGTAAGGAACGTCTGCACTAAACGAATAATGGTTTTAAACGCTGCGGTTAACTGCTCGAACCAAGGCTGCGTAGCCGCAGAAGGGCTAGGATCAATCTCAGCTATAAGCTGGCGGAAATCTCGCAGGGTAGAGCCGTAGGATATTAACTCCAAAGCGGCATCGAGCGGGTTACCTTCGTTACGCAGTTGTTCTAGCTTACCAATAACAACTAACGCTTTGTCTTTGTGGTCTTGAGGCATAGCTACGTCTTGGAACGCCTGTGTCTTGGAGAACGCAATTATGTTGTCCACAGAGTTTTGCAAGTCTACTACGCTAGCTTCGGTAGGATTGTTAAACACATACCCCTGTAGCACCGAGTGCAACGCCTCGTGCAGTACTTGTTCTTGGGAAGCGTCGCGGTTCAGGTATACAGTGTTAGTGTTGGGGTCAAACTGCGGCCCAGTTACGTCGTTATCTACACCAACAAACTCAACTTGAACTGGGGCTTTGCCCTCATTCATTCGCTCTAGAACGTCGCGGATACTTCTGCCTAAAGTAACAGCATAAGGACTAGGCTTGCCTTTCCAGCTAGACACTCTTTCTAGTACAGCGCTAAGTACGTCTTTGCCATCTTCTTTTGCTTCCGCAACTGTGGCTTCGAGCGGCGTAGGCATACCTTTCTTCATTTCAGCTTTGTTACCACGCGTAACAGTGCCGGACACGACATCTTTCTGGCCTAGCGTTCCGTCTTTATACTGGCTAAACGCGGTGGATATTAGTGAGTCTATACTAGTATTTACTTTGCCTGCGCTGACAAAATTGTAGCCCGGAGTGAAGATAGCGCTAATTTTCTTGCGCATCGGGGCTTCTTTAATACTTGTCTTAGCGTTAGTCTCTTGGTCTACTTTAAGAGCACCTAAGATAGCGGACAAGTCTTTATCGCTCATTCCGCCAGCAGACGGGTTAAGCAGCTTTTTGAATGTGGCTTCTAAATCTCTTATCGCTTTGTTGTACTTCGCCTGTGGCACTTCGCCTGCGGCTTTACGTTGCTTAGACGTGGTAGTAACACCGCCCACTGTAGACGTAACTCGCTTGTCTAGGTTACCAGCTTGGTTATTAGCAATAGTCGCATACTTAACAACGTCCAAGAGCATCTTGTGGATACCCTTCATTTGCTCGCTGTTTGCAGCGGTAGCTTCTTTGTTAACGTACTCTGGGTCTGTAGCAGACTTACCAGCGTTGCCTATTCTAGGGGCAGGGTATAGGGCAGGGTGGCGGAGCATTATCGCAATCGCTTTGTGAACGCCATCAGCCAAAGTCGGAGCGCCAGTAGCCTCGCCAGTAGTAGAATCCACTTCAGACTTTAGGATGTTTCTTATCTCTACGTCCATAACTGCGGAGTCTTGCTCAGTTACAACGATGGCCTCAAGTTCGGCTTGTTCAGCAGCGGACATCTCAGAGTCTATTTGATCCTGTGTCTGAACTACTTCTTCTACAGGTGCAGTATTTGTTTCCTGCGCTAGAGGTGACGCCTGTGTTTCTTCAACAGGGGCTACAGCTACGTCCTCGAACAAGTCACCTTGTATCTCTGCTTCGGCTTCGTTTGATACTGTTAAATCTGTTTCATCCTGAACTTCTACCGCTGCTTCTTTAGGCGCAACTTGCTCGTATACGTTAGGGTCGCCCTCTTGCAGCGCAGCTAACTGACGCTCTGTAATTTCACCTGTGAGCGTCGCTTCACCTTTATCGTTTACCGATATAACTTTTAGTGCGTTTTTGAAGTCCGCCAGTTTTTCTCTTGCTACAGCAGCTTCGGCTGCGCCGTTAACTTGTTCCGCAGTGTCTGCGATTTGCTCATCGAGAACACGAATCTTTTCAGCTTTGTTTTGCGCCATAGCTGCGCGTAGTTTTTTAGCTCTGCGCTTAGATGGTTTTGTTTTCTCTTGCTGAAAAAGGTTATCTGCTTGCACGCCTGCCCTAGTACGCTGCAACATTTCTAGTCGCTGTGCTAAAACTTTCTTTTGACCACGCTTTATATTGCCAAACTTAGCAACGATAGCTTTTAAGGAAGCAGCGAAATTTTGTTGTGGCCCAGTAGCGAAGTCAAAAGAAAATTGGTCTTCGTCTAGTACGGGCGCTTGCTCTGCTTGCTCTGCTGGCTGTTCGATGGAACCTATGTTCTGCGGCGCACCAGCCTCGTCATACTGCCCAGCTAATGGGTCGTTAAGGTCTAAGTTTTGTTGAAACTCTGGTTGCCGCTCTTGTACAGGAGTGGGGGCATTGCCCGCCAAGTCTGTCTCTCCCAGTACGTTAGTTTCTACTTTCTTAGGTGCGTCTATTCTTCGTTGCCCAATGGCAGATACAGCACCGCTCATAGAGCCGCCTGTTAATCCACCAGCTACAGCGGCGTTAAGGAATCCAGAGCGCATTTCTTCAGCGGTAGCAGTGCCGTCAATGCCAAACTCCATACCCGTTTGTGCCACTTCAGTAGCAGCTTCTGTTACAGAGCCTACAGCGCCAGCTTTACCAAACCTAGAAACCGCGCCACCTGTGTATCCGCCAGTCTTAAGTCTAGCTACGCCAGTAAGCGCAGCAGGCACAGCCGCTTCAGCTAAGCCGTAAGGAACAGCGCCGAGTAATGCCTTCCAAGGATCAGGGTCACCATCAGCAGCGGAGGATTCATATAGAGAGCCAAAGCCAAGGCCAGTACCTACCATAGTAGACTTAGCTAGCGCCTCACCTTGTGCGAGTGCTTGCTTGCGAGCTGCGAAACTAGCACCTTGCTGAACGCCACCACCACCTAAAGCTCTAGGGGCTGTAGCTGCTAACCTAGTTAAGCCAGCAGCGGTGCCCGCCTGACCTAGGCCCGGAAGTGCTTGCGCTGCCACTACAGTGCCCATAATAGGCAACTGCTTACCGATCTGATACTGCGCGTAGTCTATATAGTCACCTACGCCTTCTAAGTCTTCTACGCGATCTAATCCGGGCTTGCCCGCTAGATACGACTCATAACCTTGTCGTTCCGCTTGGCCACGCAAGTACTCAGAAGTGTCTTCCGCGCCTACAATGTCTGCTATACCAGCGGCAGCACTTGTACCAAGCATCTGCACTACGTCTACGCCAGAAGAAATACCCGCAGCCAACTCACCACGGTCGCGGCCTGTGCTGTACCCGAGCTGTTCTGCTATGTCCTGCGGGTTTTGCCCAACAGAGTTACTGTACTCCACGATGAGCTGGGCATCACTTAGACCTTGGAACTCCGCAGGAGCTGTTTCACGCAGTTGCTGCAAGCTATATATAGACATTTTATACCCTACAAGTGATTACTGTAAACCCGACCCTGTACCCCAGCTAGCGCTCCTTATGCGGAGGGCTTTTTGAAGCGCGGGGTTCTTTAGCTCAGGATCATACGCTATATCTCTTATTTGTGAGGCGCTATATTTGTTGATCAGTTCTACCGCTTGCGCCGCCGTTTCTTTATCGCTAGCCGCAGCCGCATCCGCATCGAGGGCTTTTCGCTCTCTCTTCGCTAATACTTCTTCGACGCTTAGCCCCGCAGTAGGAGGCGGGTCTTTCAGGTTGTCCGTAACCAGTGGAGTATTACCACCACCCCAGCCAGCTAAGCCGTCTAGGCCAAATTCTCCACGTATACGTAATAGTTGGGGGGCCATGTCCTTACTTGCGTACTGCGGGTTGTCCTTTAAAAAATCGCCGAACAGTTTTTCTTTCTCCGCTAAGGTTTTGGCTTGGCTTATTTTATATGCTGCCGACTCTTTCTTTTTCTGCATAACGCCGACTAGATAAAACGGGTTGTCCTGTACAGCAGCTAACTCCTGCTCCGCGCGCCCGCGTACTTCGGCTAGGCTAGAGAAAGACTCAAGAATGTCGTCCCCGTTAGCTATTGCGTAGCCAACAGCGTTGCCATTCTGGTCTTGTACCGCTCTAAGCGACGTGGGTTTGCCATCTGCTAAGTTAGGGTCGAACATTTCAGCTAGCGAACTGTTAAACGCGTCAATTGTTTGCGCTTCGTCACCACCAAAATCTCTCGCTAAAAAATTCTCTATAGGCTTCCTAGCTTCTTGGGTTATATAACCTGCCGTTTGGGCGTTAAATCCGTTGTCAGAATAGAACTTGCCTGTAGCAGCGGTACGTGCGGCTACTAGTTGTTTAGGCGTTTTAGCATACTGCCTGTCTATACTCTCTAGAAGAGATTCTAAAGAACCCCCGCTGCTAATAACTCTCTGATACTCACTTTCTCCAAAAGCTACTGCGTCAGCAGATGCTCTGTCCTCCCTAAGTTTGTCAAGCTCAAAATTAAGAGAGTTTATGTTGGCCGTGGCTAACTCACCTTGAATCTTATTTCTCGCGGCAGCGTTCGCCTGCGTGGCTGCGTTATTATCAGTGATGGCTTTGAGCTGTGCTCTAAACTCGTCAGACTTAACCTCAAACTCATTGTCTCTTTGTTCTAAACTCGCTTGGAACTGGCTTTGTTGCTGCGAAAGCCTGTCTTCAAACTGTGAAGTCTGGGTAATTTGTTGCGAAAGCCTGTCTGCTTGGTCGGTAAGACCTGCGCCTCTATAGATACTTTCTCTACGTCGCATCTGGTCTAGGGCGCTCATTGGCGCTTCAACTCTTGTCGGAGCTGGCATAGGGCTTTGTTGTGGAGCAGTACCTGTCGGTGGTGTAGCTAATCCCATACCCGCAAGAGTATTCGGCGCTTGTGGCACCGCGCTCATGTTTTGGTCTGGGCCAGCGCCTATACCACCGTTGTTAAACGCAGCTTGTATGTTAGAGGCGGTCTGATCGCTTTCCTGTTGTTTCTTGAACGCCGCAGCTTGCTCAGCTTGCGCGGCGTCGAACGCAGCGATTTCCTCTGCGACCAAACCTTCTTTCCTCTTCTGCCTGCCTGCGTTTACAGCCTCACCGAGCCTAACGCCCGCTGCCATTCCAGATGCCCAACCCATTACGCCACCTCCACTTGTTTCATTTCCATGCCGAGCATGTTGTAGTCCACCGCATAGAAGCCGTCTTCAGTAAGTACAACTGCTTCTGGCATAAAGTTAAGAACTTCCTGAGCCATAACACCTTCATACATAGTGCTGTCAGGATCGTTAATGTAGCTGAAGTGGTATAGGTTAAGTCCTGTGTAAGCGTCTTTGCCAATCTCAGAAACGTTCTCCTTGATACGCATATCAGATGAGTAGATAGTCGCACCGGCTCCTACTAAAGCACCCATCATCTCACCAGTGGCGTTTAGTCCAGTAGAGAATACGTTCGCCTGAGTATTTGCCATGTTACCGTAAGTTTGCCCTGCGCCTGATAGACCTGCTTGGTAATTCTGTCCCGCGGACTGCGCAACGTTTGATGCTTGAGAACCCGCACCAACAGCGCCACCGTAAGCAGCGGTAGAAGCGCCTGCCAAACCACGGCCAAGACCAGCGGCGTCTAACTTACGCGCGTAGCCTAACTGTTGTGCTTGGTTACGAGCGCCAGTCATACCCTGCGCGCGCATAGCAGCTTCTTGTAATTGAGTCTGTAAGCCACCGCCACGAGCGGCACCAGAACTTGGATTAACACCTCTCGCTGCTTGATAGCGCGCATTAGAGTCCCGCGCAGTACTAAACGCCCTTGCGGCAGCGGCGCTGGCTTCACTAGCTTGTGACTGGCGATAAGCCTCGGTGTCGAAGTTTTGCGCGTCAGCAACTAACCCTTGTTCAAGAGGACGGAAGGTTTCTTGCTGATACTGGTAGTAGTCAGCTGCCTGCTGCATCTGTTGATCTTGCGCGGCCATCTGCTGCCCAGCAATCTGCTGAACAATGGGCTTCATATCTTGGTACTGCTGCTGGGAGAAGCGAAGCTGTTCGCTTGCTACCCTCTCCATACCCGAATAATCGGGAGCTCGTTGACTTTTACCACCCATAATTTATGACTCCTGAAGCCAGCGACAATTTTTTGGCCATAATACTAGTACCATCATATCTGCGTTAGGGGCACCATCCTTCATAACGAACTCTTCTACGAAGCCTAGGTGCTTATCGAACTTAATTGTGTCAGGCTCGTTAGTTGGTACAAGCCCAGTTATTCTCTTTAGTTTGCATACGTTAAATGCGTAATCGCAAACTGCTTTGAAAAGGGGTATGATCATACGATTAGGTTCTGCAATGGCTATGTGGACTGTGGCGTTAGACATGTTGTAGTTGTTTATCACAACACCGGCGGTTACCCGCCCTTCTTTCTCAACGCCTAGCGCGTAATAATCGCCCCAGCTGCCCTCCTGCTCTACCTGAGAAGCGACCCATTTGCCGAATCGCTCCTTATCGTCGTATACTACTCTGCCGTAATCAAAGCTCATGCCGCCAATTATGCCTTATATTGGAGATGTTGGCCAGATTATATCATTTAGATCAGTAACTTCCGAGTTGTTTGCGGGCACATCCCGCAATGCCTGCCTATACGCGGCCCACTCAGCTTTTTTCTCATCGGTTAGAGGGCTGTCTGGGAATTGCGTCCAGTCGCTCATAGAAAGTCGTACGTCGCGTTCTGCCCGACCACGTGCCATAATCCAAGACTGCACGACGAGCTTCTTGTCTTCGCTTTCTACCCACTCGCCATTCTCCCACACGCAAAAGTTATTAGGCGCAGCGGCTCGGGTCGCCCAAGCCTCGCCGTCCCAGTAATCTAAATGCATGTCTAGCACACGGATAGAGTCTAGACAGAGGAACCCGTCCTCAGTAGTGCCGTGTTCTGGCCAAGATTCCGCCGTCCTATACTGGCTTATTATATTGCCGCTGGCGTCCACTCTTAATTTTAAAATCATAACCCATCTCCAAATTCTACTACAGCGAAGGCTGCTTTTGTTGTGTAGTTAGTGGTCAAAGTATAGTTGCCCCCGCCGCTAGTCCACGACAGCGAGATGTTGTTGTTAGAAGCCCAGTTGTACTTAGCCGTCCAGTAATTTTGGAAGCCAATTATTTTAGCTAACACAGTAGAGTTCATGCGGCACCACCGTTTGGTGGTGGAGGTAGACAAACTTCCCAGCGAGAAAGTAGACGCTGTGCCAGCTGTGCCGCCAGCCCAGCCCTTAGCGAGTATAACCTTAACCGGGCGGGTTCTGGAGTCGTACGTTGTGAACGAAGTTAGCGGCTGCGAAGGTGTGTACCGGAAACTTGACGCAGTTTGCCCTTGCAAGCCGTAGTCAGTAGTGCCTGCTAGGAACTTACTAGATCTGGCGTCGCTTATGGAACCCCATTCCTCTGCGGAGTTGGCAACGATAACTTCAAACGTGTTCGTGCCGCTTGCGTAGTCTAACAACGTGAACGATTCTCCGCCCCCTACTATAGAAAACACTCCTGAGTAGCTAGCGGACAGTGGGCGCACATAAAAAACTGGTCGAGCGATGTAGTATTCCATCTCGTAAAAAGTTCTCGCCGCTGAAGTACCTCGGATACCCGCCACAGATTTATCAAATGAAAAGTATGTTAAGCCATTGTACGACACTGTTTGGCCTGTAACGAAATAATCTACCCCGCCCACTACCATCTTGTGTCCGGGGAGTATTACTGGGGGGTTTTCTTGTGGGAACGCCATCTCATTATCAGTGTAGGCATAGTCCAGCGATGTACTGTTAGTGCGCGAGTAAGAGGTGCCTTCGTACGTTTTGTCGCCACCCGTACACCACGAAGGTGTATAGAACGTACCCCCGCTAACCACGGTGGCGTAATGCGAAGCCACCTCTACATAGTCGGTGCTGTTAAAAACGGTGCTCCCATCAGAGTCTAGGACTTCTATCCCATAGCTCATAAGGCTTTACCAACAACATAAACGTTATATGTCTCTGTGCGGGCGTCAAGGAATGAGCACTGCCTAGCGCCACCGAATATGGTGTAACATGCAGAGTTGTTAGTGAAGCTAATAACCCCTGCGGAAACATACGCTATAGCGAAACTACCACCGTTGTCGAACAGGCTAAACCCCGCAGGGGTTTCCTGTATTATATAGTTATCATCTAAGTCCTGCTGGGAAGTAACTCCGGGCAAGCTGTATTGAATAGAAGACGGATAAGTACTGCCACTAGCGGAACTCGGCTGCAACGTTATACTGACCGTATCTATCTTAATTAACGAGTTAACTATCTGACTAGTGTCTATTATAGTTTCACCGTATTCGTCGAACTGCTGGAAGCCATAGCTCATTACGCAAGATTCCCAAGCTTAACTCTAAGCACGTTGCTTGAGTCGTAGACTTTAATTACGCCTGCTTCTATCTCCATACGCTCTCCGGTGGTCGCGCTCTTAATAGCAAACGAAGGAGAAACGCCCGCGAGCGTTACTTGGCTGGCATCTATTGTACCAGCGGTTATCTTGCCCGCACCGAGGTCTTCTATCTGCGCGCTGGTTATAGTAGCGATTTTAGCGTCTAGAGACCCAGTGAATATACGGTCTGCGGATATAAAGCCCGCGGTTATTTTGTCAGCGTTTAGTGAGCCTATCTTCGCATTAGTGATCGCAGCGTCTGCAATCTTAGCAGTGTCGATAGCGGCTTCGCCGATCTGCGCAGTGCTGATAGCGCCGTTCTTAATAAACGCTTGGTCGATGTAAACACCAGCGGGCACGCTAACCCCGTTAAGAACAGTAGTAGAAGTAGTAACAACAAATGGGACAACCTCGACGCCTGACGAGGAAGCGATAGCAAACCTGTCTGCCGATACAATAAACTCAGAGAACGGCGTACCGTTAACTAGCGTGCTCGCCAAACCAAAACCAGAAACGTAGCCGTTGTTATCTACCTTAACAGTGTACTGCGCGGACAAGCCATCTATCGACGACGCCGCTGCCGCTACGGCGGCAGTGTTGTTCCCAACTGTGGTGCTCAGCGTATCTACGGCGCTTGATGTAGTGGTGACTGTGTCGCCTAGCGTTTGAACACTAGTGCTTAGAGTAGATATATTGGTAGCTTGCCCTGCGAGCGCAGTTTCAGTTGCCGCAACATCGGTAACCAAGCCAGATATAGCCGTACCCTGCGTACTAATAGCACCTTCCGCTGATGTGACGCGGGTATCTACGGCGTCGAGGGCGGTGCTAGTAGCAGCTATGGCACCCTCCGCAGTGGTCAAGGAATTTTGTAGTGCCGTAACAGCGCTGCTCGTGCTGGTTATAGTGCCTTCCGCTGCGGTTGTCCGTGTATCGAGTGACGTTACAGCATTGCCATTAGCAGTGACATCTTCATCTAGACTAGTAACGGTGTTACCGAGCGCGACTACATCTTGCTGAATAGACGTCAGACTGTTGCTGTTAGCGCTGACGGCACTTGTTAGGGTAGCAACTGCATCGCCAGTTGCTAAGCGAGAAGTGCCGTCTGTGTTAAACACTTCACCTTCTAGCGTTGTTACATCGGTTTGCACAGTAACAAGGTCGGTGCCTTGTGTCGCAACGGTGTTCGATAGAGTAGTAACTGCATCGCCAGTAGCTAAGCGAGCAGTGCCGTCAGTGTTAAACACTTCACCTTCTAGATCAGTGATGTCGCTCTGCGCGCTAACAAGATCAGTACCTTGCGAAGTTACAGTATTAGTAAGAGTAGTCAACGCATCGCCAGTAGCTAAGCGGGCAGTGCCATCAGGATTAAACACTTGACCTTCTAGGTCAGTGATGTCGCTCTGTGCGCTAACAAGATCAGTACCTTGTGAAGTCACGGTGCTAGACAAAGTACTTAGCGCATCGCCAGTAGCTAAGCGAGCAGTGCCGTCAGTGTTAAACACTTGCCCGTTTAGTGCAGTGACATCGGTTTGCAGCGTGCCAATAGTAGTGCCTTGTGACGCTACTGTACTTTCTACGGTTTCGAGGTCGGTACCTTGTGTTACTACAGTAGAAGACAGCGTGCTTACCGCTGAGCCAGTAGCCAGCCGGGCAGTGCCATCAGGATTAAACACTTCACCTTCTAACGTGGTTACATCGGTTTGCAGCGTACCAATAGCGGTACCTTGTGTAGCAACGGTGTTAGACAGAGTACTTACCGCATCGCCAGTAGCTAAACGAGCAGTGCCGTCAGTGTTAAACACTTCACCTTCTAGGTCAGTAACATCGGTTTGTATGGACGCAATCGTAAGCCCATCGGTGGCGACAGTGTTGGACAGCGTACTTAACGCCTCGCCAGTAGCTAAGCGAGCAGTGCCGTCAGTGTTAAAGACCTCACCTTCTAGGTCAGTGATGTCGCTCTGTGCGCTAACAAGGGTGGTGCCTTGTGTCGCAACGGTGTTCGATAGAGTATTAACTGCGTCGCCAGTAGCTAAGCGAGCAGTGCCGTCAGTGTTAAACACTTCGCCGTTTAATGCAGTGACATCCGCCTGAATAGAAACGACTGTGCCGTCCAACGCAATAACAGTTGTGTCCAAAGTAGCCAATGCCGTGCCAGTAGCTAACCTAGATGTGCCATCAGTGTTAAACACTTCCGTGTTTAGCGCCGTTACTTGCAGTTCATTCGCAGCAATCCTCGGGTCTTCTAGAGAAACCCAGACAAGGCCGCTACCTTGGTCTATGTACACATACACTTTGTTATTGTCGTCGCTGTCATACCATCGACTAAACTCAGCTATAGTCCCTGTCGGCTCTGTAGCTTGTACGAACACAGCGGTCGACCCAGAAACAAGGTCAGCGATAGCTGCCTGAATATTGGATACGTTGTTGTTTAGCGTAGTAACTTCTTGGTCAATGGTGGTAACGCTGCTGTTTAGCGCGGATACGGACGAGTTTACAGCGTCTATAGAAGTATCTACAGCGCCTATTCTTGTTACTAAGTTATCGCCAGTGTACGTGGCAAGGTACCCAGTGTACGTCTCCAGTTGCCCCACTAAGTCTATCTCGTCCGACAAAGCTGTGGCAAGTTGCCCTTGTGTAATAGAGTCAGTAAGAGTATCAAGCAAAAAAGCTATGTCCGGCGCGGTAGTTGCAAGTAACCCAGACACGGCGTTGAACGGCCCTGTGCCCCCCTGCGTGTTAACGTTCCTTGCCCAATAATACCGCCCCTTGCCACTCCCGACTTGGTCTGAAATAACGCTGCCCCCAGCTGTGTCCAGCAGGGTTGCTAGCGACAAGTCGTCTAGCGACGAAGGTAGTATGTAGTCTGGGTCAGTGTCTGGCAAAAGAGTGTCATATGTATCGGACGCCCATATCTCTGTGTACGCGTGGTTAGGATATGTAAGATTATCCCAACTAAGTATTACGTTTTGGAACGCCCCAGCCGCGGCGAAACCAGTGACTGGCGGTGGCGTAGCTAGCGCTGGCCCGTCCAGTATGGGAGTACCTTTGTTGTCTATTAGGCCGAATGCCTCTAAGTCCGCCCGAGTCATTACCGTGCGTGAGCCTGCACCATCAAGAACACCGCGCAGCCGGTCTAAAAATATGCGGAGGTCACGCGGTATATCCGAAGTTATAGTGGGCAGTGCCGTGCTAGGTTTAGACATTGGCAAGCTCCTCCATTGACTGCGCTATGTTAGCGCCGAATACTTCACTGGTTCCGTTAAGTTCTACCTCCCAGTCTCTAGCAGTCATAACAGGCAGGCGGAATGGGAATCTGTTTTGTACTGTTTGCGTGTACAGCAACGCGCCGTCCGCGTATACCTTAGCAGTGACTGGGTAGGTTTCCGCTTCCACTTGTGCGCAAGACATTCCAAGCGGCCTAGGCATAGTGAAAATCTTAGACTTCCAAGTGTAAGTCAGGTTAGAGCCTTCGCCCCACGGCTTAATAGCCCCTGATATATGCAGGTATAACTTATCGTTCCGCAAGGACTGGTAGCCTGCTGTGGAGGTTAGCGTAGACAAGGCGAACTCTCTAGTTGTCAGGTCGAACACAAAACACCCAGTAGTAGAGCCGTTGTTGTAAAAGCCAATGTACTTATTGTCTTGGTGGTATGCGTGTACGCTTGTCGGGTCTATCTGCGCCTGCCACTGGTCGTAGGTGTACAAAGACTCAGTGATTATCTGCGAACCGCCGGGGGTCAAAGCCACCAACCCATCAGGGCTACAGTAGATAACGTAGTTGTTAATGCTGACAATACTACGCTTAGAAACACACGCTTGCTCGATGTCGGACTTCACAACCACCATAGAATCAGGGTGTGAGCCTTGTATAAGGTAAGGAGTTCCTTTTGTAAGAACTGCCAACGTGGTGTCCATACGACCGAAACCAACAACAGGGTGGTCTATAGTCTGTCGATATAAGTCTGGCCAAGCGTGGGGCACATAAGGCTCACAAAAGTAAACATCTCTGCCAACAAAACCAGCCATGATGCCATTAGGCAAGTTAGTAAGCCCCGCCATATTGTCAGGGGGCGTTAGCCAGCCCAGCGATGGAATTTCCTCTGCTAGTAACTCAGGGTCTACATCGTCTACAAAACCAGAGCCGATAGCCGTAGCAAGGTCTATTTCACCAGTGAACAAGAATACGCCTGCTGTAGACCGGTAAATACGTACGTGAGTAGCTATATAGCCTGTGCCGGGGGCTAAGAACCCAGTAAGTGTAACAGTTTGGCTAGGGTACACATCTATGGAGTCAGTTCCCGCTGCGGGAGCAGACTCTATCTCCCTGCCGCCCACTTTGTAGACATAAGTGTGAGTATACACTCGCGTCTCTAGTGCGAGGTCAGCAGAGTTACTGGGGGCAGCGCCAATGGCAGTAGACAGCGCAACCGTAGGTCTCTCTAGCCCCATGTGTATAGGGCTGTTGATAGCCGCTGCGCGAATAGCTTTCGGGTAGCCGTCACCGGTGTAGAACGTCCACTCTTCGGTGTCGCCGTTTATCTGCCCGCGAGCTACATCTACGTCAGTGTCCCAGCTAAGCCAACCTGCCGTTTCGTCTGTGGAGTCTTGCCCAAACTTGTATATAGTCTGAGTTGTACCGACGACAGTTTCTACAGAAGTCCCTAGACCTTTCATAGGTTTAAGCGAACCAGTGAACACACTGGCGTTAAGGGACTGCTGCGCCTGATTAAATTTTAGCGCGCGCGGCGGCGTTTTCGGCGATATGCCTCCGAAGCCCCGTATATTAATTCCAGCCATAGCGAAAGTCCTAGGGTAATAGTCCGCTAATTATATTACAGCTGGGGCTTTCAATCTACAGTCGCACGTTTGGCGTAACCGTCACACGAAGGCATTCGCCTGTTTGGTTATGGTAAGTAATCGCGTGGGCTGCTCGCCATGATGTATAGCCGCCTCTTGCGGCGTAAGCATCCCTACCGCTCAGCGTAGGGTGACGTTCTACTATAGCGCCGCCGCCCTCAGACATATCTTGCTCAGTGTGGTGGTAGTGGCCGGTATGGATATAGCAGTACGAAGCGCTGCCCCACATCTGTCGGTATCTAGGTTCCGAAGCAAACAAAGTTGGTAGCGCAGTGTTCTTCTTTTTATGCCCGTGATGGAAGCCAAGCATAATCTCGCCGTGGAGGTGAGCGTAGTAAGGGAAGTCAGTGTCGTCAACTATCATACGCTTGTTGTCCCTGTAGATTACCTTGGCGGCTTTTCTAAGCCACGCGGAACTAGACTCGTCGTGGTTGCCCTCGCAGACCAACAGTTTTACAGTTTTGTGCTTTCGCAGTAGTATCTCAATGCACGCCAAAGTAACGCTAAGCGCCATCTCAATAAGCTCGCAAAACCGCCCGCTCGCGTCTAAAACGTGCTTAGAAGCTGGGGTCACCGCTAGGAGGCCATCCCAATGTAGGAAGTCCCCTTGCAGGTTTAGTATAGCTATCTCACTTTCAGGAGAACCATCAGCCATCCTAGTAATCGCAGATAACGCTTCATGCTCTGCTATACCAATATCCCAGCTGTCACCGGTCTCAGATTTAGCTGCGTACATGCCAAGGTGGAAATCCGTCAGGGTGTACAGCGTCAGAAGTTCAGAGTTGTGGCCCTTCGCTTTGGGTATTACAGGTGCTGCTTTCCACTGGAAATCTTCTATGGCGTCGATTACAAGTTGGGGCTTGTAGCCTTTCTCACGCTCTTGTATGACCCATTGTAGCGCTACCTCATCGGTGTCGCCTTTGTATGCCGTAGAGATTCGCTTAGCTTCGAAACCCTCCATAGTCTCTTTGTTAACTGACCTATGGGGCGCTACAGCCTTGGTGGCCGCTCTAGCTTCTAGCCGTTTCATTAGTCTATCTACAGTGCGCCTACCACAACCAAGAACTTTAGATGCCTTGTTGTTTGAGCCGTGAGCTATAACTGCTTGTACGACTTCGCGGTGTCTTTCGCTGCTTGCGAACCTAAGTAAATCTTCTGGGGACATGTTAGCCATTTAGTTTTCTCGATTTTACTGAGTTGGTAGGCCTAGCTTTGCCATAAGGCCGGTTACCATCAATCCAATAGCTATTAATATGACGGCAGCTAACCCTTTCTTTGCTAGGTCGCTTTTTAGCGAAGACCAAAACTCTTCTTGGCTCCTAGCTGTTCGAATAAGTGCTTCGTGGTATGCCCTGTGGCCGTCTGCGTCTATTTCGCCTAGGGAGTTACGCGGGAACGCCCTGCCTACGGTCTTCATATCTATAGATATTTCCGCTAATAGCTCTTGGATTTTATCCAGCTCTTGTTTAGTTTCTTGATCCATAAATACGTCACACGTTGGTTTTAGGAACTATAGCATAGGGCGCAAATAAGTGCTATTATCGAGTTTCACTATCTAATTTAGTGTTTAATTAACTTAAAAGAAAGAGAGAACTTTATGAGTGAAGCTCAAGAGAAAGCTATGATTACGCTTGACGGCGTAGAGTACGTTGTAGAAGATTTACCGGATAACGCTAAGTACTGCCTACAGCAACTAGAAGACATTGCAGGGCAAACCCGCCAAACCCGCGCTAGGTTAGACCAATTAGCTATGGCTGAGAGAGGGTTTATTGATCAGCTGATAGAAGTAGTCGCTGAAGAGGCTGAAGAGGCTGCGGAGTGAGCGAGCGTAAGGCAAGCAAAGAGGACTGGAAAAGGCTGCGGAGAGAAATACCCGCAGTCGAACCCAGTAAAGGGCCAATAGACGAGTCCTTAATGCAGGTGTATATAGATATGGCAGAAGTAGAGAGTGATGCCATAAACCCAGACCACTACAAGTCTGGAGATATTGAGTGTATTGATGCAATTAAGGAGTCCATGTCTAATATTGCATACAAAGGATACCTGAAAGGCAACTGCATGAAGTACCTGTGGAGGTACGAAACTAAGCACCTAGACAACCCACAGCAAGACCTTGAGAAAGCTCAGTGGTACTTAGACAAGCTACTTGAGGTTGTTAGGTCGAAGTAACAAGTATGCTGGCCTACTCCGGTAGGCCTTTATTCCACAGGGCAACTTCCGCGATACGGCGTCTTGTAAGCCCCGCTAGCGGCCTACCGTTAACTTTGTCCCACCTAATTATCTGCGCTGGCACTGCCTCGTAGTCGCCCGAGTTAAGAACCCGTAACAGCGTAGACTCTTTAAGGTTAGTCGGCCCTAGGTTATACGTAAAGCAAATCATCGCGTCGAACTGACACTGCGTCAGGGGCACGGTTACTAAGTTATTCACGTACCGCTCAAATTCATATAAGTCAGACTTTAGTAGTAGCTCTGCTTTAGCTTGGGTACATGTATCGCCCTCTGTTACGTCTCTCGTGTGGCCGTATCCTATAGTCCATACACCTGCGCTACATCTGTATGCAGTTAGCTCGCAGCCTTCGAATGATTTTATAAGGTCGATGCCCTCTTGGGACGTGTTCATTACTTTTTTCCTTTGTCTTTTAGCCTCTCAGCGGTACGCATAGTACCTAGGCCTAACATTCCTAACAGTACCGGCAACATCACAGTTGTGTCCGCCTGTGGAATAACTATATCAAACGCCGCCGCTAGGGGGGAGATCAGAAAATTCACACTAAAACCGGCGACACAAACCCACCCGGTTGCTGGTCTCCAGCCCGATTGGAACCAGTTTCCTTTGGCTTCTGCTGTGTTAAGTTCGATTTGCGCCAGTGCGATACTCTGCGCGTGTTTCTCTGACATTGTTGCAAGTTCGTGCGCAATCTTCTGTTTGGTATCCGCATCAGGTATAAACTTATCCAGTAGTTTAGTTGCTGGGCCTATTAAGGACATTATGCTCATTGTGAAACCTCTATTATAGACAAGAATATCGCGTATAGCGTATATGACATGACGGCGATTACAGCGAAACCAACTGAGTTCCATAAGAACTCTTTGCGTCTACGCGCCTGTGCATACACAGTTTTCTCTCGCTGCTCTTTAATCTTGCGCCGTAAATCCACCAGCTCTTGATAGCCACCTTGCCCGTATGTATAGAGCAATAGCTCCCTCAAGTCTTTCTCTTGCTGTAGCATCTTCTTCTC
>Ga0206129_10004043_pt1 | contig 16465 bp, 16 predicted proteins | sample Helgoland_Spring_8_FD_148616 | JGI IMG/M metagenome (GOLD analysis project Ga0206129, IMG submission 148616) | Pelagic subsurface seawater microbial communities from Kabeltonne, Helgoland, North Sea - Helgoland_Spring_Bloom_20160502_2 | ecosystem: Environmental > Aquatic > Marine > Epipelagic ...
CTTCGGGGATAACAGTTTCAGGAGTGAAGCCAGAAAGCATAGTAGTTATGCTTAAACTAACTTCGTCTATCTTTTCTTTTGCTTTTATTCTTACAGTTTCTAAGGCATCAACAACGCTCTGTGCTAGTGCGGAACCATCAAGGCTTCCTGAGAATAGATCCCCCAGTGCTCGCTTGACGTCCCGTGTAAAGAAGATAACCTCAGACTTAGCAATTAAAAGCTCACTTCCAAGTATGAAAGCCCAGTCTCCGATGTTTTGTCCAAAGTATCTTACTGCTTGTGTAGCAAGAAGAAGCTGGTCCTTAATGCTTGCAGAGACCCCTATTACCTTGTCCATCTCAGCAACGGCTCGTGTAAACTCGTTCTTCAGAACAACAAAAAGTCCAGAAGTGGTAGCGTCAAGAGTTGCAAACTCTTTATCAATTTCTACAGCGCCGGAGAGAATAGCGTCGTAAACACCTTCAGCTGTGAGCAATCCATCCTTCGCGGCGTCTTTAAGTTCACCAAACGGTATTCCCATTCCGTCAGCAATGGCTTCGGCTAGGCGTGGCATTTGCTCAAGAACCGAGTTTAGTTCTTCTCCACGAAGCTCACCTGCAGCCAAACCTTGACCAAGCTGAACAATTGCGTTCTTAGCAGACTCTGCACCAGCACCAGAGATTACCGCAGCCTTTTGTACGGCCTCAGTAACGTCGAGTAGCTCTTGTATGGGCTTGTCTTTATCTTTTAAAGCTAAACCAAAACGGTTAAACGTCTCAGCCGCTGTACCGACATCACCACGAGAACGTGCAGCAACATCGAAAAGCTTTCCCATTACGGCTGTAGTCTTCTGAGCATCTTTTGTAACTAAGTTTACTCTGTTACGAAAGTTCGTCATAGAGTCGGAAGCGGTAGTAATGCCCTTTGTAACGGCAGAACCAGCAAAGGCTGCTGTAATACCTATAGCAAGTTTTTGGAATGTTCTTGTAACATTTTTAGCTTGTTTGTTAACGCTCTGTATAGAGGCATTAAGCTTGCGCATTTCATTTTGTGCTTGGCGCGCGTCTGCACGCACCTTAATATTAACACCTGTCATTTGTGTTTTCCTCTAAATAAAAAAAGCCCCCAATGAAAGATTCCGTATATCGGAAACACCATCAGGGGCTATTATAGTATTATATAGGGGTTATTAAACCAATAGTTGACAGTACTTGCTCAATGAAGTACCTTGGGGCTTGTTGTGAATGCCCACTGTTTAGATGTGAAATATGTTCTACAGGGTTCAAAATTGAACCGCTGAGAAACTGACCTCGCCTAGTCTTAATAACTAGGTTTCTCCAGCCTCTACGTGCTTCACCCGTATCAACAGGGGTTACTATCTTTAGTTGTGCTGTGGCGTAGTCAATACGCTCTTCAATTTGGGAATTAGCGAGTTCGATTACTTCTTCCTCGATACGTTCCATTTCTTGTCGAAAGTTAATAACTTCCAAAGAGACAAAATTGCCCATTAGTTACCTACCCAGAATGGAGTCCAGCCAGACCCCTCTTTCTTGGCAGAGGACACCATCATGTCTAAGAACTTACCCTTTGGCAAACTCTTAACTTCGGCTGGAATGTTGTCTTTGAGTTGTTTAAGCGATGCAAACACACTACCGGGTTCACCCTTGTAGCCTTGTGCTTGAAGCAACAAAAACGTTCTTTGATCTTCTCTCCAACCTAAAGGGCGTCTACGAAAGTATGCCCCCCACTTCATAAGCTCTTCCTGTGGCATATCTCGCATAAGCTGATATACCGGAATACCTAGTGAGAAGGCTATCTCGTAAATTGTCTCTTCGGATTGGGTTAGTTTCCCTCAGTGCCACCCAAACCAGACACGCGCATGACGTGAGTGGAAAGCGATGTAAGCTCGCTAAGGGGGAAGGAGTCGAAGTCTTCTTTGGTCAGTTCTTCTGCACCAACGACTGCAACTTTAATAATATCACAAAGGAGTTTCAACTGAGCTTCGTCATCTTTAGACTTGTCAGCCCTCTTGATGACCTTCTGAAGTTCCATAATGGTTCCTACAGTCAGTTTACGTACTTCTACTTCGTCGCCCATGAAAGGGACTTTTTCTGTCAGTTCTTTGTTAATGAGATGTTTCATTTTCTTTATTTCCTTATGAGTCTAACTTATCTTTTTCTGAGAAAAGATCGGGATTGTTTGCTTGAAAGTCATCCAGCATTTTACGCACAGTGTGGAGAACGGAAAGGGTTTCCATAATCTCACGACCAACCGCTGACTCATTATCAAAGTCTTGGAATCGTTCAAATGATTTTCGAATACTAATATCTACGCTTCTACGCATATGACGGAAGGTCGTACGCATAACAAACGCTTTACTAAATGGTTTGTCCATGTATAATACTTCCTTGTGGCGGAGGCCACCCGAAGGCGACCCCCTAAGTAGCTTACAGTGTTGCTGGACCGAAGAAGTCGGACTGAGCAGACAAAGTAACAGTTGCAGTAGTTGCATCTGTCAAAGCTGGGTTTACAAGGATAGCTTCAATTTTACCCAAGAAGTAGAACTCTGTGTTCTCTGGAGTAACTGTCGTTGCCGCTGCTTCGTCTTCAGTAACTGCGTTTGCGCACATCATGAAGCGGAATACAAGGTTCTGACCGATAAGGTCGTGGATAGCGCCCATGTCGCCAGCGTTGTAGTTGACTGTAACTTCCAAGGAAGGAGCGTCAGCTTGACCCTGAACCTGAGAAGAAGTCTTTTGACCGTAAACAGGGACGTTTACGATGTTTGCAGGTGTACCCACGGATGGGAATTCACGTACAGAAGGCATACGAACGTGGTCAGCGTCGGCTGTACCAGGAACCGAGCCTACGAACAGAGTAGCGCACTCAGCAGCTGTGTCTGTGCTCGCAGGGATCGTGCCTTTGAAGATGTCGAGGTATGTAAAGATACCCGCACCCAAAGATGAAATATGTGCCATTTGTTATTCTCCGTATTTGGTAAATGGAATTATATAAGATGCACTGTATAGTGCTTTATTTTGGGAGTCTAGCCCCTCTACGTTTAAATAAGATGCTCCAAGCCTTGTACCGTTAGGTAGTGTCTTGTTTTCTAGGATGATGTCAAGAAGATTGGCAATAGCCATAACCCTACCTTGACCTTCACCAGCCTTTGTAAACATTTTAACTGCCACTAGACCTTCAATTTGTTTCTCTACACCGTAAGCGGCAAGAGAACTTTTAGAAGGCATGACTTTTAGTAGGACATACTCATCAGACTTTACACCTAAATAGTTATCGGGAATAGTCTGGATGTTATTAGCGGTCCAAGTAGCTGATGCAAAAGCAGTTTCAACATCTCTAAGTATTAGGTCATACATTATACTTGCTCCTTAGTCAATGACAATGTAATAACAAAGCCATCATCTGTGTGATCAGTAATATTGTAAACTGTACTTCCAACAGTAAGAGTATCATACCCATCAACAGACATGTTAGACTTCATCATAGCAGTACTACTGAAAGCACCGTCAGAAGGTTTGTTTGTTGTTTGTATAAACACTTTAACTTGTTCAGAGGCAGTGTCACCCACAGTCTCACCAGTGGCGAAGTCGTAGGAAGACACTGTCTTGTTAGAGATTGTTCCTGAAACAGCTAAGTCACCAATTGCTGTAAAAGCTTTATCTACAGCAGCGTTAATCTTAGCTTTAAGCGACATTAATTAGCCCTCCACCACCCCGCGCCTAACCCCATTGAACCCTTACGAATAAGAGGACGAATAGGTTTAAGCGCAGTAGATGGCTTTATAGGGATCTTTGTTGTGTCGCCGTTGCTATCTGATAAACTAATTGAACCCACCGAGATAGATTCAAAAGTCTGAGTCTGTCCCATAAGGACGTCTTCATTATTTACCAGATGCAAGGCTTGTTCATAAACAGCAGTTTTAACACGACTTGGTAGCTCGTCTTCTGCGATAGTTACCTGAAGACCTAAACGGTCATCGTTGTAAATAGCGTTCTTACGAGGCCAAGCCAAAGCTTGAGAGGAACTAACAGCAGAACCAATCCAGGCATTGTCATCAATCAGCGCAGTGGCTGTGACAAGAGCCTGTTCTTTGACCTCTACTATTGCAGCAGTCCAGTCGGCACTGTCAATACGGGTCTCGAAGTATGTATCAGCGTCTGCTATCGAAACGTAGCTGTTTGTATTGAGTACAAGTGCCATTAGTTCACTCTCCTATTTAAATTAAGCGTGGAAGATAGGCAGGATGCCCAAGTTCAGTGCGTCCATTTTACGAGCATACGAATCAGCAGCGCCGAAGCTTCCGTTGGAAGCGAAAGCAGTAGTTGCACCAGCCCAGTCGTAGCCCATTGGGTGCATTGCGTAGCCCCAACGATACCAAACGTTTGTGGAACCGCCACCCAAGTAAGACGCAGCATTGCGGTCTACTTCAACAGGTGTTGGAACAGGCATAGCAGCAGAAGCAACCGAACCTGGCTTGATGATGAAAGTTGTCTTTGTGGACTGAGCGTTAACTTCAGCTTCACCGGACAAGTCACCTTGGTTTGCACGAGTCATGATCAAACGGAACTTACCGCCGAAGATTGTTGTAAACTCGATGTTGCCTTCTGTGACAGTTGTTTCGTCAACGAGGTTAGCAGCACGCATCTCAGCCATGACTTCAGGAGAAGTAACCATGTACATGAAATCTGGCTCATAGTCTTTGAAAGCAGCGCCGATGGAACGGAACAAACGCTCACCACGAGCAGCGCCCATAGCAGAAGAGTCGAACAGTTTACGAGCGTCAGAAGCGCCAGTTGCAGCAGCACCGTGAAGGCCAGCAGCGTTAACGTCAACGAAGGAGCCAACGCCAGAAGCATCTGCGTCTGTGTCGAAGTCGATCATGCCGGAAGTTGTGCCGAGGCTTACTTCGTGAGCAGCAACACCCTTGAGTACTGCCAAGAGAGCGTCATGCTCGTCCTGTGCGCGGACTTCAGCGAAGTCACGAGCGATCTTAGCCAGACCGTCCTGCTTGGAGACAACTTCTTGCATGTTAACTTGCTCGGCACCGTAAGTACGAACAGTCTTAACGAAGTCAGCAACGTCTGTTGACATGCCTGTGTATGTGCCGTCTGTAGCGGAAGCCAAAGAAGCAACGTTTACAGTTGCGGAGAGTGGCTTGTACCAACGGAATTGACCAATGAAAGATTCGCCGGAGAGGTCGATACGCTGGTCGGAAGCAACGATGCCTGTGCCGTTAAGCTTCTTAGCAGTTGTGTAAGCTTCGTCAGAGTAAGCGGAGATTGCCAGAGCAATGTTCTGGAAGTCTGTGTTAGAAATAGGCATTTTATAATTCCTTTAGAATGCTATAATAGTATAGTTTACTTATAGGTTAAAGTTACCTAGTTTACCTTTGGCGGCAAGAGCTAGAATTTCTTGAGTTGACAGATCACCAATTGCCTTGGTGGTGTCGGTTGAAGGCGCTCCAGCTGGATTGCCTGTACCTGCACCCGTGTTAGACTTAACGCGGAACAGAAATGAGTTGTCTTCGGATTTAGAATAAGCTTCTACATAATCACGAATGTTTGAACCTGTGGAATGCACCCATGCACCCTCTTCATTTTGGACCAACTGGTCAACAATCTCACGGCGAGCCATGTCGCGTGATTTGTCGTTACGGAATTCCATGCCAGCGAGTGCATCATTCAATACACCGTCCCGCTTTAGCTGTGTTGTCTCTTTCGCAAAGACTTCTAGTTTAGCTTTAGCTTCGGCAAGCTCCATTTCCAGAGCCTCTTGGACTTTACCCTCTTCTTTAAGACGAGCCAGAGTTGCTTCCTTTGCGGAGGCTTCCATTTCTGCTTTCATCTTGAGAGCTTCATCACGTTCAGAGGCCATACGATCCATGTTGGCTTTCATCTTTGCCAGACGTTCTTCAACGAGGGCTTCGACGCTATCCTTGGGGGCTTCAGTTGTTTCTACAGTTTCTTCTACAACAGGTTGCTCTTCAACAACTTCTTCTGTTGCTACTTCGTTTACTTGATTATCTTCAGTCATGTTATTTCCTCTCTAGCACAGCTAGGGTTTTATATGTAAATTTGAGTCACAGACTCCGTTAAATTTTTAAGGCTATAAATATTACAAATATCTATGGGCCGATACCATACCAGTCGTTTCCGTCCTGAAATGGTTCGAGCAACTCTTTAGGAGTAATCTTATTGTTAGGGTCGATTAGTCCGTCTTGTCTTGCTCTTTGTAAGTACTTATTATATGTCGCCCTTGACATACCAGATTTCCTCATAGCTTTGAGGGTCTGTTTAATCGTTCCTTGTTGTAGCGCATCTGCATAGATTTGCCGAAGGGCCGATTTAGCGTTAACCGCCTCACCAAGATTAGTAAAGAAAGCATCGTGGATAGTTCCAGTGTCTACTTTATTTCTACGTCCCCATTGGTGAAATCTTCTGACTATCACAGCGTCATTACTGTGGTTGCCATTCACACCCAAACCGATAGACGCATCTTGAATAGATTGTTGGGATAGTAGCTTACCATCCTTGCTAGGTGCTTCGTAAATGTTGAAGACCTTCTCGCCCGTTACAGGGTCGGTAAAGTCTACTCTTGCTTGTTCTTTAACTCGATAACGTTGCACCATAGTTTTGCCATCGAAAGTCACCCAAGGGATGTCTACCGAACCTGACTCTGCTACATAATCTTTAGCAATGTCTTTCCAAAACCTAATGAACTTACCAGTCACAGGAACCTCTTCTTCAAGGTGACGAGACATAATCTTAGAAACTTTCTCAAATAACCGAGTACCTACAAGGTCTCCGGTCTCATCTGTAAGCTTCATCAAAAATGTATGCATCTCCTCAGAGTTCTTCACACCGTCTTTAAACTCTGCTCTTGCAGTGTCGTACAGTGATTCTGTAATAGTTCTACCTTCCTTAGAAGATAATACTATGTTTCGTTTTAAGTCTCGTAATTCATCAATACGAGTCCAATTCTTTCTGTCCATTTCGAAGCTAATCTTAGCATCAATCGCAGACTTAAACTTATCAACCTCTTTAGTAGAAATCGCTATCTTGCCTTTCTTAGCCAGAGCTTTCGCAAACTGGTTAGCAACGTTAGCAGCCTTAGTGGCATCTCCCGCACCGTAGAAAGCAACCATATTCTGGTTCTTAGCAGCCTTCATCAAGTCAGTCCAATCAAGGTCTAGGTCTTGAAGTTCAGGGATAGCTAGGAACTCTGGGTCGTTAACAGTACGCTTAGCGATTTCATCGTATAGACGCTGTTTCTTAGATGTCTGTAGAACGTTAGATAACTCAGCAGAAGCCCTATCACCAGTAGACAAAGAAATAATCTGAGCACCAGAGGAACTCGCGTCATTTTCAATCATCATCTTAGTCTGGTATTGACGAAGCCTCTTAACCATAGCAGGGTTGTAAAGCGCTTTGTTAATAGGTACGTTGCCTTCCATATGCCTGTGAATACGTGTGTATTCCAAAGCAAGACGAGCAAGCTTACCTACTTCAACATCCTCTGTAGCAGCTACAAGAGAGTTAGACAAGAACTCTTTAATGCGTCGATCTGGTTGAGTAGTACTCATCATCAGTTCGCCGATTTCTAGAAGGTTCTTTTCTTCAGCTTTAAAGGCATTCAAACGACCTTTAACAGTCAAGGTATCTAAAGGATTGCCGATCAAAGCACCAATTTGAGTTTGTAGTTCTTCAACAGTATCAGGGTTAAGTGATACTGGTTTAGCAGTGTTTAAGAACGGACGAACTGCCTCACCCTTAGTAGGTGTGAGTAGTCCACGGTGATAAACACGACCACGGAAGTCAACAGACACATCAACAGAGAAAGATTGATTACGTTGTCTATAGTACTTAGCTGTAGCTAAAACACCACGACCATCATTGCCACGAGACATGAATAGTTTCTTCATCTCGTTAACAGAGTCCCACTTAGCAGCTTCACCGCGCTTATCGTTAAAGTAGATAAGGCGTTCTGTGAAGTCAAAGAATTCAGGGTCAACCTCATACTTAACAGAGTTAGCGTGGTTCATCATCTGAGCCATACCCTTATCGATTTGATTAGGGTCGTAGTCAGCATAAACCTTTTCAGAGACTACAGGCATCTTAGTCTTACGACCACGGGCATCATAGAACTCTTTAGAACCTGCCTTAGCATAGACCTTATTACGAGCTTCAGCATAACCAAAGCGTCTAGCGATACGAGCCTTCTCCGCAGCAATTTGTAGCTGCTTCATAGGGCCGTTGATAATGCTAATTTGACGAGTAACGTTAACCCCCCGCAAAGACTTATCACCAACAGGTCTCCCTGTGTTTAGGTCTTTAGGAGAAGAAGTGCCGATATCACGGATAACTGTAGTTCTAATCATACCCTGTTTTTCAAGAGAGTTGATTATCTTACTTCCATCTTTGTGAAACTCTTTAAGCCCCTTAGAGCGGAATGGGTTTAAATCCCCCAGCTCTTCGTCGAACATCTGGCCAATCTTAATAGCCAGCATGTCGTAATCAGCGCCTTCAGCTGTAGCAATAGACTGCATAGCTTTAGAAGTAGCCTTAGTGACTTTATCTTTAAGATTTTCTTTTGCCTTCTTTCTTCGAAGGGCAAATAGAAACTCCCTATCGAGTATCTCTCGCTTAATGCCACGGACTTTAGATATCTGTTCAGTAAACCAAGAGTCAGAAGGAGGTTTCTTTTCGAATAACTTTTCTAACTTTCGTTTAGTCTTTACTCCGGGAATAGCTGTAATGAGCTTTTCTTTTAGTTCCTTAACAGAAGGGTATCTTCGGATGATAGGTTGTGTATAAGCAGCAATAGGTGCCTTAACATTAAAATAAGCTTTGTTAGCTAGTTTATCACCATAAGTACCTTGCCAAGTCTCTATAAAGCGGTTGTCAGCTATTTGAGAATCAATAAGTTCAGAGATTGTGTACTTCTTACCTAAGATAAACACTTCCGGGTCATTGGCTAGTTTAGTAGTCAAGCCACCAAACAACTTACCCCTATCCGCAGAGCGGTTAAACATAAGTGTACCTAAGTCCTGAACAGAGTTCAAAGTAAACTTACGGAATACCGAAGTAGGCTTTCCCCAAGGATCTCCAGAGTTATTATACCGTGTAAAGGTTTGGCGAAGAACATCTGTAATTACTGAACGCTGGTTGATTGAAACATCGCGACCTAGGTCTTTAACAAACTTGTCGATATACTTCTTTTGTCGATCTGTAAGAACAGTACTTTCAGCAACTTTAGAAAGCCTCTCAGCCAGAATGTCGGGTTCTTGTATTTGAACAAAACGACCAGCACCACTAGTGTAATCCGCGCCTTCTGCGTTAAACACAGCGCCTTCACGGTTAGACTTAAATGAGCGACGGCTACCTTGCTTCTGAGACAAAGAGTTTCCCTTGAAGTCAGTTAGAGCCAGAGCTTGAGCGTTCTCAGCAGCATCATTCTTAAAGTGAGCGCGGAGAGAAGCAGTGTGGACCTTGGAAGACATCAACTCGTCAGGAGTAGAGAATCCTAAACTAATATTGCTCTCGTTATTTGCCGTAGGGCGTTTCACTGTAGTGTTAGCACGACGCATTAAACCACGGATAGATAAAGCCTTACCCATAGGTGAAACAAACTCAGAAGCCTTTAACCTTCCCCGTTGGAAAAGGGAAGCTTGGCGTTCACCACCTAGTTGTTTAATCTGTACATCCGTAGACTGACGACGCAGCCAGCTTGTGTAATCTTTAATCTTTGAAGGTTGACCAGTAAGCTCTGAAGGATTGATGTTGTTCAGGTTACGGGACTTTATGTTCTTAGATTTAATTTGTTGTAGATCTTCTTTACTCTTAACAACAGGCACCATCGTAGAACGACAATTCCAGTGAAGCGGAGGCTGATAACTTTTGTCATCAACGTTATACACCTTGCCATTGTGAAAAGTACAAATAGGGCTTGTTTTACCATCCAAGATGGCTGTGAACATATAGCCTTCAAGTACTTCGGCGTTAGCCTCCATAACTTGGTTCATGGCATCGGTTTGTGTTGTTGTAATAGAAGTCCTAGTTAGAGTCCTAGCTTGGTGCTCAGTAATCTTGGTTGTCTTCATGACATCCGCTATGATTTCATTCTGAGTCAAACCTTTAGCAAGTCCACCCTTGACTTTAGTTTGGATACGGACGAGTTCACCAGAGCCAATATTTTTCATATTGCCTTTTAGTGTACGTGAACCTTTAATCCGTGGCCCTGTTATTTCTGCCAGTAACTCTTTGGTTTTTGGCTTTTGTGTTCTGTAGAACTTCTTAATTTCAGTATTAAGATTGTTCTTGTGAAAGACCTTCTGTGAGTTGGAGAACTCTGACAGGCTCTTGTAGTTGTGAGCTTGGAGTTCTTTAGTGAAGCGTGTTACTTCGGGTTTCACATTAGCTCGAATATCCCCTTTCAAAAGGTCTTTTAAATTATTTCTATGCTGTTTAATGATTGTGCGGTTTCCTTTTTGCACACCATTCTCGTATAAACGGACGTCGCCAGCATGGTCAACAATCCTATCAAAAATCTTTTCGTTAATAGACATTAGTCTCTCCATTACTATACTTCGTGGATAGGCAGTTTTTAGACTTGCCTAGGTCTTAAAGTTTATTCTTCTTCTAGTTGAAGCTCATCTTCTTTCAACTCAGGGTTGGCCACTAAAGGATCAGTCTGAATTGCTTCAATAGCTGCTTCATCGTCATAGTCAGCAGGAAGGAAGTCGTTAAACTTCGCAATGTTGACAAACGTATCACGAGAAATAATACCACTTTGATACCATTCACTGCACAAGCGCATAGCACCTTCACCACCAACAGTGGCTGCAAAGTCAGAGGAAAGTTGGAACTCTACGTCATTACCTGTGTAGGCTGTGTCATACTTCCAGTTAATCATAAAGGCGATAATCTCTTGCATAGTACCAGAAATCTTAGCGTTCATTGTGCCTAACTGAGCAGTCTGAGAGGCGTTACGAATCTCTAGAGCAACACCTGAAGCGGCCTGTTCTGGAGACAACATGCGGATACCCATCTTAGCCATTTCACTAACAGTAGCTTCAATAGCACGGTCCATGTCTGACAAAGCACCTGTAGGTGTTTCGAGTACAGTAATAGACTCATCCTTACGAACACGCAACCAAGTGCCAAGACCTGCACCAACGAGTTCTTCAAACTCTTCGTCAGTCATGTCAGACTGTACCACTGGTGTATAGGTTGCCGCACCATATAGTAGGTGGTTACGACGAGATACCTTGTTGTAGAGAGAGACCTCTCTGTCAATCAGTGGCATAAGCACTGGCTCGATAGGCTCAATCTGACCATTAAGCGGGAACGCAGGAATACGACTGAGTCGCTGACCAAACTTCATTGGGTAGACTGTGTCATACTTCTGGAAACCACCATCAGCGGAGTCTTCGTACTCTTGAGTAATAACACCATTAAGTGCTTCTACTTCATGAGAACCATGAGACTTCTTGTAGTAGTCAAGCACCAACAAACCTTGTTCATCAAGGTAGTGATCACAAACAGTATCTACATAGTTGGGGTGCCAAGGGTTGTCTGCACTGTACTCTTCACTGATATAGCGAGTAGTCCAGCGGCTAAGGGTCTTAACACGAGTAATTGGGTGAGTCTTAACCTGTACGTTAATAACATTCTCTGCCTTAATCAATACAGGGTAAGGGGAGATTGTCATACGCTCTTCAGGAGTCATTCCTTCAAGTTCTGCATCAGACACAGTAGGCCGATCGATGTAGACCCAAGCACGAGAAGTTTGTAGTTCTTCCCAGATAGCAGCATCCAAGAAGTTAAACATGGAAGCACCATCGAGAGTGAAATCTTTTGTAATCCAATCATAAGCATTAACAGAATCAAGTTCTTCTGGTAAAGTTAGTTGTGATGGTTTACGAAGCAAAGCACTAATCAACACACGAGCATACTGAGTTGTTAGACCCGGTAGTTCTGCTTCTGACTTGTAGAAGTCATACTGTGGTTGTGTCATGCTTGGAGAGAAAGGTAGGAGGAGATTAGAGTAATCCCGTTCTACATACTCGTCATGAGCTTTAGCATGGGCTTCACCCTGCAATACTGCACGGGCTTTCTTCCACAAGGGCTTCAAAGACATATAAGAAGCACTGGGGGTCTCTACACCACGCTTCATAGAATTAGCAGCTGTTTTAACTAGCGACATATAGTTTACCTCATTAAGTAAGTTAATCAGGCATTATGCCTTTATGTTGTTGTTGTATTACTATATTTAAAGATACACCAATACAAGATAGTAGCTTTAGGTATACCTTTAGATATAGTTAATAATAGTTAATTAAGAGACCCCCTTCATCATTATTTGCGGGTATTTTTTAGTCTTAAAAACAAGGTAGACCCGCCAGGTAATTCCAGCGGGCCTCTTGATTTAAGAGCTGTCAGACTTGAGAGCCTGCTCTTATTGTATCATTATTTGCGGGTATTTATTATTTAGGAATCTCGTAGTGAGGTCCGTCAATAAATGGCTGTCTTCCTTGTGATTTTCTCAATGAAACATAGGCTTTGTGAGCTTCTGTTCCTGTGTGCTCATTCAAGTTGTGAGTCCAAGCACCACCCCAACGAATTGGGACATCTAGCTCTTTACAAGCCTTAGCAAAAGCGTCAGAGATTGTAACATAGTGTTTCAGATCCCAGCTTACTTTTCCGTCAATGTAGGCCACCACATCTACAGCCATTCCATCTTGGTGACGAGAATGCTTAGCCTGTGATTTGCCTTGCGCACGTAGCTGGTTTTGCTCGTGCTGTGTCCGAAGACCACAAGTAACACCGAAGTCTACAGGAGAAAGCTCAAGAGCACGACGAGTGACTTCCTCAAGACGCTTTTCAATACCTACCATTTTCATCTCTGAACGCTTACCAAACTTCCAACCGTAGGTCTTAGGGGTTTTATCGCCACTGAAATAACCTGATGCGTTGTCTTTTTTGCCAAACATTGTTGTTAGTTTGTTTTCAATACTTGAGAATTTCATTTTACCCCCTTCCACTTATCTACCATCTTTTCACCAGAACGACCAACAATATAGCCACCAACACCGAGCTGTAGAAGGTTCCACAGCTCACGAGGCAGGTCAATTGCAAAGTCTTTTTCAAGGAAAAGGTTTAACAAGGGAAATAACAAGTAGTTCATTGCTACAATGGTTACAATGACCATCATAAGCAGTGGACGCCAAGTAGCAGTCAACCAGCTTTCAGACTTAGCTTCCGCTAAGACAATCTCTCCACGAACCTTCTCTAAAGACCCGGTGTGTTCAATCAAGGCTAGTTTAATTTCAGCTTCAATCTTTGCTTGATCTACTTTGTCAGGCACGAGGCCACCAACAATCTTACCAAGCAGAGGAGCTAGAATAGGTATTAGTTGTAGCATAAAGTATGCTCCTTAAAATATTACATATCTTCTTCAATAAACAGACGAACAAGGTCTGCTACAATATCACTCCGTACAATATCTTCTACACCGAACTCAATAACAGGGAGTTCAATGCCAGCACCGTTTACCATACGGGCGAACTTAACTAAGTCTTTACCATCGCGAACATCAGACTGAGCGGGATCACCCATAAGCACTAGCTTAGAGTTCTCGCCTAGACGAGTAGTAATAGCTTTCAGCTCATCCATACAAAGGTTTTGAGCTTCGTCAACTAGTACTAAAGCGTTCTCGTAAGAACGACCACGGATAGTTTCAATTGGTTGAATCTCAATTTCACCCTTACTTAGCATATACTCATACTTACCTTTACCAAAGGCTTTAGTAAGAACTTCTAGCATAGGCATAATCCAAGGCGTCATCTTTTCTTCAACTGTTCCGGGGAAGTGTCCAAGGGACTTTCCTGTTGGAACGTTAGCCCGTGTTAGTACAATCTTTTTATATTTACCTTGCATGAACAGCTGGGCTACTGTCCCTGCACTACAATAGGTTTTTCCAGTACCCGCACACCCCATAGTGAATGTAATAGGGTAACCTTTAATGGCGTTAATCAGGTCGTCTTGCTTCTCATTCTTTGGGAGCAAGTGGAACTTAGTAGGCATGTGATGAACGTTTGACTTTCGTTCATTTTCTTGTCGCATGTATTTCGGCATCTTGGCGTTATTTTTTAGTGAGTAACGAGATTGCTTTTTAGACATGAAGTTTCCTATTGTTTTGTTTATTTCAAAAAAAAAACAAGGAGAGTACTTTGTAATTTAAGGCACTCTCCCTGAGTAGAGTTAATAGTAGTGCTTATTAACCTTTGTACTGGATATAGGCTAGAGAATAGTAAGGTGGTCGGTTCTCATGGGAATTAGTAGAACCTGTGTAACTTGTGTTTCCGCTGACCGTGTGTTGGTGCGAGCCTGCCGAGGACGTGCTTTTTGTTGACCAACCCCCAGCAGGATGGGTATAGGGCGAAGTAGGTGTGCCATAGTACACGCCTGTTCGAGAGTAAGTATGGGTGTGCGCACCGTCAGTGCTTGTACTGGCACTAAAGGTGTGGCGATGAGAGGGCATTTGTGCTGCCGTAAGCCTAACACTTGCAGCACCTCCGGTAGTCCCAATAGGGTAGGAGGAGCCGTAGCCAACAACAAAACGGTTTGATAAGTTAGGAGTCCCATTCGCCCCATCGCAGATATACCACCCAGAAGGCGGGGTAGTTCCAGCCCAAAGGATGATGCCATCAATTGGAAAGGCGGAGGGCGGGTCTTCCCAAGTAACTGGGGAAACAGGACCGTTAGAAGTCAAAACCTGCCCAGAAGAGCCTTTGTCAGTAGATACCGCAATCGTGCCGTTTTCAGCTACGTTTAAACGCTGTGTAGGGCCAGTAGCAATCTTCAGAGACTCAAACTGAGGACTGTCTGTTGTTCTTAGGTTTTGACCACCTATAGGTTCCCAAGCTGCGTTATTGTATATTTTCAAAATACCAGGGCTAGTGTTAGTGTCAAGCCAAAGCTTGCCGTGGTATAGGTCAGTAGTGGGTTCAGAAGTACCAGAGTGGCAGGTGTCTAGTGCTGCTAAAGCATTGTTAGCATCAACGTTATAGTTCGCACCGCTCTGGTCTGCATCTAGTGTTCTAGAGCTAGTTGTCATAATTTTACTTTCTTATAGATTTTCTATTTACTGGCCAATGGCCTGCCAATTCACACTTCGGGCTTTCCTAACCCCATCTTTATAAACAGAATATGTAAATGAACTTGCAGTTATGCCTGTTATTTTAACAATGTCAGTAGTGCTACCTCCGATTACATTTACCCCGACATAAGGCACATCAGTATTACCGATGCCACCATAGAAAGGGTTATCAAACGTAACTGTAACATTTCCAGACTCACTAGACGTAGAAGTACCTCTTTTAGCAATATCAACTTTATCCGCCACAATAGACAACTCAGAGATCTCCATTGTATAGGCAGGTTCCGCAGCAACACCTAAAAGCCTGAACTCAAAGGCACGGTGCCGAAAGCTTCCAACAGTAAAGGGTTCCCAGTCGCTCCACGTAGGTGTGCCACTAGGGTCATCGTCTGTGTGCCGTATCTCAAAGTTAAGTACCGCATCTACGACAGGTCCAGCAAAGCGAGTAACCGCAGATACAGGGTCGTAATCTGAAACATCTGTAACACCGTCTGTAATGATTGCATTAAGTCTAGGGTTAAACCTAATATTTTCTACGGAGCCAAGATCGACAGAGTTGTCGAAGTAATAAGTAAAGTTATCTACTCCAGCGTCTTTATGAAGCTCACCTGATACAACAGAACAGTTAGTTTTAGACCCTGAGAAACTGGGGTCTTCAGTGATAGTCGTGATCTGATTATACAACGGGCCTTGAAAAGTGTTAAGCGCAATTGCATAACCGAAGCTTTCTACATTGCTACTATCTATGTGTTTAAGCAAGTAGTAACCTGGAGCTACAGGTAGCGTAACAGTATTAGTTGATCCACTAAGGTTGTTTACGATTGTTTGGGCAATCTCCCAGTTTGGGCTAATACCGGGGTCATTCCGAATATACCTTATTTCTGAAGTACCACCAGAAACAACATCGAGGTCTACTGGCGTGTTCCAGTGAAACAACATCCCTGTCTCTGTTGCTTGAATTCTAAAACCCGTAGGGTCTGCGGGGGGACCAGCAAGGCCGATAATAGTAAAATCATCTTGAGCAGGGTAAGACTCGTCGCCTCTGCTGCTAATCCCTGTAACTCTGAAACTGTAGTCACCTTTAGTTATCTCATTAAAGATAAAGAACTTCTCGCTTGTGACACCTAACAGTGTATAGACTACAGGCTCTCCTGCAACATACCTATAGTATTCTACCCTGTACTCTTTTGCATTTACCCCATTTACGCCTGTTGGTTGTTCCCAGCTGATTTTTGTTCTTGCTCTAACACTAGTAGCTTTGTTTACAAGTGCTTCATACAAGGACTCCTCAGAGGTCAAGTTTTGA
>Ga0206129_10004047_pt1 | contig 16461 bp, 26 predicted proteins | sample Helgoland_Spring_8_FD_148616 | JGI IMG/M metagenome (GOLD analysis project Ga0206129, IMG submission 148616) | Pelagic subsurface seawater microbial communities from Kabeltonne, Helgoland, North Sea - Helgoland_Spring_Bloom_20160502_2 | ecosystem: Environmental > Aquatic > Marine > Epipelagic ...
TGTAGCTCTGTATCAGCCCTTTTAGAGACAAGTTACGGCAAAGCATTTGCAGCCCTTGAAAAGAAAAAATCAATGATGGAGGCGTCATAATGATTAAGTACCAATTAATTTATAACGGCCACGAATGCTTCCCGCTAGTTAATACAAGAGAAGAGGCTGAAAGTTTCAAACAAAAATCAGCAGAGCAGTCTCCAGAAATGCATGTTGAGATCAAAGCGATTGAGGTGACCCCATGAGAGATTCTTTAGATGCAGATCTGGATCGTTGGCAGGATGAGCAGGATGAAGATTATGTTGATCCTGATGACCTAGCCAGAGAACGTGCCGAATACTTAGCGGATCAAGACTAATGAGAATCGTTGAGTGTGAACAAGGCACAGATGAGTGGCGTCTATCTAGGCTATCGATTCCCTCGGCCTCAATGTACTCCAGTATAGTCACGACCAAGGGCAAATGGTCGAAGTCCGCTGAGAAATACATTGATCAGTTAGCCCTGGAGAGAATTACCGGGATGCCTACGGAGTTCCACCTCAGTGAGTGGATGATAAGAGGCACAGAACTTGAGCCTGAAGCGAGGGATATGTACACCCTCATGACAGGAAACGAAGTGCAAGAAGTAGGCTTTTGCTTGCACGACACCTTACAAGCAGGTTGCAGTCCTGACGGCTTGGTGGGTGAAGAGGGCGGGTTAGAGATAAAAGTGCCTATGCCTGAGACCCATGAGAAGTACCGGGTAGCAGGTGAGAAGTCTGGCAAGCCCCCAAGTCGCTACTATGCTCAAATACAGGGCAACCTGTGGATAACGCAGCGTCAGTGGTGGGATTTCCTATCTTATAACCCGGATGGAGGTGAACACAGCTTTTTCTTGGTGCGAGTCCAACGCGATGAGGAGTTTATTAAATCCCTCGAGGAGCATGTAGGAGAGGCTGTCCGGTTAATTGAAGAGAAAGTAAATTCTTTTGTCGGAGACAATTATGGCTAAAGCGTATGCGACTACTAATGGCTCTGGATATCAGTTGTTATTTGGCGATCTTGACCTTCAAGGGCTAAAAACTGAAAAAATAGGTTTGCCATTCAACCCTTGGGATGAAGTTAAAAACCTTAGTGGTGGCAGAAAATACCAGTTTGCTAACTTTTTTGAAGAAGATGAAGAAGAAGATTTACGCTACTCAGCTTTGGGAGATTTTCATTTGCTTGCGTCACACATCAGGCATGAAATGAATCCCGACCCTTGGGAAGAGGCGTTCGTTTTTCGCATAAATAGGTCAAAAATGATCATGGTGAAAGGCGAGTTATTTTTACTACATGCTAGTAAAATCCACCGGAAATCCGTTTCCAAATTTAATAAAGTAAGGAAAATAAAATGAGTGATTACGACAACACAAACCGTGGGGCATTATTTAAGAACGAGAAGACTAAAGACTCTCAGCCAGATTACACAGGCAAGATTGACTTTGAAGGCACAGAATACCGCATAGCCTCCTGGATTAAGACATCCAAGAACGGCAAGCCTTTTATGAGCCTCTCGGTTGAGAAACTTGAGGGAGAAGGTGCAGCAGCTCCTGCCGCTCCTGCCGCTCAGGACTTTTCACAGGATATCCCATTCTAATGATTCATATTGGTGATTTTATCAGATCGTACCAGATCGCAAACGGCATCAAATCTGTTGATATTGCCACCAAACTTGGAATGTCACGAGGGAGCTACTCTGCATTGCTCTCTCGTGCAAACCCAACTGTGCATACCTTAATGAAGGTCTGTAAGGCGATGGACGCAGACATAAACGAGGTAGTGCCTTTTGATAGTTTTTGATCAAGTGGAAGAAGCAATCGAGGAGGCACAGTGGTGTGCGGATAAGTTTGATGACCGTTACGCCATTGTTGCTTACATTGATTCCTTTGGAGTCTGCGAAGAAAGCGATGTAGCTAAGTGTGAAAACGTAGTGGAGGTATGCTACTCCACTAAACTTAGTGACCAAGAAAGAGAGCGAATTAACATGGTGAAAGCCTTGGAATCTATTAAGTTCTTTCAAGGTAAAAAAGAGGATTACTACTAGGAGGGGGTATGAGTAACGAATATTGGAGTGTAGATAGCAAAGATAGCTTAGATGCTTTCATTAAGTTTGTTCAAGAGTCTTATGATAAGAACCAAAAGGTTACCTTTCAATGGACTTTGGGTGGTACAAGAACGAAGCAGCAGAACAAGGCGCTGCACGTTTACTGCCGAAATCTAGCCGCAGCGTTATCTGATGCCGGGCTAGATATGAAGAAAACCATTAAGCCAGAAGTCGAACTCCCCTGGAGTGACGATCTAGTGAAGAAGTTTCTTTGGCGTCCCATTCAAAAAGCCGTGACAGGTAAAGAGTCTACGGCTCACTTGAAGAAAGAAGAATACAATCAGGTCTATGAAGTCCTGAACCGCCATTTAGCAGATAAGTTTGGTGTATCTGTGCCGTTTCCGCAGTCAGAGCCATGAATTACTACAACGAGTGGGATTCTTTCGCTGCCGAATGGCTGAAGGAATTAATTAAAGATGGCCTCATCCCAGATGGTGAGGTTGATTCAAGGAGTATTGCGGATGTCAGCCCAGAAGACCTCAAAGGATTTACCCAGTGCCACTTCTTCGCAGGAATTGGAGGATGGTCAAGAGCCTTGCAAATTGCAGGATGGAGTCCAGACCGACCTGTTTGGACAGGAAGTCCCCCATGTCAGTCTTTCTCCACAGCAGGAAAAGGTACTGGAAAAGATGATGAGCGACACCTCTGGCCAGTATTCTTTAATCTCATCCGAGAGTGCCAACCTCCAACAGTCTTTGGTGAACAGGTTGCAGCAGCTATCAGACATGGATGGCTCGACGATCTACAAAACGACTTTGAAGCAGAAGGCTACGCCTCAGCAGCGGTTGTACTACCATCTGGCAGCATCGGCGCGTACCACAAAAGGGACAGACTCTTCTTCACCGCAAAGCGCGTGGCTGACTCCAACAACCTCGGACATGAACGGAGTGCGGGAGATGGATGGGAAGCGCAGCGGTGGACTGAACACGCAAGCGCAGTCAGCTTGGCCGACTCCGGTATCCACGGACAACCGAGACAGAGGGAAATGGGACGACCCGGCGATACAAAGGAGAGTGGCATTGAAGAAGTCAATCGAGCTATCAATGCTAGTGGGTTCGGCAGCTCCGTACCGTCATGCCACGAAAAGCCCTTGGCCGACTCCTGCGGCTCGAGACTTCAAGGGGACGTCTGGATCGGGGAGACAGGAGAAGAAGAATCATCCGAGCGATACAGTTCCGAACGCAGTAGCAACAGTTCCGTGGGCTACTCCAACAGCCACAGATCACAGTCGGGGGACGAAGCCACCGAGACCGCAGGACACAGGGATACCTCTGACTCAGCAAGTATCTGGTCTGAATCCGTGGGCGACACCGAACACGATGGATCATATGAAGCAGAGATCGGACGAAGCACTGGCTCGAGCCAAGCAGAAAGCGGGATGCTCGAACCTGAAAGATCAGATCCCTTATTCTGGGGAAGCTCAGAAGTTATCTACTGCCGAGACGGAAAGTACCGCCCCATCCCAACTGAACCCGCGCTTTTCCCTTTGGCTGATGGGATATCCAATCGAGTGGGCATACTCAGGGGAGCGGGTAACGCCATTGTCCCGCAAGCGGCGGCAGAAATCATAAAGGCGTACATAGCATGATTAATTCAATAGCTTGTATAGCAATGGCTATTTACTTCGAGGCTAGGTCTGAACCCTTGGATGGGCAGGTCGCAGTAGCTAATACTATCATAAACAGGGTGGAATCTTCTCGGTTTCCAGATACACCCTGTGAAGTAGTCCAACAAGGCAGGACATGGAACGGTCATATGCTCCGAAATCAGTGCCATTTCAGCTATTACTGCGATGGTAAGCCAGAAGTAATAGTAGACCAAGGGGCATACACTTTAGCCCTCAGTATTGCGGTAAATTGGCCTAATCTCGTTGACATAACCAGTGGTGCTACCTACTATCACAGAGATGACGTTCAACCTTACTGGGTAGAAAGCCTAAGCATCAGCCGCAAGATTGGTCGGCATATCTTTTATAACTAGGCGCATTTAAGGCTAAAGAATCATGAATGATAAACCACAGTACGAACCATCCGAAGATGTCCAGGCTGTCGCTAGGACATACTCTGTTATGTCTAAGCTATTCAGCATTGCACTAATCAAGCTGCGCTACGATAAAATGAATACTGCTAGCCAGATTCGAGCCGAGAAAACCATGTTCGCATTGCTTCACGAGAGAAACTGGGATGCCAAGAGCGAGCAATAGGCGCGTAAAGCGCAAGTCTAAACCAAAAACCAAGACATCAGCACAGCTCAAGCAGGAGTGCTACAAGGCGGCGCAAAAACTTGCACGATTATCTGAGGCTGATGATAACGGATACTGCACATGCGTCTCATGCGGTGTTGTAAAGCACTATAAAGATATGCAGGGAGGTCACTTTATTCCCAAAGGGAACTCCTCGTATTGGGCGCTAGATGTTGAATTCAATATACACAGCCAATGCCCACCCTGTAACATGTGGGGCATGAAGCATGGCTCAGCGGCTCAGCAGTATACCTTATGGATGCAAGACATGTATGGCAGAGACTTCGTTCAAGATATGATTGATAAAAAGTCCACGCCTGTGAAGAGATACAAGGCAGACTACGAGCAACTTTTAGCGGAGTTTACCGAGCTTATCCGTAATCACGAGAGGAGGATCGCATGAATTTCTATCAGGCTGTTGCCGAGCTAGCCAAAACACATGGCAATGCTCGTAAGAATCTACACAACCCACATACTGAACAGAATGCGTTGGTGGAAGACCAAGACCCAATCGGCATGATGGGCGAGCTATACTTCGCTTTGATGTACGGTTACGCAGCAGACCTAAAAGAAAAAATCTCAGGGGATGATGGCTACGATTTCACAATTCCGCTAAAGTTTACAGTAGATATAAAGACAACAGTTAAAACGCCGAACGCTAAGAATTTATTCGTCAAGCAAGGCACGGTCAAGGCCGACATATACGTCCTAGCGATGTACGATGATGAGAAAGTAGACTTACTTGGGTGGGCTTGGGGGAAAGAATTACTAGCAATTACCCCTCGCGACTTTGGTAGGGGTAATATTAACCACTATATACCCATAGAAAAGCTAAGACGTATGGACTCGTTAACCGTAAGGATGTGACATATGGACGAAGAAATTTACATAGAGATGGTGTCCTCTGATGAAGCATACGAGTGGCTGAATGACATGCTGCTAACTCTTGAGGGTCATGACCGTGATGTCATAGGCACGATAGCGTTGATGCTTGAAGACCTAACCGAGTTCGTAAACAAGAATGAATTTACCAAGAAGCATTTCATGCAGTTCATTGAAGATAAACATGACAGCGAGGAGTTACTACATTGAGCGCAACAGACCATCAGGTAGCAGGTGACCACTACAAGAAGCTAAAGATCCAACCTATTGAATACATCCTCGCGAATGAGATGCAGTTCTGTGAGGGAGCTATCATCAAGTACATCTCTCGATGGAGAGACAAGGGAGGGGTAGAAGACCTGAGAAAGATTAAACACTTCTGCGACTTCTTGATTGAAAACGAGGTTGTGGAAGCACCCCTCGCTCATCTAAGCGAGAGGCGTGTTCCTAAGTTTTAGTTAGGCATTTGGGCTTGAAGACTTGCTTGTTCTGCCTCGGTCTCTTTATCCCTAACTCTTATTAACCCTAAAGATAACGCCAAGGCATCAGATACGATAGGAAGTTTTTTTAAATTACTACCCTCAAGCCCTCTTAAAATTGAAAATTCATCAACGCTGTTACTTAAAAGCAAAGCGGTTAATTCTCTAAAATTTCTGTCCGCAGGTTTTGTGCTTTGCAAATAAATTTTAGTTATTTTTTCTGCATCGTTGCCAACATTGATATAAGAACGCATGGCGGCAGCGTTTCTTGTCATAACGGAATTAGCGATTGTTGAAGCCGCTCTGGAAATGCCCATTGCTGTTAACGCTACTCCACCTCCGGCAGCAAGAGTTCCACCTGTCACATAAGATCCCATGCCTCCATATAACATGGCTTTCATGTAATCGTCAGATTTAATGCCAAGAGAAGATAGTAGTCTCAAGGAGTTTTCTAACCTCCCTCCTGATGCTACCTGTTTAATTTGTTCTCTTTGCGCTTTAGTAAATGTATTGTATTTATCTTGCGATATTAAAGGTTTCAGCGCTGCTCGCAAGTTTGTAACATAGTCTGTTTTGTCAACATCGGTGTTAATTCTTGCTTGTTCAAAAGCATTGTCAAGCGTTTCCGCTGCTTTGTATTTTCTCCATAGTTGTCTAGCAGATGATATCGCGGATTGAACGCTCTGTTCACCAAGAGAACCTGGGTTTCCCGGCTTGATGGTTAAAATCATTTCATCAATAAAATCAACATACTCTTTGCTCAACACCCCCTCTTTCCCTTGAGGGTTTCTGCCAAGTGTGCGAATGTCAGAACGAATAGTGTCCAGTAAGCTCCAAGATAAGGTATTAGTTTCTCCTGCTTTAATTAGCTTATTCAAGTAAGTGTTTAATGCGCTCTCGGTGCTAATGTTTTGGTTAAACATTTTTTCTTTCAATGATGATAATAATCTTGCTGTATCTCCATCAGAAGCCACAATTCCTGCTTCATCTAACTTTTGATAAAGAGCTGTCGCAGCACCTTTTATTTGATTGAGGTTAGGCGTAGCTTGATTTAAATATCTGCGAGCCGCTCCTTGGATGACATTTACTCCAGTAACCCATGCAGCAGGAGAGACAATTTGTCCAATTAATCGACTGGCGCTTCCATCTGTTTCTAACAATTCTTTTTCAATATTTGCAGCGACTTCTCCACCAACGCCTGAAGTAAACCCCATTGCCGCATCATCAGCAAAAGTGGTTTTACCTAAAGTTTCTAAAATATTATCTAAACCTGTCGGAGATACTTTCCCGACTGTATTAATTGTTTGAGATAATCCTCTAAATACAGCCCCTCCAATAACGGTATCAAAAGTTAATTGCCCAGAGGCCGCAGCAATATCTGTTCCAAGACCCTGTCCTGCAAAAGCACCTTTTGATCCGATCATTGCTCGAGTGCTAGTTGTAGAAAACGGATCGGCAGGATGACTTATAGTCAACAATCTTAAAGGCGATAAGGCAACATCCAACAGATTAATTGCTCCACGATTAACAGATGACACAAATTCCATCGCAAGCGCGGAAGGTTTGGATAGCATTTGTTGTTCAGTTTCAGAAAATTCTGGATTAGGCGCAGGGCTAGGAATTACTGTAGAAGCGATAGCTGTAGCAGAATCATCTATTGTTAATGGCATTGCTTTGGCTTTTTGCACTAATTGTCTTGCAGACTCAGTATCTCCTGCTGCATCAGCATTTCGGGCTGCTTGCATTACCTGGTCATAGGTGTATTCAGCCATGTTATTATTCTCCGTATAGTTCCATTAACTCGTCATTTGTTTTAACGCTAGCACCATTTTTTTGCTTTTCTGAAGGCAATCCAATCCACGAGTCCATATTCCAATCGTCTTTTAATCGAGATTGAGATTGTTTTAGGAAGTTTTCAATTTGAGCGAGATTGCTTAAAAACTCTTCTTTAGGTAGGCCAAGTTTTAATGGCGAAATTAAAGATTTTAACAAATCCATTTCACTCGTAGTTAACTGTCCAAATCCTGAAGCCCCATTGGCAGCAGCCGCCCTTGCAGACTGCAAGGCATTAAAGCCAAGATTGGAAAGAAGAGCATTAATTTCTGTATCTAATACATAAGCGTCAGTGCCGGGAATTAAGCTAGTAACCTTGCCAAGAATTGTGTTGACTTCTTTACCTTCAACTGCATTCCGTATATCTCCAATAATACTATAGGTATTATTTATTTCTTGATTTGTTTTATTGGCTTGAGAATTTGCAAGATTAAATTCTCGAGTGACTGTTTGCCTTGCCTCTCCTGATGTTGGGCGAGCTACATAAACTGTAGTCTCGCCATCTTTAGCAGCTTGCCAAGACCACCCATTATCAGGGACGGGCAAAGGCATTGTCGCAGGATTTTCTGCAACTGCTTGTCTTTCTTCGTCAGTCGTCGCTTGGTTATAAGCATTGTTAAATCTAATAATTGAAGCCGGGTCATAATCTTTTGGACTAAGCTCTAAATCATTTCTGATCTCTTCAGAGTTAGGGATAATAAATTTGCTTTCAGTATTGTCCCAAATATTGTTTCCAACAACTTTATACCTATCAGAGTCGTCTGGGTCTAATCTATCAATTAAGCCATTTAAATTATTGTCAAACGAACCTGCGTTAACGGCTTTTTTATAGGCTTCTTTTTCGCTTTCTGTTAATGCGGATGAGTCAATAAATCCTATCATAGAAGTTCTTTGCTGCGACCTTTCGCTCGTGATCCGGTTAACTTCATCTTGCTTTTGTTTAGCTACTGCTAATTCTGAGGATTTTTGACTAGCCAGTTGACGCAATGATGCTGCACGAACAGGATCAATCGATTGAAGAGCCTGTGCTATTTTCAACATGCTATTAGGATCATTAGGATCTAAGCCTTGGATCTGCTCCTGTACCTTTTCACCCGTAGTCCTGGGATCAATTCCAAGCATAGGCTGTACACCACGGCGCAAGTCTTCGTTGCGCTGTACACCTAGCTGACCTGCCATCTGAGCAAGAGGAGCTGCGGCTCTAGCTAATCCAGTAAGATTAGAGGACAACAGCCGACCTTGTGTCATGCCCTGCTGTAGTAACTTCTCTTGACGCTGTTCAGGAGTATCAATGATGTCCGCGAAGAGTGTGTTTATATTGATAGGTGTCATAGTTATTGCCCCGGAAATAATGGCGAGTTAGGATTTAGACCAAAACCACCTGAGCCAATGGTAATCATGGGCTGACTAGAGGCAGGAGCTTTGGCAGCTTGCTCACCCTTCAACAAATCAAACAAACCTTGGAACTGCTGCTGACGTAACGCTGCTGCAAGACCTTCAAAGCCTAGCTGCGCTTCTAGTCCTGACTCTGCTAGTCCTGCTCCGACTCCTATGGCATTAGACTGCAATGCTGCTCTAATTCGTGCCTCTTCTAGTGCAGGTGCAAGATTCGCGAGGAGCTGATTCTGTCCTTGATAGGCGGCAGGTAAGGACTGTAGACCTAGCTGACCCAACAAATCAAACCGATTGCGTGTCTCACCTAGTCCTGCCAGTGTTTGCTGTGAGGTTAACGCTTGCTCTGCTCGAGCCTGTTCCATAGCTGTTAATGCAGAACCCGCTTGCTGCTCTTGTATAGCTTTCTCAAGCGCGAGTTGCTCAGGCGTACCACCAAACATACCTGTGCGAACACCTGTCCTTCCTTGACCAAATAAACGCTCTTCAAGGGCTAAACGCTGACGCTCTTGCTCAGGTGCTTGCAGGGCTGTAAGGTTGCCCATGATTTCTTGCTCTCGCGCAGCCCTTTGTGTAGGGTCTTGCGTGAGCATACCTATTACATTAGCTTGCTCTGCGGCTCTTGCAGCAGGATCATCTAGCATGCCAAATGCGCGAGTGCCAAAGCCTAGCATCTGCTCCTGTAGAGCTTGCTCTGTAGGGCTTAGCATTGTATCTAGGTTGCCCGTAGAACTAAACGAAGCTCTTGCGCCAGTAGGCGTGGTAATGCCAAATGGCTTAAATTGAGACTCAGCCTTTACCATTCCAAGCAAACCGCCTTCAGGAACGGTGTAATCCGAACCATAGATAGCCGTGGTCGCGTCTTTGCCTAGACCCCTGATGTCTTTGATTGCTTCGTTCTGTGCAGCCGCTCCACCCAATCCCGCGAGAAGATTGCCTGTTTGACTGCCAATTAAATTAGTAAGCCATTCCATTAGTAAGTACCTCCATCAATAGTATCAAATGTGGACGTACCACTAACCACTAGGTTGGCTGCGGTGACCGTTCCTGTAAATGTAGGAGACTCAGAGTTTGATTTGCTATTTACTGCTACAGCAATTGCATCGTACTCAGCCCCTACCTCAGTGCCTTTGATTACTTTAGCGGGGTTACCACTAACCAAAGCATCCTTAGCTGCGAAGTTCGTTATCTTCGTGTAGTTAGACATTACACAATCCTTCCCATTAGGGCTTGAATATTAATTTCTTGCAAGGCAATTGTCTTGCCATCAACTGTGGTCTCTACGCCAACGGCTACTACTGTACCCTGCCCTGACGTATTGATTTTCTTTCGCGTTATCAATGCAATAGAGGAAGAGTACTCTGCCTCGGTGTTAAATTCTGAGATATTGTATTGTCCCACATTCGACTTGGGTAAGGTATACGCTTGCTTTTTGTACGCACCAGAGTAGTCGTATGCCCAGTTCAATACCACCGTAGCTTCAGCCCCGTCAAACGTAGTGAGGTTAATCTTCTTTAGGAACTTTAAGTTAGATGTATCGCCAAAGCTAAGAGGATGACTAAAGTAGCTAAGCAGATAACTTGTTGTTCCATCTTTAAATCCTATGTATTGAGCGATACCCGTACTGTTGCCAAGATATAAAGACTCGGTAGAGGTATTAGCAAAGATTAATGGGTTGATGTGCGACCATGTGGTTGCTCTAAAACTTCCATCCTGTAGAGGGAAGCGAGTATCAAAGCAATATACTACGGCTAATTGTGGGAAGTTTAGTAACACAAACGCCTCACGAGGCGAGTAGTGCATGCTAATATTCCCTGTTTCTGCCGCGAAGAGAGACTTGATATCGTTGTTGACGTTCTTAGATATGTCGCCAATTGGGGCTGACTTCTCTTGAATGGTTCTTGCTAGGCTTCTTACACCTGAGTCATCAAGGAAGATAAGATCTTTACCTGTGGAAACAACTGTGTCTCGCGACACACAACCCACATTAGAGATAGTATCCGCGAGGGTCATGTTGGCAGGGCTATCTGCTCCTTCGTATATAACGATAGAGTTACGTCCAAAGATAACTAAGAAGCCGTTGTGAGCCGCTAGGGCAACGATCGTGTCGTACCCTGTAGGCCAGACAGTAGTAATGTCAATCGAGCCTGTAGAGCCTCCTGACCAACCTGAGCCGTTTAATAGGTCTGACCAATAGATTATTGACTTATTAGCTGTGAAGTCTGCCACCCACAGCCGACCAAACGCTGCTAAGCATTCATGCCCTTGTGGCGGCGTGCCTGTAGCATGAGCATGTGCAGACATAGGCTCTAATGTACCCGTGTGGTCTGAGTACACCAAGGGTTCTTGCCCACGCTGAAAGATATACATGTGATCGTTGAACGAGACAAACTTCCAATTGTTAGCTAAGACAGTATAAGCCGCAGGAGTAACATCAGTCAGCGTAGTTGTTCCGGTAAAGAGTTTGTTGTTACCTGCTGATAAGAACGTAACATCGCCGTCTGAGGCAACGTACTCGCCCATTGACTCAATGCCATCGGATGTGCCTAGCACCGCAGCCCCGTTAGTAGAGATCATGGTATAACCCTTTCTCGCGGCTATCCTTCCCTCTTTATCAATGACACAGTTATCCGCAACAGCAGAAAAGCTAGGTTCTTGCGCGAGAGGTGCGTCTTGGGTGTTTATCCCTGCGAATCCCGGAGCTGTGATTGTAATGCTCTGTAGTTGTTGAGCCATCTACACCACCCTATAGGTTGTTTCTTCTGGGTATCTGTTAGCGTCTACTGCTATTGCATCTGACAACGCTGACGAAGCTACGGCAAACTGTTCTGCTGCTGACTGACCGCCTGTCTCACCTCTTTCGCGAAGAGCCATAGCGTAGGCCATCTGTACGACAGGATGATACGGGACTTGAATCTTAGTAGCATCTGCCGCGAGTAAAGCCTGTGGCGCAGCAATATCAAACCTTAGCGTGTACACAGCATCCGGTTGCGGATAGACCTTTACCTTAAGATCATCGTTATCGTCCACGCCACTGATGATGTAATCCGTAGGCACTGCGCTCGTAGGAGTCTGATTGAAGTACACGTTGTCAAAATACGGCACAGTGTTGAGCGTCAAGAATCCGTGACCGCTACTGCTAAGTGCTTGTTTGATTACCGCACTCTGACCTGAGCCTGTAAGAGAATACTCTGCCTGACCAACCACTGTGGGGACTTCAACAGTGCTGCGCAATGCAGACCAATTCCATGAATCCTCTACTAGCTTCTTTGCGTCATTGATCAAGTCGCCTATCAAAGCGGAGTAAGAAGTCTCGCTCGTGGTAGTGACTTCATCTTCTCTTAACCTGCGGAGGACGTTGTTAATTGCTTCTAAGTATGTCATCTACCTGCCTCCAGTGGCTTGTAAGAATCGCTCAAACATCCCAACCGGAATGTTATCTAGCTCTGTAAACTTTGGCTCAAACAAGATTGAGTCAGTTAGTGGAGTGCTGTTAACTACTTGAGCAAATAAGCCAATTGCGCCATCTCTTCCGGGGTCGCCTTTATCTCCTTTAGCGCCAGGCGTTCCAGGTGTACCAGGAAGGCCAGGAAGACCGGGAAGCCCTTGCTCACCAGGATCACCCTTCTCGCCAGGAGTACCCGGATCGCCTTTAGCACCAGGAAGGCCAGGAAGACCTGGATCACCCTTATCACCGGGGTCTCCTTTTTGACCTGGGTCACCGGGGTCACCTTTGTCTCCTGGATCTCCTTTTTCCCCTGGAGTACCTGGGTCTCCTGGATCACCTTTATCACCAGGGTCTCCTTTTTCGCCAGGATCACCTTGCTCTCCAGGATCACCTTGTTGACCAGGATCACCTTGTTGACCAGGAGTGCCAGGATCACCAGGGTCACCTTTTTGGCCAAGCAGGCTGCCATCTAAAATACCTTGAATAATGGTGTTAGGAAGATTGGCTATAAATGTTCCTGAGTCTTCTTTGCTTAAAGTGTCAATACCGTCTGTTATTTGGCCTTGATTATTAACCTTGATTGTTGGACTTATATCTATGTCATCAAGCAAAACATTACCGCCAGTGGTAGTAGTGTTTCTAACTACGTTTTCTGCAACTACGCCGTTAGTTCCTATTACAGGAATTACTTGATACTCTTGTCCGTCTATAAGAGTGCCGCCAAGGTTTGGTACACTATCTCCAAGAGTAGAGCTAATAAAGCTGTTTGTCTCTTCGTTGTAATTCCATGTTTCATTAACATCGCTAACAGTTTCTGTAGTGCCTGCGGCGGTTGTGTCTGCTGTAGTGCTTGTGGTTGTCGTTTGATCTACTGTTGGGTCTTGGCTGACTGTCCCTAAATCTGCTGCATCACCTAAAGAGCCATCGCCTGATCCTATGGTTAGCAATTCATTAGCGGTAGTGTCTGCTGTTAGGTCTACGGTTTCTTCTGTTGTTGGCTGAGCCGCTGCTGCTTGAGCCGCTGCCATATCTGTATCACTAAGCATTTGGTTTGAGCCAACAGTTAAGTTAATCAAACCTGCAACAGGATTGTCTGACTCGTTTAATGCTTCAGCAATGTCCTCTGGCTTTACATTAGCTGCTTTTGCTTGCTCTACAGCGTCTAGTATTAACTCCGCAGCACCTTCTCCTTGGCCTTCTAGTGTAGAGGCTAACCTAGACTCTGCTGCATAAGTTGCAGCTTCTTCTTCGGTCATTGGTGTTTCTTTCAAACCACCACCACCAAACAAATCCATAGCGTCAAATATGCGATAAGCTAATGCTGCGGCAGGGTTTATTAAACCTAACGCTTTTAAAGCGCCTAAACCTGCTGTTTCAGCTTTAGATTCTTTCCCACCAACAGCAGCAACAACACCGCCTACACCACCTGCAAATACGTCACTAGCAGCTCTTGCTGCTGACGCGCTATCAGCAAGATTAAAGTCTTTCAGACCTGTTAGTGCAGTATTTGTTCCTGTCGCAACTTGACCAACATTGACCGAGGGTTGCTCTGCTACGTTTAAAGCATAAGGACTTTGATAACCTTGGTTGCTTACTGGAGCAGCAGGGGCAACAGAAGCATTGCCGTAGATGTCGCCAATATAGCCAATAATATTATTTGCTGTCAAAATATCGCTAAACAAACTGTCTTGAGCAGGTTGAGTAGGCGCAACAACAGGAGTAGGCGTTAAAGTAATTGTAGGAGCAGGTGCAGGAACAATTGGCGCGGGAGAAGCAAACTTAGGTGCGTTCTCTGCGTAAACAGACGCAATAACATCTGTTGGTACACCAAAAGTTTTAGACACTTCATCAATAGTAGTTTGCCCAGAGCTAATAAGCTGAGTCACAAAGTCTATCTCAGACTGATCAAATCCACCTGCGGCAGAGACGTTACCAAATATACTCATTACTCGTCCTCATCTATCAGCAAGTTATTTGTTAGTGCTGACTTATAGGTTTCCATCAACCCTATTAGAATTATAGGGCTTATCCCTAAATCTATTTGCGACTCAACCCAATTGCCTAGCGCTTCCATCGCGTCTTCTATTTGATGATCTACTTTGGTATTTGGAAACTCTACAATCATAAGAATTCCTAGTTGTTTCGCTCTACTTTCTTAACTTTCTCAAAGGAGCGTAGTCCACCAAGACCAAGCATGCCCATTAACACAGGCAGCATTGTCGCAAGGTCAATCATTGGAACTTCAACGCCCGTCTCTAGCAGATTCAAAGTCATGTTCGCGAAAGGGATGACGAGGAAGTTACCTGCCATTCCCAACACGCAGACCCATCCACAAGCAGGACGCCATCCTGCTACAAACATTGAGTTGTGCTTGGCTTCTACCTTGTTAATCTCTAGCTGCGCTTGGACTTGAGCATGCGTATGACGCTCTGCCATAGTCGCAATTTCATGAGCCAACTTTGCTTTTAAGTCTTTATCGGGTATTGCCTTGTCTAACAAACTAGACACTGGCTCTATGAGTGACCCTAGCATTGCTAACATTTAATTCACCGCTAACGCTATAAGAATGAACGCAGTCAACAGTACAACAACAGTAGCTTGTTCGTCCGTTGAACCCATGAACTTTGCTTTTACAAACTTGCCTATTACTTTAACGTATTTCATAGTCGTTCCTTATTTGTCAGCCTTGGTATCAAGTCGTTTAAAGATAGCACCGAGCATCTCTTTGATTTCTCGTATGTCATCGCGGTAATCTTCTTTTGCTACATACATAATAGGTATGGCTTTCATGTCAGCATCAATCCTATCCAATAATGCAAAGACTCGATTAACTAACCATCCAACAACGAATCCTGCTACTGCTATTGTTACGTTGAACATGACTTGATAATCCATACTACACCTATAATGTCAGGTCAGGGACTTTGCGTGAGTCTCTGATTTGGTAAACGTGACGTAAAACCTCGCCTCCGTCACGATGGAATACTACTTGGTTCATCACGCTAGAAACGCCGTATCCTGCTCCTGCGTGCCAAGAATCAGGTGGGGCTAATGTCCCGAAGGCTTCCACGAAAACGCCGTTATCTGTCTCTATAGCGTTCTGGTGATGTATATGTCCTACTAGCCACTTCCTGTACACAGTGGACGACCACTGCTCTGGTAGCATCTTAGGTAGAATAGCGCCTAACTTTGCAGCCTTGACCTTATCTCCGTGATGTACCGCTAATAAGTTCTTGCCAAACTGCACGGTGTGAAAGAAACCGTGAGGATCTAATATGGTTACCCTTGGCTCTTTTGAGTAGTAGAACTTCAAGATTAACGCGAGGGCGATGGCAGTATCAGAATCGTGGTTACCTCTAGCCATTACCACAACGCAACTCTTATGTTTCGCAAGCAACTTATCGATTGCGTACAAGAAAGTCTGCGCTGCTATCTCAAGCACTACCTCTATTCTGGTGTCTACGTCTAGCTTCGTTCCTCCAAAGGTAGTACCACTACTCCCGTTGGCGTGAATGAAGTCTCCTACGTTGACCAGTAGTGCCTGATCGGATGCCGGGGCAGCATCTACCAAATACTCTATAGCCGCTAACATATCATTAGAGGCTATCTTTGTGTCGTAGTCACGAGCCTTAGTCTCTCTTGCGTCAGCCCTCATACCAAAGTGTGCGTCACCTATTACTATAGTAGGCAACAGGTCATCAGCAAACTTCTTCGCCTTTGGCTTGGATTTTGGCTTGTAAGGTTTAACCCCTTTGGTCAGACCATCAACAAAACCTTGTAGCGCTTTGTCTCGCGCTGCCTCGGTCATTGTGCGTTTAGTTTTCAGCCAAGCCTTGTTACCCTCGTCATCGGCAGTGTAGATACTACGACCAATTACTATTTCGCCTTCAGGAACGTGTCTTCGCGCATCCCAATTGCTTGAGTAACCCGCACTGGCGGCGTAGTTTTTAACCGCACCAATGTGGTCGCGTACTGTAGACGGAGAAATGCCCAAGACACCCGCCGCTTTAGCAATTACTTCCCCGCAGTCTTCCCACGCTTTAACTGCTTCGCGTTGGCGTTCTGTCTTC
>Ga0206129_10004048_pt1 | contig 16457 bp, 15 predicted proteins | sample Helgoland_Spring_8_FD_148616 | JGI IMG/M metagenome (GOLD analysis project Ga0206129, IMG submission 148616) | Pelagic subsurface seawater microbial communities from Kabeltonne, Helgoland, North Sea - Helgoland_Spring_Bloom_20160502_2 | ecosystem: Environmental > Aquatic > Marine > Epipelagic ...
AAGTTCTGTTAAAGATAAAGGCATAATTTTTATTTTTCATTTATTATCAACCAGGGAATGTATTTTGTTTGTAAAACCAAGTTATCTGCAATTGTCATCATACCATTCACAGCAGTTATCAGCTCCTAATTCACAACCTTTCTTGAAATCACCGCAATAGGATAGGCCTGTTCTAGATTTTACAACTCCTCTGTTTACATATGCATAAGCATAATCAGGATCTAATCTAATAGCCGTTGTGTAATCAGATATGGTAGGATTCTCTTGAGCAATAAGGCTAAAACTCAGGATGACAAAAAGAAAAGGGAATACTTTTTTCATAGTCTAATGATTGTTCTTGACTATCAAAATTAAAAACAATTATAAAGTAGTTGCTTTGAAACACTGAAGAGCAGTCTGAAGGACTTTATCTATTGAAGGTAAATAAAGTTTTAGAAATTGCTTACTTTTAAAATTATGAAATCTTACCAGGGGAATGCTTCTGATTATATAAGGCAGGTGATCATACCATCACTGCCTAAAGTTGCTGATCTTATCGCTTTTACCGAGACATTATACGATTATTTATTGAGTAGTGAAAGGGTGCGATATATCCGTAAATTTAAGGATTATGATAGCCGTGGGAAGCTTTATAATTATAAGGGTAAGAGTTTTACCGTAACTGACAACGAACCTGCGATATGGGTCTATATGGAGTGCTTTGAACGGCTTATTAGAAACTTTTCCTTTTACGAAGAGCGCAAGTTATTTCCTGTTGCTTTTGCAATTAGAAAGAATGAGAAGCTCTATTTTGATAATCAATTTAAGTATGGTAAGAAACCAAGAGAGAATGCATTTTCAAAAAGAGGACTAAAGCATTGTCATATACTTGATTGTTCTCCTAGAAACACTAATATTCAAGCGCTTTCTGTGGATCAAAGAATGCTCAGATTGCTATCTCCAATGAATCATTTTCCTTTCCCTGCACCGAGAAGAAATGAGATGCCTAAAGATTTTGGGGAGGATCCTACAATGCTCTCTATAGTCAAGAAAATATTATATGAAGAGTACTATAAAACAGCTGAACATAAGGAGGCGTTTCTAAAGTATTTGAAAGCCGCAGGTGATAAGGCTTTAATAAGCGTTGAAGATCAGGAGCTTCAGATTGCATTTGGACCCAAGGATCCAAATAAGAAGGCGAAGAAGAGAAAAGAAAAAGTCAAGAAGCTTATTGAAAAAAGAGTAGTAGTGAACAAAACTCTTTTGACTGATGAGCCTTTTCCAAGAGAAATAAGGATAAGAGCCAATTTCAGAGTTGCTGAATCTGACTATGGAGAGGGGCAGATTTTTTTGGTACGCTTTAATAGAGGTAACTATACCGACTCGACTTACCGATATAATCACGATGAAGTCTACGATGCGGCTATTGCACATTTGAAAACGCTAGCTTGCTGGAAGAATTATGCTTCCTATGTAAACTCATCTAATATACCCCAGTGGGCTGAGGAATTTGTTAAGGAGTCAATACGTTGATTAAATTATTCCGTATCAATTAGAGATAGCTTCACTTAACAAATCCAAATTCCCAAGCTTTGCCAACCAATTAGCTTTAAAGGTTACCCTTCAGGGGTCTACTATTTCATATTTTCAAATGGAACTGATTCTGTAGAAAGGTATGCGATAACTAAGGAATAATTGAACTTAGTTTAAATGCTAAAACCTAATTCTATCTATCTCTCAAGGTAAATGCTAACAGAACAACACAAGAGTTCAAAGTTTTTAAGGAGTTATTAAAACCTTTAATATTTGATTTATTTTACATTCCTAAGGTGTTTATATGGTCTTTAAAAATGTGCCAATAGCCTGTTACTCTTTATACCCTACACCCTAGTGGCACTTTTTTGAACTCGAGTGTCTGTGTGCGTCTCAAATCAAGTGTTAAAGCCAGTTTTAAGGACATATATTTTATATATGTTTTATTGGGGTGCGTTAATTAGGTAAGGTATCAGATATGCAGGGCTATGGGGTTATAACTGCACCGAACAACCTCAACTCAAAAGGAAAACCATTTCACCTTCAATCACCCCCTTTCGTTTCTATTTTTATAGCTGAATAGTTTCAGCTTTTGTTGAGGTTATAACTCCACCTTAAGGCTCTTAAAAACAATTATAACGTAGTGGCTTTGAAACTCTAAAGAGCAGTCTAAAGGACTTTACCTATTGAAGATAAATGCTAACGGTACAACTCAAGTGTTTAAGGAGTGATTAAAGCTGTGTTTTTAGGCTCTCACCACCTTTATTGAAAGCACTTTTTTAATAAGTAGAATCATGAGAATAGCAGGTTGTTGAAGCAAAGACAGTACTTGCCCAAATAAAAAAGTTTACTTTCAAAACGGTTTTACTCAAGGCTTCTAGTATCGTTCTTGGATTTTTCATCAGTTAGCCTTTGACCTCTTATACCAACCGTATAAGCCTATAGGAAACCAGAAAATAGTCCAAAGTATAACGGTTCTCTTGTTGCTGTACCATTTGCTTGAATCCTCTATTTGCTTTATTTCGATACTTATATCAGTTAAAGAATCTAGTGAAGAATTTAAAAGTGTAGTTTCAAGTTTAATTACTTTATTTAATTCTGCTTTTATATTTATAATTAATTCAACTATTTTATTTTGCATTTCAGGTATTGTCCCAAGATTAGAAAGGCCTTCTATAGACATGCCAACACCTGCACCAGCAACTGCTAATGAACTAATTTGAGTAAATGCATTGGAATTGCCGCTTGAACCAACCATCGCAGCTCCAACAGTTAAAGCAGCTCCTACCATAGCTGCGTTAGCTTGCTTCTTTTTTTGTTCTTCTAATTGAGAGAATAAACTTTGTAATTGCTCTAAATTACTGATGCAAATTGCAATAATATCCATTTCAATTTTAGCTTTATTGCTTTCTTCAGCCAATGTGGTAGCCTTTTCAAAGCAATAAAACACTTCATCTGCTGTCCTCCCAGCATCCAATATCATATTCAATTTACATAAACCCAGTCCATAATAGGACATAGGTGTAGGTTTAGTAGTGATTTCATTGTTGAACATTTGTTCAGCTTCTGAATATCTGCCCCCTTTGATTGCCATTACAGCTAATTCATTTTCCAAAGTATATGATTTTAATTTTTAATTGAGTATAACAGTTCTATATAATTACCGCAACCTATACCACTGTTAATATATTTAATTTAAAGAGTTTATCAATACGAAGATATGTCTTTTTATGATTGTAGATAACCTAATTAGAGTTTCTAGTCTAGGTTATCTGCATTGGTCATTATACCACTTACAGCACTCCTTTTTTCCTAATTCGCAAGCTTTCTTAAAATCACTGCAATAGGATAGGCCGGCATTTGCTTTTGCTACCCCTCTGTTTCTATATGCCTTAGCATAATCAGGGTCTAATCTAATAGCAGTTGTATAATCAGATATGGCGGTATTATACTCGCCTAACTTATAATATGAAATTCCTCTGGTGGCAAATGATACAAGGTAATCAGGGTCTAGTTTAATAGCAGTTGTGTAATCAGATATGGCGGACCTATGCTCGCCTAAGTTACCATATGCAACCCCTCTGTTGTTATATGCAGCAGGATAATCAGGGTCTAATTTAATAGCAGTTGTGAAATCAGATATGGCGGACTTATACTCTCCTAAGCTGGGAGATAAAAGGAGCGGATCGAATTTTAAAACAATAGAATAACATACTGTTTGCAAAAATTATTCTGAAATAATTTTTAGTGGATTTATTTTTTTATTATTCTTTATAATTTCAAAGTGGAGATGATTTCCTGTGGCGGTACCTGTCATTCCCACTAAACCTATTTTATCTTCTTTATTAACCTTTTCACCTTTCGTAACTAATATTTTATTCATGTGAGCATAAGCAGATTTTATTCCACCATTGTGCTTGATTACGACATAGTTTCCATATCCTCTTGCAAACCCTGCTGAAACAACTGTTCCGCTCTCTATTGATAGTATCGGGGTATTTTCTTTTGTTCCTAAATCAATTCCACTATGAAATCTTCTAGTCTTATACACAGGGTGAGTTCTAAATCCATAAGTGGATGAGAGCCTATATGTGCTTCCAGAAAGAGGGTGGATGTATCCGGATTTTTCTAATGAAGTAGATTTAGAAATAGATGTTACAGTAGTTGGTTTTGTTACAGTAGTTGGTTTTGTTACAGGAATATTTTCAATTACCTCTTCTTTTATTTTAGTTTCAGTATTTTTTTTGTCGGGTACTTCAACTTTTACAATTCCCTTTTCTTCAGTTGTAATTAAATTCCAATTCTCTTCATTAGCAATAAACTGTTTTAACTCCTGATCTCTCTTCTCTTCAAAACGTTTATAGTTAGTTCCTTCTTTTTTTTTGTATTCATCAAATGTTTGTGAATAAGAAGACATAGAAATAGACACTATTACTAAAGTCAAAAAAATATTTTTTAATCGCATAATGTGTATTTAATAAATATTGAAAGGCGTTACTTGTTTTTATGGGACAATAATAAAAGCTGGTGAAACATATAAATCACTGCCTTTCGTAATCCTTATGTTGTAACAATTTGATGAGGGTATTGAATTAGGTAATGTAAAAGTTCTTGTATTACTTGTGAAAAGCAGCGAATTACCAAATGAGTAAACATAAACATTACCATCATACAATGCTGAAGTCGCTGCTTGACCGAATGAATACCTACTACTATACATAGTAATTGTATAGCTAGCACCTTGTCTAAAGTAAGATTGGGAGGTTGTTTGCATTGTGAAATTAGTTCCAGTTGTTGAAGCTGATATAGTACATGTATTGCTTGGTAACGGGCTTGTAGTAAAACTGATTTGATTACCGTAAGCAGTTCCTGCTGAGCTTGTAGCAAAAGCCCTTACATAATAAGTAGTATTTGGTGTAAGTGCGGTAATACTGGAAGTGAAAACACCAGTTCCGTTTCCTGAATTTACTACTGAATTAGCAGTTGTTGGATTTTGTGAAGTTGAGTAACAAACTCCACGTGCCGAAACTGTTGAACCACCATTATTTGTTATGTTACCTCCAGTTTGTGCAGATGTTTGATTGATATAACTTGCCACAGTTGTTAATAATGAAGGTAGATTTATACTTGGTGTTGTAGTAAAACTGATTTGATTACCGTAAGCAGTTCCTGCTGAGCTTGTAGCAAAAGCCCTTACATAATAAGTAGTATTTGGTGTAAGTGCGGTAATACTGGAAGTGAAAACACCAGTTCCGTTTCCTGAATTTACTTTACTATCATGAATAGTTGGGTTGGTTCTAGTACTCCAACAAAAACCTTTGACGACTAAGGGGAAAAGGCTTAAAACATCACCTTCTATAGATGCACTTGTCCAACTTACATTAGAAACTCCTTTGGTTTTTATAAAAGGGTTTACACAGTTATAATATCTAGTTGGGCTAGATTCGTTATTTCCTGCAAAAGCTTTTAATGAATAATCAAAATTGAAACCGCAATTTTGAATCATAAAAGTGGAATTATCAGTGAAGATATTTTGATCTTTAGCGATAATAAATGAGCTACTATTTGGATAATTGTTATTTATTAGTATGAAACCATCAATCCTTTTTTCTATTTGTTCCCATGTTATCCTTACTGAATTACTATCATCAACTATCAATTCCATGTTTGTAGGTTTCCATATGTCGGGCGAAGTTGCAGAATCGTAAGGACTATTAAAAAGTCTATTACAAGAAAAACTAAAAAGACTTATTAAAACAAAAAATAAAGTTGAAATTTTAAATCCCATATTTCTTTTTCATTTTTCTCATTTTACCCGAGAATATAGCAAAAGGAACGGCTATAACTCCAGCAGAAGAAAATCCGATTATTGCCAATTGATCAAATTGAGTAACATTTTTTTTTAGTGTCTGAGCTTCACTACTAATCTCAGTGTTGTTGTACTTGGTCATTTGATAGTTGGCATATAATTGGGCGCTAACCCCACCGATTAAGGCTGTAGCAAACAATGTAAAAGATATTGATTTACCCATTTTCATTGGTCTCATTGCGTTGCTGTAATTAACCAGCGACATATCAATTACAGTTGAAATATTTTCCTCAATCTTAATGGATCTAGTTTGTTCTACAAATCCTTTCTTTTTAATTGAAACTTTGTAATTTCCAATAGGTAACAACTTAGAAATCGGTGTATTACCAATTTTATTATTATCGATATAAACATTTGCACCTCTAGGGTTAGATTTTACTTTGAGAGTCCCTTGCTTTTTTACCAATTTGAATGTAAATTCATTTAATTGATCTGGTTTAATGTTAATTACAGTATCAAGGGTAACATACGTGTCTAGTTTTATAAAAAATTGATTTTTCCCAGCTACATTAGAAAATACTTTTTTGTATTCAATATTGGCATAATTGAATAAAACAGCATTATCTGGATAGGTGGTGATTTTAACTGTTCCAGTACCTAGCAAATCTTTATTCGTTGTAATGGGAGTCTTTAGTCTGAGCTCATAAGTCTTGCCGCCATTAATCGGAATTTCAATGTTATAACGGATAACGCCAAAATCTTTATTTTTTATAGTTAATCTCCTAGTTCCCCCTGGAACATATAACCAGATTTCACCTGTTTTTTCAACAATGTCCACTGGCACAAATGATCCAAGTTCGAAACTAAATTCTCTTTCGGTAGTTTGTATTTTAATTAGGGCAGCTTTACCTCCATTCACTTCGTCATTTATCGGATGTGTTAATTGAGCAGTATAATCCTTTGGTAATGGTTTAAAATCAATGACTTTAAAGTCTTCTTGAGACCATAAAGTAATACTGATAGATAAAAGTATAAATAGAAATACCTCCCTCATTATTATTCAATTAAAAGTCCCCTAAGCCATAAATAAATCCATCTGGACTTTTCTCAGGCTGCCATGTTCTCACATGAATCAAGGGAATATTTTGATCGTTAAACTCAACAAATAAAAATAAATAACCTTGATCCCCATAATTTGCCGAAAAATAGTTTTGCTTAATCTGTATACCAAACTGATTGGAATTAATACCACTCCGTAAAACCTTACTTTCTTCAAATTTCAAATTAATGTATTCTTTGCTATTGAATGAATATTCCAATTTTTTCAAATACTGTTTTTTATCATAACGATTGTATTTTACTATTTTATTATCTGCATACACTTCAGGTAAAGGATCAACCTCCACCAAATAACCCGTAATAATGATAGCATCGTCTGCAAAGATCGACTCTATGTAATCTAATCTTTTTAGTGCGTATGCCGTTTTATAATTTTCTAGAAAATGGATAATTATCTTTTTTACATCATTCTCCCATGGTTTTTCATCAATACTTTTAGTGGCTACTTCTGATAATCCAAAGCTTATATTATCAACTTTATTACTTTCATTTAATTCTAGAACAACCGTTTCTACAAACTTTTTATTTCCTGAGAAACTAAAGAGATATTCTAATCCACGTATATATTTTTTTCCATCAAAATCATAGCTTTTCAAGTTATCCTTATTGAGCAATTTAGCATTACCATATTTCATTAATTTTTCATACACCTCAATGCCATGCTTAGTAAAGAGGTCTTTTTTAGCATTTATTGGAGAAGCTATTAACTGATCAACTATTGTTTCAACAAGTTTAGGTACACCAACGTTGTTCTTTTTTGGTTTTTGAGATTTTGCTTTTGAGATTTTCAGCTTCACACCTGCTTTGGGGAAAGGGATGGGCTTAGCAATAGATAACACCCCTTCTAACTCCTTATCGATTCTTGCCTCATAAAAAAACTCATATTCAACTTTAATCTGTAGGTTTTCTAGGTCCGTTGAACTGCCATATAGTTCAGCTACTCCAATCCCATCTTTTGCTGAATATACATTTGACCAATTTACTCCATCCCAATATGTGTAATCTAAATTACCAATAGGTTCGCCCTTGTATTTTATGTCAAGAACTACTGTTTTAAGATTTTCACTCGCTTCTGTATTACTTAATTCAAAAACGATATTTTCAAATATGTTGTTTATTAATAATCCAAATTCGGAATTTAATTTTTTTGTTTCGCCTTTTTCGTTTTCAACTGAAAGTTCGAATGAATAAGGGTGAGAGTTGAGTAAAATATTACCCCAATAAGCATATTTGATCGCATCGGCAATTCTTCCTTCCTTGGCATATTTAACCGAGTTATAATAGAAGTCTTTTATTTTAGTTGCTCTGGCATCAAATATTTTGTCTATTTCTGATCTTAAAATGTATCTAAATACATGTGCGTTTGGTTCATTCTCTATAATAATTCTTTTAGTATTATTCAATGTCCCTTGAGAAAACGTACCAATAGCACCTTCAGCAGAAGAGGTGAAATTAAAATCAGCATTAACTCTGGTTTCCTTACTTTTCATATCAAAGGAACTGCTAACTTGTACCGAAATTTGTGAAATAATATCGTCTAAGGCATGCTTATCGGCCTCTCTGATAGATGTTGATTTCCCCTCACCCCATATATAGATCTTGTCATTTTTTATTTCATTAATAGACTGGGCTTGAGCGTAAAATGAACAAATAAAAAGGAGTACAATAAAGACATATCTCATAAAGTAACTGAACTAGATTTAAGTTTTACAATTTGTTGGATTTGACTTTTCACAAAAAATATCCAAATTAAATTTTAATCAAAAAATTATTTACACGAAGTTATAAGTAATTTATTTAAATGTAGAATACTAGAACATACCTGAATGAAATCTTTACTTTACATATTACATTGTCTTTAAAAATGTGCCAATAGCCTGTTACTCTTTATGACTTACACCCTATTGTCACATTTTTGAACTCAAGTATATATTTACTTAGTAAATCTATTGTTATTGTATCGCAAGCCATGTGTTAAGGTCAAGTTTAAGGACATATATTTAAATATGTGCTAGTGTCGGTTTAATGGTTAGCACGTCAAATATGAAGAGTTATGGGGTTATAACTACACCTAACAACCTCAGCTCAAAAGGAAAATCATTTCACCTTCAATCACCCCCTGTTGTTTCTGTTTTTATAGCTAAATAGTTTCAGCTTTTGATAAGGTTATAACTTCACCTTTAGGCTCTTGAAAACAATTATAAAGTAGTGGCTTTGAAACACTCAAGGGCAGTCTAAAGTACTTCACCTCTTGATTATAGATGCTAACGGCGCAGTTCAAGGTTTTCATAGAGTGATTAAAGCCCTTAGTTAGAGTTATTAAATCCTTTAACCTCCTTTAAAAAGCCCAAAAGCACAGCAGAAACAAATACAATAACAGAACTGATTTATGGTTAGATTTTATTTTAGCGAAGTAGTACAGAATTTTATAGTTTGCGTTTTATGAATCACCCATAAGGTTTATATAAATTCTCTTGGACATTTCTAAAAAGTAGTCTGAGATTTCCATTTCACCACTCCAATCTCTATTGTCTTGGTGCTTTAAAAGAGTAACATTTGAATACTGTTTAATTGACTGGGCAACTAAATCGCCTGCTCTGGTTCTTTTAGGCCCCTCAAATTCGAAGGGCAGGGTAAATACCGCCTTGAAACTAACTTTGTTTTGAGACATATATTCTAATAGTTGCACAACGGCTATTTCAGAAAATGCACCACCAAGACCCCCAGTAACATATAACTCTTTTGAGATATTGACTCTGTCAATTAATTCAGAAAAATTAGTTGTTACGGCAATAGGTGCAGTACTTTCATTCTTTTTGGAATAGACTATTTTTTGACCAGCTATTCCTAATTTCTCAAAGTCATTCATTATATTAAAACCACTTCCTCCAAAAGCGACATATGAGGCACTTGGTTTTGCTTCATTTCTGGCACTTTTACTAAGATTAGTGATTATTGGATTCATATTTTATCTCAAAAATAATCAGTCTGAGTGATTTTATAGAAATCTAAGGAGTAGATCATAATTGTTAGGTTACGCTATATGAATCTGCTTATGGAGAATCTGAGCCAGCTGCTGACATACTAACCGCAGTGAAAAGAGTTGAACTCGTAAAAATATATTATTAAAAGAGGCATATTATTTTACTTATTCTAATTCCAACTCACGCATCACTTCGTCTATTCCTGCAGCCAAGCTCTTTTGCAAACTTTGGTTTGTGCTATGGCATGGTGCGGTTTGCATATGTGCTTACTTTTGGGTTGGCTTATATCCTTTGTAATCGTTGTGCTTCATGTCGATTAATGTCTTGAATTGTTATGGGAAATTCTTTCGTTAAGGTTTTAAGTTTATCTCTGTCAATTATTTCAACCTTATTTGAATTTGAAAGGGTCGTTGCAGATGAACCAAAATAATTGTTGGATAAACCAACTAATGTAAATTTCTCACGAAACTGGTTTTCATAATACTTTTTCGAAGTAACAATTTCTTGAATGGCGTCATTACTGAGACTTGATTGACTTTGTTTAGCTTGTATTAAATAGTTGCCATTTGAGGTTGGTATATCAAAAGCCGTTAACGCCGTTAAAACGCTTAAAAAAGGGGTTAGATTACGTATTTCTTAGGGCTGCGAAATGTTTAGTTCAGTATTGTCCTTCAACCAAGGTACGGTCAAGATTCTTAAATTGACGTTCTCCGAAAAGTGAGTTATTTTTCCATTCACCTAATAATCCTTCAATATCCATAATTGTCTGATGTTTAAATTAGTAGGCAAAAGCCCCTATTCATATATATAATTTCACTTACTGTCTTTTAATTATTAATATAAGAATAGGGGTTTCGGTAACAAAGTTCTATCCTTTTATAAGCACTTTATTATTTGTACCACATTTGTTGCAACGGTAATAAGTACTATTGGAGGAGCTTGAACTCAATTTTGGGATTGTACGAGTAATGTTTTCTACATTACCACACTTATCACATTTGTGTTGGTATTTATCAGCGCCTACTTGGACACATCCACTTACTAAATAAGCCATAAGATATAAATTTAAAGTTTCCTATTCATAAGGCTTTTCGGATTTCGCCCCGTTTATTAAAGTGGTTTCTGGACTCCACATTATATAAATTTAAAATTATTCTTTTTAATTAAATTTGACTATTCATCTTTATTAAATTTTTTCAAATGAAATTTATACTTAGAGTTGCAGTTCCAGGAGTATTTGTTTTCACCTATTTTATGTGGCGTCCCATTGGTAAATGGAATTTTGTTGATCTAGTTTTTATAGTTTCAATTTCCGTATTCGCAATATACTCGTATGTAAAATGGTCAGCCAGGTGTCCTTCCTGTAAACGTTGGGGAACAGCTCAAAAAATTAAGTCAGATCTTCTTGATTTTAAAGAAAGTCCAACTAGACATTTTTCAGAAACCAAAATAGAGAAAGACTTCAGCGGTAATAAGATTCAAATTACAAGAAACTATAAAGAAGATAGTTCGACAACTAAGTATTTAGATCGTTTCCTATGTTCTTCTTGTGAACACGAATGGGAGGTAGAGAGAAACGAGGATAATAATGTTAAGACAGAAATCTGAAGAAACTTTATATAATTCTTTAAGGTTGTAGTTTCTTAATCTTCATAATCGCTTTGTAAGATATTATTCAATACGTTATATATATGGCAACTTAGGTGTAAATCTTTGTTGCTTTTATGCTGTTATGCTGTTGCTTATTTAAATAGAGGATTTTCAAAAGGCAATTTAGAGGATTATTCTGGAGCAATAGCGGATTTCACTAAAGCTATTGAATTAGACCCTGAATATGGTGATGCTTATTGTAATAGAGGAATTGCAAAAGAAAAAGCAGGATTACCTTATTGCAGTGATTATAAAAAAGCCTGTGAATTAGGATACGAGGATGCCTGTGGATATTATAATCAAGATTGTAGATAGTTCTCTAAAAGCGGTTTATCTGTATAGTCTCTAAAAATTCAAGTTATTCAGGTATAGTTTGCGAACGTTAGTTTAGAATAAAAAGAGAGGTTTTATAGATAAATATGTACCTTATTTGTACCTTATATTTATAAGTTGCTGATTATCAATATAAGTTACTTTTTGTATCGGCATATAATAACGGAAGCGTTAATATCATATTGGCAAGAAAAACTGTATCAAAATGCGTTTGAGGAACCTTAATTGACATAACCAATAGAATATTTGAAAACTCTTGAAAGTGATTTAGAAATATAGAACTCAATAAAATGGTACCCCAGCAAAAACTTAAAAATTTAGATTCAATTTTCCAGTTTTTCATTTCGGTTTGTCCGAAATGCCAAGCAGAATAAATTAAAAATAGGGTAAGTCCAGCTATGGGGATATAAATCCATAGCAGAAGAATAGGCAACATCATTAACAAGTAGTAGGCTGTAAAACTCAAATCAACCTTTGGGGTCTTATTTTTTGGCCCGATAAGATGGTCCAATGCTCCATGTGGGATTCCAAGAAAAAACATGCCTAGAGATAAAACAACAACATTATTATATGATAAACTTAATAAGCTATTTACTGATACAGTATGATCAAATAGTATGTAAATTATCATTAGAATAGGAAAAAAAATATCTTTAATTCTCCAATAAATCCAGTACAACAAAGATTTCACAAACAAACCAATTTGTAATTTATAAAACATGGATAGATCGTCTTTAAAAGAAGTTTTCTCATCCAAAAAATTCAAAACAAATACAGGAGATTTAGCAGTAAATAATCTTTCAAATATTAATTTGCCTTTGCTAGGCCAAAGGGTAAGAATAATTAATAAAAGTTGATCATAAAAAAGGAATCTCCTCTTAGGTATGAGTTTATGTGCTTTCAACGTTCCACCCGAACAAATCAATTGAGCATGACGATACATATTTTTAAATGCATATCCTGTACTTGGCTTTACATTTCCAGCTCTAGTTCCTATACTTATCCATTTTTTACCTGAAGATATTCTTGGCAATTTAGAACTCATTGGAATTATCCCTTGTTCTGTGTCTATTATTTCATAAGATCCAAATTGTGCTCTAATGAATACATCTAATTCTTTTTTCGCCTCCGATTTGTTAATTATCTTTTTTCCAAATCTTGTAAGTTCAATCAGAGCAGAATTTGAGCTATATGGTAATATATAAACAAACTGTGTAGCTGTGTTTTGAGGAACTCTAAAATCCATCATACGATATACAGAAGGATCTAGTATTGCTTCAAATAATTTAACTTTTAATCCATAAAAAGATTGGGATATATTGAAATTATCTTCATCTAAATTCTCTAAATCTGGCGGTCTACTGTCAAAAATCCAAGAAGCTGAATAATTATTTTCACCTGTTTGTATTGCTAAATTTAGATTTTCATCTACTTTTAATACTGATTCTTTTACATGAGAAATATTATATTCTGACGCGATTTTTCTAGACCAACTATAAAGATCTGAGCAATCAATATGAAAATATTCTAATGGAGCAATTAAACAACTTTTATTGTCGTTTATCTGTATGCTATTCCAGCTTTTGGAAACAATAGTTTTGAAGTTTTGATATATTTCGTCTTCTTTTTTTGACCAAAAACAAAATGTTTTATCATTTTCTTTCTTGTCTTTTGGCTCAATAATTAAAATATTTTTCCCCTTCAATAATGACTGCTTTTCCATTTCAATAATCAAAATACAGGTGCTGGCTCCCCAGCCAACAAAAACTATATCATAATGATTGTAAATTAACATTTATTGAAATTATCCTTCTTCACCATCTTCTGTGCAATCACCTCGTTTAAATTATTGATAATCAAAACTAAGATCGAAATCATAAAAATTCAAACTTATAATTGCAATAACTGTTTTCTCTGTTCCTAACAATATTTCCAAGAGACTAATATTATCCTTGAGATAAATACATTTAAATAATGCTGCCATAGGTTTAGTCTTCGGGGATGCACTTATTCCGATTTCTTTATACATAAATTGAAATTCAGTTTTCTTTCAAGCGCTATTCTCGATTTCTTCGTAATAACATTTTGCAGTATCAAATAGTTTGCAGAACATTTTAAAATAATTATTCATTTTGTATATAATGCCCATAGCAAACAACCTCTAGTATCTGCTTAATGTAGTTTATGTTCCAATTGTAAACTAGAATTGTTTCATTGGTTAAATGTAGTTGTTTTGTTCCATTATCCTACCCTATCAACTAGGTTGTCCAGTTAATTGATCAAAAAGGCTTTTTTATTTGGCTAGAGGTATTATCAAAAACCAGTATCTTGTTTGTTCAAAATATTATTATGACACCAGATAACCACATGAATTATCTTGCTCTCAACCAAAATATATTAAATAAGTCACTGGTGATTGGTGGCGGACCCTCAGAGGGTAAGTCTGAAACACCTATTAGTACATTTGAGGGCTTAGAAGTATATCTTAATGGAAAACATGTTATGCCTGAGCTTAGTGAACTTGATAAGCTATTAACAATTGGAAGCATGACACACCCATATGCTATGAATGGAATGCCTGGCAGCAGTGGCGAACTTAGTTATGAATTTGGAGTAACCAAGAAGGAATACATCATAATTGTTAGGTTAAAACTAGATGAATCTGCTTATGGAGAATCTGAGCCAGCTGCTGACATACTAACCGTAGTGAAAAGAGCCGAACTACCAGACAAAATTGAAGACACTGAAGAAAATTTCCCAATAATATCACAAGAAATGATGCTCTGTCATTTTGATTCGTTATTTGAATTTCATGAAAGTATCGACGCTTTAGATGATTGGACTTTTAATGACGATACTTTGCATTCATATGTGGAACGTCATTTTGAATTAAAGAAATCTCTAGGTTAATCCTAAATGCAATCTAATAGCCATTTAAACAACTCTTATATCTTGCTAAGGGTTGAATTATAAGTAAGCTTAAATGAGTTGGTTATACAAAGGGAACATGGGGGTTATAACTACACCTGGGTATTTAACTTTAAAAGGAAAACAACTTTCAAATTACCCAGTACCCCAAGGGTTTTAAAAATTACAAATCAGGTTTTAAGGTTTGTTTATAAACGGTATGGGCCTTCGGACGTTTTTGATTTGACATAAGATAATAATGTAGATAGTAAATCCTATTAGCTACCCAAATGAGACAAATTTATCTCATCAAGTTAAGAATATGAAGGTTTAGCCTTAAAACTTTATATCATCGGCATATCCTCTTCCTGTAATTCAGCAACCTCAAGCCCCCTTAAGTAGGTTAACGATACGTTTAAACTAGAGTGACCCATAGCCTTCTGTAGCTTGGTTAAAGACCCCGTCCTTTTAAATATATCTATCGCTCCTGTATGCCTGAAGGAGTAAAGTGTCTGATGCTCTTCCAGTAACTTAGATTGTGCCTTATACTTACTCCAAAGGCTTTTAAAGTAGTCGATGTTGTATGGCTTTTTCTCTCCACTAAAGATGTTCCTACTATCCTCACCCTTGATTAATTTCTCTCTTATGTAAGCTGGAACAGGAACGATTCTATTCCTTCCAGATTTATTCCGATGCCCAGATAAATGAATTTGACTTAAGTCAGAGGAGAAGTCTCCCCAACATAGCTCTCTTATCTCTCTGTGTGGTCTTAAAAGACAACCGTACGTAAACAAACAGCACAGGAATAGTTTATCGTTAAATCCCCTTATCTCATCCAATACAGGCCTTATTTCTCGGAAGGGTTTGTTTAGCTTGGCTTTGTTCTTTCTGCTCTTATTGCTGAGTAAATCTCTTGGCTCCATTCCCTTGCTTGCAGCAGCATTTAAAAGAGCGTGTAGGTGCCTTCTAAGGGTGTTATAGCTTGTTGCTGAGGTATATTTATTAAGGATAGAAGTAATGACTTCTAGGGTAATATTGCTGCCAATAGAGGCATCGACAATGTACCTGTATATATACTGTAATGTCTTCTTGTATTTATCCGAGTAATCTCCATTCAGCTTACTCTCTAAGGCCATATTCAAATACTCTAGGTCTGATAGTTTACCTATCATAGCACTTTGCTTCCTAAAGGTTCTTAATACTCCTCCCTTGGAGATGTAATTATAGACCTCAGCGGCTAAGATATTCGCTTGTTGTAATCGTTGTGTCTCTGGGTAATCATTTGGATTTAGCTTGCTATTAATTCTCTTTCCATTATACAAGCGTATTTTCTTGTCGTTAATGTAAAATGAAATGAAGACTTTGTGGTCATTTGTTAGACCAATTTTAGGGTAGTTTATTAAATTCATAGACAGTTATCAGACAGTTAATATTATTAAAACTGCATAACTAGTTCTCTACCAGTGGATTACTTTAAACATACACTCTGACTCATAATCAGAGGGTCGCAGGTTCGAGCCCTGCTGGGCCCACTAAATGAAACCTAGCATGAAAATGCTAGGTTTTTTTATTCTACATAGTTGTGAATTGCTGTTACATCATTTTTAGTCCATCGATAAACAAATATTACATTGGAGCAACTC
>Ga0206129_10004051_pt1 | contig 16447 bp, 10 predicted proteins | sample Helgoland_Spring_8_FD_148616 | JGI IMG/M metagenome (GOLD analysis project Ga0206129, IMG submission 148616) | Pelagic subsurface seawater microbial communities from Kabeltonne, Helgoland, North Sea - Helgoland_Spring_Bloom_20160502_2 | ecosystem: Environmental > Aquatic > Marine > Epipelagic ...
AGGCGAGCATACTACTGAAATCCTGTCGGATGTTCTGGGGTACGGCGGTGAGGATTTGGGACGCATTTTTGACTCTGGCGCCGTCGGGACAAAAAAGGTGGCAGCTCAATGACAGATAAAATGCGCGTTATCGTAATGGGGCAACAAGCGTTTGGCAAGGATGTATTGGCGAAACTTTTGGAAGCTGGACGCGACGAAGTTGTCGCGGTTTACTGTGAACCAGATCGTGCGGGAAAGCCGGTCGACCCCGTCAAAGAATTCGCATTGGAGCAGGGCTTGCCAGTTCATCAGCCCGCAAATTTTGATGATCCAGAAACCCTAAAGGCACTGGCGTTGATCGGAGCCGATTTAATGGTGATGGCTTTCGTCAATGTATTTGTTCCCGAAACGGCGCGTGACACGCCAAAGTACGGTTCGATTTGTTTTCATCCGTCGCTTTTGCCGTTGCACCGGGGACCAAGTGCTGTGAATTGGCCAATTATTATGGGGTCCGAAAAATCGGGCTATAGCTGGTTCTATCCGTCGGACGGTCTGGATGAAGGCGATAGCCTGTTGCAGTGGGAGTGCCCGATTGGCCCCGATGATACGGTGATCGACCTCTATTTTAAAAAGATCTACCCGTCGGCAGTCGCTTCTGTTTTGCAGGTTTGTGATTTGTTTCGCGCTGGAAACCCGCCCCATATCAGCCCCGACGAGGCGCAAGCCACATACGAGCGGCGCTGCTTAAAAAAACATGCAAAGATCGATTGGAACAAGCCTGTTGGGCCCGTGTATAATTTGATCCGTGGCACCAACCCCGCGCCAGGGGCTTGGACAACGCGGGACGGTGAAGAGGTGCAGATTTACGATGCCTCACGTGCGTCTGGTGACGGCATTTCCAGCAAAATCATTGAGATCAGCGATGTGGGCGTGACTGTCCAATGCGTTGGTGGCCGCATTGTGATCAAACGTGTCCGTCCCGCTGGGGATGGCAAACAAAAAGCAAGTGATTGGGCCGCCTCGGTCGGACTCTCAGTTGGTGATCTGCTTGGGTCTTGAAAAATATACATTAACTCTGCTTTAAGGTTGTAAAATATGTCTGATATCGAAATTGCGCGTGCGGCCAATAAAAAACCAATCCAAGAGATTGCTGCCAAAATTGGCATTTCAAATGAGCATCTTTTGCCATATGGGCATGACAAAGCCAAGGTATCCGAAGCGTTCATCAAATCGCTTGCAAACGAGAAAGATGGCCATCTGATCCTTGTGACGGCCATCAATCCGACACCGGCAGGCGAAGGCAAAACAACCACAACGGTTGGTCTGGGTGACGGTCTGAATGCGATTGGCAAAAAGGCTGCGGTGTGTATCAGAGAAGCTTCGCTGGGACCATGTTTTGGTATGAAGGGTGGGGCCGCCGGTGGCGGATATGCCCAAGTTGTTCCCATGGAAGAAATGAACCTGCATTTCACGGGTGATTTCCATGCCATCACATCGGCCCATAACCTGTTGGCAGCGATGCTGGATAACCATATTTATTGGGGTAACGAATTGGACATTGATATCCGCCGGGTCGCTTACCGGCGGGTGATGGATATGAATGACCGCGCCCTGCGCCAAGTGGTCTGTAATCTTGGCGGGGTCGCCAATGGCTTCCCGCGCGAAGCCGGGTTCGATATCACCGTCGCCTCAGAGGTGATGGCGATCTTGTGTCTGGCGAACGATCTCGCAGATCTTGAAAAACGTCTGGGTGATATTATCGTGGCCTACCGTCGCGATCGCTCTCCGGTCTATGCGCGCGATATCAAAGCCGATGGCGCGATGACTGTTTTGTTGCAGCAAGCTATGCAACCGAACATTGTGCAGACACTTGAAAACAATCCCGCCTTTGTTCACGGGGGGCCTTTTGCTAATATAGCGCATGGCTGCAATTCGGTGGTGGCTACCAAAGCGGCATTAAAACTGGCCGATTATGTGGTGACCGAAGCCGGCTTTGGTGCAGACCTCGGCGCAGAAAAATTTATGAATATTAAGTGTCGCAAAGCCGGTATTTCGCCACAGGCGGTTGTGCTGGTTGCCACGGTGCGGGCGATGAAGATGAACGGCGGCGTTGGAAAAACTGAGTTGGGGACTGAGAATGTCGAGGCTGTTCAAAATGGATGCTCAAATCTTGGCCGACATATTGAAAACCTGACGCTGTTCGGCGTCCCGGTTGTTGTGGCAATCAATCATTTTGTGACTGACACAGATGCCGAGGTCGAGGCGATTAAGGCCTACGCCAAGTCTCAGGGCTCGGAGGCAATTTTGTGTCAGCATTGGGCAAAGGGCAGTGAGGGTACCAAGGCTCTTGCTAACCGGGTTGTTGAGATTGTCGAAGAAGGCGGCGCGCAGTTTGCACCGCTCTATCCAGACGAGATGTCGTTGTTTGAGAAAATTGAAACTGTTGCCAAGCGTGTTTACCGCGCCGATGAGGTTGTTGCTGATAAAAAAATCCGCGATCAACTGAAATCCTGGGAAGATCAAGGATACGGTCACTTGCCGGTTTGCATGGCAAAAACTCAATATTCTTTTACCACAGACCCAACCCGTCGCGGCGCGCCGACTGGCCACAGCTTACCCGTTCGAGAGGTTCGCCTGTCAGCAGGGGCTGGTTTTGTCGTGGTGGTCTGTGGTGATATTATGACCATGCCTGGATTGCCAAGAGTTCCGTCAGCCGAAGCGATTTGTCTGAACGAAGATGGGTTGATCGACGGGTTGTTCTAGCACCACAATAACAGAATATATGAATTGCAATTATTAAGGGAGGGAAAAAAGAAAATAAATTGTACTGGCATATACGGGTGTGGCCGATTGAATGGCGGGCACTTGCTGCGCTTTAAAAATAAATAAAGTGTGGATTTAGGGTATAGTAGTTTTAGGAAAAAAAATAAGGACGCATTAAGACGTTCTAACTTGGGCGTAAATTTGAATCGCTTGAACACTAAAAGCCAGATTAGGAGGAATAAATGGCTCATCAATCAAAAAAAGTAGAAAGTCTGGGAGGACTGAAAATGAAAATAATCAAATCTTTTATTGCTGGAGTTACAACGCTAGGCATTACTGCAACGGCAGTCACTGCAGCTGACTGGCAGCCAAAAAAGCCAGTTGAATTTATTGTCATGGCTGGCGCGGGAGGAGGTGCTGACCAGATCGCTCGGTTGCTGCAGGGCATTATTGAGAAGAAGGAGCTGTCCTCACGGCCGTTCATTCCTATTAATAAACCTGGTGGTTCTGGTGCTGAAGCCTTAAGGTATTTGCAGGATAAGGCGGGTGATGATCACACTGTGATGATGACACTGAACAGCTTCTATACCACGCCGATTATCCAACCTGATCTTGGGGTTGATCCTACAGAATTTACCCCAATCGGCCTTATGGCCATGGATACTTTTTTACTTTGGGTTCACTCGGATCAAACCGGTATTACTGACATTAACTCCTACGTTGAGGCCGTTAAATCCGCGGGTCTTGATTGGAAAGTTGGAGGAACCGGTTCGGGTCAGGAAGACAGTGTTTTGACTGCAATGATGGAAGCTGAGTTTGGCTACGAAGTTACCTATATCCCGTTCCCAGGTGGTGGCACGGTTGCTAAGAACCTGGTTGGCAAACAGATCGACTCTACCGTCAATAACCCTGCCGAGCAGATGGCTTTCTATGAGGCTGGCAACTCCAAGCCGTTGATCCAATTTACTGGTGATCGGATGCCTGCATTTCCGGACGTTCCAACTGCAAAAGAACTCGGTATCAATATCGAGTACTACATGCAGCGTTCGGTTAATGGCCCTCCCGGAATGTCGGCTGATGCAGTCAAGTTCTATACAGGTCTCTTTCAGGAGGTCTTTGACTCGGCCGAATGGCAAGACTTCTGCCTTAGTGATGGCCTGACCTGCGATAAGATGATCGCCGGTGCAGACCTTGGAGCTTTTCACAGTGATCAATACGCTGCGCATGAAAAGTTGATAGCTGAAGTGGGTGCGGCTGCGATTACGGGCGAATAAAAATGCCTTACTTCTGGCCAGTCGAACAGTCTGGCCAGAAGAGTAAATAAGAATTTTGTACATGTCTGTCTGAACTTTGGAACCGGTCGATTTGACCGGTGATCTGTAAAAGGCTGCCGCGTTTCAAGGGGAATAACTATGTCAACGCGCACTGCTGAACTTTTAATGGGCTTCGGGATGTTGCTGTTTTCGCTTAGCCTAATGTGGAGCATTTATGCTGACGGCCTAAATATTGGCTGGGTTGAGGGAAGGGGCCCAGGTTCCGGAGTCTGGCCTTTTTGGCTGAGTTTGGGCATGGCATTGACCTCAGTATGGACGCTGGTCCGATGGTTTCAGGGGACCACCGCCGAAAGCCAGAACGAGACACCTTATATTGATCCGGAAAGTCTTGGATTGGTGGTAACGGCATTCGGTACATTAACTGTTATGATATTTATGGTTGAAATTGTAGGAACGTATATCTCAGCAGCCCTATTCATTGGTTTTTACGTGCGGGCTGTCGGAAAGCATTCCTGGCGAGTTACTAGTGGGCTGATGATAGGTTCAGTCATTTTCATCTATGTCTTATTTGAATGGCAACTTGCTAAATATCTGCCAAAGGGTTGGCCACTTTTTGAGAATGGTTTCCTTTGGATCGATAACTTCCGCTGGCTTTATCTGATGTAATCAGGTCTCTGGAGAAAAAATAATGAGCGACATACTATCACTTCTCGGGGCAGGGCTTATGCAGTCCTTCGAACCTCTGAACCTATTTATGATCATTACCGGTTGTTTTGCGGGTCTATTTATTGGCGCCATGCCGGGATTAGGATCTGTAAATGGTGTTGCCATTCTTTTGCCGGTAACGTTCTTGGTGCCGCCAACATCAGCGATTATCTTTCTAGCCGCCCTATACTATGGAGCCATGTATGGGGGTGCTATTTCATCGATTACATTGGGCATACCAGGAGCTTCGACTGCAGTTGCTACGGTGTTCGATGGTCGGCCGATGGCCAGGCAAGGTAAAGCCGATCAGGCGCTCATGGCCGCCGCAATTGCATCGTTTATTGGTGGTACAATTTCTATTATCTTGTTCACAATGTTTGCCCCGCCGTTGGCTGTCCTAGCTTTGAAATTTGGTTCACAAGAAGAATTTGCACTTATGATACTGGCCTTCGCGACGTTCATTGGGCTGGGTGGTGACGACATACCAAAAACAATTTTTTCGATCTTATTGGGACTGGTTTTTGCCGCTGTCGGCTTTGATATCATTAGTGGAAAACCACGCCTAATTTTCTTCGACATGGTCGAGTTCCAACGAGGTATTGGCTTTTTAGTTCTTGCTATTGGAATATATGGTATTGGTGAGATGTTATGGACTTTAGAAAACACCAAGGGAAAAGTGCATGTTGAAGCTGTAAAAACCAGTTGGGCTCGTTTCAAGCACAACTTGAGTTTCATCAAAAGCTACCTTTTGACCACCTGTTTGGGGTCTATTCTGGGTTTCTTTGTTGGAACACTTCCAGCCGCCGGGGCAACACCCGCATCCCTTATGTCGTATGGACTTGCAAAGACGTTTTCGAAAGACCCAGATAGCTTTGGCAAAGGTAACATTGCTGGTGTAGCGGCGCCTGAGGCTGCCAACAATGCAGCGTCGACCGGATCGATGCTGCCGATGATCACGCTAGGTATACCGGGATCGCCGACGACTGCTATTCTGTTGGGGGGAATGATTATCTGGGGGCTGCGGCCTGGGCCGCTGTTATTTACACAACAACCAGATTTTGTCTGGGGGCTGATAGGGTCAATGTATGTTGCTAATTTCGTAGCTGTTGTTTTAAATATCGCGCTTATTCCTGTCTTTGTCCGTGTTCTTGCGATGCCGTTTACGATCCTGACGCCTATTATCTTTGTGTTGTGTTTCATTGGCGTCTTTTCGACAACTGACCGAATGTTCGATGTATGGTTGATGCTAGTCTTAGGCCTTGGGGGTTATTTTCTGCGTAAACTTAACTATCCAGTGGCACCTGCTGTGCTGGCAATCGTGCTAGGACCATTAGCGGAGAGGTCTATGCGGCAGTCGCTGATTGGAAGTAGGGGGGATGTTACCACTTTTATTAATCCTTATGAACACCCAATAGCTTTGGTCTGCATTCTAGTCGCAATTGCTTTGATAATTTATCCACTTTACTCAAGTTACAAGAGTAAGCGTGCAGATCGAGGTAAGGCAAGTTGATACTGAACAAAGAAGTTGGCAGTATCTTGGAGATGTTGGTTGGCTATTTTTAGGTCCATAAGTTAGCCTTTGATTGTGAGTAACGAGTATTTTTTTCCTAAGGTTCAGTTGGGTCAGGGTATCCAGCCCTATACTCTGGCCTGATACCCTAGCTACTTTTTGCGGACTGCGAAAAGATCACACGTGACAGGTGGTAGACATGACAAATGCAACGAGGCTCGAATGAGACCACAGATATCCTGTCTGTCACAAACAGGTGCCCTTTGCCGGATTCAGAATTAGAATTTAATGCCTGGAATCCGGGGTTAAGCTCGGATATTCCCGCAGCCTTGTTGCCGCGGGTCACTCTTTATGATTCAAAAAATACTGACACCAGATATCAAGACGCGAAAGACGCAGCCAACTTTTGTGGCCTCAAGCCTCATGAGATGGTTCTATTTAAAGTCAGCCGCTTGGCTATGCACGAAGTTCTGATCCGTGTCACAGCAGATTTACACGTGCCCGACGGCCCTAATTATGCAGATTTAGGTTTGAGCCTGAGGCGGATGGCCAGCCAAATTTTAACCCATCATGTGACCCCGAAGATGGCAGAACTGGAACAGGAATATGACCGAAACCGCCAGGTAATCTGTGACAGACTTTCCAGCTATCTTGATGCTGATGTCTATGGAATTGGCACAGCGCCCAAAGTCCCCCAAAAACGCGCCTTCAAGGATTGGATTTTTGGTAAAAAACCAGACGTTAAAGTGGAGCAGGCGCCACCGGAACTGCTTGCACTCACCAAGTGGCAGGCGGAAGCCTCTGTTACAGAGGTGGCCCTTGATCTGGCCTGTCTAAAGGCCCTGCAAATAATTGTGGGGGGCATTATTGGCCGGCGTGGCCGATTGGTTGCAGACAAAGATTTGATCGTCAAACTAGCATCAATTCTGGTTTGTAACGCGTATGGGAGCCGGCGCATCGGGGCATTGGTTGATCCTATTTTATGCGAGGCGGCACAAGTTGAAGGGTATCGGTTGTTGCCGTATCAGGCAGAACCCTTTGTGATGAACGTCAAAGGGGCCTCGGCTGCCGGAAAAAGTACCATCCGTCCGTTGCAACGGAAGCTTGCGATGAAGATTGGGGTCAATTGGGAAGATTTTGCACTGATCAGTCCTGACTACTGGCGCAAATTCATGCTTGATTATGAAAGCATCGGCAAAGATTATAAATATGCGGCGATGTTGACGGGGCAAGAACTTGAAATTATCGATAAAAAACTGGACGGGTATATGGCCGATAAGGCAGCCCGCAGGGAAATGCCGCATCTTTTGATTGATCGGTTCCGGTTTGACAGTTTCGATCCGTCCCGTACAAATCATGAGGGCGGGCGCTTGCTCAGCCGGTTCGGTCACACGGTGTTTATGTATTTTGTTATCACGCCACCGACCGAGACAGTAGAGCGCGCTTGGAAGCGTGGGAAAACAACCGGGCGTTACAAGGCAGTGGACGATCTTTTATATCACAACATCGAAGCCTATACAGGGATGCCCGAGTTGTTTCTCAATTGGGTAAACAAGAAAAAGCAAAAAGTTCACTTTGAATTTCTCGACAATGATGTGCCTTTGGGCGACCGACCTAAAACCGTCGCATTTGGTTGGAACGGCAAGATTACCATCTTGAATTCGGATTGTATGCGCCGCCTAAACCGGTACAAACATATTAATGTAGACGCGCTCCGACCGGAAGATGCTTATCTTGAAGTGGATGAAGACGAACAGGATTTGCTTTTGACCTTCATTGAAAATATTCCCAACGTGACCTTCGTCGATCCGATCTCTTCAGAGGTTTGTGCGCAAATCCATCATGGCAAGTGCTTTTTCGAAGTCCCTGGATTTCTAAAAGGTAATGCGCTTGAGGTCATCGGGCATAATACTGCCGCGGGTGATCGATTAGGACAGCCGCAAAACACGACACTGCAAAATACTGGCCTGCAAGAGAGTGAGACCCTGACCTTACATCAAGAAGAAAAATACACCATAGGGGCATGGGGTGGTGATGGCCGAAGATAACGCGCCGGAGGTGCTGCGCGAGGCCGCCTGTGGGTATTGCCGAGTTGGCGAGTACATACTTGTTAAAGCGATGGCTGCAGATTGACTGTCACATGCCGCTCAGGCCCTTTGGTTTTTTAGATGTGGCAAGCAGTTGTGCCATTGCCGGCCTCACAAACAGGGCGACAGCAATAACTTTCCGCGATGCTGTGCCTGTTGCATCATCAGATGGGCGTCTGCAGCATTTTCAAAATTAAATACGCGGTGCGTTTGAGCGGCCAACTGACCTTGGGCAAAGCTCGGCCAAATTTGTGCCCTCAGATCAATGGCGACAGCGGCTTTGAACCCATCGCTACGGCTGCGCAGGGTCGAACCAGTATATATCAACCGTTTGAGCATGATAGGCATGAGGTTGATTTGCATCTTTGATCCGGCATTAAAGGCCAGTTGGACAATCCGAGCGTCGGGGCTTGCGGCTTTGATGTTGCGCGCAACATAATCGCCGCCGATGATATCCAAAATAAGGTTGGCTCCCCCAGCGGTGCGCACCACTTCAACAAAATCTTCGCTCTCAAAATTAATAGCGCGTTCTGCACCAAGCGAATTGACATAGTTACAGTCGTTCTGGTTGGCACAGGTCGCATAGACATCCAAGCCTAAAAGCGCCCCTATTTGTACGGCTGTCGATCCGATTCCTCCCGCGCCGCCATGCACCAACAGCAGGTCTCCAGGGGTGATTTTATGCTCGAAGAATAGATTACTCCAAACGGTGAAGTATGTCTCACAAAGGCCCGCGGCATCAGTGGCTGAAACGCCTTTTGGAACGGGCAGGCAGTGGGTGGCGTTGACTGCGACATATTCCGCATAGCCGCCGCCATTGGTCAAGGCGCAGACCGTGTCGCCCACGGCCCATTCGGTCACCCTGTCCGCTGTGGCAACAATCTCGCCAGAGACTTCCAAGCCCAAAAGGTCAGAGGCACCTTTGGGGGCTGGGTAATGCCCGCGCCGCTGTACCAAGTCAGGGCCGTTTACCCCCGCGGCAATCACCTTTATCAGAACTTCACCGGGTTGAATTTGGGGTATGGCTCGGCTGCCGATTTCCAACACCTCGGGTCCACCAGCTTCACGCATTTCGATTGTCTTCATGCTCTTAGGCAATTTCTTGGTTCCCTGCTTAAAATTTTCTGGTGAAAGCGCTGGCTTAAACCTACTCTGCGTCTAACTTAAGTATGGCGGATAAAAATGACAAACACAAAGCCTTGGTGCGATAATGCCGGAACTGCGTGATCTGGAACTTTTGGTGTCGTTGTCGCGGCATAAAAATTTTTCACATGCAGCGGCGGATTGCAATATTTCCCAGCCCGCATTCTCGACCAGAATCCGCAAGCTCGAAGAGGAGTTTAAACTGCCGCTTGTGCGCCGGGGCAACAGCTTTCTGGGCTTCACACGAGAGGGCGAAGTTGCGCTGAAATGGGCCCGCAAACTTCTGGCTGACGCCGAGGGTATGCGCCAAGAGATCAACGCGCTCAGAAATAATTTAGATGGTAAGTTGACGCTTGGTGTGATCCCGACGGCCATGCCCTTTGCGGCCCGTGTCTCGTCGCAACTACGCCGGAAACACCCGAACCTGTCTATTGAGATACATTCCCAATCTACCCGCCAGATCACGCGAAGATTGAACGATTTTTCCCTTGATGCGGGAATTATGTATTTTGATGACGCCGACCCGGACATCACCGTGAAGCTTTATGAAGAACGCTATGTGCTGATTGCGCCTCAAACGCGCGCGTCCGGATATAAAACTCAGGTAACCTGGGCCGAGGCGGCGCAGTTTCCATTATGTCTATTGACCCCTGATATGCGCAATAGACAGCTGATAGACGCGGTCTTTGAGCAGGTTTCTGCGGTGCCCACCGTCGTGATGGAGGCCAGCGGATTTAGCGCTGTTCTGGCTCAGGTGGTCAGCGGAAACGCTGCAACGATTGCCCCTGTGAGTGTGGCCGAGACCTTTCTTGCACTCAGTTCCACGGTGCAATTTGATCTTGTGAAACCGGTGATGACCCACACGATCGGGTTGTCTATTAAAGACCAATCACCAGTGCTGCCCATGGTGCAGGCTCTCAGGCAGGCCATAGATGCGTCATTATAGTAAAAACGAATGGCGTGTTCTCATATTGGTATTGGAAGCTATCGCGGAGACCTGTAATAGACGGGTCATTAGGGAGAGCTTGTTATGACTGTTACCGAAATAGAACCGGGTGTATGGAAATCAGGGAAAGGCAAAGGGCGGCACACGCCCAAAGGCCGGCAGGTTGAAGATACAGCCTGGTCAGAGGTGATCGACTTGCTTGGTGCCGCGCCACGCCGCCGCGATTTATTGATAGAATATCTGCATCTTATCCAAGATCGATACGGTTGTTTAAGCGCCGCCCACCTTCGGGCATTAGCCGAAGAGATGCGTCTGTCAATGGCAGAGATTTATGAGGTCGCTTCCTTCTATGCGCATTTCGATGTTGTGAAAGAGGGGGCGAAGTCACCCCCTGCGCTGACGATACGCGTCTGTGATAGCCTGTCGTGTGAACTGGCCGGAGCCCAGGCGCTAAAATCGGCCTTGGAACAGGGGCTGGATGCATCCGAAGTCCGCGTGTTGCGGGCACCCTGCATGGGCCGGTGTGATACCGCGCCAGTCCTCGAACTGGGCCACGCGCATATTGATCACGCGACACCTGCAAAAGTGACCTTGGCGATTGCGGCAGGTGATACCCATCCACATATCCCGGACTATGAGAAATATGACGCCTATGTTGCCGGAGGCGGGTATGAAACTCTGTCTGCGCTGCGTGCCAGTGGCGATTGGGAGGTAGTGCAAGAAAAGGTCTTGGCCTCAGGATTGCGTGGTCTTGGCGGGGCGGGGTTTCCGTCTGGCAAGAAATGGGGTTTTGTGCGCGCCAATCAAGGACCGCGTTACATGGCCGTCAACGGGGACGAGGGCGAGCCCGGTACTTTTAAAGACCGCTATTATCTCGAGCGCACACCGCATCTGTTTCTCGAAGGCATGCTGATTGCGGCTTGGGCTGTCGAAGCGGATAAAGCCTTTATCTATATGCGCGATGAGTATCCGGCTGTGCTGCATATTTTGGCAGAAGAGATCAAAGCCCTCGAGATGGCCGGTGTTGTGGCACCTGGCTATATTGATCTGCGCAGAGGGGCAGGAGCGTATATCTGCGGTGAAGAAAGTGCGATGATTGAAAGTATAGAAGGCAAACGTGGTATGCCGCGCCACCGGCCGCCGTTCGTAGCGCAAGTTGGTATTTTTGGCCAACCCACTTTGGTTCACAACGTCGAAACACTATATTGGGTGACGCGGATTTGCCGCGAAGGTCCCGAGGTTTTGTCATCGACCGAATTGAACGGTCGCCGAGGATTGCGCAGCTATTCAGTGTCTGGTCGGGTGAAAAATCCGGGCGTTTACCTGCTGGCTGCCGGATCAACAATTATGGATGTAATCGCGGCAAGTGGAGGAATGGTCGAGGGGCACATCTTTAAAGCCTATCAACCCGGAGGGCCGTCTTCTGGTCTGTTGCCCGCCTCGATCAACGACGTGCCCTTGGATTTCGACACACTTCAGCCGCTTGGCACTTTCATAGGCTCGGCCGCAGTGGTTGTTTTGTCTGACCATGACAGCGCCAAAGATGCCGCAGTGAATATGCTGCGATTTTTCGAGGATGAAAGCTGTGGCCAATGTACGCCTTGCCGGGTTGGTTGTGAAAAAGCAGTGAAACTGATGCAAGCTGATATTTGGGATCAACCGCTGCTGGAAGATTTATGCATGGCAATGGGCGATGCCTCGATCTGTGGTCTTGGACAAGCCGCGTCCAATCCAATTCGGCTGACGATGAAACATTTTCCGGGAGAGGTTTGAAGCATGTCTGATAAAGTTCAATTCACGCTTGATGGCCAATCGGTTGAAGCTGACGCTGGGATGACCATTTGGGAAGTTGCCAACGGCCGTGGTCTGGTGATCCCTCATCTGTGTCACAAACCTGCACCGGGATACCGTCCAGATGGCAATTGCCGCGCCTGTATGGTCGAGATTGAAGGCGAGCGTACGCTGGCGGCGTCGTGTATTCGCGAACCCAGCCAAGGGATGGTGGTGAGCACCGATTCAGCGCGCGCCATCAATGCGCGAAAGATGATCGTCGAAATGCTGGTCACCGATCAGCCAGCGCGCGATGTTGCCCATGATAAATCCAGCCACCTTTGGGACATGGCCGATCTGAACCAGGTTTGCGAAAGCCGTTTACCTCCGTTGGAACCAGAACGGGTGCCTTTGTTGGATGACAGCCATGTGGCGATGTCGGTCAATCTGGATGCCTGTATTCAATGCGGTCTGTGTGTGCGCGCCTGCCGCGAGGTCCAGGTCAATGATGTGATCGGCATGGCTGGACGCGGTCACAATTCCTATCCAACCTTTGACATGGCGGATCCAATGGGGGCCTCTAGCTGCGTGGCCTGTGGCGAATGTGTGCAGGCCTGTCCAACCGGCGCATTAATGCCGTCGACCGTGGTGGATGACGCCCAAGTTGGTGATAGTGGGGATTACGACGAAGAGATCAAAAGCGTTTGCCCGTTCTGTGGTGTCGGCTGCCAAGTCTCTTTAAAGGTTAAAGACAATAAGATCAAATTTGTCGAGGGTATAAATGGCCCGGCCAATGAGGGCCGGCTGTGTGTGAAAGGGCGCTTTGGCTTTGATTATATTCACCACGACCATCGCCTGACAAAGCCGCTGATCCGGCGCAGCGATGCGCCCCCTAAAGGTTTAAATGTCGACCCTTCCAACTGGTCGGAATTTTTTCGCGAAGCCAGTTGGGACGAGGCGCTAAACTTTGCTGCCGGCGGGTTGAATGATCTTAAGGCTGAAAAAGGGGGCCAGTCGGTGGCTGGGTTTGGCAGCGCGAAATGCACCAACGAAGAAGCCTATCTGTTTCAGAAAATCATCCGTCAGGGTTTTGGTCACAACAACGTGGATCACTGCACCCGTCTGTGCCACGCCTCCTCGGTGGCTGCATTGATGGAAAACGTTGGCTCCGCGGCCGTGACGGCGACGTTTAATGAGATTGAAAATGCCGATGTGGCGATCGTGATTGGTGCCAACCCGATTGAAAACCATCCTGTTGCGGCGACCTATTTCAAACAGTTCACGAAGCGTGGTGGCAAGCTGATTGTGATGGACCCGCGCGGTCAAGCGCTGAAACGTTTTGCCAGCCATATGCTGCAGTTCCGCCCCGGAGCGGATGTGTCGATGCTGAATGCGATCATGCACGTGATTGTTGAAGAGGGGTTGTATGACAAGCAATATATTGAGGCCCATACCGAAAACTGGGAGGCAGAAAAGGCCCATCTGAAAGATTTCTCACCGGAAAAAATGTCCGCGATCTGCGGCATTGATGCAGAGATGCTGCGCGATGTGGCGCGCACTTTTGCCGGCGCCAAGGCAGGGATGATTTTCTGGGGCATGGGTGTGTCTCAACACATTCACGGCACTGATAACAGCCGTTGTTTGATCTCGCTGGCGCTGATGACGGGCCAAGTGGGTCGGCCAGGATCGGGTCTGCACCCGCTGCGCGGTCAGAACAACGTGCAAGGCGCGTCCGATGCCGGAATGATCCCGATGTTCCTGCCTGATTATCAAAGTGTGACTGACGACGGTGTACGCAGCGCTTTTACCGAAGTCTGGGGCTCTGAAGATTTCAGTTCTGAAAAGGGCCTCACCGTGACTGAAATTATGGATGCGGTGCACGACGGTGATATCCATGGCATGTATATTTTGGGTGAAAATCCGGCGATGTCGGACCCTGATGTAGAGCATGCCCGCGATGCGCTGGCCAAATTACGGCATTTAGTGGTGCAGGATATCTTTATTACCGAGACTGCCAATTATGCTGATGTGATCCTGCCGGCCTCTGCGTTTGCCGAAAAATCTGGTACGGTGACCAATACTAACCGTCAGGTGCAGATGGGCCGAGCAGCAGTTTCGCCACCAGGTGAGGCGCGTGAAGACTGGTGGATCGAGGTTGAGCTGGCCAAGCGGCTGGGTCTAAATTGGACGTATACCGACCCGTCGCAAGTGTTTAACGAGATGGCGTTAAATATGCGGTCGCTGGACAACATCACCTGGGAGCGTTTGATGGTCGAGAATGCAGTGACCTATCCGTCATTGTCAGCCGATGACCCCGGTCAGGCGATTGTGTTTGCTGAGGGTTTCCCACGCAAGGACGGGCGTGCCAAGTTCACCCCGGCCTCATTGATCGCACCCGATGATGTGCCTGACGCCGAATATCCCATGATATTGACCACGGGTCGGCAGTTAGAGCATTGGCACACCGGCTCGATGACGCGCCGCTCTAAGGTTTTGGATACGGTCGAACCAGAGGCAAATTGCTCGCTGCACCCCAAGACGTTGCGTGCACTTGGTGTGGCTGCAGGTGGTCACGTGCGGTTGACCACCAAACGTGGGAGCATTTTGGTGATGGCGCGTGCCGACCGTTCGGTGTCGGAAGATATGGTATTTTTGCCTTTCACTTTTGTTGAGGCGGCGGCAAATATCCTGACCAACTCTGCGGTAGATCCCTATGGCAAGATACCCGAGTTCAAGTTTTCGGCCGTTAAGGTCGAGGCCGCCGATGGAAGCCAAATAGCAGCTGAATAAATTGGACATGGCGCGTAATCAACCGCGCCATGTCATACGTTCATATCACCGAGGCGGTCAGCGTATTATCTGTTGATACTTCCTTGCCCAGTGAAACCGACACATAGATGGACATAGTCTGAATTTTTTGCACGTTTTAATACAGGGTATTAGACGCAGCGAAAGGTGATTTCTGTTCTTGGACGATTGCCCAATAAATACGGGGGGCGCGAGTCTACCGTGTCGGTGACCACAAGGGTTTGACCCAGAACCATACAATAGTTTTCGGCCTCTCTTAGGGCGTCGATTTTTACGGCGCCAAGGCCATGAAATCCGCTAGCCGCTTGACGTGTCAGGATATATTGACTGTTGCCAAGCCTTGCGACGCCAGGATTTGACGGTGAACATCCCTGTAGGATGGCCAAAACAGCAATCAGGATCGGGGATAAACTTATTTTTTCATATTATAGTCCTCTATTTTATAATTTTATGGGCGGTTAACCGGAGTTTGAAATTTGGTTCAGAGACGTCATAATAATCGATTGTACTGTCGGTTATGGAGTAGCCTACACCAATCGTTACACTGCTAAACAACTGATAGGTCACATTGAAAGAGGTGGTTTTTTCGTCCCAATCAACGCCGAATAATTTCCCGCCTTTTGCCGCGCTATACCCTGCCGATGTCGTGAGAGGTTTGCCCCAAGCCTGCATTCTCAAAGAGCCGGAAAGTGATTTTCGGGTCACAAGTTTATTTTCCAAAGCCTCCCCCAAGGTGGCGGATATTTTTGAGAACAGACCACTGTTGTGAATGGTCTCAATACCGAATGTCAGCTGGTTCTGGATATAGCTGTTGGCAAAATAGCGCTTTACCCCCACTGCGGCGTGATGATGTGTGAAAGGGGCCGAGGTGTACAGTCGCACCGCCGATACGCTGAAGTGGCCGCTGTTCTGGTCGGTGATATCTTTGTGGGTGCGTTGGGTGCTGCCGCAGACGTCTAGATGCCAGAGGTCTTTGAGATAGTTTTTAGCACAGGCACTGGCCGACAGTGTCGCAATACCGATATGATGGGCGGGTGAATGGGCATAGGAGGCGTCGATATTCATATTGAAATACTTACCCCGCCCGTAAAGGCTGCGACCGCTTGTTCCGATGCCGGCCCCGATCACCACGCCCTTTTTTTTGATAAGATGTGGCTGACCGGTAAAGCTGTTCCCCCCCAGAACAAGCGGTTTTTCGGGGTTGCCGCCGTTGATATTTGATGAATATTTTAAAATCGGCGACAGATACGGCTGGAAAGTGGTTTGTTTGATCCGACCTTTCAAGCCCAAGCCTGTGCTGAACCCTTCGCGCTTTAGACGGTAATCCAACACTTGGACGGTTCGCAAAGACAGCACGGCCTTATCGCTGCGTTCCAACATGCAAAAATTGGAAAGCCGCTCGTTCGGGCTGGAAACAAGACAATTAGCGTCGGACCGGGTGGCGGCAAAAATCGCCGCACTT
>Ga0206129_10004081_pt1 | contig 16353 bp, 10 predicted proteins | sample Helgoland_Spring_8_FD_148616 | JGI IMG/M metagenome (GOLD analysis project Ga0206129, IMG submission 148616) | Pelagic subsurface seawater microbial communities from Kabeltonne, Helgoland, North Sea - Helgoland_Spring_Bloom_20160502_2 | ecosystem: Environmental > Aquatic > Marine > Epipelagic ...
TCCTCGATAACGGCCATACCCTCTGGTGTTGTTGGATTGATCGTGACGCCAAGCTTGCCGGCATTCATGTTCGAAAAGAGCGCCGATGATTCGAGCGAATTCGTATTGTCCTTGAACGGTTGCAGCGTGCGGGCCGTGTCGATCCGAGCGTTCGATTCGATGCGAACAACCGTGGCCCCCATGTCGGCCAGCACCCGAGTTCCAGCGGGTCCCGCCATCACCCACATGAAGTCCAGGATTTTCACACCCTCGAGCGGGCGATCTGTGGGGGCGGGAGTCACCGGGTCAGGAGCACTCGGCGTGCGGCACGGCTCGCTCAGTACCCGAAGCGTGTCCGCTCCAAGTGCTGGTGCCGCTGGCAGTCGGGGCAACGGCGTGGCTGAAGCCTTGATCATCGGTCCGGGGAATCTGTCACCCTCGACGTCGTCCCAAAAACCCCGCTCGACGAACTGATCAAGGCCAACAACGTCGTCAATCATGTTGACAGGGGCGATCAGCAGGTTGTGAGTCGTTGCCAGCTCAAGCAGTTCGGCCTTGGTGTGGGCCATACAGAATGCGCCCACACACGCCTTGATGCGGTCGTATTCTTCGACTGGTTCAACGCCGGTCAAGAGCTCCTCGCCATAGCTGATCCAGTTGCGATCTCGTGTTGCCTCATCGCAATACCCTTCCTCGCATACGACTTCCATCAGCCGTCCGGTGGGGACACCGAGCGCGCTACCGAAGAGGAACGTGATCGAAACATGGCCATCTGCACATGGCCAAAGCAGTTGAATGAAGATGTCGCCGAATCTGATGCCCCCGGACTCGCGTTTGAGCATGGTGTCGCCGTTCGGGTGGGCGAGAATCATCGATTGGGTGGCTTGGGCCGACGCCTGCTGGGCCGAGATATCGACGTGTTGCCCATGCCCTGAACTGGCCCGTTCATAAAGAGCAGCGATGACACAACCGGCAGCCTCGGCCGCCGCGTGGGCGTAGGACTGATCGCTCTGCATACGCAGCGGCGCACGGTCGCTGTCGCCAGTAATTCGAGACGGTCCGGCTGCGGCCCAGATCGTCAGATCGGTTGCAGGCCACGTTGCTTTGGGGCCAGTTTGACCGAATGGGCTTATCGACGCGTAGACCAGCGCAGGATTGACGGCCGCGAGGTCGTCGTAGCCCAGACCCATCGCTGCCATCTCGCCAACATCACTGGATTCGATAATGACATCCGCACCCTTGGCAAGTTCTTTCAGCTGGGCCCGGTCGTTCTCAGAACCGGCGAGATCGAGTTCGACAGATGCTTGACCTCGCCCGAATGCCGAGAAGTACAAGCTGTCTCCGCTGGATTCGCCGCCTCGAAACGGGGCAATCTTGCGGCTCGACGAGCCACCAACAGGCTCGATCGATATCACCTCGGCCCCAAGCTGAGCCAACATGAAACCGGCGAGTTCACCTCTCCCGTTGGTGAGATCTAATACGCGATACGGCTTCAACATCACAACATTCCCCCGAAGTGTGGTCAGTGATCTAGCACTGCACTCAACTTACTCGGGTCACCCCCTGTGATCTAGCACGCGGTCGCTGCGGAGGCGGGCCCATCCGTGACTGATGTGCTCACTCGGCGCCATCCACGAACGAGGAATAACCGCAGCACATCGGCCGAGCGACCGACTACTCGAAGGTGAAGCCGTGGTAGCCGTCGTCGGCGCAGTCGGCCAAGGCCCGGAGATACGCATCGCTGTTCGGCATATTGAGCAATTGCCGCCGTTTCCCGGGGATGTTCGCTCCCATGTACCAACTATCGGCCTTGCCGAAGAGTGTCATCTCGGCCCAGTTGGCCAATACCTCTGACCACTGAGCAGCGTGCTCAGGGTCGGTGTCGAACCGGGTCAGGCCGTTGGTGCGCAGGTGTTCGAGCAGCTCGACGATCCACTCCCCTTGCAGCTCTGCACACACCGGTCCGTTGCAGAATGATGCTGCGCTTTGGGGACCATAGAGCATCAACATGTTCGGGAACCCGGGAGAGGCAATGCCGATGTGAGTATCCACACCATCGGCCCATGCATCCGCGACTGACAAGCCACCAGCGCCACGGAAGTCAAGTCGGGTGAAGCCGCCAGTGTTGGCATCGAACCCGGTTGCTAACACCAAGATGTCGAGCTCAACATGGCCAGACTCCGTCATGACACCGGTCTCTGTTATCTGTACGAGTGGATCCCGTTTGAGGTCAACGAGCGACACATCGCCGCGGTCAAAAATGTCGTAATAGTTCTGTTCCAACGACGGCCGTTTGGTTCCGAAGGGATACGGCGGATTCGTGGGAGCCAGGCTTTCGTGCAGCGATGCGTCCTTGATTCGTAATCGAGTCTTCTCTCGCCAGAACTCGTACGACAGGCGATTCGACTCGAGGTTCGACAGGGTGTCCTTGAACGATCCGACCCAGAAGTGGAACCCGCCTTTGGCCCACCGGTCCTCGAAGAGCTCACTACGTTCTTCTTCCGAGACGGCCAGGGCAGAGCGGTTGTCGCGTTTCAGGTCGTGGAAGCTGCCCGGAGGCGCGTTACGTACCCGGAACGCCTCGGGATAGTCGCGTTTCGCCACTGCCTGGTCTTCGACAGTCAGGGCACGTTGTTCCATGGGCAACGCATACACCGGGTTGCGTTGGAAGAGGGTCAGATGCTCAGCGACGCCGGCGGCTTCTTGTGCAACCTGCACGCCGCTCGCGCCGGTGCCGATGATGCCGACCCGTTTGCCATCGAGTGAGAGACCGTCGAGCGGCCACTGTGCCGTGTGGTGACAGATACCCGTGAAAGTGTCCAGGCCTGGCAGATCTGGCACATACGGCGCCGAGCCGAATCCGGTGCACATGATCAGCCATTGACAGTCGTAGGCGCGGCCGTCGTCTGTCCCCAGGTGCCAAACATGGGCGTCATCATCGAAGTGGGCTGAGTTGATTCGGGTGTTCAAATCGATGTCTTTGGAAAGGTCCCAGACCGAGTCGACATGGTCGAAGTAGGCGACAAGTTCCTCACGACCAGGAAACCGCTCGGTCCAATTCCAGTCCTGCCAGATTTCGGGCATTGAGTACTCGTAGTTCGGCACATGGCAGTCGACACGAGCGCCGGGATACCGATTGTGGTGCCAGACCCCGCCGAGACCGCTTCCTGCCTCGACAAGACGGACAGACCAACCAGCCTCGCGTAACCGCTTGAGCTGATAGAGGCCGTTGAAGCCAGCCCCTACGATTACGATTTCGAATGATTGGGCATCTGTCTCGACCACCACGTCAGCCTGCCACCTGAGTGCAGCCTTGGCCAAGACACGAGAGCATCTGGGTTCGTACCACCGACGTGCCACCATGGGTTCTGCCGCCCGAGCAGCACTCATGACCAACTCGTACTCGGCCTTTCTGCGCTCCTGCGTGCCCTCTAACTGCTGCTGTGGCTCCCTGGCATCACCGGGCAATCCTACGGTCGACGGGTCAGGGGTTGTGAGATCGTGTCTAAGCGCGACGGCAGCTACATCGGCGGTGACGCTTTTAGGTTCAAGTGGAGCACTCTGCCCGTTCCGGGTCTGGAGTGAACCTACCTGTGCATGCGTCGTGAATGAACAGTCGTGAGTGAACCACAGCCACTCATCGTGGTTCAAGCGGACATACCGCCGTCGATGACGAACTCGCCCCCGGTGCACTAGGAGTTGGCATCGGAGGCCAGCCAGGTCACAAGCTCGGCCAGTGCTTCGGGGCCGGTTTCGCTGCCCAGCGGGATCTGACGACACAGAGTGCTGTGCCTTTGGGCTGTGGGGGAAAGTCCGCGGGCTCAATCGCTCCGGTGATCGACAGCCCCAGGTCGTAGCCCTAGTTCGTAGCGATTTGTTAAGCAGTTCGGCTCGCTGCTGCCGGACTGGGCCCCTCGACAGCCTTGTTGACTTCGTTGTGGAAGTGAGCAAGCGCTGGTTCGATCTTGCCGTACACCAGGTGCTCCAGCGCCCCCGACGCCAAATTGCGTTGGACCTGTTCCATTAGCGGGAAGTCCTCGGTGCCGGTGACGTGGAGCAAGAGATCAAGATTCTTGACGAAGTACTCCCGTGATCCCTCGCTGTGAGGTTCCGCAGGAGCGTAGACCGACGTGGTGAATCGAGAGCGGCCAACGTCGAGTGGTTCGATGTTCCACACCTCGACATGGTCGACCTGATGTACCACCATGCCAGTTGGCACCAAGAAGTACTGAATCGTGCCGTAGGGCAGCAGGCTTCGTTCATCCTCGGGCTTGTTGAACTCGGTGGAGACATCGGACCGCAAACCGGTCAGCATCAGGTTTCGGCCGAACGGTTCGAAGACCGACTCGGAGTGGAACATGCCGCCCAACGTGGCTCGGTGCAACGTACGGATGTGATAGGTCTCGCTGAAGGTGTCGAACAACAGCTTCCAGTTGAAGTCCCAGTCGTGCTGGCGCGAGTCGATGAGCACATAGTCGTCTAGGCCGAACGCTCCGAGGTCGTCCTGAGCACCACCGAGGGCAGCGTCGATATCGATGGGTTCGTCGCCCCCTGGCCGCACGAAAATCAACCCATACTTTTCGACGATCGGCCTACTCACGAGATCGCAGTTCATCGATACGTCGTCGAAGGCATGCTGAGCAGCAGGCCGAGTGCGGAGCGCCCCATCGAGCTCATAGTTCCAGGCGTGATAAGGACAGCTGAATGAGCGCAGGCCGGTGCCGTGGCCGACCGGATCAACCAATGGCGCACCCCGATGGCGACACATGTTCACCAGAGCCCGCAACGATCCATCGGCCTGTCGAACCACAACGATAGGGACACCATCGAATCGCATGGCCCGCCACGAACCTGGCTCACGGACGTCGGCGCTCATGCCAAAAAATACCGGACCTTCGCGAAACAACACCCGCTGCTCTGCGGCGAAACGTTCAGGATCGACATACATCGCAGCGTCGCTAACCATGGACGATGATCCATACAGCCCGTGTAGCCCTTCGCCGGCGTTGGCGATCCTGGCGAGTAACTCGATTTGACGTTCCTGGCGCATTGCCACCCCTTCGCAGACCGATACCGGTGGTCAACAAGTCACCCTAGATCGCGCCGGTCTGCGAAACCCTTATCGGTCTCGGCGCCGTTGCGAGGGGCAGCTTCTGTATCGGCAGGGCTGTCGTCACTACGCTCTGAGCATGACCAAAACGCCTTCGACCGGTCCTTCGCTCCCCTTCCCCGCAATTCCATCGGCAAGCACGGCCGGCCGCGGTCTCAATGATTCGGAGCATGTGTGGCGTGACACCGCTTCACCATTGGGCGACGACGCTCCCAACATCGTGATCTTCATGACCGACGATGCCGGCTGCGCCAACGGCTCCCCGTTCGGTGGGCCGATTCAGTTGCCGACCATGGAGCGGGTGTTGAACATGGGTGTTGGCTACAACCGGTTCCATACAACCGCTATGTGTTCGCCTACCCGAGCGTGTGTGTTGACCGGCCGCAACCATCATGCGGTCGGATTCGGTCAGATCCCGGAGTACGCCACCGACTTCGACGGGTACGTCGGGGCTATCCCACGATCTGCGGCCACGATCGCCGAAGTCCTGAGCGGCTACGGCTACGGCACTGCCGCGTTCGGAAAATGGCACAACACACCGATCGATCATGTGAATCGGAACGGCCCATTCGATCGGTGGCCGACGGGTCATGGTTTCGACTACTTCTACGGTTTCGTGGCCGCGGAGACGTCACAGTACGAACCTCGGTTGTTCGAAAACACCACACCCATCGAGCCACCCGACGGGCCTGGCTACCACCTGACCGAAGATCTCGCCGATAAGGCGATCTCGTACCTGCGTCGACGGCGCAACACTGCGCCGGACCAGCCGGTGCTGATCTACTTCACTCCTGGCGCGGTGCACGGACCGCATCACATCCCCAAAGAGTGGGCCGACAAATATGCCGGGGCGTTCGACGACGGTTGGGAAGTGTTGCGAGATCGCATCTACGCAGCGCAGCGTGCGTCGGGGTGGATCCCGGACCATGCGGAGCTGACTCCCATCGACGACACGATGCAGCGATGGGACGACGTACCCGAGGAGCACCGGCGGTTCCAATCCCGGTTGATGGAGGTCTACGCCGGTTTCGCCGAACACACCGACCATCAATACGGCAAGGTGCTCGACGAACTTGAACGACTCGGTCAACTCGACAACACCCTGATCTTCTACGTCAATTCCGATAATGGGGCGTCGGCCGAAGGCCTGTTTGGCACGATCTCCGAGATTCTGTGCCACAACGGCCTCCAGATACCGGTGGACCAGCAGATCGAGGTGCTCGAACGTGACTATGGCGGTATCGACATGCTCGGCACCGAACTGGTCGACAACCACTACCACGCGGCCTGGGCGTGGGCGACCGACACGCCGTTTAAGTCGACCAAGTTGGTGGCGGCCCACTTCGGAGGCACTCGCACTCCCCTGGCAGTGGCCTGGCCAAAACGTTTCGGCCACGATCCCACACCCCGAGATCAGTTCCATCATGTGATCGATCTGGCGGCAACGATCTACGACGTGCTCGGCATTGACCCCCCAGCCCAGTTCAACGGCGTTGACCAGAAGCCGATCGACGGCGTCTCTTTGGCCGCTTCGTTCACGGATTCGCAGGCTGGCTCAGGTCACATCACCCAGTACTTCGAAATCATGGGCAGCCGAGGCATCTATCACGACGGCTGGTTCGCCGCAGCCTTCGGGCCTCGTAATCCGTGGGATCCGAAATACAACCGATTCCGAGGCTGGGAACCTGAAGAAGACCAGTGGGAGCTCTACGACCTGCGAGTCGATTACAGCCAGGCCAATGACCTTGCGAACGAACTCCCTGACAAGTTGGCCGAACTCCGCGAGCAGTTCGACACGCACGCCGAGGCGAATCAAGTCTTCCCCGTCGGAGGCGGTCTGCTCACGTCGGTGTTTCGTCCCGATCTGATGAAGTCAACAACGCTCAGCGAGTGGGTGTTCGACGCCGACGACGACCGAATCGCGGAAGCGATGGCACCGAAGTTCCTCAGCGGCTACTCGAGTCGTTCGACAGTCCGGTTCTCCGCTGGCCCAGACGACTCCGGTATCCTGTTCTGTGTTGGCGGGATCACAGGCGGGTTCACCGTGTACATGGACGATGGGTTACTCATGGCCGAGTACAACACCTCGGGCATTGAACGGACTACCGCCATGTCCGAGGCCAAGATCACGCCCGGCGATCATGAAGCCGTCATCGAATTGGTGATGGACAGCGATCGTTACCGTTGCCCCGCTCGTCTGACCATCGAACTCGACGGTGTGCCGGTCGCATCGGCACGAATACCACGAACCGTGCCCGCCATGTTCAGCTTCTCGGAGACGTTCGATGTTGGCAAGGACCTGGGCTCGCCGGTGTCACTGGCGTATGCCCACCGTAAACCATTCGTGTTCACCGGCACCATCGATTCGGTGCGCTGCAGTTATCTCCCGGTCAACGAAACCGCCCGGTAACGGGCCCCGATCACCTCATTCAAAGACTAAACAGCCGTCGTCGAGGTCAGCCTCGGGCAGGACCTTTCGTTCCATCCAATAGTCCTGGCTGTGAATCCATGGTTGGCGATCGCCGGATTTCGGCATCAGGTGCAACGCTCGCTGGATATATCCCGGGTTGAAGTTCTCAGGATCGACCCAAGGGTTCAGTTCCATGTCCGCATCTTCTGGCCGCAGGCGCGGTGTCACCATGGTCGCGCCCCGTTCGTCCATGTGCTGCAGCAGGCGACAAACAAAGTCACCGATCAGGTCGGCCCGCAGGGTCCAGCTCGCCCGGAAGTAACCGAACACCCAGGCCATGTTCGGAATGTCGGTGAACATAGCACCGCGGTACCCAACTCGATCGTGGAAGTTCAACGGTGCGCCATCGATCGTGAAGTTGATGTCACCCAGGACATTCATGTTGAACCCGGTCGCGGTCACGATGATGTCGGCCGCAAGAGTTTCACCTGACGTGAGCGTGATGCCGGTTTCGGTAAACGACTCGATTTCGTCGGTGACCACCGATGCCTTACCGCTGGCAAGACCATGAAAGAGGTCGCCGTCCGGCACGAACGCCAGTCGTTGTCGCCACGGGTCATAGTTGGGCGTGAAGTGCGGCGACATCTCGTAGTCCTCGCCCAAAATCTCCTTGATGCCTGCAAACAGTTGTTCGCGAAGCGCGGCCGGGTCGTCGAAGGCCATGTTGGTGATGAGGTTCTGATCGTGCAGGATCTTGCGCCGAACAATTTCGTGAATCCACTCTTCGTCGATCTCCAGTTCACGGAGCATGTCGGCGAGTTCGTTGTGGTTGCGCCCGGTCGCAAAGTAAGTGGGCGAACGTTGCAGCATCGTTATGTGCGAGACGTCGGGGGCCATCGCTGGTATGAGCGTGGCTGCCGTTGCGCCCGACCCTATGACCACAACTTCTTTATCGGTGTAGTCGAGGTCGTCAGGCCATCGCTGCGGGTGCACAATCTGACCTGCGAACTCTTCCATACCTGGCCATTCGGGCGTGTAGCCCTCTTCGTGGCGGTAGTAACCCTGACACATCCACAGGAAGTTGGCCGTGAAATATCCGGTTTCACTGGTTCCGGTATCAGCGTCGGTCCGGGCTACCTTCAACGTCCATTGGTGGTCTTCGGTCGACCATGTCGCAGACGCAATCGCATGGTTGTAACGGATGTGCCTGTCAAGATCGTTGTCGTCGATCACCTCGCCCATGTAGTCGAGGATCTTGTCTGCCGAAGCGATCGGGGCTCCGGTCCACGGCTTGAACCGGTACCCAAACGTGTACAGGTCACTATCGGACCGAATGCCGGGATAGGTGTGGGTTCGCCACGTTCCACCAAACCCGTCCTGGGTCTCGAGGATCACGAAACTCTTCTCGGGACACTGCTCGCTCAAGTGATACGCGCCCCCTATACCCGAGATACCAGCGCCGACGATGAGCACATCGAAGTGCTCGCTCGCGGGTTTGGTTACCGGTTCTAACGTGGCCGTGTCGGTCATGACTCGGGTCCCTTCTCGATGTCGCGATCTCCGCCCACCTTAGATTGGCGCACCAGAATCTCGATTGCCCACGCTCATTCGTTGATTGTGACAAGTGAGACAACCGGTTGAGCTCGCCGCTCGACAGCACGCCTCGACTGACCATTTCGAGCGGATGTGCAAAAGTGGAATTGCGGACGGCACCGGAGGTAACTAGTAAGGGAAGGTCCCGGGCCAACGACAGCGAAGACCAACGACGGTGACCACCAACCAACCACGGTGCAAGCAAGGAAACGAACATGCAACCCTCATCCAAGAGCAGTGACCCTTCGGTGCCGGTGGGTCCCGGTGCCCGGACCCACGAGCAACGGTGGGACAGCGCAGCCGAGACCTTCCGACGGTTCGTCCCTACCGCTGAACCCGAACGCGTCGCCGCGTCGTTCAGCCGCCGACTGGGTCCGCTGGGAACCTTCGCCTTCGAAGTTGTCGGAGACATGTGGAATCGTCCTCAGCTGCAGCGTCGAGACCGTTCGTTACTCATCATTGCCACGCTGGCTGCCCAAGGCCGCGACGAGGAGCTGGTGCTGCATACCGAGATTGGTATCAGACATGGTCTGACCCGGGTAGAAATCGAGGAGATCCTGCCGCTCGTAGCGGCCTACGCCGGATTCCCGGCCGCTATGGCCGCTGCTCGTCGCGTCGACGAAGGCCTTCGCCAAGCCGAACAAGTCGAACGGTTGACGCAACGAGAGGGCGCTACCGCCAAATCAGATGAAGAACGTGATGTTGCCGCCGCCACCGTGCGAGCCTCGCTTGCCGGCCGCGCCCCCCAGGAGCCGGAACAGGACCTGGCAGAGATGACTGCTCAGCTTGGATACCTCGGCGAGGTGACCTACCGATGGGTTATGGGCGAGATCTGGGCACGTAACCAACTGTCGCTTCGCGACCGCTCCATCGTTGCGATTTCGATCCTCACCACACTTGGTGCCGAACAAAGCCTCGCTACCCATGTTCAGGGTGCCCTGCGCAACGGGCTCAGCGGCGCCGAGATCGAGGAGATCGTCTCCCACCTCGGCCTCTACGTCGGACTCCCACGGGCGACCGACGCAATGGTCGTCGTGCGCGAGATCCTCCCGCCCACGGTTGGAGCGCAGAACTCATGACGGTCGCAACTGCTCTCGTTCTTGACTCGCCCCGGTCGTTTGCACGCCGCCAATTCGACCTGCCCAATATTGGAGCGACGGACGGGTTGCTTCGCATCGAGGCCTGCGGGTTATGTGGGACCGACCATGAGCAATTTACCGGCCACCTCCCCCACCGGCATGCATTCATCCCTGGTCACGAGGTCGTCGGAATCGTCGAGGAACTGGGCGAGCAGGCTGCAGAACTCTGGGGCGTCTCCGTTGGTCAGCGAGTTGCCGTCGAGGTATTCCAATCATGCCGCCAGTGCGAACCGTGTCGCACAGGGATATACCGGCGCTGCATTCGCAACGGTATGGCCACGATGATTGGCTTCACCGATGTTGACCAGCCGCCCGGCTTAGGCGGCGGCTACGCCACTCACCTGTACCTTGGCCCCGATTCGATGTTACTACCGGTACCCGACGCGCTCGACCCAGTAACCGCCACGCTCTTCAACCCGTTGGGTGCGGGAATCCGGTGGGGCGTAGAAGTGCCCGAAACCAAGCCGGGAGATGTCGTAGCAATCCTGGGTCCTGGCATACGTGGACTTTGCGCAGCAGCAGCAGCCAAGGACGCGGGCGCCGAGTTCGTGATGATCACAGGCCTGGGCGAGCGAGACGCCGAGCGACTCGCTTTGGCCCCAGCCTTCGGTGTTGATCTGGCAGTCGACGTCGCTGAAACGGACCCCAACCAAGCCCTGCGGGCAGCGATTGGGACCAAGGCTGATGTCGTTGTTGATGTCACCGCCAAGGCACCCGCAGCGCTGGGGCAGGCCGTATCTCTCGCCCGACCCGGAGGAACAATCGTGCTCGCAGGAACCCGAGGATCACTGGAGACTCCCGGCTTCGATCCCGACCACATTGTCTACAAAGAGCTTCGTATCCTTGGTGCTCTGGGCGTCGACGTTGCCGCCTATCGCCAAGCACTTGATCTTCTCGTCACAGGGCGATACCCGTTCGCTGACCTACCACGCCAGATCGCAGGGTTCGACGATCTTGAACCCCTTATCCAGGTCATGGCAGGCGATCGCCCCGGCACCCCACCGATCCATGGTGTTTTCGCTCCAGACGCCCGATCCAACAACAAAGGCCCCGCAACATGATCCGCCCCACATTCGACACGTTCAACCAGGAGTGGGCCGACAAAGTGATCGGCCGAGTCTCAAGGAGCGGGATCGACAGCTATCTCGGACTCAAAGTCACCGGGGTGGAACCGGGCCGACTGGTGTGTGAGATGCCGGTTACCGAGGAACTCATAACCAACATGGGGAACATGCATGGCGGCTGTCTGTCCGCGTTGTGTGATCATGCACTTGGCGTTGTCATGTACCCCGTGATGCCGGTCGGATACTGGGCGGCCACAACCGAGTTCAAGACCAACCTGCTTGCCCCGGTTACTGGCGGCACATGTGTTGCGACTGCCGAGATCATTTCGATGTCTAAACGAATGGCTGTCATCCGTATCGACATCGAGAACGAAGGCCGCCTCGTGATGGCAGCGCAGGGCACCTGCACCATCGTTGCCCCCAAAAAATAACCGCAACACGAAGGAACCAACATGCCCAAAGCCGCTCAAACCACAGCCCAAACCATGCCGGTCTCGGCAGATCTGGTTGGAACCACGCTTCCCGACATCACCTGGTCCTGGGGATGGCGTGACGCCGTCCTCTACGCCTTGGGTGTCGGTGCCCGTCCAGGCGACGGAGCGCTGGTCAACCCAGACGCCGACGAAGGCGACCTCGACTTCATTCTCGAACGACGGGGACCCAAGGTACTACCGACACTGGCCGTCATCCCCGGGATGGCCGCGCTCAGCGAAGTCAGCAAGGTTGTCGATCTCGACATCTCCCGGATGCTCCATGGCGAGCAGGGCATCACGCTGCACCGACCGTTCCCGGCCTCGGGTCAGGTGACGGTCAGAGGACGCATTGTTGATGTGTGGGACAAGGGCACGGCCGCGGTCATCGGCGTCGAATCCGAACTCATCGACGACGACGGCCCAATCGCAACGACCTACGCATCGATGTTCGCCAAGGGTTATGGCGGATTCGGCGGCGAACGAGGCCCCGATACACGATCTGTCCACCAACCTCCCGATCGTGATCCGGATCACGTGTTGACCGACGATGTGCGACCTGAACAGGCAGCCCTCTACCGGCTATCCGGTGATCGGGTCATGCTTCACATCGACCCGCAGTTTGCTCGTAAGGCCGGTTATCCAGGTCCGTTCCTGCATGGGCTGTGCACGTACGGATTCGCAGGTCGAGCGGTGTTGCGCGCCCTCTGTGACAACGAACCTGAACGGTTGCTGTCGATGACCGGCCGGTTCGCCGACCTGGTGTGGATGAACGACCGCATCATCACCAAGATTTGGGAACTCGGCGACGGAAACGCCATATTTCAGGCGGAGACTCAGAACGGCGCGATCGTTCTCTCCAACGCTCATGTCCGTTACAGGGCCGCCAGCTGATGGGGACTACGAGCTACCAACCGCCCATTGCAACAAGGTGAACACTGGGTCATTGTCGAGGTGGTGTTCGAAGACCCCGGTGACTGGCGCACCGATGTCGAGCGACTGGTGAGGGTCACCGATGAGGTTGCCGACCAGTCGCACGTTGTCGGCGTGCGGCAGTTCCACAAGCACGATGACGAATGGGCCGTGCTCTTTCAGTGCAGGATGCACCGGGTGCCACACCCGTTGATGGCTGTAGATGATGCCTGTCGCTTCGGTCTCTTCGAACGTGAGATCGAACGAACGGCACCGATGGCAGACCCATTCAGCACCCCATTGCCATCGTTCACACGACTGACACCGCTGCAGAAGCAGCTTGTCGTTGGCTAGGCCGTCCCAAAAAGGTGCGTCGAGACCATCGCGAGCTGCGACCGGGGCTGGCAGTCCAGGTGAGAGATAACTCATAACGAAGCCTCGCTTCCAAAGATGCAGCTACTGACCGGTGTAACCATGGGTCCTGCGATCATCATGGACACGTCGACGCCGTCACGGCGCACCTGATTGGTCGACGTGCCGCGAATCTGGCGGATGGCTTCGATGGTCAGCCCCAGACCATGCATGTATGCCTCGGCCAAATTGCCGCCGCTGGTGTTCAGCGGGAAGTCGCCGTTGGGCGTGACGAGGTTGTCGAATGTGAAGAAGTCGTTCACCTGATCCGGCGTGCAGAAGCCGTGTTCGACCAGCGCCATCATGACGCCACCGGTGAAGTTCTCATAGCTCTGCACAACATCGACGTCGCCGGGTGTGACCTTGGCCATGTCGTAGAGACGAGGTGCGACCGTCTCGAATGTTGATGTCGCATAGTGAGCGTCGTTATGGACCCCGGCCGCAGCCCGGTGGTGAGAACCTGCAACTGCGCCAAGCACATAACACGGGCGATGTGAGAAGTCAGCCGCTCGTTCCGCTGGCACCAAGATGATGGCCGCGGCGCCGTCGTTCTCTTGGCAACAGTCATAGAGATGGAAGGGTTCGGTGATCCACCGACTGCTGTCGTATTTCTCTTCGGTCAACGGGTTGCCGTGCATGGTGGCCACAGGGTTGTTCTGGGCATGGTGATACGACGCCAGTGAGATCGCCCGCAGCGCCTCCTGACGGACGCCGTGTTCGTGCATGAACCGAGTGACTCGCATGGCAAACATCTGTGCCGGCGACATCAGGCCATACGGCACCGTGTGAGCTGCTGACCCGCTGATCGTGGTTCGTCGAGGACCCTGACCGAATCGGCCAAACTGCCCCTGGGCCAGCGCCCGGAACACGACAACACACTCGGCTTGTCCGGTGGCGATCGCTCCGGCTGCATTGGCAACGGCCGCCGCAGCGCCTCCGCCTCCGCCACCCCATTGCATGACCGCTAGCCGCAGATCGTCGATGCCGAGCGCAGCCGACATGCGCGATGCCTCGCTGCGATCGTTGCTGTACGACGAGAAGCCATCGATCTCAGTTGGCGAGATACCGGCGTCGTCGCACGCGTTCAAGATGGCCTGTATCGCCAACTTGAATTCAGGATCGGGGGCCTGGCCCCACTTGTAGTATTCGGTCTGGCCGACGCCAGCCACCGCAACCTGGCCCCGCAAGGTTCTGCTACTCATAATGTCCGTGTTCTTCCCATCTCTACTAACCGCATCTCCTAGTAACCAAGGACTTTCTGGCTCCGCAGATCACTGATCACCTGTGGATCACACCCGGCGAGTTCGCTGACGATCTCATCGGTGTGTTCGCCCATCAGCGGGGATCGCAGAACCGCCGGCCTTCGGCCATCGGGGGTCACGACAGGCAGACCAGTCATGGCCAGGCGACCAGCAGCCGGATGATCTACTTCGGCAAAAATGCCGCCACGCTCGTTGCCCGGCCCCGACGCCATGTGATTGCTGTTCACCACACGAGATGAGGGAACGCCACTCGCTCGCAACGCTGCTTCGACATCATCGATCGCGAACGCCTCGCTCCACTCGCCAAGTCGGGCGTCGAGATCGGGCGCTGATAGCCGGCCTGCATTCGTCTCGAGCGCTGCATCGTGCACCCATGGTTCATCGATCAACGCTGCCAACGATCGCCACTGCTCATCGGTGTCGGCCGCAAGCGTGATCCATTCGTCGTCCAGGCACGGGTAACAACCGTAAGGAGCCACGTCGAGGCTCACGTTCCCATCCGGTGGCAGGTCTTCGGCAGTGAACTGTTGGCTCAAGAACCGGTCAGCGATCAAATACGCCGGCGCTTCGACTTGGGCTGCCTCGATCGAACATCCGCCGCCACCTTGGTCGCGTCGACGCAGCGCAGCAAGTAACGCCACGTATGCCTGTTTGCCTGCAACATGGTCGGGGTGCGGAATGCTGCCTCCGACTGGCACCTCATCGGTTGGGTGCGCCCATTGCGATGCGGCTCCGCAGTACGCGCTCAGGTTGGGGCCAAAACTTTGGTAGTGGCCGTAGGGGCCGCGTCCGAACCCTTGGCTCGACAGTGAGATGACATCGGGCTGGATCTCTCGACACGCGTCGTAATCGAACCCCCAATTCTCGACGACCGGGGCCCGCATGTTTTCGACAACCGCATCACACGTAGGCAGTAACTTGCGCACGATCTGGGTCGCTTCGTCTTGGCGCATATCGATCGTGAGACTGCGCACGCCCAGGTTCAGCTGATTAAAGGTCGCTGATGCGTCGAGATCACCGTCGATCCCGCCTCGGCGCAAGAAGTCAGGGTTCACCATGGACTCGACCCGCAGAACATCACACCCCAAAAGCGCGAAGTCCATGCACGCTTCGGGCACTACCGCACCGCTTCCGAGCTGAAGCAACCGAAGGTCAGCGAGTGGGCGAAGCGGGTCCACCTGGTCGCCGGTCGGCGTCAACACATACGCCGGTTCGGCAACGATGTCTCGGAGTCGATCATTGCCAGAGCCGAGCGCCGGCGCGGGAAGAAACTCCGGGGTGAGCGATGACGGTTCGGCGATCATGGGAGCCCGCATCATTTCGAGCGGCCCGAAGTCAGGATCTTCGACGGCGATAAACAAACCTCGGGACTCGGCGTGAGCGTCGTCGCGGAACTGGCGCAACGTATTCAACGGTGTGATCGTCAGTCCAAGGTTTTGGCCATGATGGAACAGCTCGTCGGTCGACCGGTCGTTCAGGTACTCACCACACATCATGTAGAACGCGTCGATGTTGTCTCGGCGGAAGGCGGGGTCGGCCCACACGCCTTCACACAGATCAGCGGGGCGACCCATAAGTTCGAGCAATGCGCCAAGTTGGCGCGGCGTGGCGATAACGATCTTGATGAATCCATCGGTCGTTGCAAAGACCGGATACGGGCCGAACCCTTGTCGTCCGGGGTTCACGCCCTGACCAGCCACGTTCACACCCGCAGCGTGAAGGTGTCGACTCCATGGTGCGATCGTGCGAATTGCGGCCTCGTTGTACGGGACCTCATAGTCGAGTCTCACACCATGTCGGTTCGCTACGAACAACCCAACGGCACCCATCATGGCTGCATAGATCGAGGCGCCATCAGCGGCCATCCACGATGCGGCGTTGACCGGCGGTTGGCCAGGCCATCCGCTGCACGCCATGCCACCACTCGCGGCGAAACCCACAATCGAGGAAGTTCCCAGACCGTACTCATCGGTCAGGATCACCCTCGACGCGTCGCCGGTCAT
>Ga0206129_10004082_pt1 | contig 16349 bp, 16 predicted proteins | sample Helgoland_Spring_8_FD_148616 | JGI IMG/M metagenome (GOLD analysis project Ga0206129, IMG submission 148616) | Pelagic subsurface seawater microbial communities from Kabeltonne, Helgoland, North Sea - Helgoland_Spring_Bloom_20160502_2 | ecosystem: Environmental > Aquatic > Marine > Epipelagic ...
AATACTCTGGTGTATATTTTATTTTTTAAAAAATTCTACAGATTTATTTATTATATCTGAAAATGATTTTATCTCCTCCGTTTTTGGAGTCCGGTACTTTTGAAGATTCTAAAATAAAATACTCTGGTGTATATTTTATTTTTTAAAAAATTCTACAGATTTATTTATTATATCTGAAAATGATTTTATCTCCTCCGTTTTTGGAGTCCGGTACTTTTGAAGATTCTAAAATAAAATACTCTGGCGTATATTTTATTTTTTAAAAATTCTACAGATTTATTTATTATATCTGAAAATGATTTTATCTCCTCCGTTTTTGGAAGAATGAATCTTTCACGATTTGCTTGTTCTCGGTATTCTTTGAGTTGGTGAAAGCAGTGATTTCATAATAGATTCTGTACTCGCCATTTTATACAGGAGGCATATTTTTATGATCCGTAACTCGATATGGCTCTTGTGTTTAAGCAATCTCCTCATTACTTTCCTGGTTACCTGGTTTCCTGGTTACCTGGTTTCCTGGTTACCTGGTTTCCTGGTTACCTGGTTTCCTAATTTCCTAGTAGAAACAAAGGATCCGGAAAATCCCAACGTTATATCTAATGTTTGGCTCCGCAATACGAGGCTGCCATTGTTGGTGCTGGGAAAGAAGTATCAATAGGGAAAGAAGTATCACTCTCGTTTTCTCTGTTTTTTGACATCATTAACATCACAGCTATAGCGCAAACAATGGCGAATGTTGCTGAATAAGAAATTACAAGCTTCCAAGAGATTGCTCCTTTTCGAGTGTTTTGGTTAACTACTTGTACCCACATTGGTTGAGCGAGATACAAAATACCAATGAGTAAACCAAATGCCACTACAAAAGTAAACATTGTAATAGTCAAGGGATTTTTCTTGTCGAACATTTATATTAGGCGTTTATATTATTTTTTACTCGTGTATTGTTTGTCTACTTGTACAGAAATTAAGGTTACTATAATAGTAAATATGAATCCGAATAAACCTGCGTATGTAATAGCCCTGGATACGAGGAACTTATCTTTCTCCATTACTATAGCCGGTTGCGAAGTATTCAAAATGAAGTATAAAACACTTCCAGTCGCAAAAAACAGAATAGTTGCGTTGATAACTGTATTTAAATCCATTTTTATATTATAGCGGAGAAATAAACTTTGTATTTAAACAGCTTTAACAGTTGAACTTCCTAAAAATGTTTAAATCTAAAGACGTGGTTTTGAAAAAAAAAGATGTTATCAGATCAGAAACAACACCCCGAATGGGAAAAAGAAAACTCTTTAACGGCACCAGCAGACCGTGATAGAGAGGACAGGTGGCGTCCAGAACAAGGAGTTCGTACATTGACCGAGACTGAAGTATCAGAAGCTATGAAAGCTCTAAACAATAATTCTTTCACCGACAAGTTCCCTCGTGTTGATCGTACATATGCCGATCCACCAATTCCGATGCAAAACATTGGTCTTCTTTCTTTTACTCCGGCTAAAGGCGCTACTCCCAATGAGCACGGGGTGTTTGGTTTCGCCAAAGTACGTGGAAACTATGCAACACCAATGGAAGCGGATCAACGCGCTGAATTCATCATACGTAATGTAGATTCGTACCATCAAATATATCATCTCTACGTAGGAAGACCTTTTCCTATCACCTCCTCTTCTGAATACTCAGCAGAGACTTCTGAGGTTGATATTCGACGGGAAGCTACTAAAACAGTTTCTTCTCATATCAAGCAACAGAAGGATGAAGAACAGAAGGAAGTTCGTGAGATGAAGGAACGTGAGGAGAAAATGCTTGCAGAATCCAAGAAGGCCCGTGAGGATGATGGAAATGGTGCCGCGGTGGGTGGTGATCCCTATGAGAAGTACATCACACTTAGCGTCAAGAAGGCTCAAATATCATGGACCTTCTTGGAACACTTGAAGAAGCTTAAGGAAGTTCGTGATATTATCGTCAAGACTCGTAAAGAAATTGCTGAACTAGACAATGAGCATCCAGACTTCCACGATAAGTACTTCGATAAGTATATGAAAGCTCGGGAGGATGCCGGATTGGACACGAATGTTCGTGAAGAACAGGATAACTTTATCATGTACATGGTTGAAGAAGCTGTTATTCCAACCATCGACACTGACGAGGTTATTCCCGAGATTCCTGATGTGAAGGTTGGTTCTAGCACTACTTACAACAAGTCTTTGGAAACCGTTGAGAAGTAAATTTATGCCGCAAAAGGGTCGTGATCAGTTACAGATGTTGTGTACGACGTACCATCCGAAGATATTTTAATGTAAAAATCCGAGTGATTTTTCGTGGCAAGTTGTACATCGCCTGTGGTTGTTTGTCCGCCGTCGTTCACAATGTGAACTTTGTAAACGTAACCAGTAATTTTACCGCGTGCTAAATCAGCGGCGGTGGGGAAGTTAAGGTCTTGTTTGGTTGATACATCAATGATAATTTCACCGGAATTGATTTCAGCCATAGATAAATTATAAGGCTCATCAGTCATAGTAATATGAGCAGGAGCAGCATCGGGGACTACGGTATTAGGAACGTAGATTTTGAAGTTTGACATTTTATATTTTTAAAGTTCATTCTTATATCTAGATCTAGTTATAAGAACTTACCTGCAGTTCTTGCAGTTGCGTAGATAAATGATTGCCACTATTACAGAGACAACGGTGAGTGCGATACCACCCCATAATAGAATATTCTTCATTTTCTTATAACTGCCTTTCTGTTTGGCACCAACACCAGCGGCTCCGGCTCCAACCAGAGCTAGTGGGACAGCAAGGCATGCTCCGCAAAACTCCTCCTTGGTGTCACCATTTTCATCAATTTGCGTATATTGTTGTTCGCTCATTTATCTATACACACAAAAAATATGAGCAATAACAAAATGTATGAACAACTCTGGAAAGATATGCCCGTGTCAGTCTTTTTTGCAGTTTCTATAATTATAGTGTTTTCTTTGTACTTGACTACTGCTATCAAAACGATTCCATGTGGTAATGATGTTATGTCCTCATTTCTGAGCAACTTTGTTCATGTGGACTCTTATCATTTAATGGCAAACCTGTTCGCCCTGTATTCTCTTTCCAGAGTTGAGCGAGACATTGGAACCAAACGGTTTTTGGGATTAATCGTGTTTTTACTTATTTTCAACACATTAGCGGAGACAATTGTACACAATGCATATCCAAACATGCCTTGTTCCATAGGTTTCAGTGGTATTCTGTTTGGTATTATGACGTGGGAAATTGTTACGAAGAAGCAACTAGATCTTATGTTAGTCTTCTCTATTGTTGCAATGGTAGTTATACCTTCTATTCAAAACCCGAAGGCTTCTCTGTTGGGTCATTCTGTTGGTGCTATAGCTGGTGTTGTTGGTGGTCTAGTCTGGAAGAAATTATCTCCCGTGGTGGGTCTAAATGGTCATTAATAAATTATCGTTACGTGATGTAATTCATAATATTTTTCACCAACTCAATAATACCAAACAGAATCCACTGATTCCGGTACTTTCAGTCGGTAGAGATCGCACAGAGAGCTTTACCGTCTAAACTTATATTTATTGAAAATATAAGTTAAAATGTCTGATATACCAATATTCTACGTTTCTCTTCTTAGGTCATAACGTTTCTCTTCTTAGGTCATAACGTTTCTCTTCTTAGGTCATAACGTTTCTCTTCTTAGGTCATAACGTTTCTCTTCTTAGGTCATAACGTTTCTCTTCTTAGGTCATCTACGTTTCTTCTTAGATTTGGCAACAATCTGACTGTCAATATTTACCAACCACTTACGATAAGCTTTTTCAAACTCATCTAACTCTCTCAGCCACATTTCTTGTTCGGTCGTGGCTTTTAGTTTATCCGTCTTTTGTTGTAGTGAATCAATATCATTCTTCAACTTGCGAACCTTATCAGCTGTAAGAGACCAAATTGGCATTCGAAGCAAGTAATCATAACCTCCTTCACACTCTTCCTTCTTAGGATCCTCGTCGTAACCTCTCTTTACCAGTTTCTTGACAAGATCAACTTGAGTCACGTTGCGAATCTCAATCTTTTCGTCAATAACTTCCTGAACAAAGCGTTCCTTGTTACCTAGATAGCGCAACTCTGCTTCCAAAGCATTCAACTGGTGACTCTTACGTTTGACATAGAAATCAAACCGTACATTACAGAAGTTGTCCAAAATTTGCTCCACCGTATCTTGCTTACACAGTTGATTCTTTTCGTTGAACATCACCATGTTGGAGGTATACAAATAAGAGTGAAGTTTCAAAGAATCTAGATCGCACCGGAAATCATCACCCTCTGTCAGCACAAAGTGTACATCCGTGGGCGAAGAGTAGTTTGATGCTTTTTTCAACTTCTTGTCTGACTTCAAGTCATCACAGAAATCTGCAAAATCGGCAGTCCACTTTCCAATCGGAAGTTCCTTCACTTCCGCCGTTCCTCGTTTTCCATCTTCCACAATACCGTAAGTAACCCAACGTGTTTCGGTGTTTTTCTCAATGTCTCCTTTGAAACCTCTGTACCAAGGAGCATACTCCGGAAACATAGAAACAACATTGGTAGGATCGTCTGGATCCTCTACAAGTACTTCACCATCGTTTTCCAACCAGATTTTGATTGCTTCAATCATGTCCAATGGATTGTAACAAGGTACCTTGCAAGACCAACCAGTGCCAATACCCACTCCGCACCCGTTCACAAGAATCATTGGTATAATAGGTATATAATGTTCGGGTTGAACCAAATCTCCGTCATCGTTCACCTGGATAAGTATGGGTTCATCTTCTTCACGGTAAATCAGCTCTGTAAGTTCGTCCAACTTGGTAAATATATAACGACCATCGGCAGCATCTTCAGCTCCCTCAAGACGGGTTCCAAATTGACCATCCCGATAAAGTAGTGGTATGTTGTTTGTACCAGGAAACTCGTTAGCCATACCAATAATAGTATCAAAGAGATTCTTCTCACCGTGGTGATAGTTAGAATGTTCGGCTGTATAACCAGCGAGCTGTGCTACCTTGAGAGACTTACCAGAATGCTTTAGTTTACGCTTCTTTACCGCGTAGAGAATCTTACGCTGTGACTCTTTCAACCCATCGATACCATTGGGAAGACTACGTGCACAATCGGCATGAGAGAACTTAATCAGTTCTCCGTTGACAAAGTTGGTAATAGTCATCGGTGTAATCTCTCCTGCGTCGTCCAAGGAGAATTTATACGCATTTGGATTATATTCACTCAACCATTCTTTACGGGCATCAGCATATTTCTTATGAAAAGCTTTCTGCATGCTGGGAAACGTATCTTCGTCTTTCTCGAACTCAACCATCTTCAATCCAAAAGTATCAGGAACATCCTCAGATTTTGTAGTACCTAACCCCTTGTAGTACTTGGCGTTTACTTTTTTGTTTTGTCGTGACAAATACTCGTTGAACCTACGTTCATCGTAAAAGAGCAAGTCATCAGTACGAGTACGGAACACCCGAGCAATAGGTGTCTTCATACTAACGACAAAGGACTTTTCTCTCTCTAGCAATGTAGGATACAAAGCGTGGATAAAGTTAAGAAGCAGACCCTCAATATGAATACCGTCCACATCGGCATCTGCTACAATAACAAGTCTTCCATAGTTCAACTTGTGAAAGTTTACGTCTTCAGTATAATCTAATCCGTGCTGCAAACCCAAAGCATGAATCAAACTACAGACCACTTTGTTGGCCGCAATAGTAGTACCTGCTTTTTCGCGGACATTTAACAACTTACCGCGAACAGGAAGTACACCATTCCAATCACGACCAGTGCGACCATATACTCCTGTTTGAATACCGGCAACAACATAAGTCTTAGCTGAAAGACCCTCAGTCACAAACAGACAACAATTCACACTGTCTTTGGTACCGGCTTTGTTAGCTCGATCGTAACCTTCGATCTTGGTTTTCTTGGTAACACGTTCCGCTTTTTTCAATACTACCATTTCCTTGGCCCGAATGATATCTTCAATATTATCAATAACAGACCATTTGTTAATAGCGTTGATGTGTGTAGTCTTAACAACAGCCCGGACTTCAGGTGATTCCAAAAAGTTTTTGTCCTGACCATCAAACTCGGGACGAACAACTGTGGCAACCACAAACAGACGGAAGAACTGTCGCACATCTGTAATTTTTATCTTAGGAGTCTTAGTTTTGGTTTTATTCCCTTTACCGTTGAACTTGTCAACAATGGGGCGAAACAAACCTTCAGCCCAAGCATCAACATGCCGTCCACCAAGTCGTGTGTATACACCGTTAACAAAGGAAACTGTCTCATATTCACGTGCGGGAGTAAGTAGCACTTCAGCGTCCTTTGTCTTGATATACAGCTTCTCGTTGGTCGGGGTAACGTACATCGCCGCATAATCACTCAGCGACCTGACCGGTATAATTTCGTTATTGAGATAGACATCCACCTTGGAGAGCATTGCTGCATCCAAGATATAACGTATATACAGACGAATAATGTCTTTAGTGTACTTTTTAATACCAAAGTACTGAAAGTCAGGTGTCCATGATACTTCAGTAAAACCCTTATTTAGGGTTGTACTCTTCACTTTGGGTCCATCGGTCTCTCGCATGTTGTTATGCCACTCTTGAGTTATAACTTTCTTATTCTTAGGATCACATCCCCGCACACAGAAATGTGATGAGAAAACATTGGTCAACTTGATCCCAAGACCATTCCGACCAGATATAATTCTTTCCTCCTCGTCGTCATAGTTGGATCCGGTAAGTAATTGACCAAAGATCATGCTATGATTGTAACAATTCTCGTCTTCATCAATCTCGATAGGTACAATGTCACCGTCATTCCAAACCGAAGTCTCTCCAGTCTTTTCATTCAGAGTTACTTTGATCATGGTACAAGGCGTCCGAGTCTTACGACTACGCTCCACATTGTCAATGGCGTTGGACAAAGCCTCAATAAAAATACGTAGAATAGCAGGCGACATTTTGATATCATCGGAAGCAATGTGATATCCCTCTTCGGTCTGATAAGCTACGAACTCATTGATTGTTCTTAGACGGTTAGAACCAACGTACATATCCGGTCTAGACAAAATATGATCCAATGGATCTAATTTTTGATAACGCTTCTTTGCAATCTTAGATGGCATGTTTGTTTTTTGATATTAGAAACTAGGTCTTTAATATCAATTTCAAAACTTTCCATTGCTACAAAGAGAGCTACAAAGAGAGCTACAAAGAGAGCTACAAACAAAGCTACCAAGAGATCTACAAACAAAGCTACCAAGAGATCTACAAACAAAGCTACCAAGAGATCTACAAACAGAGCTACCAAGAGATCTACAAACAGAGCTACCAAGAGATCTACAAACAGAGCTACCAAGAGAGCTACCAAGAGAGCAACACGGTAAAGAATGAGTCATCTTCTATTTTGTATCCTAACATACGAATATCCAGAGGCGTGGGAATATCTCCCACCCGATAAACCTTGATATCTTTTTCGTTAATGTAGCGATAAAGTGTGAAGTTGATGATTTGTTCCGCCAAGTTTAACGGATTCGTACCAGGATTATATCCAGATTGCAACCATACCTTCGCAATTTCGATAGCCTTGTAAACACTATTCGTATTCTGTGCCAGATAGATTTGCGGACCCACGAGATCATTCTTGAAGAAGTAAGGAGTGCTAATTCCAATCTGAACTGAATCATGTAGATGATATTTGATCTTCTGTTCATGTATCCACTTTTCTACCGACTCGTCTCCCTGTAATATGACTTGGAACTGATATTGGTCGAAATCGGTAACATCTTCGTAATACTTCTCGATCACTCTTCTTGTGTGATAATTAATGATTTTTTGACGGTGACGTCGCAATGACACGCCCAAGGTATACATCAAGCGTTTCAAAGTCTCCTCCGATTTTATCACCAGTTTACCACCATCCATGATTCCACTAGATTCGTTAAATATCTTTCCAACATGTCCGTAGTCAAAGTCCGGAACCAACTTGATCTTGTCGTTCACAAATCTTTGAATCGTCTCCAGTTCCATTTTTCGTGAACTGTCGTCATGTAAGTAATTAGAAAAGAGCCAGAACATATATTCAGTAATGTAACGCGCTAGTTTCTTGTACTTGTTATAACTCTCGATAACAGAAAATTCGCTTTCCGGATAACTAATACCTTTGTCGAGTAATGGCACGTTATCAATTGGAATACTGTCCTCAACTGGAATGGAAACCTTTACGTTCCCTATCAGACCATATATCTCTTTCACCACATCACTTACAACCGATTGTCCACTAATGTTCATAGACACATCTACTGCAAACTGCACCGCCAGATCCTGATCTATCTTCGTCACTACCCATCCTTTCACTTCCGGGATGGGTAGTGGCTTCATTGGTGCTGTCAATAGCGTACCAATAGCTCCCTTGTACTTGAAGCGTAACATTCGACATTTTCCGTAAGAATCGATTCCTTGTTCGAGAATATCTACACCGGTAATATCAAACTCCGTTTCTGGAATCTCGATATCCAGTGCATAAGCTTTACGCATACGGTTGAATACTCCACGAACTCCTTGAGATACTTTGGATGCATACGGAGAATAATAGGAGACGTCGTCTTCTCCACCTCCGCCAATACGCCAACGTGTAATTAACTCGCAACGCGGGTACTTAGAATGATCAGATAGACTACCCCTGTGCTCGTAGATAAATACTGACTTTCTTCTACGCTTTGTTTTGTAATAGGACTGTAGATGTCTAGGTAATGCAAGCTGTCCCGAACGAATACCAGTACGGTTAAAAACATATATATTACAGTCGAAAAAGTCTTCCAACATAGATGTAAATAACTTAGGATCCATGTACACGTCAGGGTCGCGAATAGCTGTGATAATTTCTTCGGTTGTAAAGTCGTACATCTCCTGCCGACACGATGCCGCGCGTGCAGCATTGGCTAAGTTTTCTCTGACTTGATACAAGTAGGCTTCGCGCTCGTTCTTATCGTCTAAATCAAGAACCTGAGTTTCTTCGTACATACCTTCCATTACACAATCCAAAAAGCTACTACGATTGTCAAACACACCTTTACGTACGTACATGTACCCTTCATTGTAATCGAAGATATCGAATAGTTTTGTAATATCTTCGGGTAGCGTGCCATACTTATTACGAGGAACAAACTTGTTGGTGAGAATAAGATCCTGCTGCCCCTCGTTTACTTTGGTCCGTAAATCATCGCCAAAGTAATAATGGCGATAAATGGAACCTTTACGTTCCGAGTGGTCCTTGGTATAACAACAAGGGAGATAAGGGACCAACTCACGGTTAGAGAGTGGATTGGAACGTAAACCGGGATATTTAGCTTCCTTATGATCGCAAATATAGTTATATTGAATAAACCCCTCGTTTTCATCCTGTGGATATCGCATTACGATTTTCCCTCGGGCTTCGGCCGAATTGACTTCATCATCGTCAATAATAGTAGGTTGGTGAGGGCATTTGGGTGGATAACCCTTCACAAAGACTTCTGGCGCGACGTCTTTCAACTTTAGCTTTAGATTTTGTTTTGACTTTATCGGTTTAGCCTCTCCCCGGGCAAAGTCGGGTATGTAAACGCGATAGAAATCCACTATAGTCTGGTACTCTTGATCGTAAATGACCATCAGCTTGGCGAATAAATCTTGAAAAGCTTGAACAGATTGAATGCTACCCGCAGTACTAATTTTGACTCGAATATAATTCGTACCAAACTTGAAGTCACCTTTGACATCCTTACCACGCAAAGTAGGATCTCCTTTCTCGGAAATCTTCTCGGTAATGTTCGCTGCCACATGTCCTATCTTTGGATGATAGAAATGAATATACACGCTCTCTTTTTTCTTACTAGCTTTTTCACTCTCGTCGATAGATATCATTGACGCAAAGAGAGGATTGTTCATGATCATGTCCGCAAGCACATACTTGTTCATTTTGTGTTTCGGGAAGTAAAACAGACCATTCACACGACTTTCCTTAATAGTCTTCACCTTGATTTCCCCCAGTCCTTTGATTGTGTTCAGAAAACGCTCAATCATTTTTTCTAGTGTTAAATACTGCCCAGAAGTCATCAAACTCATACCTACTGTCACCACCTCCTCTCCGGGTTCTCCCCTAACGGAAAGAATAGCATCAGTATAATCGGAAAGTTTAGAACCGACCAAATCTGATTTCTGTAGTACTTTGAAGATAATAGCAGAATCCAAATAGATTCCCCATTCCTCTGGTGGCATAAAGTCTTTCAGAATCTTGAAGAACTTGTTCACGCATGCAAATGGAACTCCTGTATTCAACTGAATATGATTAAAGAGTTCCATAATGGTGAGATGTACCATATTCAACGTAAATTCAAAGTTTACTCTTTCCAAGTCGAAAGGAGTATATTGAATAGCGTTTGAAATATTCTCGAACTTGTCAAACAAAGCCCTCTGTTCCTCTACTTTAGCTTGGATATCTTTGATTCCATTAGTAATATTTGTCATAATTTTGACTTTGTCATTGGACCAAATCCTTTGCACGTCTGGCTTGTCCTCGAATATATTGGCATTGTCTATCTCACTCTGCATCAACAACAGAAAAACATCTCTCATCTGACCAGGGGGGTGATCCTCTACAGCTTTGTTGAATACCACAAAAGGTAAAAGAATATCGAGTCGTATATCAAGATTCTGCTGCCCAATCTTATCTTTGAGTTGTTCAAAAATCGGTACAAAGTCATACCCAGCAGAATCACTGGTAATGACTTCTAACAGATCTTCAATACGAATATCTTTGTTCTCTTCGCGAAAGTCATTGATACTAGGAATACCGTCAGGAAAGTAAAGATATCTAGGTATCGTATTCATCTTTGCAGCTAGACGTTTTATAGCACTCTGTTGTGTATCCAAATCGTAAACAACAAATCGAGTTCCATTAATTAGTACCATTTTGTTATTTAGCAAGAAACTTTTAGGTTTGAACTAGAATAGAACTTTTTTCGGTGACCTGTGATGTGTATATATCACAGTTTATATGTAGTTCGTTAATGTAATAACTTGGTTATTACATTATACACCAGAGAATTCTTCAAGATGCTCCACGTTGCGTCCTTTTACTTCCTTATTCACGCGTTTACCTCCTACAAACAACATGTAATCTGGAAACCCTCTAAAATTAGGTTTAAGTTTTTTCATGCGCTGCCCGAGCTTTTTCTCACTCTCGCGATCTCCATCAGCTTGAATAGTAGCACAAAACATTTTTCCTTGGTGCTTATTAGCAAATTCTTGGAAATGTGGTTTAGCAGTTGTACAATGAGGACACCAAGATGCTTGTGCCATTACTACAACTACTTGATCTCTTGGAATGTCAGGATTGACTAGATTGCCCTGAGAGTCAAAGTCATGATCCTCGAGGTGAGCAACTGGTCTTACTAAATGTGTCATTTAGTTATAATATAAAAAAAAATCTTAGTGAATTAATTTCAGTTTTTGGGAGTTCACCTCGAGGGAATCTAAATTCAGTTAATGTCAGTATTCTATACATGCAAAAAATCCAAATCATAGCTTAAAAAGTAAATAAAAATTTACAAAATGTCGGTAACATTCAAATGCAAGACTGGAGAGGCTTACCAGATTAAAGTACTCTCTGAATTACTCACTAATAATCTCAAGACTGGATGCTTTGAGGTGAATGATGAAGGGATCAATCTTCGCATGTCGGACCAACCTAGAATGACTTTAGTAGATCTTTATCTCCAATCAGAGAACTTTTCTCTTTACAAGTTCTTTCCTCGGGATAAGCTATGTCTTGGGCTGAATCTGAATCACTTTCACAAGATGTTGAAGTCAACCAAGAAGAAGGATTCCCTGCAACTCTTCATTAAGGATAATTCGCCTAACGAGCTTGGAATTAAGACTATTCCCAAGGAGAATACAAGAATTACCACTTCGGGAATCAAGATTCAAAAAATTCAGAATGTAGACTCTGACATTCCAGTAGGATATGGAAAACCGGTAATTGTAGCATCTCCTGATTTCCAGAAGATGTGCAAGGAACTTAGTAGCATTGGAAGTACCAACATTCGCGTTGAAGCCAAGAAGTTCCACATTGACTTTATCGCCGATGCGGACGATATCTTGAAGCGCTCTGTACGTCTAGGGGAAACTGATGATTCCGATGATGAGTCCGGTGAGGACGACGATACAGGAGACGATAGCGACACATCAGTTTACGCTGCTACATTTACCACTGATCAATTTACTCGTATCAACAAGATTGCTTGTCTTAGTTCTACTATGCAAATCTTCCCCGGTAACAAAGAGCTTCCGTTATTGTTCCGTTCTAGTGTAGGAAGTCTTGGTAAGATATCTATATACATCAAGTCGAAAGAACTGGTGGAAAAGGAGTTGACACAGTCTGATTCCGATTCTGATAGCGACTATGAGTAATTTTATACGTGACTTATTACACCGGAAACATTTAATCTTTCTTCGAAGAAAGATTAAACAAAATGTACTCTTGATTATATGTACAGAGGAGAATACATCGGTTATCCTGGGTGTTTGTGGTACGCTGACACCTGTAAGAGAAGAGATTTTCCGGTGTTCTAGTCGCGATCTATAATTTTTTACATTTCAGAATCGCCATCTTTACAGTAATCTGTTTGAATAGGAATACTTGGATTGTAAATTCCCGCCTCGGTAAGCTTAACAAGTAGCGCTTCAAATATGGTATGGAACTTTTCAGTGTGACCTATTTCGTCACATAAAACATGGCTGATCTCGTGACCTAGCACATAGATAAGCATGTTATTATTGTAATAGTTTCCGTTTTCATCTTTCATACACATATATACTTTTTCTTTATTAATTGTAAACGACTTATCACCTCGATACAACGAAATTTCAGACATTATGTCCCTACCGTTAAGCATATCCAAAGGGGCTGCCCAGTAGTTCTCCTGAGAGAAGAATTCATTAAATATTTTTTTTATTTCCTGTAATTTGGGATCATCTTGATAATGATATTCCTTTATCTGGTTGTAAATAGCCCATCCCACAAAACCGATGAGAATAATGGCTACAAGAATAGCAAGTACTTTGGTTTGCTTCTCATCCATTTTGTTAATAAGCTAGAAAAGATTTGTACCAATCAAACTAAAAAGACACAACATATAATAACCGTTGTTCCAGACATCTGAAGGAAGTGTTACGCCGGTTTCGGTCCGATATAAAATTTGATTTTTACTTTTGTTTCTATTCATAAGAAACAAAAAAATGAGTAGATCGCACGTGACAAGTAGAATCCACGAGATTCTGGGTGATTACCCCGGAGGATATCAATATATTCAAGATTTCCACAGAAAGAAGCCTGAAACGATCGTTACCATTCAGGATTGTAACATGGGGGGATCTTACTTTCGCAACTATTACATCCTGAACGAAGAGTTGTGTTGGTTCAAATCTAATACCGATTTCTTTGAAAACAAGAACTACACCGAGGAGAAATTGGAAAAGTTCATGTGGAAACGTGAACTCAAGTCTGAGTAATGTAAGTATCGTAACTCATTCCGCGGTAGATTGAAAATCAAAATATGTCCAACCTTGAATCCATTCTCTAGAATTAAATATAAATAAACGAAAGAGAATCGGCGTAACAGCTGAATTACTCGCTAGAATCTAGAACGAGTCCATAGAAGAACTGATAGATACGTGAGGATATTTTATCTCCTACGCGACGACTTTTACCGTTCTTCAATGGAAACTTGAGATCGGTCAGTAATTTCTCACGTAGATGTTCCGGAGTTGATTCGTATTCCAGAATCAAGTCTTTAACCGTGGGGTACTGCTCTGCGATAACATTGGAAACTTTCTCAGTTACTTGTGGGATAAGAGAAAGCTGAGCAATTAACCAAACTTGCGGTGTCATATTGGCTTTCTTTTGTTTCTTTAGGGTAGAAGAATACTTACTTGCAGAAACACGTTGCTCCTCGTCTTTGAAGTAATTGTCTCCATCTTTGATTAATTTGTCATGAAGTTTACACAAAAAGTTGGCGCTTTCATCTATAGAGGCGGTCTTGTATACCTTGATTCCATCACGTAGTTGTGTGTTTACCAAACTACCGACCAGAGTAGAAACGGGAAGTCCGCTAATCTTGGAATCCAACGACTTATTCAATGAACCTTCGATCAAGTACATAATACGGTGCTTAGGTGTACTTCCCAATAGTCGAGCTTTCTGTTCTCTACCACGACCGTCACATATACTGGCTTTCAGATCACTGACCGATTTACGTTCTATAACCAGAACGGTTTCTCCATCTTGTCTGAATAGAATATCGCCCACATCCAACTGTTCCACTATTATCTTGTTGGTTTTTTGAAGCTTCTCGATGAGCTCCCGCTCACGAGTGTCAATAATAAGTTCAATACTCATCTTTATATGTCACCAGTCAGTTTTTAGATCCAAAAAACCAGCGAAACACAAAAGTAAATGGAGAAACCGTTCTGTAAACACGGTAGGCGAAAATATCATAAAGAATGTGACTGAATTACACCTGTTTTACAACTCAGAGAAAAAAGTACTACTCGTTTAGACCAACGATTATTCCTAATGGTAAAAAGAAAATGAAATCGATGGATGAAACTATAAGTAAACACCAAGTAAACACCAAGTAAACAACAAGTAAACAATGAAGATGTCATACAGAGATCAAGGAAAAGCTGCATTGGGTACTGTACTCAAACAGGAACAGAATATTAGTACTATTGAGAAGTACGTGTTCACTATCAGTACTGCCGACGCTGGGGAAGATGATACACTGGAAGGAGTGTACAAACGTAACATATATCAGACCGTGGGAGACGTTCTGGACGGCGAAAAGCTGAAGGCAATGCTTGGTAAGATTAAGGCTGGAAAACTAGGCTGGGAACATCCTAAGTTTAGTGAGATGAAGATTCGCATGGAAGAACAGGACAACTTTCTGGAGAACCCCTTCGAGGTGGTCGAGGGTGTACAGCAGTGCAAGGCCTTCAGCGATAAGACTGGTAAGATTTGCAATAGCAAGCGCGTGATGTACTTTTCTAGACAAGAAAGGGGAGCGGACGAACCCATGACAACTTACAATACGTGTTGTGCCTGCGGTGCAAAGTGGAAGTATAGCGGGTAAAGAATATTTAACCCAAGACACGTTTCGAGAAAAGTATTTGATAGAAAATGGACCGGACCAGCAGCTAATATGAAAGCGCCGAGGGAGAAACGCGACTCGGAAGAATACTGATTCCGGCATTTGAAACCTTTCGTTCAGCAGAAAGTTCCACAGAACTTTTTTAGGAACCAAACGAGCGAATACTTCCAGATCCAGTTCGGATTCTATATATTTTTTAATATAGAATCAAAAAGCTGTGCGTAGAAATACGATGACCCGGTACGTTACCGGGTCATCGTTCAGATCTATATAATTTTTAGGTTTTCAATATAGAGGTCAAAATCTAGAGGCCGGTACTTTGAAAATCCGAAGGATATCCGGAGGCTGGTACTTTTAGTACTTTACATTTTTTCAGAATTTGGACCGCTATATAAAATATCTCACATACAATGCGTATTGGATCAAAAGTGAGATTTTTTAGCCTGTAACAGGCTAAATTAAATCCCAAATAATTCGGGGTTACTATTTAAAAGGTTGGTTTTTTGTAATTTGAATTTTAAGAACAACTAGAAATTATAAGAGTAGATTACAATGTTAATTCCGATCAGATGTTTTACCTGTGGAAAATGTGTAGGGGATAAGTGGGAACCGTATCAGAATATGTTGACTGAAGTCAAGTCACCGAAAGAAGCTCTAGATCAATTAGGACTAAAGAGATATTGTTGTAGAAGAATTATTTTGGGGCATGTAGAGCTTATAGACAAGCTACTAAAGTATTCTTCTCCAGATCAAGAGATAAAGGAGTGTGGTGAGGATATGCAGATAGATTGAGTATTTTTTTTGTTTTAAATTTTCTCGGGATATAATAAATGGTAAATCATAAGGACATGACTTTGGTACAACTTCAAAAGTTGGCCAAGAAACACGAAATTGCATACTCTTATCGTGGAAAGGCCCTTAAGAAGGATAGTTTGGTTGCTAAGCTAAACAAAAATGGTGTTAAGATCTCTCGCAAGAAGTCCAGCCACAAGGCCAGTCGCAAATCCAGTCGCAAGTCCAGCCGCAAATCCAGTCGCAAGGCCAGTCGCAAGCCTTGTCCGGATGGTAAGGTGAGAGATCGTTCCACTGGTCGTTGTCGCAATAAACTA
>Ga0206129_10004083_pt1 | contig 16345 bp, 7 predicted proteins | sample Helgoland_Spring_8_FD_148616 | JGI IMG/M metagenome (GOLD analysis project Ga0206129, IMG submission 148616) | Pelagic subsurface seawater microbial communities from Kabeltonne, Helgoland, North Sea - Helgoland_Spring_Bloom_20160502_2 | ecosystem: Environmental > Aquatic > Marine > Epipelagic ...
AAAAATTAAAAGCTGAGTTAGAAATTAGTGCGCAGGGAATTGGGGACCTCTATGTTGTTTTACTGATGCCCGATGGCTCGTATCTCAGCCTTGGAGAGACTAGATTGATTTCGGGAATTGGGGAAGTTATTCCCTTCAGGGAATCGATTAACCTCAGTCATACAGAAAAACTATCACTCGTCGATTTAAGTTTGCCGTCTGGATTAGCCCAAGGAGAATACGCCTTTTATGCTATCTTTGTCGGCGAGGGGGAAAACGCATTTGATCCTAATAACTGGGCATCATCGATAAGCAAGACTTGGTCATACGACTAAATAGAAATGGTGCTTCGTTTAATATGTAAAGTAAAAAACAATTTATTGTGATCAGTGGTTGGGAGAAATGAAAAATATACGAACCCACTTAAGAGTTAAATTAGTCAGGGTGCTATTTAGTTTTTGGTTCCTATCGCTTGCTTCTATTTCCAGTGCACAGGGAATTATTGAGCTAAGTATTAATGGCGCGCCGCTCGCTGGAAAAACGGTGATCGACTACATTGATAACAACCGTGAATACACAACAGATAGTATGGGAAGGCTGAAAACTGAGGGAAGTTGTCCGGCGATTCAATACACGGACAACAGTGGCATAGAATTCCGCATGCTTCAGTTTTGTGGAGTGTCGTCTGAAGTGCCTGTCTATAAATTTGAGCTAGCCGAAGTGGTTACATTAAGCGGTCGTATAGAGATCGATCAGTTATGTCTTTGCGGAACTCGGTTTGTAAACCTAGAAACAGGACTCTCTTATAGTACTGGCAACGGCCTCTTTGCTAACAAGTTTCATAACTTCAGTGAAAAACTCCCCTCTGGTCCCTATCGGATAGTAGTTGAATCAAGCACTTGGCCTACTCCCTCGGAGGATGACTACGTAATAGCATCTATTGGTGTTGATGCTAGAGAAGGCAGTGTTGAAAATATTAAATTAGAAATTAGCGAGAACGTTTCTAACAGGTTCGGTAGCGTCCCTCCTAGAGGAGACCGTATCGTTGTCGAGCACAGAGAAGGTGAGCAATTTTCGACAGTGCAGGGCGGCCCGGGAACGGCATCGCCACTGGTGCGAGTTAGCTTACTTAATATACAAACCGGGCAGGCCACGACATCGATGTCTGAACAGGACGGTAGTTTTTCAATAGAATTTTTCTCGCCCCCCGGCTCTTACCTACAAGTAACACAAGATATTCATGCTACCGCTTATAATGGCTTCTCTTCCTCAAGCCCAGGCACAGTAATTTTTGTTCCGTTCGAAAGCCAGGCGAATAATATCTCAACTGCTCAGAGGTTGAATGGCTCGAGTAAAACTCCTTTGGCAAAAGATCTAGCTGTCAAAGGGGGTTACGATCCAGGTGTCGCCTGGATCTACGGCCAAATGGATTCTTCAAATTGGGAGTCTGGAGATACTGGTGTTATTACGGGTAAAATTGAAATTTTCTCGAGAAATCTCAATGAAAATTCGGTTATAGAACTAAAAAATGGAGACGCTTACCTTGAGTTAATTTTCAATGCGGACGGGGAACAGACCGCTGCTGCGCCCGAGAATTCTTCTAGTGACATGACTGTAACAGGATTGCCAATAGATCGGTCTGAGCCAATATGGGCAGAAGGCATGGCGATTGGATCGATAACCCTCAGTAACTATCGCTTCATCGAAGACGGAAAGGGAATTGCTGATTGGGAGTTGTTATATAGTGTTCCAAATCTTGCCCCAGATGGAATTTATCAGCTTATTCTTTCGGGGCAAGGATGGTCGATGAACCCCATAATCGCGGGGCTAGATTCCGATAACTTGTACTACGAGAATGTTTTTGGGGAGCCGTCATTTCACTTAAGCACTATCCACGGCGCTGCGAGGATTACGATTGGAGAATTTAAGCGCCCGCGGCTGTATTCTGCGCTCCTTATGAACAGTTTCAGCAATGGCTCTAGAGGAATGGTCGCGGCTGAAGATAAGGGGGAATTTGGTATTTCGGGCAGGCTAGTCACCAATGCAGATAGCCTAATTGTTCAACCAAGCGGAAAATCTGACACTAACACCATTCCGTATAATATAGAGCCATTTATTCCGCTCACGGCCTACAGTAACAAGGAATGGATTAGCAATCCTAAAGTGCCATTCAAGTTCTCTTCCGGCTCGCTCAAAGCAACCCTCAAATCTCCTGACGGAAGCAGTTCAGAAATTGGACCCTATCCTATTCTTGGTAGTTATCTTCAAAAAGCGGCTTTTACCGTAGGCGAGGATTTGCATAGGAACAGTAATGCGCCAGATCTCCACTATGGGCTTACTACTTATAGGGACGAGTTTAACGTGGCCTTAAGTCAGTACGGCGATTACGAGATCGTTCTAGACGGCGAAATCGAAGATATCTACGGATTATCTATAGACATAAATGGGAAATACAGTATTTCGGTGGCTGAGACGTTGGATTTTGAAACAGGCGTGTTTCCAGGCACGCCGTTTGAAATAGGCGATCAATTCTCTTCGTCGATTGTGGTACAGCCAGGTGTTCCAGCCGATGTTTCTATAGAAATTACTCACTACCCGTATTCGGATAAAAGCAAAGCTGTGACTAGCAAATACGAAGGCTCTGCTAATCGCTATGGATACTTCACGTCAAACGAACCGCCGTATCAATTTGATTCACCGGGAGAGTATAAGGTTAGTTACGAGCTAAGTTATTTTGACTCTACTGGGACACTATGGAGGGGCTCTAGAAAGTGGGGATCCGTGGTTGAAACGTCGGACAGCCAAATTAGTGCAAAGGGGGCGAGGGGCAGTGAAAGCGGAAATGAGAAAAGGCAGTGGTATCTCTTCAACGACACCCAAACTGAACGGAATGCCCACTTTTTTTCACCTTACCAAACAGGAGATGTTATTTGGACAATGAATGAGACGTCCTGGAGTGCGGCCATGCAAAATATCACTTCAATAGAAGATGCCGGAACGTCACTAGCCGCGTTGGTAAATAATAGAAACGTTTCGAATCATAATATAAATGGCTCTTTGGCGTTAGTTTCTAGTATTAAAAATAATTACTTGCAAGAAGTGCCCCCCTATGTCGACCCAAATCAGGAAGATATTCACTGGGGCTACTATTACTCTGCCAATGGCCGGCCCGGCGTCGGGGTGAGAGAATTCGTAGGAACTGCGCAAAGCAGCAACGGTTATTGGCGCTTTAATACGCCATATGGGTACCAGCTAGGCAATGGTTATCAGGGCGATCAACCGAATGATTTCAAATTTTTGTTTGGTGGAGCAGTCTATCGGGCGCCGGCAAGCGATTTCTCTTTTTATGGGGCCTACGGATCACTCTGGGTCATGTTAGCGGACGACGATGTTGCTGGGGGCAGAGTTATGCCTCCGTTTCAGGGTGCAGCAGGTGGTCCTTCGGGAGGGCCCTTGATGACGCTGAAGGGCGAAGAAATCGATATCTTCGCGCATCCGATGGGAGTCCGCCCTGGGTCGATACTAGAAGTCGGTGATACTGTAAGCTTTTCTGCTCAAATCGCGCCAACGTTACCCTCGGAACTAGTGGTTGTTATAACTTCTCCTACCGGTCGAACTCATCTAATAGAGGGGATAGCAAACAAAGTAGGTTACTTTTACGATCCACTGCTTGATTTTACTGCTACAGAAGCCGGTATCTACACTGCTTCAGTGACGGTGACTCACACTGGCCAAACTTCGGCAGGGATGGTGGAAGCGCCGTATCCCACTGGCTCAATTCTAGGTGCCGATAATAGTAAGTTTGATTTCTATGTGGTGAGCAATCACGCAAAGCCCGCGAAATTTTCGAGTCAAATTCCGGCTACGCTTCCTTCTAGCGCTAGCCTATCACTCGACTTAGAATCGTCAGAGGGGCATGAAATTACCAAAATTTATAGCTCTGCGGTAATGCCGGGTTTTATGCTGTTCCAAGGGCAATCGGATACCCCTTTTTATAATTATGACGCATATGAATTAAATAAGGACTTTCCAAATTTAGATTTACCGGGAGGTCAACTGACGCAGAGAAACGGGGCCGACACTGTAACATTAAGCTTTTTACTTGAAACTGTTACTAACTCGGGCGAAATTTTATTCGAAGGACGCACTGCTACCATTCAGGGGGAAGCGCTGCAATTCTTAGATCATAATCAGAAACCTACTGGAAATTTCGAAGTAGTGATCAAGGACTCTGAGCTAGCGCCCGGCTCGATATTAGACGCCAACCTAAACTTCGACGCTACTGGTGACGGGGATATATACGTGGCACTAATAATGCCAGATGGAAATTTCCTTACCTTAAAAAAAGGTACGGTGATAAGTGAGGTAAATCAAATCATTCCGTTCTCGTTAAATACTCAGCTTGAGTTAAGCAAACGCATAGACGTAGCTCAAGTACCTCTCCCTTCGTCTATCGCCGAGGGTACCTATAATTTTCTAACTATAGTCACGAGAGCGGGGTCGGAATTAATGGATGACACCCAATGGCTTGGCTGGTCAGAAGCAAGTTTCACGTTTACTAAGTAGAGTCAAAAATTGCGATTCGAAGACTTAATTAGAACCTGTTTACTCCTACCCCTGCTTATTAGCGGCATCTGCACGGCTGGAGAAAAAACCTCTTCTATAGTATTTACAGGAACTGGAACCGCGGTTGTTGTCAATCAGCACTCTAATAGCATCTCCTATCTGAATTTGAGTAATTTAGTCGAAAAAGTAGAAGAAGTGTCTGTCGGACTCTCGCCACAGACGGCTGCATATGACGCAGAACGAGAATTAATATGGATAACGAATCAAGGTGAAAATAGTGTTTCCATCTTGTCCTCAACTATTCCAAAGCATTTAGGGTTTATTAAGACTAAAGCTGCGCCCTATGGAGTTATTATTAGTGAACGATTTGCTTTTATTTCAAGCCAGCATAGTAATTTAATACAGGTCTTTGATAAGTATAACTACGTACTCATAGCCGAAATCGAGGTTGACGATAAACCTCGAGGGATGGCCCTCACCTCAGATGAAAAATGGCTTTACGCGAGTCATTTTGATTCCGGAAAAATCTCAAAGATTGATGCTCAGCTTTTCAAAGTGACCGAGACTATTTCGTTAGGAAGCAGAGCTGGCTTAACGCAGTCTATATCCATAGATAAGAACGAGAAATTTGCATACGTACCCAACACGATAAGAAATACTGATAATACTTCTCTTGAATTCGATACGTCTGTCTTCCCTTTCGTTTCAATAATTGATCTTGAAAGTCAAACGCATCTACGTAGTCAAAGAATTGCACTGGATATTATTGACGAGCCAGTTGGTCTCCCGCTAAGTTCGCGATTAGTTGGCGATAATTTGTTTGTACTAAACGCTGCTAGTAACGATATTTCCGTAATTGATATTAAATTAAATTTACTTAGCGCTCACATTGAAGTTGGAAGCTTCCCGGTCGGAATAGTACAAGGGTCGGATCAGCGATACCTCTATGTCGATAATTCAATAGACGGTTCTGTCTCGGTTATCGAAGCTTCAACTCTTGTCGAAATAGACAGGCAGTCAGTGACCCAAATACTTTTAGATAATGATATTAGAGAAGGTTTCAGACTTTTTCACTCATCTAACGATAAAAGAATGGCCAAGGATCAATGGATTTCTTGCGCGACCTGTCATTTTAGCGGCGAGTCAGACAATCTTCTATGGAATTTTTCGGATGGGCTTAGAAACACGCCCTCGCTAATTACTAGCTCACTTACCGGTCCTTTCCATTGGTCGGGTAATTTAGATGAACTGCACGATGTAGAAAATACCATTAGAGACCTGCAAGGAGGAAGCGGGTTAATAAACGGAGCAGATAACTGTACGCCTGCATGCAACTCTGCTGGAAAAAATGAAGGGCGGTCAGAAGCGCTTGATAATTTAATAAAATATATTACCTCTTTAAAATTCGATGCGTCTGTAACTAACGCTATAAGCATTAAAGAAATGGAACTTGAAAAGCAGCGCGGAGAAAAATTGTTTAGGTCAAATGAGTTTAGCTGCTCAGTTTGCCATGCTGGTCCTCTCTATACGGATAATAAGACACATATAATCAATTTAGCAGAGGGAGGCACAGAAGTAATTAACACTCCCACTCTTATAGATCTTAGTCGTTCTTCACCTTTCTATCACGACGGTAGGTTCAATACTCTGGGTGAACTGTTAGGTCGACATCCGGCAGATATTGATGCGCACTCCCAAGTCAAATTGGAAGGCGACTCGCTTGCAGATCTGGTCAGTTTCTTAGAGAGCATTAGTAGGCCAGAGTCTTTATCGTTAACCGCACGCTTAACCTCAACTGAAGTTCCCGTGATTCAACCCCCGCTAGATGCATTATCAAGGGTGAGTCTCGAGTTGGGAGTTAATAAGGAAAATTCACATGCTCTAGAAATTTCCTATACGCACTCTGCTAATTCGGCATTCGATACTTTTCTCATTGTTGAGCATTCAGCAACCGCGGCTTTTTGGTATTTTGAAGACAATTCAACGATAAGAAAATTCGCTCTTGGCGCTGACATTACGCCATTGAGCGTTCATCAAATATCAGAAGGTGTGCATAGGCACGAGGTGCTAAATATTTTACTCGATAATTTGGATTTGGTTGGAGAGATCTTTACTTTTCACGCTATTACCACCGAGCGCGGGGCTTCACCCTATGACACTCTTAACTGGCTCTTTTACGATGTTAAGGAAATTGAGCTCTAACCTAGCTATTTGTAATAATCGAAATTTTTGTCGCGCCTTTGCTTTTAATTCAGTGTAGGGCTGCGTTCGAAGCAGCTTAGTCAAAGCGGGTACTAATCTAGATTCCGCTAATACCCTCAAAGACGCAATCTTTAGGTAGTCAGCGGAAGCGTCTTCCGAAATAGCGTGCGGAATAGAGAGTAAATTACTTTTGGTAACGCACGTTCTGATTGCGCGTGACGTAGCTTCCATAATTAGCCCAAACGAGTGCCTGAAAGACTGATCTAGCGAGTTACAAGTAAACGTTGGCACTATTAAAGCAGCTAGATCTGCGCCATACTTCTCCATCGGTTCAGTCCAATATGCAATTAGGGCACTACTTCATGTGGCAACTGGTTAGAGTGACACTGGCTATCTTAGCGCTGACACCCCTGACTGCTATGGCAGCGTCAACAGCTTCGCCAGTTGCGACAATCAATTCGGCCAGCACGGACGGCACGCCGAGTAATAGCGTCTTTCAGCTCTCTGTTACCGCCTCAACGCCGTCAAATGCACTCTCCACTGCGACCGAGCTAGATCTTACTCTTGTGTTGGCGCCTCAAGAAAACCATCGTGGCGCGACCGCCGATATCTACACTGTTATCGTTGCAGGGGGGCAGTTCTTCACACTCGAGCCCGATGGTGGATACAGCCCATGGAATGGCGCGCTCGAAACCTTAATGCCCTTCGCGACGGCTCAAACTTTATCGTCTACCAACAAGTACACTTTGATCGATGGCAAGATGACCGAGGCCGGCACCTATTTGTACTTCGCCGCTTACAGTGTCGCTAACGAAACGCGACTCTTATTCACGCCCGATCCAGCACAGCTTGTCATCAGAGAGTCGACCGCTTTGCCGGATGATTCGGATTCGCAGGCAGCGCAAACCTTTGAAGCGGATGTAGAGACTGCTGTTGTTCAAGAAAAATGCATTTTTTGCCATGTTGAAGGGGGGCTTGCGCGCAACTCGACGCTCCAATTTCAGAGAACCAACACAGCGTCGGCACTTAATAACTTCGGGGCTTTGTCGACGTACTTAAAAGAAAAAGGTGAATCGTTATTTCTAGCAAAGATAGCAGGTGGAGAGGGCCATGCAGGTGGCGTTCAACTTACTGAGTTTAGTGACGGGTATTTGGCGATTCAGCGCGTAATAGCGGAGCTTGCCGACGCTGAAAATCAAAGCCTTTATGCATTTAGCCAGACAGGCGATGGAGTGAGTTCTCGTCAGGCGAGTTTCCTTACCGAGGTAACCCTCGAACCAAGAGAGGCGTCGCTACGAAGAGCGGCATTATTACTGCAAGGCAGGCTGCCAACTGAGGCAGAACGAAACGCCGCCGACTCAGACGCCGGACTGCGTAAAGTACTCCGTGGCCTTATGGAAGGTGCGCCGTTTAGAGAGTTTGTCGTCACAAGTGTTAACGACAGATTATTAACGAAGGGCTCAGACAACCCTCTCGATCCATCATATAACCATTTTGTAAAACTTCACAACGAAAAGGCGCGCGTTAGTTTGACTAACGATGAAGAAGTGTTTGTCGGACAAGAAGTAACAGCTGCCTTAAAACGAACAGCCGGAGAGCTTGTCGCTTATGTGATTGAGAACGAACGTCCCTATTCCGAAATACTTACTGCTAATTACATGATGATGAACCCGGTCCTCAACACGTGGCTCGAAGGAACGGCTTCATTTTCTGCGAACGATGACGCGCAGCTATTTAAGCCCTCAACGATACAAGGCTATTATTATGGCAGCGCCCTTGAAGAAGTAGAGTTTCGTGAAAACTCGAATAGCACTTACCGCGTTGTCGGTGAGTCCGTTCAAAATTTTCCACACGCCGGACTGTTGAATGATTTCGGGTTTATCTCAAGGTATCCTACAACGGCAACTAACAGGAACAGGGCTAGAGCACGCTGGACTTTTTATCATTTTCTTGGCATCGACATTGAAAAATCATCACAACGGCCAACTGATGAAGCGTCGTTAAGTGACCGTAATAATCCCACCATGAATAATCCTAATTGCACCGTGTGTCACTCTCTGCTCGACCCCGTAGCCGGTGCTTTTCAAAATTGGGATGAAAATAATTTCTATCGAGGTAACGAAAGAGATGGTTTGGATCGCTTTTATAAACACCCGGAAGATGGTGCGAGGTCCCTCTATCAGAACGGTGACCTGTGGTATCGAGATATGCGTGATCCTGGACTGTTCGATAAGAAAATCACAGAGCGAGACAATACACTCCGAGCACTCGCTGAGCTCATTATAGACGAGCCTCTTTTCAAAACTGCCTCGGCTTCTTTTTGGTGGGCGCCTGTATTCGGAAAGCCGTTGCTCGATAAGCCTGCGGTCGAAGCTGATAACGGCTATGCAGCAAAACTTGCTGGCTATCGTGCACAGCAAGACGCGATCGAGGGCTTCGCTGAATCTTTAGCTAAAAACTTGAACGCCAAAGACATGCTAGTAGAAATGTTCATGTCGCCTTGGTTTAGTGGTGAGAGTGTCGCTAGCTACACCTTTGATAGCGCGCACTTTGAATCGAAATTCGGCAGTGAGCAGCTTTTGACGCCGCAGCAGCTCGCGAGAAAGACAAGGGCGCTAACCGGAGTGGCTTGGCGAACCAGTAAATGGGTTGATGGTACAGTCCATTCTCAGTATGACGACTTGAGCGTTTTGCTAGGTGGAATCGACTCGGAGGCGGTTACAGCACGCGCTATCGAAGTCACGCCAACCATGACGTCTATCCTAATGACTCATGCTACCGAGAGCGCGTGCCTCGCAGTTGCGCGGCAATTTGCAAGACCGCAAGCCGAGCGATCATTGTTTAACCTGGTGGAGGAGAGCACGCTGCCTTTGTTAGCTGCCTCCTCATCGAGCACGTTGCCATCAGAAAAGCAGGGAGACTGGAGGACACTGTCGTTACCCGCTGAGGTGGGTATAGGTCCTCACACTTTTTCAATTAGCTTTACCAATCCTTACTGTAATTGGACAGGCACCGAATGTTTAGATCAGCGTAAGCTCTATGTCGATTCTGTCACCGTTATTTCGCCATCGGGCGTTAAGCAAACGATACGCGGCAACGATCCGCGGTTGATCACCTCTTATTCCTACGGCAATCAAAGTTGTTATGCTCAATGGGAGGGCTATTCACTCTGCTTTAGTGGTTCTTTGAGTTTCGATCTTACTATCACTGAACCTGGGCGTTATACGTTTGAATCTTCGCTATCAGCTGAGTTGGCGCCAAGTCTTGAGGGTAGCGTGGAGGTGCAATTATCGGTTGAAGCAAACAGCGAAATACTTACGACTACTACTAAAAATGCCGCAGCAATTAAAAATCAAATAAGTATGTTATTTGAAAGACTGCATGGGACTTCTGAAGCGGCAGACTCAGAGCAGGTTATGCAGGTTTATGAAATTTTTGCCGCTGCCCTCGTTGCCGATCAAGAATCAGACGATGTGGTATGGGGATTTGAAAACTGCAGGATTGATCGTGATGGATTTTTCTATGAGGAAAATTTTACGCTAGAAGAAGTAGCGTCGTTTGCAATTACAGTCCCTGGACAAAACCATTACAGCTATGACTGGGACGTACTAGGGCCGTTACAACGGCGCTTCAAATTTGATCCGCTCAGCTCGAAATACGCATGGACCGCAGTGATGATGTACATGTTAAGTCATTATGACTATGTGCATGAGTAACGGACGATCAACGTGAACAGGATGACCTTGAGATGAACACGAGACGAAATTTTTTAAAGCTCGCAGCGCTGTCGCCAATTGTCGCTGGCTATCCATCGGCATCCCATGGTGCCGCGCCTTTTGCGGGAAAATTTGTTGTTACCATTCAGGCACTCGGCGCGTGGGACGTGACATGCTTCTGTGACCCTAAAGAAAATCAGCGTGGTGAAGCCGAGATAACCCAATGGTCGAAAGAGGACGAAATACAGACGACCGGCAATATTAAATATGCGCCTTTCGCAAACAACGAGAGTTTCTTTAAAAAGCATGCGAACAAGATGTTAGTGATTAATGGTGTCGACTCCCTGACTAATTCTCACTCAATTGGCGAAACCGTAAATTGGAGCGGAAGAACGGCACTCGGCTACCCAACACTTACTGCTATGTATTCTGCAGCCTATGCTCCAAACCTGCCTATGTCGTATGTCACGTTCGGCGGCTTCAACCGGACCGAAAATCTCATCAGAGCGACTCAGTTAGGTTGGTCAGTAAAGAATATTGGTACGCTTCTAAAGCCAAATTCTGATGACAACAGATCAATGATGAACGACGAAATTTGGTCTCATATTAAGGTGGTACATGCAAATGATACTCGAGCAAGTATTACTGGAAACTCGGTGACCGCCGGAAATAGAAGCGCTCGCGAAGCGTACCTATCCTCGTTAACCTCAATGGATCCCCTAGTTGACTTTGCCGATACGCTGCCGGCAAAAAATTCCGAGTGGGAGCCTCGGGGTCAAAACGGCAATCTCAGGCAGCAGGCCCAGTTCACGATCGCTGCGTTTAAAGCAGGGGTCAGCATTACAGCTGACCTCACACAAGGTGGCTTCGACAGCCATGAGGATAACGACCTCGAGCAGGCGACGAATTTAGCCGATTTGACCGACGGAGTCGATTACCTCTGGGAGGCGGCTGAGGCTGCCGGCATAGCCGATCGACTCGTGGTTATACTAGGAAGTGATTTTTCTCGAACGCCTTATTACAACTCGGCGCAGGGAAAAGATCATCACGCCGTCGGAAGCTTTATCGTGATGGAAAAAGGGGTGTCTTTTACCAACCGAGTGATAAATGGCTCAGACGAAGGGCAGAATGCTGTCAAGATTGATACACAGACTTTCCAGCCCTCGGGCTTCGGCACCAAACTGGTGACAAGCCATGTGCATAGCGCGCTCCGTGACTATTTAGGCCTCGTAGGAAGCGACAACGATCTAGTATTTCCGCTCAAGAACGAAGATAAATTTAACTTCTTTGGTTAGAGAAAAACAGGGGTCCGATTGCCTTGCCCATTCTTGTTAGGAAAGGACAAGAGCACCAGCTTTTGCCCCCGAAGGGATCACAGCGTCACAGCATTATAGCTCTGACTCAGTATTAGCGCGGGCCACCCCAAACTGAAGGCATCCACCCGCAAACCCCTACTCGGATTTACTCCAGCACGTAATAAAACGCGGCGTAGACCGTCAGCCGTTATTCTTCTTGATTCAAATTGCGTGCGCTATCTCAATACGCGCAGCGAGTACTCAGAGCGTCGCACCATTTCTTTGCACACGTATTGCCTAGCGGCCAACCATACCCCTTTACTGATCAGCCCGAAAGAGTGAGGCGCTGTGAGCGTCTGATGCAAGAGTTGGGTCTAGAGTTCGTCTCCAATACTAACGAACTTTATGCAACACTGGCGGGTTTTAGGAGGAACGCTTCTACGCAGGCTATAGCCCAAAGGTTATCGGCTTAATTGCATACGTTATATTGAGCTGAATCCCGTTCGCGAAAACGGTCACCAATGAAAGCGATTACCGATGGAGCACTTTTCTAGCGAACGCTACTCGTCGCTAAATAATATTGATTACCCTGCATCCCGGTTACCAAGAGTTGGGCGACACGCAAAAAGCCAGTGCTTACGCCTACAGCAAATAATTCGGTGAAGAGTGGGAGCGCGACGACAGAGGTGCAATCGACGGGGAGATTCGCAGCTCCACAAGACAGGGCGTCTTAATTGATGGTACGACGTTCGCTGCTGACGTAGGGCGACGACTCAGCCGCGAAATTACGGCAAAGCCCGGCGGCCACTCAAAGGAAAAGGGGTCTGAGTCCTAATTCACCTCTTATTCTCATACCTGCTAGAATGAAAGTGACTTAACCCCTTAGCAGAGTGAGCTTCATGACCAACATCATCCTAGGTCTCGCAGGCGCCATTGGCCACGACCCAGCTGCCGCGCTGTATATCGACGGCGAGCTTGTTGCGGCCTGCGAAGAGGAGCGCTTCGTTCGGCGCAAGCACGCGCGCGACGCAGCGCCTTACCTTGCCGCCCGCGCCTGTTTGCAGATGGGCGGTGCACGGGGACAGGATGTTACGCATGTGGCGATTCCTTTTGCGCCAATAAGCCTGTTCACCAAAGCGCGCTGGCACTATGCCTACCGGCATTGGTATGCGCCTGACCGCGCAATCGACAGCGTGCTCAATGGTAATCGTCGCTATCGCCGTTATCGCCGCGATCTTTCAAGTCTTCTCAATAAACTGCATATTCCAGCCTCGACGTCGAAGGTCGTGCCTGTTCAGCATCAGCTCGCACATGCGGCGAGTGCGACACTGATCAATCCCCAAGCAGGTCGTACCCCAATATTTTGTAGCGACGCGAAAGGCGAATATTCAGCGATATTCTTAGGCTATGTCGAGGCAGGAAAAATTGTCCGCGTGAAGGAATTTTACAACCCCGATTCCCTGGCGGGTATGTATGCGGCGCTGACCGATTACCTCGGCTTCGAGGCACTCGACGGCGAGTTTAAAGTGATGGGTATCGCTCCGTTTGGCGATCCAGAAAAACACGATCTTTCCTCGCTGGCTAAATTCAACGGTGGCCGCCTCAAGATCAATAATCACTTAGTAGGCACAGTGGGGATCCGTCGTTATAAGGCGCAGTCGAAGGGACATTATTACAGTCGGCAGCTGTTAGACATGCTCGGCCCGCGCCGCGTAGGTAACTTAGTCGACGACCCTTATGTGCATTACGCTGCCGCTATTCAAGCACTATACGAAAGCCTCGCGGTTAAAATAGTGAAGAGCTATCTAGGAGACATGATTCACGAAACCGGTCGTCTCGCTGTAGCCGGCACAAGCTCGCTGAATATTCGGCTTAACCAAAAGCTCGGCGAGATCGACGGCGTTAAGGAGCTGCTCATCAACCCCGCAAGCGGCGATGCGGGTACTGCAATCGGCGCCGCGGCGTTTGCCGCCTCTAAACAGACTGAACCCTTAAAGCCGGCCAAACACTTTTTCTTAGGGCCAAAGTTTACGCGTAATCAATGCGTAGAAGCCTGCAAAGGCCATCGTGAAAAACCTGTATGGGAGATACTCGACGACCCGCATGCAAAAGCGGTCGAGCTTCTTAAAGCAGGGGAGGTGATCGGCTGGTTCCGCGGACGCATGGAGTTTGGCGCACGCGCACTCGGTAATCGCAGCATTCTCGCCGACCCTTCACAGCCCGGCATCGCGCAGCGCATTAACAAGCTGGTTAAATTTCGGGAAAGTTGGCGTCCGTTTTCGGCGAGTCTTCTCGAGAGTGCAGCCGAAGATTTCATCGAGCGCGGCAAGCTTAACTCCCACGACGAGGCGATGGCCCTAAGCGTGAAAACAACCGCGAAGTTTCGCGAAGTCTATCCCGACGTTGTGCACGTAGACGGCACCGCGCGCTTACAAGTGGTGCGCGATGACAACAACGCCGACTTTCATAACTTGCTCAGCCAGTTCGCCGACGCAACAGGCCAGCGCCTGCTCATAAATACGGCGCTTAACCGGCCCGGTGAAGCGCTAGTGTGCACGCCAGAAGAGGCGATTAATGCCTTCCACGGCACCGACCTCAATTACCTCATTCTTGGCGATTTATTGGTGAGCAAGCGCGAAGAAGTTGATGATTGGTAGGCGCTTTCCACGCCTTTTCCACGCACTAAAGTCGGCGATAGATGCCAATACGAGGCGACTCCGCTGGAAACGCAATTACGTTCTCGCCTTCACCGCTATCCACAAAAAACCGCATGGTCTTGCGCATCTGATCGTTAAGCTCGATCACTATCAGGGTATCCGCGCTCGCCTCCAGCAGATTTTGCCGCGACAAATACCGCGGCGTTTTGTCATAGAACTCGACGCGCTCGCTCGCATACGCAAGCGTGTGATTATTGGTTAAGAAGGGCGCGCTGATCTCGTTACTTTGCACCCAGTTAACCGAATCTTGCAGAAAAGTTTTGCGCTCGCCAAAGCTAAAAAACGAATCGATTAGACAATAGGTGAAGAGCAGCACGACTGCCAAGTTAACACGTCGGCCGCGTGATGCATCGAGCGCACGGTGAAGCAAAAGAGGAATAAGCAGAGCCACTAGCAGGCTCAAAAGCATGCCGTAGCGAGCAGAAACGAAACGCGTGATAAGCACGAATCCAATAAGAATACCGAGATTAATCAGGGCGAATCCTGCGACCAGAATCAACGCCTCTTTTTCAACGCCGAGCCTGCCCACTAAGCTGGTCGCGGCTCGCTTCTTTTTCTCAAGCCATACTCTAATCGAAGCGATTCCGATAACAACGAGATACGGTAAACCGACAGCCGAGGTTAAACTCACGATAAGAATGCTGAGCAGGCCGGTGACTAAAAAAACAGGAAGGTAGTCACTCGAATAGGCCTCGGCATGTTTGCCGAAAAGTACGCTGCTAAGCTCGGTCCGCTGTGCTTCGTCGGGCGAAAACGTCGCTTCGAAAAACGGCAGATAAGTGGCGAAGAATTTGCTTAACAAGGCGAACAACTCGATGCCGGCTGCGAGACTGCCTACCAACGCCAGAACGCCGAGAGCCGCAAGGGCGAGGCTTACCCGCAGAGCATCGCCTACGCGCCGATTGCCGATGTGATCGCGTAAAAAGCAAAACAGTAGCGGTGTCAGAATAAGATAACAGAGTGCCTCTGCCCGAAACGCAAACGCGAAGAGCAGCGCAGCAAAAAACGCAAACAGCCTGCCCCAAAACTGTGATGAACGCGCCGGCAGTCGTACGGCAACAATAAGCTGCTGAAGCCCTAATAGCATAAACGCCCAATAGCCAACGTCGCGAATGAGCATCGAGCGGTATTCGTTAAGTTGTGGATAAAGCAGCACGGTGAGTGCGGCGAGAAACAGTATCGCGCTGCGGCGCCGAGGGTCGGCATTGCGAACGAGCTCGCCTGCGAGCGACACAAAACTCACCGCCAGCTGTGCATAGAGAAGCGCATTGAGTACGCGGCCTGCGGTAAACAGGTCGAGGTCGATGAGAATGAAATGCGCGAATAAAACAGAGTAGGTCGCCCACGGGTAATAGGCATAAGCGGCGGCAAGGCCATCGTGCAAGAGAATGTCGGCGACGCGGACATAGGTGTAGGCGTCGTCGTTGGGCCGCTCGCCGAGTGACAACACATACCCTGCGATCAACAGAGACCCGATCAGCGCGAATAAGCGCGGATGCTGGCGAAGCCAGTTAAGTACGGGGTGATCGAGCATGATTGTGCGTGTCCTTGGATTGTAATGTGGCGACTTAGTATCACTGATCAAAAGAGCTGCCGGACTCCAATGTGCCCCAGGTTCTGAGCCCCAAGTTCTGAGCAAGAGACGATTGTAGCAGAGCGCACAGGCGCGACCACCCATTGCGGCTATGCTAGACTCTGAAAAAATTTCCCAGTGCTTGGTTCTGCTGCTCTGAGGAAATAATTAACGAGACAAATAGACACTCTGGAGATGGCAGCCATGCCGCAATCGATGCCCCCTTTCCAAGCCGCCCGCGTGCTAGTCGTTGGCGACGTGATGCTCGACCGCTATTACCATGGCTCGGCCACGCGC
>Ga0206129_10004093_pt1 | contig 16320 bp, 40 predicted proteins | sample Helgoland_Spring_8_FD_148616 | JGI IMG/M metagenome (GOLD analysis project Ga0206129, IMG submission 148616) | Pelagic subsurface seawater microbial communities from Kabeltonne, Helgoland, North Sea - Helgoland_Spring_Bloom_20160502_2 | ecosystem: Environmental > Aquatic > Marine > Epipelagic ...
CCCTATAGCCCCACCCCCTTTTGCAAAATTCAATCTTTTAAGCCAGCCCCGTCTTTTCTTATTCGTATATAGGATTTTATATATATATTATATAATTTTATACAAACTAAATACGACTTAATATAGATAATATATTCGTAATCAAAATAAATATCAAACTAAATAAACTAAATTATGAAAATTACTACTAAAAGATTTGTTATCAGAAAATCGCTAATCGGAAAGAATAATATTATTTCTTTCACTAACAAGAAAAACGAAGTCGTATCTTATAATCACGATGAAGTATATAACGCTCACAAAGTTCGCTTCGAATCTATGAATTGTTTCGCTAAATACAAATCGTATACTAACTCTGGAAATATTCCTGCGTTCTGTAGAGATATGAAACTACAATCTTAAAACGATATACTAAAGATAATATACATGTAAATAAACTAAAACTATAACTATGAACAAATCATTCAAATCATTATTATTCTTCCTTAGTGCTTCAGGCACAATCATTACTGCAATGATCATTGGAACGGGCTTTATCTCTCCTTTATGGATACTTCCAGCTCTTATCATTTCATTACTAACTTCTAATTAATAACTATGACTACTAGAAAACAAATCATGACAGTGCTTAAAGCACAACTAGAACAACTAAAAGATCTACAAAGAGATACATTCTACTATCAAGACACTATCGATGGTATGGATTCAGATAAGTTCTTACAAGAACAGATTGACACGCTTCGATTAGCTCTTGAAAAACTGTGACAATAGCCTGTTACTATCTTAGTCTAACAACCTAATGTCACACTTTTAGAAATGGTACGCTTTATGTGTTCCATTGGCCGATCTACTATTTAACTATTATCGTCAGATCTCGCCGAGTTGTATTCCGAACTTACTTATATATTGTTTATTATATAATATGACAATCTGTCAGTCAGACAGGTAGGGTAGAACCTTCCAACTATTTTTATCTACTTAATAATTAACCTACTTTTATACGAACTTAATACGACTATATCAAGATAATATAAACGTAACTAAAAATAATTAATCAAACTTAAAAATTAAACTACTATGACTACTATTATTAAAAACAAATCTACTAAAATTATAACTATTAATAATAATAAATATATTCCTTTTCAACTTCATCAATTACCAAAAAATTATCAAGAAATCGAATTATCAAGTCAATTTAAATTAAACGGTTTAATCTATATTCAAGTCGATTCTTTAATAAATCGTTTCAAAACTACTAAACAATTACTTGAAAATTATAATTCTAGATTAACTTCAAATAAATCTATATCTTATACTAAATCAAGATAATTTAAATTACAAACTTAAAACGAAGTTCTAAAGATAATATATACGTAACTAAAAAAAAATTATGACTAAAAACGAAATTAAACTACTAAAAATTACTAAACTATTACAAGAAGTATATGGTAACGCATTAAATAACGAGAAGAACGACTTCGACAAAGTATTCGAAACTATTACTGACGACTTACGATACTACTTAGTGTACGAAACTATGGATCACGAGCAAATTCATCACTTCAACGACCGCTTCGAAGGGTTGGTAATAAATGCTGGTCGAACAGAAATTACAAAATAAATACGAACGAGTACAGATAATATATACGTAAACTAAATAACAAACTAAATAACTTAAAAAACCAAAAATTATGGAAAATTTATTAAAATCAAAAAGATTCGTTGTTCGTCAATCACTAATCGGTAAAGGTCAAAATATCGAAGTGACGTTCAAAAACGGTAACCAAGTTACTTATTCTCACGACAAAGCGTTCGAGATTATGAAGTCAAGTCTAGAGACTATGAACTGTTGGTCGAAGTACAAGTCGTACACTTCATCAGGTAATATTCCGAAATCACTTCGTGAAACTGATGCAGTAATCTCAGTAGTATTACCAACTCCGGAAGTTGTTGAAGCGTAACGCTAAATTAAAGTCCAGTTAGTTACTTGTTTCCTGGTAAATCAAATATGAATAAGTAAAGTAGTCATGGTGTTCTATTGAGTTCGATTCTCAAACTACTACTAAAAATTATTAACTATTAAAATTAAATTACTATGCAGATACACTGTAAATCATGTGGCAAAGACGTCACTATGGAGACTGAGTTCGAAACTCGTCGACCATACAGAATAATAAATAACCACAAGTGCGAGGTTAAACTTGCTCGAGCGAAAGCAAAAGCATTAGAATCAGGTTTTATACTATAATTATTAACAACTAAATTGAAAGCAATATGGCTGGATTAGTACCAAAGCGCTCAGAGCGCAAGATTATTCGTCAAGAACAGGCGATAGAAAGAAATAACGCTTATCAGAAGATGGTAAGTACAAAAGCGGGTATCAACGAGTATATCTCACTTACTAAGAATATTGGTAAGAAGCAGTTAGCTCAATTAAAGTCGAGACTATGAAGACAATTAAAACAGTTCGAGAAGACTCCTCTATAATTATGAGCGAAGAAATCGGTGGTGTTACCTTCTATACCAAGTGGAGACCATACAACGTAGGTGAATTACCTAAGAACTTCGGTTGTGTCGAGTATGAAACTGAAGTCGAAGGAATAAATGAATGGTTTAACTATAAAGGATATACTTATGTCAGAGAATAGATTATTTACTCACGATGAAGTCTACATGGTAGGCGGTGAGTACTACAAATCAAAACAAACCAACGAGTGGGTCTCAGAAACTGAGATTGACAAGTGGGAAGTAGAGAAACTAAATATAGAAATACAACAGTACAATGAAACACAGCAGGATAAATACTACTAGAATATACTTTATGCTCCACATACACCGTGAAGATCAAGCTAAGTACTTCCTTAACAGGCTATATAAAGATGGTTTGATGTATCACCCGGAAGACGATGCTTTCGATATTGTAGACGAGAACAATGAAAAGTTCTTTATACACGAAGAAGCTTGGTTGCTAAACGAGAGAATGGATGAGGTTTTTAAAGTAATGGATGACCCTTGCGAGTATGTACTAAAATTAATAATACTAAACGAAAATAAAAATGAGTAAAATGTCAAAAACAGCAAGCGAGTGCAAACACTTATTCGTACAATTAGAAAAACAGTGCATGGAGCACGACTGGTATTATCAGTACAGCAGTGACGGTAGAAGCTGGAGATGGGGACAACAACACGAGTCTAAGATACTAGATACTATAACTAGTATTCAGAAGTATGGTGAAGACCAACTTGACGAAGCTATGAAAATGTTCTTATCTTACAGACCAGAAATACCATCTCCTGAAAATTACACAAAATAAATACGAACTACATTGGATAATACAATAAACAAACGATATGAAATGTAGATGTACAAAACAAATACCACAAGGTAGATTAGATTTAGGTTATAAAACTTGTATTAATTGCTCAACTACAGCAAGGTATGCATGTGCACCAATAACTAACCACAAAACTGGTAACACAATTCAAATAGTAAGTCAGGAATTAGCTGATGCTATTTACAAGGCAAGTCGCCGTAAAGGTTATGGCACTTGTCTTCGGTAGTAAAACTACCACTTTGCCCGAGTAGCTCAACTGGATAGAGCAACGCCCTTCTAAGGCGTAGGTTATGAGTTCGAATCTCATCTCGGGTACTATTACAAAATAAATACGAACACTCGTAGATATTATCTATGAACAAATTAAATTAAAACTATGTATATAACAGTATTAGATTTTCAAGAAGGACGAGTATTTCAATACCACGTGGAAGTGAGATACGAAGCTATCCCTGATGGTGAACAAATTGAAGACTTCTTGGTCGGCGAAGGCCATAGAATGAATGATTGCGAGTGGATGTCACACGCAGATGATGAAGTAATTAAACAAAGTGCAGAGTTATGAGTAACAGATATTTAGATGAAGCTGGTAGAATAACTAGCAAGCAAGTTGACGCGAGTATAAAAACTCCTGAAGATGCACTACGCTTCTTTAAACTTATGGGTATAAAAAATATAACCACTAAGCGTCAGAAGAATAACGGTACAACAGTATACGAAGTTCCTGTAAATAGATTAATATATACAGGTAGGTATGCAACTTACAAGTATGCTATTTACGAATCAGGTTATATACGAGATGTAAGTGAATCGCTTCACTCACCATGGTATATCAATAAGAAGTATAAGACTACTGAGGTATACTGGAGTAGTTGGCATAAGAAATACTCTAAGTACGAAACTAGTAAACCAGCTTTTATTCGTAACTTCGATGACCAACTTGTTTACTTAGCTAACTATATACTTAAAAACCGTTATAAAAATAACAAAGTATACAGTTGTGATGACTGGAATATCGGGCAAATTAAAGAGAATTGTGAGTTTAAATATTCAAATCGTCCACTTAGTACAATAACTGTACCTCGTGATAGGTATTTAAAATACAAAGAAGCTTACAGTGAGGTGCACGAGTTAGATAACGTCTTAATATCTCGTTCTCACTGGGAAGATTTAAAGTTTCAAGCTGAAGTTAACAAGTCACCAGATACAGTTGAAGTATTTATTAACGGAACAAGATATAACTTATAATGAAGAAATTTAACGGGTTTGAAAACCACTTATTACAAGGAGCACTAAAGCTTTATATTGAAAAAGCAGAGGGTGAAATACTACAACAAGAAGATAAACCAGGCAAAAGGTTTATATTTGCTCCAGGGTATTTTACTATGATTGGCGAAGAGCTCGCTGATAAAATAAACGATATGACACTAAAAAAAGACAGGAAATAATGAAATTAGAAGCAGAACATATAGAAGCAATAGCAATGTATATGGCAGATGACTTAGAAGATCACTTAGATATAGTATTTTGGGATGGTATTGCTCGAGTATTAGACGAGTTTGACATCGATTACGAAGATATATTTGATATTTCTGACGAAGATTGTCAAGCTATTGTAAGCGAAACTAGAATATTATTTTTCAACTACATAAAAAAGATTAACTATGGAATTAACTAAAGATGAAATGGAAAGCGCAAAATGCGCGCTAATTGACGAGACATCTGATTATATATTATCAAGAGTGTGTGATGTGATGTACGAGAAATTGATAGAACCAATAGGTGATAACGATATTGAGTTAAATCTTGACCAAATAGACGAAGTGGTGTGTGCAGTATTTAAAGGACTTTATTGTGAAAGAGATGAGTTTGGTTTAAATGATGTCTCACTCGGAATTAAAGATGGCGAGATTTACTTTACTTTTAATGACCAAACAGATAAATAAATTAGTAAAATTAAGAGTATGAAAAAGCGTAAATTAAACAGTAAAAACCCTAAATACAGGGTAAAATCAACTGAAAAAGTTGAAAAAAGTACAAGAGAATTAATATGTACTGTAAAAAAAGTAAAAGTATATGCAGTTTTTACAAACTAAATACGATCACTATTAGATAATATAACAAACTAAAACAAACATCATGCAAAAAGAACAAATCGAATTAAGGTTACAAGAGCTACAGTCTAAAAAAGCTGAAAACTCGCAAGAAATATCCGACTTACAATGGAAGTTAGAAGAGTTGAACAGTCCTGCTATAACAGAACAGCAAGCAATAGAGCTTAACGAAAGGTTATGTGTCCATATAGATGCTATTGATTTCAGTGATTGTGACAACTATGACTTTGAATTTGAAATAGATTACGACAATAGAATACAAGTTTCACATTGTGACCCATGCAATTTAATTGATGCTATAAAAGAGGAGTTTCAAGAAATAATATCTGACTTCTTCAGGGTTAAAAACGAAGAATAACACGCTTACCCAGCTAGGTATGGTACTTATATGAGGTTCGACCCCTCACTAGCTACTAAAATTACGAATATGAGAAGATTTATTTACGATATGTACTACGCAGAAGAGATTTCATCTGACGTCTGCATAAAATTAATAGAAAAGTTAAACAAAGAGTCTGAAAAAAGACGTAAAAAAGGAAGATACTAATGGAAAACTTATGGCAAAGAATGAAACCAACGCTCAAAAAAAACATTTTAGATCAACAGGATTTATATCCTTACTCTATTAACGCTTTAAAAGATGAACTACAGGCAAGTTATTGGTGGCAAGACCTACCAGTTAGCACAGTTAGGTCTGTGATCAACTTCTCTCATGAAAATATATTTGAGTTGAGTTACGTAGATATTTTAGAAGGTAGGAAATTTATTAACAAACTATAATTATGAACAAAAAACAAGAATTACCAAAATGGTTCAAAGGAGAAGTATATCAGCGTGGGGACATCGTAGAAAACCGTTTCGGTGGCGGTTCAATCAAATTAAACGCGAAAGAGTTATCAATGTACGACTTCGTAATAGGCTCTTCGGTAGCTTATGAGATGGGTATAGCCAACGACAGCATTGTGATTAACCTTCGTAAAGGCTTAGACTGGTTCAGAAAAAATAATGCAGAAGCTTATATGATCTTATTAGACTAAATGGCATACTACATAATCGGAATTATAACGTTTTACGTTATAGCAGCATTAGAAGTTAAACAAAGAAAAGTAAAAATATGACAACAAACGAAATAGAAAAACAGTTAAGAGCTAAGGCTATGCAGCAGATAAGGCAAAAAGCTGATGACATTGTAACCGAGCTATGTGATTTCGGGCAACTGAATACAAATAAGCCAAATCGAAATTGCTTAAGTTGGTATAGTAAAGCGCATAAAGAGCATGCAATGTACAACACTGATGAACAACCAAGTGATCCATGGTGTAGCTATGACTGGAATGAGTTGAGACAACTTATGACAAGAAACCTAGAAATAAACTACCTAGACCAAATGGTGGAGAAAAAAGCAAAAGAATTATTAAGCAAAATAGATTTATTAGGATGACAGCAGATCAAGTAGAAAAGTATATAACAGAAGATCTAGGTATGACACCTAGACATAACTGTGAAGCACTAGCGTATGCTATAACTGATATATCAGCTGAGGTTGATTATGATTCTTACGAATTAATGCAATTACTATTAGAAAATACACCGATAGATGGTCTTAACACACATAGCTATGGCTTTCATACTGCTAACGGCAGATCTTTAATTGACGGTATGGTAAACTTATACAACGAGTATGAAAACTGAACATAATAGATTCTTAGATGATGGTTGGTGGATACAAGTATCTCCACTGTCAGAAAAAGATTCAGGCTGGATCTGTGGTATATACAGAAAAAGTGATAAAACTGGCAACTGGTTGACAGAGTATTCAAGAAAATTCTCATCACCTCAGGCTTGTTATAGCTGGGGTTCAACCATAATAGACTCACAAGTTAACAAAAATAAGATGATATGATAGAGAACATTATAATTATATTAGTAACAGCATTAGCATTAGTAACAATAATGAATGCATTTGAAGTAAAAAACAATGAATAGTACAAGTAAATTAAAAAACGTAGCCTACTACACACTAGTAGGGTTATTTTTCGGATGGTTTTTAGGAACGTGCTTAGGCGCACTTTACACTTATATGTATGTCAACTAGAGCTGTAATAAGATTTGCTACACGAGAAGAAGGAGTATCGTTTAGCGAGCATCCAGAGAAATGGCACGCACAACTATATGCTAGTAGAGATGGCCACCCTGAAAGTTTAGGGTTAGACATAGCTAACTCTATTCAAGATGGGATAAGTATCGACGACCTAGAAATAGATAGGTTAGATACTAAACGTGGCAACACAGATTATGTATACTACATTTGGCAACATCTTGATAAATCCACGTGGATTAGTATATTTAAGGTTGCTGATGAAGTAACATGCGACCAACCTGACTGCTGTAAAACACTAGTGTCAGGTATAGATAAATGTATATTCGTAGGTGAACCTGCAGATTTGCAAGAAAAGATATTTAATGACACTTGGGGTTAAATTACAAACTAAATACGATCACTAAAAGATATTAATATAAAAAATAAAATATGCGATACAAACCAATGCTGGCATACCCTGTCAGTAAAAAACCAATTGACTATTCAGTCAAGAACTTTATACAACCTAAACTAGACGGTGTTCGTTGTGTTATACAGTGTGACAATAGCATTGTAACAGCTTATTCACGTACAGGTAAAGAGTGGAAAAATATTGACCACGTACTGTTTAATCTAAAACCTTTCTTTCAGTTAAACCCTGATGTAGTACTCGACGGCGAATTATACAATCACGATCTTAAGAATGATTTCGAAAAGATTATATCTTGTGTTCGTAAAACTAAACCTACATCAGAGCACCGTGCTGAATCACAACGATTAGTTCAATTTCATTGTTATGATGCTATCTTAGATGGCCTTAGAACGCACGATAACGTAGACTTTGATGTACGTGATGAATGGATACGTAATAACGTCCCTAACAATCATATTGTTAAACACGTTGAAACGCACGAGATTTATGCAGAAAAATATGCTAAGCAAATACACGGTATAAACCTATCTAAAGGTTTCGAAGGCTCTATACTACGTATAAATACACCTTATCAAACTAAGCGGTCTCACAGTTTACGTAAATTCAAAGACTTTCACGACTCTGAAGCTCAGATAACTGGCTGGGTCGAAGGTAAAGGCAAGCGTATTGGTACTATCGGTAAGTTTCTAGCTATAGATTCTGAAGGTATACAGTTCGGTATGCCTGTAATGGATAACTTTAAAAAGTTACAAACAAATTTCAAACAAATGCAAACCTGGGTTGGCAAGACTGCTACATTTACGTACTTCGAACGTACTAAAGCAAACAGTTACCGTCACCCTTTATTTAAATGTATAAGAGACTATGAATAATTATGAAAAACTAGACCCTTGGGAAAGAGCTTACCAAGCAAACAAGGATCACTACACTCGTGAAGAGGTAGAAGAAATGACAATAGCAGAATTAATAGAATTAAATAATCAAGAAGACTAACATGAATTATACTTACATAACTAGTACTATAGCGGCGATGTCAATAATGTTTTTTGGTATTGCACCAACAATCTTATTACTAATGAAATCAAGACAAAAGCCTGTTAACCCTAAGATAAAAGTTTTAGAAGAAACAGATCAAGCTATCGCTGATCAAACTAACGAAGGTTTTGCTATGATTATGCAAAGACTTGACGCTCTTGAAGCCTCGGTTATTGAGATTGCTAATGAACGTAAAGAGGTTACTGGATTTAAAAAGTAGTATGAATATATTTTATTTAGATAAAGACCCGGTTAAAGCTGCTAAGATACAGTATAACAAGCATGTAGTTAAAATGCCTTTAGAGTCTGCTCAAATGTTATGTACAGCACACCACGCTGTTTTAGGTGTCGATGCCATTGTTCCTTACAAGGTTGCACACTTAAATCACCCATCAAGTATTTGGGCTAGAACCTCTAAATCAAATTATATGTGGTTATATAATCATTTTAAAGCTTTAGCGTCTGAGTATACAGCTAGGTATGGTAGAATACATCTGTCGTGGACAAAGTGTCATGACATATTGTCATCTCCTCCTAGAGGTATACCAGACATTGGTCTAACAAAAATGCCTCAGTGTATGCCAGACGAGTATAAAACTGATTGTAGTATTCAAGCTTACTGGAATTATTACATTGGCGAAAAGCATTCAGTAGCAAACCCTAATAAAGAATTAATTTATGACCGAAGACCTTAAACAACAAATCAGGGAATTTAATGAAATTAAATATCCTCACGACGAAGAAAAAAGGATTATTATTGCTACGTTGCAAGCGGACTGTGACAAAAGCCTATCTAGTACTATAGTAACTGGCTAATGTCACACAAAGGTAGCATCGATAGAAATATACATTGGTTACATCGTAATAGAATTATTACAAGATTAGATCCTAATACTAAGTTAGAGCCTCCGACCTCTGAGACTAATAATTATTGGTTTTATGAAGAAGGTACATTTAATGCTTTTGATCTATTTAAAAGTAAAGCTAAGATTAATACTTTTAAAAGCTTAAAATGGCACCTACTTGTATTGTGGTATTTAAACCCTAAACTAGATACTGATTCTTTTACAGAGCTTACTAAATTTATCGCTGATAAATCTAATGGCTTTTGTACCTTTAGTATATCGGAAGCATCACTAGATAGGATAATTCACGATGTGTATATGTCTGATCTTGATGCTCCGCCAAAAAACAAATTACGTAAAGTAATATTCAAGATGAGTACTGGCTTGGAAAAATCAGATAAACTAAAGATAGTTGGGCAATTAATAGGTAGATCAAAACGGATCCATTCTGATGATATTTATCAATGTATGATAGATATTAACGATATGGGAAAAAAGATCACGATACGGCGTCTAGCAGGTTTATTAGACTGTTCTGTGCGAACAATACATCGCAACATGTGCAATGAATTAAAGAAAGAAAAAGAAATATTAAATTATGCAAGATGAAAAAATACAATATACAGAACTATATTAGATATAAAGACGATGTAAAAGAAAGTATATTACGTCAAGAAGGTAAGTTCTGGAATGAATACACCAGGGACGAGCTTATAGTAAGGTTCTTACCTTTAGTAGAAAATTTAGCAAGGAAGTTTTCAACATCTCAACAGGCTTCAGGTGTTATGGACGTTACAGACTTTATACAAGAGGGTAGTTTAGGTTTAATAGCTGCAGTAGATAAAATACAATGGGACTTAATTAATACAGCAGAAGATCCAGAACAAAGATTAAAATCTTTTTTAGCAAAAAGAATACGTGGTGCTATACGAAGAGGTATTGATATGAACAGAGGTACTATGCGTATACCAGAGCATAAGCTAAATGAAATACGTAAAGACTTTGGAGAAGACAAGAAAATGGTTGCACTGTTTTTTAATTCTGTGTTTTTAAGTTTAGACAAGAAGAACGATGAAACAGACTCTGCTTATGATATACCTGACACTGCGTGTGAATATAATAAAGATCTATTACTAGCTTACCTTAAAGGTTTGATGATGGAACATCTTAACCCTAAAGAATATCAAGTGCTAAGATTATCTTATGGTCTTGACTGTGATAAACACCAGGCTAAAAGCATAGCAGACATATTAGGCATTAAAGGTACTAGCTCTTATGTTCGTGTTTCGCAGCTAAAAAAGCAAGCAATACAAAAATTAATAGATAACGTCCCTCACTCGCAAGTGGTTGATTATCTGTAAATTAAGCTTAAAATAATGTTAAATCTTGGGCCTTATACGTGATTATATAGGTACCGATAAACCAAAAGCCAATGAATAAACTAAACAAAAGTCTAGCAGTAATTCAGACTGAATTAAAAGCTAAAAAATCTTCCTACAATTCATTCGGAAAGTATTACTTTCGAAAAGCGGAAGACATCCTCGAGGCTATAAAGCCTTTCTTATTAGAGCAGCTCGTTACAGTAACGATGACTGAAGAAATTATAGGGACAGATCCCGTACCTATGATGAAATCCACAGCTATCATCTCCGATGGCGAAAATCAAATCACAGCAACAGCAATAGTCGGTGTAGACCTTAATCAAAAAGGTATGCAAACATCTCAGCAATTCGGTGCAGCTTCCACTTATGGTAAAAAGTATGCGTTAGGTAATCTATTATTAATAGATGACACTGAAGATGCAGATGCCGGTCAACCTCCTGTTAAGAAAGAGAAGGTTAAGATAACTGATGCACAAATGAAAAAAGCTGTAGAGTATATAGCTAATGGAGGCGAAGTAAGTGCTATAGAGTCTAAATATACTTTAACTGCTCAGCAGAAAAAGATATTAAGACGTAACGTAAATATCAAGGAAAATGACTAAAAAAATAATAGATCGTTTAAGAAACGATGAAGACTACTACGGAGAGTTTGGTCAACAGTTTCTAAGTAACTCTAATATAGGTACGTTACTTAAAAATCCAGCTAGACTACGAGATAAACAAGCTAACATACCAGCTTTCCTAGTAGGTGGTTATTTCCACACAGCAATTCTTGAACCTGAAAAACTTAATAGTTTTAAAATAGTTGAAGCTACAACTAGAAACACTAAAAAGTACAAAGAATTATCAGAAGGAGAAATGTGTCTACTACAACACGAGGTTGATCAAGTAGAATTAATGCAAGAAGCTGTAATGGCTAACGATGTTTGCAGAGACTTAATAGCACCTGTACTTGGTAACTACATATACGAAGAACCTGCCGTTATAGAACTGTTTGGTAATATGTGGAAAGGTAAGGCTGATATAGTTAACCACGATGAAAAACTTGTGATTGACCTTAAAACAACTTCTGATATTGAAAAGTTCAGATGGTCAGCTTCTAAGTATAACTACGATAGCCAAGCTTATATATACAGTAAGTTATTCGGGTATGAAATGGTATTCATAGTTATAGATAAAAACACTAAACAGATCGGTGTATTCGATTGCTCACCAGATTTTTATAAACGCGGTGAAGATAAAGTTCGTAGAGCTTCAGAGGCTTATGACTTATATTACGGAGACGAAGAGTTTGACTTCAAACAATATTTATTAAACGATACGCTTTAAACACAAACTGAATACGATCGCGTTCGGATAATATATATGAACATAAAAACAAATAAACAATGATTAATTTTTTTACTAACCTGCTAAAATCTAAAACGATGGCAAAAACAAAAACCACTACCACAAACCGCAGAACAACCAATGGTAAACCTGCAATGAAAACCTGTACAATTACAGGCAACAAGTTCGAAGCTAATACTAAGAACTTTTATGTAAACCACAATGCGACAGACGGTCTGCACCCTTACCACAAATCAATTGATAACTTTCGTAGAACAACGAACGCATCAGTAGATCAAGTAAGAAAATTAGTAACAATGATTAAAGGATAAAAATTATGGCAAGTATCATTAAAACAAGCATCAACCTAGAAGCAATACCTAAAGATAAGATCTTTAAAGGTAAAAAAGGTTCATATTTACCAATTACAATCACACTCAGTGATGATGTAGATCAGTTCGGTAATCAAGGTCCAGTATGTGTTGAGCAGTCTAAAGATGAGCGCGATGCTAAAAACCCTAAAACTTACTTAGGTAATGTTAAGGTTGTATGGACTAATGGTGACAACGTGCAAACCGCACCTCGTGAGGATGGTGGAGCACCTGCTCCTGCACAAAATAAAGCAGCAACTGTAGAAGACGACTTACCGTTCTAGTATGCAAATAGAAAGTACAGAGATCAATGGATTTTTGATTGACGAATTCAATCAATACAGTCTTGAAGCGGGTAAGACACAGGGAGTTTGTCCTTTGTGCTCCGCGGATAGGCAACCCAAGAATCAGAAAGCAAAATGTGCTTCCTACGATTGGGAACGGGGTCTCGGAACTTGCCATAACTGTGATGACAGCTTTCAGCTTCATACTTACCAACGTAAAGGTAATTCAATTAAAGAATATGTACGACCTGTAGAGGCTAACATAGGTAATTTAGTTGAAACAAAAGTTGAAGAGTGGTTTAAAACACGTAGTATATCGAAGCAAACTCTAGATGACCTTCGGGTCACTGAGGGCGCTGAGTATATGCCACAGACTGGTAAGACTGAGAATGCTATTCAGTTCAACTATTTCATGGGAGATCAGTTGATTAACGTTAAGTATAGAGATGGTCGTAAAAACTTTAAACTATATAAAGGCGCTGAAAAAGTATTCTACAATATTAACTCAGTGGTTGGTTACGACTGGTGTGTTATAGTTGAAGGTGAAATGGATGTATTAGCATTCCACGAAGCTGGTGTTAAGAATGTAGTATCAGTACCTAACGGTGCAACATTAAACAGTAATAATTTAGATTATCTTGATAATTGCATTGATTACTTCGATGATAAGTCTAAGATAATACTAGCTGTAGATGCAGATGAAGCTGGTCAAGCTTTACGTCATGAGTTTATTAGACGTCTAGGTGCTGAAGTTTGTTACTTAGTAGATTTCGAAGGTAGTAAAGATGCTAATGATTACCTTATAGAACATGGTAAAACTAAACTTCGTAGTGTTGTAAATACAGCCTCACAAGTACCGCTTGAAGGTGTATCAACACTTAGAGATATTGAAGGTGAGTTAGTTGATTTTGTACATAACGGTTTTAAACCTGGTTACCAAGTAGGTCTTGAGAATTTCGATAAGATATTTTCAACTTACACAGGTCAGTTTATAACTGTAACTGGTATACCTAGTTCAGGTAAGTCAGATTTTGTAGATCAAATGTGCGTAGGTTATAATAAGAACTACGGCTGGAAAACAGCGTTTGCATCACCAGAGAATAAGCCTAATTATTTACATGTACATAAGCTTATACGTAAGAACTGGGAAGGTTTACCACTAGCATCTGATATAGGTTCTGATAAATGGAATCAAGTAACTGATATAGTTAACGATAACTATTTCTTCATAGATATGGATCGATACTCGCTAGATGAAGTGCTTAAGAAAGGTGCTGAACTAGTTAAACGTAAAGGTATAAAATGCCTTGTTATTGATCCTTTTAATAAGGTTAGAGACTTAAACTGTAAAACTGAAGATGTTAATAGATATACTATGGAATATCTAACTAAGATCGAGGTTTTTGCTAAGAAGTACGATGTACTTGTAATGGTTGTTGCTCACCCTACTAAAATGTATAAAGATAAAGATGGTAAAATCGAAGAACCTACTATGTACAATATCAAAGGTGGTGGTGAATGGTATGATGCTAGTTATCACGGCTTACTAATCCACAGAGATTACGAAGCTAAGACAGTTAAAGCTAAAGTTCTTAAAGTTAAGTTTCAAAACTTAGGTGAGAACGGTGCTGAAGCTCATTTCAACTGGGAACCTAAATCTGGTTGTTATATACCGCTAGCTGTTGATACCTCTGCTAATGATCCAATGCCTTGGGAATAAATGGTGTTTAAGAAGAAAAAGAAGGACAAGTCTAGAAAACTACCATACTTCTACGCTGATACTACCAATGTAAAATATTGGGAATGGTGTATAAAGAACCGTATAGGTATTTTAGTTGTACCATCATGGGATACAGCTGATATGTGGAAGATTGAGATAACAATGAAAGACAACACTTCTATTGACCCTAAAGAATACAAAGGCATTGAGGCTATAAAAAAAATGTATGAATACTGTAAATACTACTATGACAAACACAATGAAATTAAAAAGTAAATTTGAATCAGCTAATGAAGCTTATGAGTATATGCACGATGCTATATTACGAGGTGGTAATAAGTTCGGTAACACTAAAGCTTTATTTAACGTAGGCTTTTATATTGCTCAACCTGCACTTCGTGATATACATAATGCAGAACGTAAGTGGAGTAAGAAATATGCTCAGGCTGAGTGGGAATGGTATCTATCTGGTGACCCTAATATTAGTAAGCTAGGTGAGATATACGGTAAGGTACCAGCAATATGGAAACGTATGGCAGATGAATCAGGTGAAGTTAATTCTAACTACGGATGGCAATGGCAACGTAATAACCAACTTGAGCACGTTATAGATATGTTGAAATCAGATCCTGGTACTAGGCAAGCGGCTATAAGTATATACGATGCTAAAGAGATAAACAAATACAGTAACGATACACCTTGTACCTATGCTGTACAGTTTACGATAGTTGATCTAAAGCTCTGTATGTCTGTTTATATGCGATCTAACGATCTCTGGTACGGCTTTTGCAACGATCAATATCAATTCTCAATGCTGCAAACTTTAGTCGCTAGAAGGCTAGACATTAACACGGGCTGGTATTACCACCACGCTCACAATTTACACTTATATAACGATAAACTATGAAATATAAATTATACCACATTCCAGGTAAAAAGATTGGAGTAACATTAGACTTGAAGCACAGAGTTGAAGTACAGCAAGGTTATAAACCTGGTGAGTATGAAGTATTAATGGAGAGCGATGATATAGTTTTAATATCAGATATGGAATTAGCACTCCAAGCTGCATACGGTTACCCAATAGATCAAACACCTTATAAAAATTTAAACTGTAATAAACCAACTATGAGAATTAACGTAACAGAACAAACCACTACTTTCCCTGTACCTTTAAATAAACTTAAAGGTAGATTACTAGACAATATGGACATGATGATCGGTGATCAGCAAATGTCTACTAGATTAGCTATGTGGATAGTAGGCAATGCAGTAACATCTCAATTCAACGAAGACAGATGCTACGTGTACAACAAGGCTATGCAAAACTTCATCAACTCTTGGGATGACGATAATACAAGTAAAGAACCTGTCAAGGTTGCACCAACA